>Ga0214473_10004397_pt1 | contig 16955 bp, 13 predicted proteins | sample RVTome_7_FD_203509 | JGI IMG/M metagenome (GOLD analysis project Ga0214473, IMG submission 203509) | Soil microbial communities from uranium-contaminated site in the Upper Colorado River Basin, Wyoming, United States - RVT98D197 | ecosystem: Environmental > Terrestrial > Soil > Contaminated >... | reverse complement strand
CCCGCTCAATGTATAGGGACGGAAAAACATAAAATAAGCGGTAATCCTAAGAGTAGGGACGTTTCTACTTCATATGTCGAAAGGCAAAATCTAACCATGAGAATGAATATGAGAAGGTTTACCCGGCTCACTAATGGTTTTTCCAAGAAGGTTGAAAACCTATTTTACGCTGTTTCCCTGTATTTCATGTATTATAATTTTTGCAGGATTCATCAGACTTTAAGAGTTACCCCCGCTATGGAAGTAGGGGTAACAGATAAGCTTTGGGAGATTGAGGATATTGTTAGTTTGCTTAATTAAAGAAAAATTATGCCGGGCATACTCCCATACCAAAGATAGGTTCATCCGGTCTATTCATCCACTCCGACGGTGTAAATTTAATTTTTTTGCTTTTTTTCGGTGCTGTTTTGGCAATTTCATGAAAAGCAAATCGAGAACCTTGGAAGAGAACTTTGCCCATTTTTTCAGAAGCATTCATGACATATATCATCCGCAAACCCTTATCATGACAAGAGGCTATTGATTGCTTTCCATTTTCCCATCTTGAATAAGTTTCTGCCTCTATAGACAATGCGGTAGCCATATCTTTACTTTTCATTCCGATTTCTTTTCGCAAAAACCTAACTTCTGGGGCAGATAACAATTCTTTTTTACAAATAATCGTTTTACCTATTAATAAATGAAGCTCATTAATACTGGGGATTTCAACAAATATCTCCTCGCATTTCCTACATTTATATTGGATTACCCCACCTAACCATATATAATCTAATCCACTTTCCGTATAATGATAAAGGCGATCTTTAATAGTTTCCAGGTTTCCCTCGCATTCATAACATTTTTCCATTTTATACTCCTGCCAATACGGTCACAACAATTAATTTTGTTTCCTTAATGACCATTATTCTAATTGCTCCCCTATATCCTTCAAGATCATCACCATGAACTTCGCAAAGGTATTTTTCTTTTCCCTTTTGGGAAAAGTTTAAAACATTACCATTTTTTAATATATACAATATGTCACTTGTTTCGTAATTTCTTTCACGCATTCTTTTTTTACTATGATTTGAATAGATTAAGCTACCATTTTCTAATATTTCTAATATCTTACCTTTAAGGGCCTCACTTGTGACGCCTTTCATGGTTTAAAAATAGGCGCTTCTGTATCAGTTGTCAACAAAAAACTTGACAAGATGTCAACTTTTTTCTTTTATCGGGTATTTTTGGGATTTACTAAAGACTTTATTCAAAATCCCAGAAGATTCAATTATTAAACCTTATTTCAAACTGACCCACTACCTAAAAGCCGGCTCTCTTGACTTTAAGGGAAAGAGTAAGTATATTTAAAAATTAAAAAAGTCCTCCTCACGCCTTAAGGAAAGGGCGAGAGTGGCGGAATTGGTAGACGCACTGGACTTAGGATCCAGCCCTGGAAACAGGGTGGGGGTTCAAATCCCCCCTCTCGCACCAATAAATAAATAGGGTAAGGGAAATATGACCATGAAGGTACAATTGGAAGAAATTTCACCGATCAAGAAAAAGCTGACCATTGAAGTGGAGGTGGAACAGATCAGGAAGGAATGGGAATCGGTAGTAAAAAACCTCAACAAGAAAGTTAAACTGAAAGGTTTCAGAACCGGGAAAATCCCGGTTAACGTTCTGACCAAATATTATGGGCCTCAGATAGAAGAGGAAGTGGTTTCACAAATCATCAATCGGACTTACCCGGAGGCCTTGAAAGAGACCGAGGTCATCCCGATCTCCATGCCGGAATTGGATTATCCCCCCCTGGATAAAGAAGCCCCTTTTATTTATAAAGCCGAAATAGAATTGAAACCTGAAATACCTGTAGCTGAGTACAAGGGTTTGGAAGTAAAAAAGCCGGTGGTCAGTATAACCGAGGAAGATGTTGAAAAAAGACTTACGGCCATCCGAATGAGTCACGGAGAACTGGTTGCCCTCGAAGAAGAGCGTCCTCTCCAAAAAGGGGATTTTGCAATAATTGATTATAAATCTTTTATGGATGGAAAGGAAGTACCGGGTGGTTCGGCCCAGAACTTTGATTTGGAAGCGGGGGCCGGGTATTTTAATGCCGAGTTTGAAAAAGAACTGGAGGGCATGAAGAAAGAGGAAACAAAAGAATTTGATATTGATTTTCCGGAGGACTTTGGAAATCCTGCCCTGGCCGGGAAAAAAGTCCGTTACCTGGTCGTCCTTAAGGAGATCAAGAAAAGGAATCTTCCTGACCTGAACGATTCATTTGCCCAAAGTCTGGGGAAAGATTTTTCTTCCCTTGAAGACTTAAGAAAAAAGATCCGGGAAGATATGGAACAAGAGGAAAATCGAAAGGCAGAAATGAAATTAAAAGAGGACTTGACCGATGGTTTGATTTCCAAAACCGAATTTGAGATCCCCGAGGCCCTGGTCAATCGGGAGATCCAACAGATGATGATGCGGTTTGAACAAAATCTGACCCATCAAGGACTCACCTGGGAAAAGGCCGGCCTTGAGCCGGCCCGACTGATGGAAAAATTTCACCCCCCGGCTCAAAAACTGGCCCGAAAAAAATTAATTCTGGAAAAGGTAGCTCAACTGGAATCGATAATCGTCAGCCCGGAAGAAATTGATGAGGAACTCCAACGGATTGCCCGTAACGTGAACCAGTCGGTAACCCTGGTTCGAGAAATATATAATAAAAATAACTTAATGCCTGAATTGAGCCAGCAGCTTCTTGAGGAAAAGACCTTGAATTTCCTCCAGGAGCATGCTACCATTCAACCATAATAACTAAGTATACTGATATATTGTTCAGGAATCCAGAATTCAGAATTCAGAAGAAAAAGGAATCTGATCATATTCTCTGATTTTCAGGCATCGTTATTCTGGATTCTGTCTCCTGAATTCTGTATTCTATAAAAAGGATTTAACAATGACCTTAATACCCATCGTTGTCGAACAAGATACCCGGGGCGAACGGGCCTATGATATCTATTCCCGCCTTCTGAAAGACCGGATCATCTTTTTGGGGGCTCCGATAGACGATCATGTGGCCAATCTGATGATCGCCCAACTCCTTTTTCTTGAAGGGGATGATCCGGATAAAGACATCCATATGTACATTAATTCTCCAGGCGGCATCGTTTCTTCCGGGCTGGCGATCTATGACACCATGGAATACATAAAATCGAATATTTCCACTCTCTGTCTGGGACAGGCTTCCAGCATGGCCGCCTTGTTGCTGGCTGCCGGGACCAAGGGGATGCGCTATGCCCTGCCCCACTCCAGGATCCTCATCCATCAACCCTTAGGAGGAGTTCAAGGCCAGGCTACGGATGTGGGCATCCAGGCCAGGGAAATCTTGAGGATCAGGGAAGAACTGAATCAAGTCCTGGTTGAGCATACCGGACAGCTTTATGAAAAAATCGAAAAAGACACCGACCGGGATTTTTATATGACCGGTGAACAGGCCAAAAATTATGGTATTGTCGACTATGTCATTTCCAAACGGGAGGAAATAACGGGATTGAGCAAATCTTAATGGAATGTTAAGGTGTCCATTCAATAATCACCAATAATCAATCAGAGGTAACGGATAAATGAACAAAAGAGGAGACGGCAAAGGGAAAAGTAGCGATCTGTTATGTTCCTTTTGTGGGAAAAGTCAGGATGAAGTAAAAAAACTTATAGCCGGACCGTCGGTTTATATCTGCGACGAATGCATCGGACTATGTAATGAGATTATTGCCGAAGAATATGAAAAAGAGGAGGTCCATCTCGGGGAGAAGATACCCAAGCCGTCGGATATCAAGGAAATCTTGGATGGTTATGTCATCGAACAGGAAAAGGCCAAAAAAATTCTTTCCGTCGCCGTTCATAACCACTTCAAACGCATCGATAACAAGATCGATTTGGAAGGGGTCGAACTGCAGAAGAGTAATATCCTGCTGATCGGACCTACCGGATCAGGGAAAACCCTGCTGGCCCAAACTCTGGCCAAAATCTTGAAAGTCCCTTTTACCATAGCTGATGCCACCACCCTGACCGAAGCCGGATACGTGGGAGAGGATGTGGAAAATATCATTCTCAATCTACTGCAAGCCGCCGATTATGATGTTGAGCGGGCCTGCCGGGGGATCGTCTATATTGATGAAATCGATAAGATTGCCCGAAAATCGGAAAACCCATCCATTACCCGTGACGTCTCCGGCGAAGGGGTTCAACAGGCACTATTAAAAATCATCGAGGGGACCCTGTCCAGCGTCCCCCCCAAGGGAGGTCGAAAACACCCCCAACAGGAATTTGTTAAGGTAGACACAACGAACATCTTATTTGTCTGCGGCGGGGCCTTTAATGGACTGGATAAAATTATTCAGACTCGAAGCGGGGCCAAGGTTATGGGATTCGGGGCCGATATTCGCAAGCAATCAGAAAAGAAGCGGTTGGGCGAGATATTGGATCAGGTCCAACCCCAGGATCTGCTGCGTTTTGGATTGATTCCCGAATTTATTGGTCGTCTGCCGGTCATTGCCACTTTGGATGAGTTAAGCGAAGGAGCGATGGTACGTATCCTGACCGAACCCAAAAACGCCATCGTCAGGCAATATCAGAAACTGTTTGAAATGCAGAGGGTGGATTTGAAATTTACCGATGGGGCCATCAAGGCCGTGGCCCGTGAAGCCTTGAAAAGAAAATCAGGGGCCCGGGGACTTCGTTCTATCTTGGAAAAAGCCATGTTGGACATCATGTTTGAAATCCCTTCCATGAAAAACGTTCAAGAATGTGTGGTCAGCGAAGAAGTTATCCTTCATAACGAATCCCCCATTCTTTTGTTTGAAAATCAGGCCGAATCGGCCTAAGAAAAAATCGGGACAAAGAACACCGGCAGAAGGCAACTAAATTCGAACCTCAAAGAAATTCTTTTATTTATTAAAGAATCGGTAAACAAAACCGAAAATAGACTTAGTTGGAAATCTATTACAATCCAAACTTAACACTCATGACCGCCGGAAGCGGAAACCGTCAAAGCAAGAAACCCCGCCTTTGCCCCCTTGGTTAAGGGGGAACTGAGGGGATTTAACTCTCTATTTTAGTAAGGAACAAACTGTTATGGCCGTATTTCCAAAAAACGAAGAAAGTCGAGAAGACGGGGGACAACAACAGGTGATCCCCGTTCTCCCCTTAAGAGATATTGTTGTTTTTCCAGGGATGGTAGCTCCTTTATTTGTGGGTCGTGAAAAATCGATTCAAGCTCTTGAATACAGCATGTCTCTGGAAAAAGATATCCTTTTATTAACCCAACGCAATGCCAAAGTGGACGACCCAACGGAGCGGGACCTCCATCAGATTGGGACCGCCGGCAGTATCCTGCAGATGCTGCGACTGCCCGATGGGACAGTCAAGGTCTTGATCGAAGGCCGGTTTCGGGCCAGGGTGCAACGGTACCTTCCTAACCGGGCCTTTTATCTGGTTGAAGTGGAAAAGCTCCAGGACATTATACCGAACAAATCCGAGCTGGAAGCCTTGGTTCGTACGGTCAAACAAACCTTTGAGGCTTATCAAAAGCTAAACAAGAAAATCCCCCAGGAATTGGTCCACACCGTTCTTGGACTGGAAGACCCGATCCGTTTGGTTGATTCTATTGCCCCCCATTTGGGCGCCAAGATCGAACAGAAGCAGGAGCTCTTGGAGCTAACCCAGGTGAATCGAAAGCTGGAGAAACTCTATGAAATGATGCGCGGGGAGATGGAAATCCTGGAAATTGAACAACGCATCAAGGGCCGGGTTAAAAAGCAGATGGAAAAAACCCAAAAGGATTATTACCTCAATGAACAGATCCGGGCCATCCAAAAAGAAATGGGCGAACAGGATGATTTTAAAAATGAGATCCAGGAATTAGAGAAGAAGATCAAACAGAAAAGGATGTCCAAGGAGGCTTCCACCAAAATTCGGGCCGAACTGAAGAAACTGAAAATGATGTCCCCTATGTCGGCCGAGGCCACGGTGGTCCGTAATTATATCGACTGGATTATCGGCCTGCCCTGGTATAATCGAACCAAAGATAAATTAGATATCGATGGAGCTGAGAAGATACTCAACGAAGATCATTATGGTTTGGAAAAACCCAAAGAGCGAATCCTGGAATATCTGGCTGTTCAGAGTCTGGTTAAAAAAATAAAAGGGCCGATCCTTTGTTTTGTCGGTCCTCCTGGTGTGGGGAAGACTTCACTGGCCAAATCCATTGCCCGGGCCACCGGGAGAAATTTTATCCGGGTCTCCTTAGGCGGGGTCAGAGATGAGGCCGAGATTCGCGGGCATCGCCGAACCTATATCGGGGCCTTGCCCGGGAAAATCATCCAGTCCTTGAAAAAGGCCAAATCCAATAATCCCGTCTTCTGTCTGGATGAAGTGGACAAAATGAGCACGGATTTCCGGGGAGACCCCTCAGCCGCACTGCTCGAGGTCCTCGATCCGGAACAGAACTTTGCTTTTAGTGATCATTACCTGGATATGGATTACGACCTGTCTGAGGTCTTCTTTATCACTACAGCCAACACCCTATATTCCATTCCACTGCCTTTGCAGGATCGAATGGAGATCATTCGGCTTCCGGGATATACCGAACCCGAAAAACTTCAGATCGCCCGTCAGTTTCTGATCAAAAAACAGGAAGAAGCCAACGGTTTGACCTCCGAGAATATCCATTTTACCGACAACGCCTTGTTGACCATCATACGCCGATATACCAGGGAATCCGGGGTCCGCAATCTGGAGAGAGAAATCGCCACCTTATGCCGTAAAGTGGCTAAAGAGGTTGTCCGCCGGGGCAAAGAAACCCATATTGAAATCAGTGCCACGACGGTCCAGAAATTTTTAGGGGTACCGAAATTCCGCTATGGAGAGACGGAAGAAAAAGATGAGATTGGAATCACAACCGGTTTGGCCTGGACCGAGGTCGGTGGTGAATTACTTTTAACGGAAGTGGTCCTGATGCCCGGTAAAGGCAAATTGATCATTACCGGGAAATTGGGCGAGGTCATGCAGGAATCGGCCCAAGCGGCTTTAAGTTATGTCCGTTCCCGTGCCGAACGACTGGGCTTGCCTAGAAACTTCTATCAGAAAATGGATATCCACATCCATATCCCTGAAGGGGCCATTCCCAAAGACGGGCCATCGGCCGGTATTACCATCGGGACCTCTATTGTTTCCGCCTTACTTAGAAAACCGGTCAAGCGGAAAACGGCCATGACCGGGGAGATCACCTTGCGCGGCCGGGTTCTGCCCATTGGCGGATTGAAGGAGAAAATTATTGCCGCTCACCGAGGCAAGGTCAAAACGGTAATCATACCGAAAGAAAATGAAAAGGATCTGAAAGAAATCCCACCCCGGATTTTAAAGGCCCTGGAAATTATCTCGGTGGAAAATATGGATGAGGTACTGAAAGCGGCTCTGGTGATGGAAGATCCAGCCCTCTTATTCAAAGAAAAAGAAGAAGAGACAGCTCCGCCCTTCTTCCATGATGAGGTCCCGATCGTTCAGGAAATAACCGCCCATTGAACATGGACAGCGGGCGTATTCCCCGTCACGCCAACGGCGTGACTGCGTGGACAGAAGGTCCCGTCTTCAGCGGGATTAGCGAGCGTACTGCAATAAATGGACATTTTCCTTGCCTGGAATCCCGCCATGGCGGGACTGCACCTGGTGCAAGGAGCTTCAATAGAGAACAAAACGAGTCTGACAAAAGAAGGGGACTCTGATCCCCTTCTACTCTATCCATTCCCTATAAATCAGCAAGGGTTCAAACCCCTTGACACCTCCCTGCCGGAAAAGGTAAGGTTAATTCCCGAAAAAGGGGAATAACCGCTTATGAAAAAAACCATCGGGGTCAGTGCCTTTCTTTTAGTCTTTTTTTGCTTGGCCCTTTACCTGCTGATTTACCACAGTGACATCTATCTCACCTATTTAGACCGGAAACGGCTGGTCGCGTTTATTAAATCCTACGGGAGTTTTTCTCCCGTTATCTTTGTGGCCCTCCAGATATTTCAAGTCCTCTTCGCCCCCATCCCCGGCGAGGTGACCGGATTTATCGGCGGATTTCTCTATGGAAATTTTTTCGGTGTTCTGTATTCCACCATCGGTTTAGGGGTAGGGTCATGGCTGGCCTTCATTTTCGCCCGCTGGGCCGGTCAACCTTTGGTGGAACGGATCGTCCGTTATAAAACTATCCAGCGTTATGACTATCTCATGGCCCATCAGGGAACCTGGATCGCTTTTTTACTTTTTCTGATCCCCGGATTTCCCAAAGATTATCTGTGTTACATATTGGGTTTGGGACACATGGATCTGAAAACCTTTTTGATCATATCGACCGCCGGACGATTTTTGGGAACCGTTTTGTTGACCATCCAAGGACATCTGGTTCGGGAAAAAAATTATTGGGTCCTGGGGATTGTCATCGGCCTGTCACTTCTTGCCGTCTTGATAGCTTTTCTATTCAGAGGGAAATTAGAAACCCATTTCAAAAAACATCGAAAACCCGGAACCCGTTTCAAAATCCAAAATCCAAAATCCAAAAGCTAAATTTTTACAGGTTTTCTATCCTCAACCTTAGTGATAAAAATCAAGGTCCTTTCCTGCTCCAACAAAGGCAGGGTCAAAACAATCGGTGTTTCCAGCCTAAATCCCCTTTCTTGGATTTGAACCTTCAGAGCGGAAACCTCTTCTGGCCCTTGTCTCCCCTTCATGAATAATAACTTCCCACCGTATGGTAAATAAGGGTATACCCCGGTTAAAAGGTCTATTGTTTTTCCAACGGCCCGGGTAATGACGATCTCGAATTGATTGGCTTCAAACCGGAAAGAGGTTCTTTTCCCCAGATAGGTCTGAAAGATAGAGATGGGGGGCAGATTCAAATGACGGGCCGCTTCTTTTAGAAAGCTGATTTTTTTGGCCGAGGCATCAATCAAGGTGATGGGTTGGTCAGGTCGGGCAATCTTGATCGGCAGTCCCGGAAATCCGGCCCCGGACCCTAAGTCCAATATCCGCGCTTTCGCCGGCAGATAAGGTAAAGGAGTAAGGGAATCCAGAAAATGTTTGATAATAATCTCTCGGCAGGATCGAAAACCGGTCAGATTGACATGCCGATTCCATTTACGTAGTATGATCAGGAAATCCATGAATTGCTCTAACTGGCGGGGGGATAAGGCAACCCCTAAAGCTTCAGCCCCTTGTTTGAGCAAACGTTGGCCTTCTGACGGATCTAGGTCTGGTATAATGTCAGGTTTTTTTCTCAAAGGTTCCCTAAATGAAGGTGATATTTGATACCGGATACTGGTTGCTCGTTCCTCGTTCCTCGTTACTGCTCAGTCGCCAAGAATGTCTCTCCGGCGAAGTCCAGAGCAGGCACAAGAAAACAACCCCAAACGTTATAAGGTATTTTCCTCCAACAACAACCAGAAACGAGTAACCGGTATCCGGCATCTTGCATCCGGCTGTCATTTCCCAATACAAAACCGGCTGAAGATCCGGTCCAGGACATCTTCATTTGTGGTTGTGCCGATCAGGGAGCCTAATTCTTCCAGAGCCTTTTGAAGATCCAGGGCAATAAATTCAAGGGACTGGTTTTGCTCACTCAATTGAAAAGCCCTGGTTAAGGACTCAACCATCTGTTCGAATATTTTTTTCTGACGGAGGGTAGGCATGAGATCGGGCAAGGCCTCAGGGAAATGATCCTGAAGAAAGAGTTCATGAAGTTTTTCTTTAAGTGTGTCGATCCCTTGTCTATAACGGGCCGAAATTTGAAGCGTCATCGGACAGGGAAATTGTTTTTGGATCTCTTCCATGGAAACAACCGAGGGGAGGTCCATTTTATTCAGCAAGATCATCTTCGGTTTTTCCTGGATTTCTTGAAAGATGGCCCGGTCTTCCTCTTCGAGGGCGTTGGAAGTATCGATCAAAAATAGGACGATCTGGGCTTCATAGACTTTTTCCCGAGTACGAAGTATTCCGGCCTCTTCCACTTCATCTCGGGCCCGGCGAATCCCGGCGGTATCTACCAAACGAAACGGCAGTCCTTTGAGGAGGATAGTTTCCTCGATGGTATCCCGCGTCGTCCCCGGGATTGAAGTGACGATGGCCCGTTCTTCTTTTAGAAGGGTATTTAATAAACTGGATTTCCCGACATTCGGCTTGCCGACAATGACTAGGGAAAGCCCTTCTCGAAAAGGCAATCCGTCTTCATAAGCCCGGATGAGTTGCGTTAAGGGTAATAAGATCTGGTTTTGAAGAAGGCGATTCCAATCTTTCCGGTCTAAGATCTCCAATTCTTCCTCAGGAAAATCAATAGCCGCTTCCAGTTGGGCTAATAAAGACAAAAGGTTTTCCTGAATGCCTTTTAAAAGTTGCTGTAATTCACCTTGGAGCAGTTTATTGGCCTTCTCCAGGGCCTGGTCGGTTTGGGCCAGAATCAGCTCAACAATCCCTTCAGCCTGGGTCAGGTCAATTCGTCCATTTAAAAAGGCCCTCAGGGAAAATTCCCCCGGATCGGCCAGACGAGCCCCTTCCTTTAGAACCAGTTCCAGAATTTTTTTTAATACTAACGGGCCGCTGTGACAATTGATTTCAACTACATCTTCCCGGGTATAGGTTTTGGGGGCCTTCATATAATTTAGCAAGACTTGATCTATGATAGTTCCCCGGGCAGGATCGACGATGTTTCCCAGGGTTAGATGGTGAGACCGGGTGGCCTCCCTGGAAGAGGCCGAGAGGAATAGGGCTTGGGTAATGGCCAAAGCGCGGGGACCGCTGATTCGGATAATCCCGATCCCCCCTATTCCAACAGGGGTGGATATAGCGGCAATGGTATCTTGATTTGACATGGTAAGAATGGTTCAAGGCAGAAGGCACCTGGCACAAGGCGCAAGGTGTAGGGTTCAACGTTCATGATTCAGAAATTAAGGGGCCAGGAAGAACTTTCTTACTAAGCTTTTAACCATGAACCTTGTTAGACCTTTTGCGAGATCCTCAACCCGGAACCTTATACCTTGAACCGTGCACCTTTTATGAATCCAATTCGGGGATGGCTTCTGCGGGACGGTCTTCTTTAACCCCGAAAATGACTATTTTTTTTAATTGCCCTTCTCCCCGGCTGATGGTCTTGAGGCTTTTATCTTTTTCCAGGATCAGATGGATAATGCGGCGATCATGGGCATTTAAAGGGCTTATGACCACCGGTTTCCCGGTCTTTTTAGATTTTTCAGCCATCTTTAGGGCCAAATCCTCCAGATAACTTTTCCGGTGGCTTCGGTAGTCCCCACTGTCCAAAACAACTTTAATTTTGTCCGGACCCTTTCGATTCAGAATCCGGGTGATTAAATATTGCAGAGCATCCAAGTTTTGTCCTCTTCGCCCGATCAATAATCCGCTTTTGTCGCCCTCTATCTTGATATGGAGGGTTTCTCTTTCTTTTTTAATCTGAAGGGAGGCCTCTAGTCCCATTAGGTTCAGGAGGTCCTGGGTCAGGGTTTTGGCTTCAGCAACCCAATCAATTTCAGGCAGCGAAACAGGTGTTGAGACAGGGGCAACCTGGGTGGGGGGTTGGGGCTCGGAGACTAACTCCAACTTTTCTTCTTTGATCGTGGCCCGAATTCTGGCCTTTTTTGAACCCATAATACCGAATATTCCGATGGAACCCGAATTAAGGATTTCAATTTCTAATTGTTCCTTGGGAACATTCAATTGAATACAGGCCGTCTCAACAGCCTCTTCGATGGATTTTCCTTCTGTTTCAAGGGATGCCATAAGTCATCACCTCCGCTTTTGTTCAATTGGCATATTTATTGATATAATATTGTTGACCAATGGAAAGGAGATTATTAACCAGCCAATACAAAACCAGACCTGCAGCAAAATTGATAAACATAAAAGTAAAAATCACCGGTAAAAAAAGCATCATTTTAGCCTGGGTCGGATCACCGGTAGTGGGGGTCATTTTTTGCTGAATAAACATCGAGGCCCCCATCAGCAGGGTTAACACCGGGATTCCGTTGCCGACATAAGGAATTTCAATGCCGATCGGCAGGCGATCCGGGGCTGAAAGATCGTTGATCCAAAGGAAAAACGGGGCATGCCTAAGTTCAATGGCATATCCCAGTAGGCTGTAAAGGGCAAAAAAGACCGGGATCTGAATGACCATAGGAAGACAGCCGCCCAGGGGGTTGACCTTGTAGGTCTTATAAAGGGCCATCGTCTCTTGGTTAAGTTTTTCCTTATTGTCTTTATATTTTTCTCTTAATTTGGCGATCTTGGGTTGAAGCTTTTGCATTTCCTTCATGGATTTGTAGCTTTTATGGGTCAAGGGCCAGAAAAGGATTTTGACCAGGATGGTCAAGAGGATGATCGACCATCCGTAATTGTGAAGGAATCCGTTAAAAAAAAGAAGGACCCATAATAAAGGTTTGGAGACGATATCAAAAAAACCGAAATTGACCGCCTTTTCCAGTTCCAACCCCAGGGGTTGTAATATCTTGGTGTCTCTCGGCCCGAAATACAGGGCATACCGGATCCGTTTTTCTTCTTTGGGGGCCAGAGTCCAGGGAGGGGCCACAAAGGTCATTTTTAAAAATTCCGGGGCCGGTTTGGAAATCTTGAGACTGACGGTCTGCTGCTCTTCCAGAGGAACTATGGCCCCCATAAAATAGGTATCGGCTAAGGCCCCCCAGCGGATTTTTCCAGTAAGGATTTCTTCCTGTTTGACCTTCCCCAGGGCCGTTTCCTTGTATTTCCCGTCTATGAAGCGCAAGGCCCCTTGAAAAGCGCGAGAGTTATCGGATGAAGGGGGAAACCGATTTTCCAACAGCAGGGCCAAATTGTCGTCCAGGGATTGGGCCGTGTTGTTGATCACCTGAATATCCAGGTCGATTCTGTAGGAATCGTTGGAAAGGGTATAAGTCTTGATAATGGTCAGACCTTGACGCGAGGTCCATTGAAAGGACACCGTCCCCTTGGGTTGGTTGGGGCTTAAGATCAAGGAGTCTTTATCGGCCGAAAATCGGGCCTGAGCGATTTCCGGCTGGGATTTTTTAATCCATTCCAACTGCAAGGGGAAGGTCGAAGGGGAATCGGCCTCAATCATTTCTTTCAGGTCTTTCCCCCCCAATTGTTCTTTATAGGCAGTTAATTTGTGGCTTTTTAGAGCAGCCCTTTCTTCTGAAAAAACAGCCTCAAACAATTTGGTTTTGACGACGATATCCCTGCCCGGTTCTTTAGGGACCGCCGTCTTCACAGTAGGGGTGGCCGGCCTTTCCGGTAGAGTTGCGGGCATAGCCGGGGCGGATTCCCTTTGGGACGGAACCGTTTTAGTTACCTGATCCTTAGGGGGCCCTGAGGGCTCCTTCGGACTGAAAAACAGGAAATAGGCGGCAAAGACCGCCATAGATAGTACAAAAGCCAGAATTGCATTTTTTTCCATAACGACTCCAAAAAATTAAAGAAACCGGTCCTTAGGGCAATGGATCCGGTCCGCCTGAAGAAAAAGGATGGCACCTTCCAATCCTTTTTAAGGACAGAAATAATCCCTTGATTAACCCATATGTTCGAATAGCCTGAAAGGAATATTCAGAACAGGTGGGATAAAACCGGCAGGAAGACGGAAAAAGGGGAGATAGGACCCTTTGGTACACCCGTATCCCGAATAAAAAAATTCCCTGGAGGCTATGGGCCAAAAGTCCCATCAGACCAACAGGGGGGTTAATTCTTCGAAAACCTGACGATACGTTAATGGGTCTGATCCTTTTAAAACAACTATAATGATATCCCGGGATGGAGGAAATTTATCTTTGGACCTTCTAAAAAATTCTCTTAAAAGACGTTTGATCCGGTTTCTTTGAACGGCTTTCCCTGTGTTTTTGCCGACCGCCAAACCCAAACGGGTTCTACCCAAGCTATTGGGTTTTATGATCACTGAAAAATGGGGGAAAGTCCTCTTTTTTACTTTAAAGGATTTCCGGATGAAATCGGTTCGTTTCAGGATTCTTTCATCTTTAGTCAAAGAAAAAGATTTCATCCTTAATGAAAATCGGAAGGGGTCGGCTTTTAAACCGAAAGCCTTTTTCTTCCCTTGGCCCGCCTTCTGCTGATCACCTTTCGTCCGCCGGCAGTACTCATCCGGACTAAAAATCCGTGGGTCCTGGACCGTTTCAGGTTACTGGGTTGAAATGTTCTCTTCATAAAGTCACTATCCTCTCAAATTAAAAATAAACTTAATTTAAACCATAAGTTGGATTTAAAGTCAAGGGTTATTTGACAATCCCCTTAATCAGTATCTAAATAGAGGTTTGATCGATTAATTCAACAAGAATAAATTATGGATCATTTTCAAAAAAGATGGCCTTAATAGAAAAATTCACGGAGTCCGGGATTCAAGGGTTCAAGAAAAATGCTTAAAAATTACAACGGGCTAACGGTTTAGGAGAAGCCCGCTTGTGGCCCTTGGATCCACTCCTTTACTTTTCGTGGTCTCCTGTCAAAGAATTGAATCGCCAGTCAGATCGGCTCTCGAGTCTCCGAATAAGTGACTCGTCAATACAGGGTCGTCCTTTAAAGTGGACGTGGAGGTTGAATTGACCCGGCAAAGCCGTAAAGGGGCTTAATCCAAGAATTAAATCAAGACAAGGGAGACTCGGTGAAAGGTGGGGACAACCGTCGTCCCCTTTTTTCATTTCTGGCTGTCCAACAGTTTTTCTGCCTCGGCCAGGGTAGCCATGTTGATGGGGTCGTAACCGGAAATGACGCTCATTCGTTTGAATTGTAATGCCGAAAGTACATTATCACCTACCACTCGAACCCCGGTGCCTACCCCAGACGTCTTGAAATATACCTGTACCCGTTCGATTTCTTTTGTTCCTTCAGGAGTGGTCGGCTTGAATTGAGAAATGTCGGTTATAACGGCATACCCGGGCTTCAGTTTCTTGGTCATCGCAATGGTTTCATCCGACCATTTTTTAATCTCCTCATAATTGAAGAATCCAACCATGGTAATATACAATCGATTTTTAGAAGCGTCCATTTTGAGTTTATACATTTCTAACTCCTTTCCCTAAAAGCCGGGATTCAGGTTTTGAAATCTCCTTGTTTCCCCTTTTTAAGGGTATATATTACAAGGAAGATAAAAGTCATACAAGCATTTATAAATGGGGTCCGTCAAAATTAATAAAGTATTTGGAATTCTGTTAATAATTATAGGGGATCGGATCAGGCGAAGTGCTTGAATTGGAGGCTCCCTGCACCAAGGTGCTATCCCCTATGTTATCGCTGACTAGCGGGATTTCCTGCAAGGAAAATGTCTACGATTATAGTTCGTTCGCGGTTCTTGTTCAACTTTTCCGTTATTTTTGATAAACGATTTCTCCATCGATAATGGTCATCTCCACGGCAATGGACGGCCAATTTTCAGGGGCGACCTCGAACAGATTTTTTTCGAAAACGGTAAGATCGGCCCTTTTCCCGGGACCGATAGAACCCAGAGAGGATTCCCGGTGTGATGTCCAGGCAGGAATCCTCGTGAATCCCTCGATGCATTCCTCGAGAGTTAGCCGTTCTTCCGGGAACCATCCCCCGGCGGGCTCCCCCTCTGGGGTTTGCCGGGTTACCGCTGCCTGGAATCCCAGAACAGGATTGATTTGATCGAACGGCGCATCGGAGCCGAATTGAACGGAAATGCCCGCCTTTCTTAAGGTTTTCCAGGCATAGGCCTGCCGGCATCGGGGGTGTCCCCATTTTTCTTCAGCCTGCCGCCAATCCGTGGCTGTAAATACCGGCTGAACCGAGGCCGTCACCTCCAAGTTCCGAAACAGGGCCAGGTCACTGGACCGATGGAGCTGGACATGCTCAATACGATCCCTTTTTTCCCCGGGGCCTATTCCTTCTTTTTTTCTTGCCTCTGATATGGCGGCCAGGCAGTTGGAGACGGCCCTGTCCCCAATAGCATGGATGGCCACATCCCCGCCCCAGGCATAGGTGCGGCGTATTTGATCCCGGAGTGTTTCAAGAGGAATTACGGACAGACCTTGGTTGGCTGGATCATTCCCATAGGGTTCGTGGAGTAGGGCCGTCCCGGAACCCAGGGAGCCGTCGGCAAACAATTTCAAGTGCCCTACCCACAACCGCGGGCTACCGGAACCGGGTTTGATATCCCTGACCGAGAGGGCATCGATTTCTTGGGGGCGAAGCAGGTGGTATATCCGGAGTTTAAGCTTTTCCTCTTTATCCAGTTCGGCCAGGGCTTCAAATTGCGGAAGCATTTCGCTGGAATGAATTCCCGTCAGCCCCGATTTCAAGGCCTCTTGCTGAGCGGCCAGGGCCGCTGCTTTCAAGTCTTCCTGCGAGCTTCTCGGTATGAATTTTCTTAAGACGCCTATAGCTTCCCGCAGAATTCCAGTGGGTTTCCCGGTGACCGGGTCTCTTTCGATTTTTCCGCCTGGTGGATCGGGCGAGACTTTGGTGACACCCGCTTTTTCCAGGGCCAACGAGTTGACCCACACCGTATGGCCGTCTGCCCGAAACATCATCAGGGGGTTGGCTGGGGCTAGGTCGTCGAGATCCCTGCGGGTGGGTTGCCTGTTTTCCTCCCACTGGCGGTCATCCCATCCCCGGCCGACAATCCATTCCCCGGGCAGATAGGTCGAAACAGCGGTCCGGATTTTTTGCCGGCATTGGGCCAGGGAGGAAAGATTCTTCAGGTTCACCAGGCTTAATGTTTGACCGAAGGAACAAAAGTGAGCGTGGCCATCCACGAGCCCCGGGACAACGAGCCTTGAGGACAAGTTTAGGATTTTCGTATGTCCGGAACAAAGTCCTTTTATTTCTTGATCCTTTCCCACAGCCGCTATTTGTCCGTCTTTGATTCCCACGGCTTCAGCCCAGGGGATTTTAGGATCTCCGGTGAAAATCTTCGACGATAA
>Ga0214473_10004396_pt1 | contig 16955 bp, 15 predicted proteins | sample RVTome_7_FD_203509 | JGI IMG/M metagenome (GOLD analysis project Ga0214473, IMG submission 203509) | Soil microbial communities from uranium-contaminated site in the Upper Colorado River Basin, Wyoming, United States - RVT98D197 | ecosystem: Environmental > Terrestrial > Soil > Contaminated >... | reverse complement strand
ACCCATGGCTTCCAAGTCGGCGAAGGCTATGTCGCGGCCCAGGCGGGTGTTGTAGCGGATCTCGACGCCTTCTTGCTCGATGAGCTCCGTCTCTCGGCGAATGACGTACCGGGGCAACCGGTACTCCGGGATGCCAACGTGCACCATGCCGCCGGGCACGGGCAGGTCTTCGAAGATCACCGGTTTGTATCCTCTGCGGGCCAGATAGTAGCCCGCGGACAGCCCGGCAGGCCCAGCGCCGATGATGGCCACCTTCTTCCCGGGGCCATCCGCGTCGCCGCCGGCACCACCCGCGCCGCCACCGGGACGAGGCCCGATGGGGCGCTGACTCTTTTGAGCCGTGACCAACTCGCCCAGCTCGTGGGCCGCCGCCATCTGGACCGCGGCGGCCGCGGCGCGCGGTACTCCGCCGCCGTTGCCGCCCCCATTCCCGCCGCCGTTGCCCCCGGGCGCGCCCCCGGCGCCAGGACCGGGTGGTCTCGGCGTCACTACGCAACCGGATTCGCACAGGTCGTCCACCAAGCCCTCGGCTCGATCAGCGCACCAGCGCTTGATGTTGTTGATGGCTACAGGGGCACCGGTGGCCGCCAGCGTGCAGTTCTCCTCGCAGGGATGCGGACAGGTACGACCGATGATGCCCGGCAGGGGATTGTCGCGCCTGACTATCGTGGTCGCCAGGTAAGGATGCTCCTCCAGAGCCTGGAAGATATACCCGGCGCAATCAACCGTAGACGGGCACGTGGAACGGCAGGGGGCCGCCACCCAGCCGTGGGTGGTCTCGGGAGCGCAGGTCGTCCCGGCGGCGTGCTCGGCAAAGTGCTCGCCGCCCAGATCCAGAAGGGCAAGAATGGGATCGCGGATGGTGTTGGCTATCCCGCACCAGGCGGAATCGTCGATGGACTCGGCCAGGTGTCGCAGCTGCCCGACGGTCTCCTCCCCACCCTCGCCGGCAGCCAGCCTCGCGAACAGCTCGCGCATCACATCGACCCCGATGCGGCACGGACCGCAGCGACCGCAGGATTCCTCTTGGATGAGCCGCAGATACTGCAGAGCGAGATCGACCAGACAGACGTCGCCGTTGACCACCGCGCCGCGCCACGAGACCACCGCTTTGACATCCTGCATGTCGGCCTGCTGGAGGCGGGCAAGCACTTGCTCGGCCTCTGGGCCGTGATACCTATCCGACAGAGCCGCGACGGGCCCCTTGCTCGTCACTTCTGGCACCTGGGACATTCCCACCAAAGCCTCCTTGACACTGTGTTCCCAGCCGGCCCCACGACGTAGAGCACGGTCGACCTCACCGGAATTCCGATGATATCGCACTATCCGGCCGGACGCCCATCGGCAGTGACGATCGACCTGCCACGGGGAACTAGGGCGCCCAGCGGGGTCCCGCCGAAACGGCAAGAGCGATACAATCAGGGAAACCGCTGACGACACCGGCGACGAGAGGAGCAGGCGTGGAGCGATTGTGGGCGCCTTGGCGGCTCGAGTACATCACTCAGGATAAGCCGGGGGCCTGCATCTTCTGCGACAAGCCCCTGTTGGGTGACGACCGGGCCGCCTACATCGTGCACCGGGGCGCCCACGCCTACGTGATGCTCAATGCCTTTCCCTACAACAACGGCCACCTGATGGTGGTGCCGTACGCCCATCTGTCCGCCTTGGAGGATTTGCCGCCGGAGACGCTGCACGAGATGATGGACCTGACCCAGTTGTGCTCCCGCGCGCTCAAACTGGCAGTCAATCCCGACGGTATGAACGCCGGTTTCAACCTGGGTGCCGCCGCTGGAGCCGGCATCAAAGACCACCTTCATCTCCATATCGTTCCCCGCTGGCTGGGCGACACCAACTTCATGCCCGTGCTGGCCGACGTGCGCGTGATCCCCCAGTCGCTCGACCGGGCGTATTCGATCCTGCGCGAGGCCTTCGCCCGACTCGAAGGCGGAAGACTCGAAGGCGAAGGTTAGGGCGAAGAAAGCGCCGGGAGCGGTCTCCCTGGGGGGAGGACAGCGTCTATCATCTTCGTGGACCGACCTTCCAGAACGAACCCGGGCAGGCCCATCAAGGTGGAGAGATCCTCTGCCCAAAACACCGACACCAGCATCCAGGCTACCTGATAGGGGTCGACGCCGGCGGGGATGCTCCCCGCCGCCTTGCCTTCATCGACGATCTCCGCCAGGGTGTCGAGCACACGCGCCTGTCTTTCCGCCACCGCATCGCGCAGACCGAGCCCTACCGGAGCGCTCATGAACTCGAACAAGGGGCTGATGAAGTGGTCTATCTTAGCCGAGACCATGTTCCCGGTATGGATCGCCCCCAGCTCCCGCAGGCGCTCGATAGGATCCTCCTGCCGGCACGATGCCACCATCTCGAAGAAGTGGTCGTGCACCGCGTCAAGAACCGCGATGAGGATCCCCCTCTTGCTACCGAACACCCTGTAGAGCGTCCCTTCGGACATCTTTACAGCGGCCGCTATCTTCGCCGTGGTGGCCCCCTGGATCCCCTCGTCGGCCACGAGGCGTAGCGTCGCCTCCACTATCATCTTGCGCCGCTCGGAGGCCGGCATCCGCTTGGTGGTCCGCGTCACGAAAACCCCCTGGGCGGAAGCTTTCAACAAGAGAACTCATGCCGCGGCACCGCGAGCGGCGATTCTCCCTTCACGCCGGCCACGATGTCCCAGGCCTTCTCGATGTTCTCTGCATAGCCTTCGAGCAGGAGCACGACCGCTCCCTCGCTTCCGCCAATGCCACCGCTGGCCACATGCCGCGCCCTGACGCCCGCCAAGATACCCAGCGCCTGGATCTCGGTCACGACCAGCCCACAGGTCACGGGATAGAGCCAGACGGGAAGGCCCATGCTACGCACCAGGGTAAGCTGGCCCCATCCGGCCGCGGCGTCGGGTACCGAGGTCACCAGTTTCTCCAGCCCCACGGGCATGATGATGGGGAGTCCCCGCACGGCCAGCAGGCTGATGAGGGCGCCGACAGTGCCCGATTGATTGTTGCTCGTGAGGACGCCGGCGTTCCCCTGCGGATCAACGGCGTTCGCCCCTTTAACGACCGCGTCACCCTTCTCGAAGGTGTCGAGGAAGGTCCAGGCGTCTTGCTCGACCCTCTCGCCCTTCACGAAGAAGCGGGCCGTCTCCCGATCGGTTTTCTGGCTCGAGGTGAGCATCCCGTCCGCGACCATGCCGATGCAGTAGCAGTAGGGAGACATCTTCTCGCCGGTCAACTCCTCCAGCACCAGGGCGTTGGTGGAGCAGGTCGAGACGGAAAGTCTGCCATTGGCGTAGGCGTTCTTCACCTCTGGGAGGCCGGCTACGGTCTTGGCCAGCAGCCGTTTGGACTCCGCCGGATTCAGGACCACCGTCGCCTGCTGGACGCGCGACGTGTCGCTCAGGTCAGTCTGGAACGGATAGAACATGCTCTACCACCACCTTGCTAGTCATTCTGGATAGGGGTACTACTGGCGGCCGCGGATACCGCGCCTAATCCCATCAGGGGCTCAATATGGGCTCTTCGTCATCCGTGGAGGCCGGCGCTTCGACCGTGCCCCCGAAAAAGAGAGTCGCCAACTCCGGGTTGGCCAGCAGCTCTTTGGCCGGGGCCTGCATGAGCACCCGTCCGCCCTCCATGACGATGCCCACGCTGGAGACGCTGAATCCGAAGCGTACGTTCTGCTCGACGATCACGATGGTCTTGCCGGCCTGGTGCATGGTGGTGATGGCTTCGCGCACCTGGGCGAGTACCTTGGGGTCCAGCCCAACCGAGGGCTCATCGAGGAGCACCAGCTTGGGGTCCAGCATGAGGGCCCGGGCGAACTCGACCATGCGCCGCTGCCCGCCGGAAAGGTTGCCGGCCTTGTCTCCGGCCCGTTCGCGCACTACCGGATACAGGGCGACGACGCGCTCGTAACGCTCCTTGACCAGCGACCGTTGCCGCCTGATCAGATAAGCGCCCATGAGCACGTTCTCGCGTACGGTCAGGGCCGGAAAGAGGCCGTTGGACTGCGGCACCTGGGCCACCCCAGCCTGGATGATCTGGGCAGGAGTGAAACCCTCGATGGGGATGCCGTCGACCAGTATCGAGCCCCCCATGATCTCTATCAGGCCGCTGACCGCCCGGAACACCGTGGATTTGCCGGCGCCGTTGGGCCCCACGATACACGTGATCGACCCCCGCTCAACCTTGAGATCCACGCCGCGAAGAACGGCCCCGCCGCCATAGCCGGCGGTCAGGTCTTTGAGCTCAAGCATTGCCGACGCCCTTGGGCTCGAGCACAAAGTCATCCCCCAGATAGGCTTCGAGCACACACCGATCCCGCTGCACCTGCTCCGGGGACCCCTGACAGATAGTGGTGCCTCGAGCCAAGACCCGCACCGGATTGCACAGTCCCATGACGAAGGGCATGTTGTGCTCCACGATGAGGAAGGTCCGGCCTGAAGCGTTGAGTTCCAGTATCAGCTCGCCTAATCGCTCCACCAGCGTGGGGTTGATCCCCCCGGCCGGTTCGTCCAAAAGGACCACGCGCGGATCGAGGGCCAGCACCTGGGCCAGTTCCACCAGTTTGCGCTGACCGTAGCTGAGGGTGGAGGTCGGGCGGTCCCGATAGGCGGTCATGCCTACCAAGGCGAGCAGCTCATCGGCGCGCGCGGCCTCGTCGCCGCTGATGGCCCCCCGATTGAGCTGCCCGGCGCTGAACTCCCGCAGAGGCGCGACCAAGTTTTCGAGCACGGTCATCTCTCCGAACAGCCGGGTGATCTGAAAGGTGCGGCCCACACCTAGGTGCGCCCTCGTCCAGGGAGGCAGATGGTCGATCCGCCGGCCATCCAGGTATACCTCGCCCGAATCGGCGCTCATCATCCCGGTGATGATGTTGAAGACCGTGGTCTTCCCGGAACCGTTGGGGCCGATAAGAGCAGTCAAGGAGCCCTGGGGCACACCGAAAGAGCAATCGGCGACCGCCTGCAGCCCCCCAAAGCGCTTGTTCAGATTGCGGACCTCCAGCACGTTCGGTGCCGAAGGATCGGACCGAGTGGCCGGCCGGGGCCGTTCGCACAACTCGATCCGCGACCCGGTCAATCCCGGGCGCCTGCGTTCCCGGTAGGTGGTAACCCTCCTGGTGACGGTGGGGATGATCCCCTGGGGCAGGAGGAGCACCACCAGCACGAGCACGCCCCCGAAGATGACCAGCCGGCTGTTCCCGCCACCCAGACTGTTGTTGGCGAACTCGTTCAGGGGCTCGATGATGAACGCGCCCAGGACCGGACCCCACATGGTGCCCTTGCCACCCAGAAGCAGGGACAGGATGATCTGCACGCTCAGCAGAAGACCGAACATGCCCAGAGGGTCGACGAAGGTGATGTAGTATCCGTAGACCGCCCCGGCCATGCCTACAAAGACGGCGCTGCACACGAATCCCAGCATCTTGTACGTGGGGGTGTTGATACCGATGGAGGCGGCCTTGTCCTCATCCTCGCGCATAGCGATGAGGCCGACGCCGAACTTGGTGCGGCGGATCCTATAGGCCATCAGCATCGAGAATCCCAGAAGCAACACCAGCGCGAAGTGGAAAGGCCAGTTCATATACGCCCGGTCCCAGTTGGGTATGGGCAGGGTCAGACCGGAGCTGCCCTCGGTGAAGTGGCGCCAGTTCTGCACGATTATTCGGACCAGGAGCAAGAAGGACACAGTGATGATGGCAAAAGAGAACCCGCGGGTTCGCAGAGACAAGAGACCGAGGAGGAAAGCGAAGAAGCCCGCCAACACGCCGGCGAGCGGGATCCAGTAGAACGGTGAGCCTCCCACCCGTAGCGAGCCGAGAGCGGCGGCGTACGCGCCCAAGCCCAGGAAGGCTCCCTGGGCCAGGGAGGGATAGCCGGCGAAACCGGTGATGATGTTCAGTCCCGTGGCCCCGACGGCGATGACCAGAGAGATGATCACCATGTTCTGGTAGTAGCCGTTCCCGGTCAAGACCGGGAAAAGGACGATCAACAGGGCAACCACGACCACCGGGGCGATCCGAGCGACGCGACCGGCGCTCATGGTCTTCACTGGGCCACGTCTTCTCTGAGTTTGGTGCCCAGCAGGCCCTGCGGGCGCACGACGAGTATGACGAAGATGAGGATGATGGACAGGGCCGGCGACCAAAGCGGCGACACGTACGTGCCCACCAAAGATTCGCCGACGCCCAGGATAAGCGCCGCCACCACGGCCCCGGGCACGCTGCCCAGGCCGCCAAGGACGACGATGCTCAGCAGGCGCGTGATCCAGAGGATCTGCGAACCGGCGACGAAGGTGCTCATGATGCTGATCATGGCCCCGCCCGCGCCGGCGCTGGCCGCACCGAGGGCGAAGGTGATAGCTGCCACCATAGGGATGTTGACCCCGACCAGACGGGCAGCGTCTTCACTGGAAGCGCTCGCTCGGATGGAGCGTCCCAGCCAGGTCTTCGAAATGACCAACTGCAGGGCCACCATGATGACCACGGCAAGCAGACAGCCGAAGAATAGGCCCTTGGGAATATACAAGCTTCCGAGGTTGAAAGAGGTCTCGACGTAACCGGGCCTACTGCCGCGCGCGCTGTTGCCCCAGATGAAGCCCATGACGCCTTCCAGGAAGAAAGCCAGCCCGAAGGTCAAGAGCACAGATGAGGTGACCGGCGCCCGGCGAACCGGGCGCACGGTCACGAAGTAGACGACCCATCCGACCCCGAACATCACTATCACCGTGACGACCACTCCGAGGAGCGGATCCAGACCCAGGTAGTGCCACAAGGTGTACGTGATGAACGCACCCATGATCATCAGCGCACCGTGCGCGATGTTGATGATGCGCATCACCCCGAAGATCACCGTGAGGCCGGAGGCCAGGAGCGCGTAGACTCCGCCGACGAGCACGCCGAGGATGAGAGTCTGGACGAGCTTGGTCACCGCGAACGATATCTGGGTCGATGGTTATCTAGTTGCAGGTTATGGACCAGGCCCGTCCTATTTGGTGCCCGGCTTCCAGCCCTGGATGATGTTCGTGGTGGTGGCGGCTTCAGCCGGCAGAACCACCTGAACGACGCCCGCTTGCCACTGACCGATCATCATCTCGCCCGTGGGTATTCCCTTGGCGTCCCAGGAGAGAACGCCCAGGATGGTCTGGACCCCGTTGGTATGCAGATAGTCGGCCAACTTGGTCTGGTCGAGGCTGCCCACAGCCGTGACCGCGGCCGCCAACACCTCGCCGGCGGCATAGGCGTCGGCGACGTCCTCAGCAATCGGGTCCGGGCCGAACATCTCGTGGTAACGCTTGACAAACTCGGCGTTGCCGGGGGTCTTGGCCGGTTCTGCGTAGCTGACGTGGTAGAAGATGCCCTCGGTGTTCTCGATGCCTGCGCCATCAGAGTACTGCTTGCCCTGGCCGGGGGCAGTGGTCTGGTACAGCCACGCGGGCTTGAAACCGGCCTTGAGGAAGCCCCGGATCACGGCTATGCCGTCGTCGAACAGCGCGCCTTGCGCCACCAGATCGGGCTTGGCAGCCACCATGGCGTTGACGATCGAATCGAAGTCGGTCGTGCCCTCAGGATAGGTCGTCGTGTAGACCGTCTTGACACCGGCTGCCTCGAGGATCGTCCTGATCCCGTCGATCACCGGAGAGACGAACGGGTCATCGAGCGTGGGATAAGCGGCCGTCTTCGGACGCTGATCCGCGGGAAGACCGGCGATGTAATTCGCCCAGACTTTCCCAGCATCAGGAGCCAGAGCTTGTTGGGAACAGAAGACCTTCGTGAATCCCCGCTCATAGATTTTTGGAGACAATCCGGCCGGGGTGATGTAGAGCATGTTGTTCTTCTCGGCGACTGCCGATGAGGGCAGCACGAGCAGGGACGAGAACGTGCCCAGCAGCAGGTCGACTTTATCCTGCGATATCAGGGCGTTGTAGTCGGCGACGATGATGTCCTGGTCGCTGGCATCGTCCTTGATGACCAGCTCGACCGGGCGGCCCAAGAGCCCGCCCTTGGCGTTGATCAGGTCGGCCCACACTTCGTAGCCTTGCTTCTCGAACTCGCCCGGCACGCTTCTCGAACCGGTCAGAGGCAGCGAGGTGCCGATCCGCAGCGGCTTGGCCGCTACCGTGGTGCCCGTCGTCTCGGTGGACGGAGCCGCGGTCGCGCTGCTCCCCGGGGCAGCCGTCGTGACGGCGCCGGTGGAAGTCGTGGTCTCGCCCCCGCACGCCACGGCGAGCATGGCCAGGGCCAGTACCAGGACGAGCACGAACGCAAGAAGGATTGGTTTACGTTTCACAAGGACCCCCCTTTTGAGCGCTTTCCCGCCGCGCCATGCGGCGGGGCCCCCTGTCTCACAGGCGACCGCTCGACTATAGTTCCGCCCCACTCCCACGTCAATAGTAGCGGTCACTCATTTAGGCGGCTGCTCCGCACCGGCGGAGTCCGCGAGAAGTCGACCGCGCAAGTGGCCCACCTCATGGGCGGCCGCGGTGGCGACGGCCCGCGTCGACCCGAGGACTCATGACGAGACCACGGCCTTCTTGCCTTCGCCAGTGCCAAGGACACCCGCCGAGATCATCGGTATAGAAGCGTGGCAGGACGGCCACGAGCTGCCTCAGGGCCAGGATGCCGGCAAGTGGGAGACGGCTTTCTGGATCTACGCGGGCTTCCCCACCGGCGTTGTGGAGTTTCCGGGCGGGTAACTTGGCCAGGCGAACTGGGAAGGCGGCGTGCCCTAGATACCCAAGCTAGGTAACGATCAACAAGAGGACGAGCAGAAGGGCCAGCGCCATCAGGGCTGCCATGACAGCGAAGTCCTGGCCGGTGAGGAAGCCCGCGGGACCGGCATCGACCCCCGGCGCCGCGGCGGTGCCCGAGACCGACATGGTGCTCGGCGCCGCCATGGTGCCCGCCACCGCCCCCAGCCTTCCCAAGGACCCGCCGCAATAACTGCAGAAAGCGTTGCCCGGGACCGTCTCTCTTCCGCATGAACGACAGAACTTGTCCATCTCCAACTCCCTGCCTACGCCTGCTTCAGACCGGCTTGCCGCAGACGGTGCAGAAGGCACACCCTTCCCTCACCGGCCTACCGCAGTTGGTGCAGAACACCTGGGCAGCGACCGTCTTTCCCTCCGGCTCCATCTTCCCGCCCGCCGGTTTGCCGCAGCTGACGCAGAAGTCCCACCCTTTCCTGAGAGGTTTGCCGCAGCCGGTGCAGACGGCCTGCTGGGGTTCGGCTACCTTCGCCGTCGCCGTCGCCTCCCCCTCTGCCCCTTCCACACCGGCCAGCTCCTTCATCTCCGAGAGAAAATCCCAGAAGGCGTCGTCTGTCGGCAGTCCTCGGGCCATCTCGTCCAGCAGCCGGTAGGCCTCCAGGTACTGCTCCTGCTCGGCGAAGAGGCGGGCGGCCAGCAGGCGCACCATGGGGTTCTCATTACCCTCGGGGTGGGCCAGGACCACCTTGTACTGCGCCAGAGCCTCGCCCCCTTTGCCCTGTAGTTGTAGGGCCAGGGCGTAGTTGGAGCGCAGCAGCAGGCTCTCGGGACGGGCCTCAAGACCCTTCGCCAAGTAACGGGCGGCCGCTTCGGCATCTCCCTCCATCCCCAGGTTCATCCCGGCAAGGTAGGTCATGGCCTCGCTGGTTGCGGCATAGAGGTCGCGGAGATCGGGGAATTCCCCAAGGAATAGATCGAGCTCATCCAGAAGCAGGTCCACGCGGACCTTCTCCCCCCCGAAGATCGCCTCCTCCAGCTCCCGGCGTACCGGCATGGGGGTGGGTTCCAGGCCCCACTCGCGCAAAGCTTCGTCCTTGAAGCTGTAGAACGCGTACTCGCTCATGCCGCCTCTCCTTTAGAACTCTAGGGTGTCAATCCCCTGTAGATGTCCGCCACCTGCTTGGACACGTCCTCCGCCGTCGTGTTCTGGCTTCTGAGGAAATCGTCAATCTGCACGGGGGACGAACCCTTCGCGATCATCTCGTCCATCTTCTTGATGGTCCCCTCCACGCCGGCGATTTTCACCTTCACCTCGGCCATCTTCTCCGGTGCCACTCGCCCGATGTATTCGGCCCGGGTCTTGATCTGATTGTTGAATGCCTTGACCGTCTCTCGCTGCCCCAGGTAGCGTTCCTTGAGCGCCGCGCTCTTGTTGCCCGACTTGGCCAGTTCGTCCGCCCTGGCGAAAGCCTCGTTACTCTTATACTCCATGGTCCTGGCCACCGTATCGGTGCTGGCGGTGCCCTTTCCGAGCTGCATCTCTTTCCAGTCGTCCGGCGCCATTCCGAAGGCCTCGGCGGAATGCTGGTCCACGGCCACGTTGCGGCAGTCCTTGCCGAGCTGCGCAGCGGTAGTGCCCTCCGGGCTACCGGCGGCTTTGTAGAAGCTGTCGTCGTAAATCCCCTGCAGCTTCTTGGCGGGCACGTCGCGCAGCGTGCCGTCCGCCTCCCTGATCCTCACGGTGAGGTCCTGATCCATGCCCGCCTTGATCTTTGCGCCGGGGGCTTTGGGGTTGGTGGCCTTGAACACCTCCACCTGCTCGAGGCCGACACCCTCCCGTTCGGCGATCAGCCGCCGCGTGTCCTCCAACGCCTCGTTCCGTATCTCGGCGAGTCGCTTGTTGAAGCTCTTGATGACCCTCTTATCCTCCAGGTTGAGCTTCCGGATGGCCAGGGGGTCGCGTTGGATCTCCAATATCGCCTTGGTCCGGCTTTCCAGATCGCCATCGGGCTTCATAGCATCCTTGAAGGCCTTGATCCGCGATTCCGTCTTCTTCGCGTCGTTGCTCCATATCGTCTTCAGCTTGGCCTTCTCGGCCGCGCTGACTTCGTCGAAGAAGCCCGGTGCCGGTTTCACCTTGGGAATCTTGGCGGTGCCTGCTTTGGTGACGGCTTCCTCCCCTTTCAGCGCCGCGCCGGTTGCTCCGGGCAGCTTGTCCTTCGCCTGCGATCCGATCAGAGCCTCCGCCGCGGCCTTCTTCTCCGCTCCGCCGAGAAACCAGCCTTTGAGGCCCGAGGCGCCTTCTATCAGGGCGATGGTATTCAAGGTCGCGATGACGGAGTTGCCGAAGCGGTCCACCAAAGGCAGGCGCCAGTCCATGGCCTTCTCCCAGAACTCGACGCCGAGGAGAGACTTCAGCGCGGCAAAAGGGTCCTGCAGTATAGGTATGAGCAGGTTCTCGGCGACGGACTTGGCCGCGCTCTTCTGGGCCTCTTCCAGGTCCTTGAAGGGCTTGGACGGATCGCGGGCCGCATCCTGTATGTAATCTACCGCGTCCTTGGCTTTCTGCTCTTTCCATCCGTCTAATTGCTCGGTCAATTTCTCGACCTTGTCCGCGGCCCCCTTCAAGTTGTCTACGTTGGTGACCCCGTCAAAAACCCACTTGGCTTTGTCGAACAGGTCTCCCGGGACGGTCCTGAGGTCGTCGAAGATGTTCATGATGGTCTGGTCTAGCACACTTTCAACCGGGGGCGTCCCGAACAGCTCCATATCGGAAGGGAGCCGCACCGGGCCTCCGGCAATATCTCTCCCCTGGTCGGGCGGGATTTCGTGAAAGCTCTCGGCCAGCCCTATTCGCGGGGCCTCGGGGGACGGGGGGGCGTCCGGCGTTGTTGGTTCGATGCCCGGGTCCGAAGTGGACGGAGGCGTGGCCCCAAAGAGTGCGCCGACGAGGCCGACGCCCGCGGCGACCGCGCCGGCCACCACCGTGCCGGTGAGCCACTCCCACCAGCTTCCCGGCCCCGGTATCTTGTTTCCCGTCTCTGGTGACTGCTCGCCGTCACCACCGGGGGAGATCGTCGTTTCCGTCGAACCCGGAGAGATCGTTGTTTCCGTTGAATCGGGGGAGATCGTTGTTTCCGTTGAATCGGACCCGATCGGCGGGTCTCTGTAGGCAACGTATTCCCATTCACGATCCCCGCTGTTGTCTTGCGAGATCTCACCTTTGTCGGTATATACCAGGAGAGATGTCAAATAACCGGTGACGACCCCTTCCATCCTATTTTCGTCTACAAAACGGGCATCGAGCTTGCCCTTGAAGGTCTCTCTCAGCTCGTAGGCCGTGGCCGTCACCAGGGTTCCCTTTGTAACCCACTCGAGCGTTCCGCTGAGCTGTTTTCTGGAAGAACTGTATGTCCCTGTGAAGTCGTACCGGTTTTCGCCATCAGAGTAGTGCGCCTCCGCGCGTCCGTCCTTGTAAGCGCGGATATTCACTTCGTCTTTGTCGTAGAACGCAGCGGGAACATGACCCTCGTAAGCTTCATCCTGTTCTATGAGGACGAAATCGACTTCCCCGACGCCCTGCTGCGCCAGAGAAGACGCAGGATGGATGAGGCAGCCAAGTAGGGGAAGTGCCAGAATGAGCACCAGTGCAGAGACATAAAGCGGAAGGCACTGTCTTCTTCTCATGCCCCCGGCCCTCCCCCTCATCCCGCCACCTTCCGGAAGACGGAGGAGAAGACTATCCACAGGATAGAGAGGGTGAAGGCGCCCAGCATAGGGGCGATCATGTATTTGAGCTTCTTGCCGCTACGGCGCATAACCTCGGCCCCCACCGCCGCCCCTGAGGTCATGATGCCCGCCTGGACGAAGGCCGGAGCGGCGCCCCACGTGAAGAGGAGCTCGCCCAGAACGGCCAGCACGGTGAAGGGTAGGAGTATGAGGAAACCCCGGGCCACCGCGTCCAAAGCCCCGGGCCAGCCGGCGTCTCGGCGCAAGGGGGCAGCGGAGGCAAGAATGAGTCCGGTAAGACCGGTAAGGCAGACCAGGGCCAAGGCCAGGCCGAGAACAGTGTAGAGGGCTATCTGCCCCGCGCCCGTCCCGACGTAGCGGCCGTTCAGCCAGGCCAGGACGGCGAAGCAAAGCGTGACCACCAGGATGCTGAAGAACCTACCGCGGGCGGTGATATCCATCGCGAGCCCTTCCCCTACATCCCTACCAGGGCCCAACCGCAGAGGATAAGCCCGCCACAGAGGGTGGAGATGGCCAGGCTGGCTCCCAGCTTCTGCCCGGTCATCTCGCGCACGATGGCGATAATGGGGAGTAGGGCCCAGAGCACCCCGGTCACCCCGAAGGCCACAGCGGTGTTCCAGCCTACCGCCAGATTGAAGATGAGCCCCACCACCACGAAGATGAGGGTGGGGGTGTAGGCGAGGCAAAAGGCGCGCACCGTCCACCCCAGGGATCGTTGGCCTCCCAGCATGTGGGCCAGGGCCCAGGCCACCGCCGCAACAACGGCGACGCCAATGGTGCCGAAGCCCAGCCCTAGGAAGGTGAAGCCCAGCGCCGCCCGCCCGCTCGCGGTGCCCACCCGGTGCATGTCGAGGCCGGTCTGGAGGAAGAACACGGTGAAGGCAAGGCCGGAGATAGGCAGGGATACAAACCAGGGAGCCTGATCCAGCGCTCCCTTGACCACCTGGGCGGGGTTGAGAATCATGGCCAGGGCGGAGCGCAAGGAGAAGGAGGTAGACCCCACCCTGGAGACTTGCATACGTTGCTCCCGCCTCGATGCGGCCTTCTGCCGGCCCCTATCACTCTACCATGCCGTACACCTCGCCCTGGCTAAAAAGCCCGAACAGCGCGTACCGTGTTCGCGTAGCTCTTCGGGCCGTAGAAATGGAAGTCATCGTCGAAGACCCGAACCCACGCGGAGTTCGCATGCTCTTGACAGGATTCGGGGGCAGGAACGCCGACAATTGACAATGCCAGATAAAAGGTGACCTCTTGGAAGTAAATCCACGTCAGTAGGCCACGTAGTGTGTTTCCATGCCTTGCGATGTCCCGCGCCGTCCGACCCCGACCATGGCGGGCGGTTTCCGCTCGGGCCTGCCGCAGGTGTCCCCTTGCGTCCCCCGCGGTTTCGGCCTAGAGTTCTGACTAGCCACATCATCTTAGTAACCATTGACGATGGAACGCTCGGCAAAGGGTGGCAATCCACTGGTCGCCTGCCGACTATTCTGATGAGCGGAACAGATCGGGCAAGCATCATTTCGGGGGGGAAGGTGACACGGTGCTTACAAGGAAGATCGTGAAGCGGGGAATGAAATCGGGGACGCTTGTCTCCCTTGCCGTTCTCGTTCTGATCCCGCTACTGCTGGCCGCGACCCAGCCGGCCCGGGTAGAGGCGCAGGCTGCCGGCGAGGGCTACTGGCAGCAGACGGCGACAGAGCCCGTCCCGTATGAATGGGATGACGAGAGCAGCTACTCAGTGGACGATGGTTCCTCCACTCAGACCATCGTCTCCCTGGGGACCGGCGACAGCTTCCGATCGACGGCCACCTGGACCAGTCCGAAGGCCTCCTATCAAGGTGGCGAGAGGGTCGAGTTGACTCTCGGGCTCAAGATCGCCGCGTACGTCTGGAACGGCAAGGACGACGGCTACCTCCACCTGGGTCTCAACTTCGTCGGCGATTACATCTACGCAAGGATAGACGTGGCAGGCATGAGCGCAGGCTCAAGCACAGCCGGCCGCATTTGGCTCACCGACGCATCCGGCGAGTACTCATTCGGCGTCACAACCGATAACGGTAGGCAGGTCGTATCCTCCGCCGGTGGGACCGTGACCGCTATATTCCCGCCAGGCTACGCGACTGGTGACCTCATGGCCATCTATGTGTCGACGAAGAGCGGCATGGCACGCTATACCTATGCTTGGGTCGCGGAGGGAGATGTCGCGCGCACGACCACTGCAGAGCCTCCTGTTGATTCTGGCGCGCGCTTCTCCTCAATTAGTCGCCATGTGGAGATATTCCCAGACGCGAATCCTGACGAGATAACCTTTGCAAATCCTAGATCAGTACTTAAGGTTGGCGACCACGTAGTGGTAGGCGAGAATAGTAATGCGATAATTACGTTTTCTGATCTCAGTACTCTAATGATTAAGGGTCCCGCGGAAATTGTCATTTCCTCAGGGGTACACCAACCCACTGCGCTCGAGATTCTAAGCGGTAACCTTTGGGGAAACTTCAAGAAAGTACTATCAGGAGAAACTAGTGAGCTAAAAGCCAACCTCTCCACGGTAGGGATAAAGGGAACGACCATCGTGCTCGACGTTTCTGATGATGCGGAAACGCTAAAGGTACTTGAAGGAGAAGTAGAATTCACCAGCCTTGCCGATGGCGCTGTGGAAAAGGTATCTGGCGGAGAGACGGCATCGGCGACTTCTGGCGGGCTTTCAGAGAAGACCACATTCGATATTAAGGCAGAATCAGAGCAGTGGTCCGCGGCATTTGAGGCAATGAAAGCAACTGCTGACGGGATAAGCAACACAGCCGATTCTGGATCGACAAAGATTGTGTGGCTGTTTGTCCTGGGCGCGATAATATTCTTAGGGCTTGTTGCCATATTCCTTCTTGCGCGCAAGCTTATGAAAGTGCCCAACTAGTCCGAGGGGGCACAAGATGTATTGCAGCGCGTGTGGAAAAGAAGTGCCCGGCAACGTCGGCTTCTGCGGGAACTGCGGCGCTCCCGCCGCTCCACCTGATAGCGCGCCGGACAGTCCACCTGCTCTCCCAGGGAGCGCGCCAACCCCCGCGCCCCCGCCGGCTCGGCCGATCACACCGCCCGCCGGGCAGTACATTCCTTCCCCGCCCCCGGCGGGCTGGTACCCCGGCGGCCCGGGGGGCCCCGGAGCGGCGCGCGGGAAAGGACGGCGGGGGCTGTGGATCGGCATCGCGATCGCAGCAGTCATTGTGATCGCGGCCGGCGCGGCCGTGCCTCTGGTCCTTGCCCAGGGCGGCGATGACGCAACGACCGCCGGCCTCTCGAAGACGACCACGACGAAGCGTCTGAGTACCAGCTCATCCACAACGACTGCTTCGACTTCTTCGACCTCCACGTCCAGTACGACCAGCACCACGGCCGGAGCGCCCGGTGACTCGGCGGGCGAGTGGGTCGAGGTAGCACTTCCCAGCACTCCCGAAGGAGCTTACTCGGTGAGCGTGTCCGACCAGGCGCTGCTCGTCGAAACGAATTCAGACTTCGGCTACGGGCTCTTTGCCTACCTGCCGGACTCGGATAGCTACGTCGCCCTGCCGGTGGAGGGCACGGTCCCCCCGCGGGCGGATCTCGACGGTCTCTTGGCCGTCTGGCGGGAGGGCACCGAGGACCAGGACACCTATGAGTACGTAGACACCTACATCTGCGCCTACCCTCTTCCCAACGGCCCTAAGGTCGAAGTGCAGAGGGGGGCACGAGCGGTGGACTACCCCCAGGTGGCCGGACGTTGGATCTCCTGGACAGAACAGGAACCATCGGACTTCAACCCGGAGGAGTACTGGAACCAGCACATCTACGTGGTCGAGGTGGATGACAAGGGCGAGGTGGTGAGCGCGCCCAACGAGCTGGTATCGTCCGCGCCGTCTGAAGCACTGGGCGACTCGGCGTGGATCTACAGCCTCTCGAGCGAGTATCTGGCCTGGGAGAACGCGATCGGGCATCGCCTCATCGACGCCGGTACGTACGTCAGTGATCTCACCGGCGAGAGCGAACCCCAGAAGGTGGGGAACGAAGCATGGGCTCCTTCGATCGGAGGCACCACCATTGTCTACCGGGATGGTAGCCTCATGGCCACCGATCTTATCAGCCAGCGGGTATGGGAGGTCGACTCCCTTGGCGACTTTCCCGCCGCCGCCCCCACATACACCGCCTACTACCGAACCGTCGAGACCACCGATGAAGTGAGCTGGGAGATCGTGGCTCGGGGTTACAGCGGAACCTACGAGCAGGTGCTGGCCGAAACCTCCTTGGTTCCATATCTTTCGGCGTCCATCGCTGCGTCCGGGGCACACGTGGCCTTCCTACTTGACGGCGTGGCGCACCTGTTCGAGTGGCGGGGAGGAATAGGCCGCTAGATGATTGATTCCACGACACTACGCGCAGTAGTCGACGAGAGCCCGGCTGGGGCGCCCCAGTTGATGGTTGAAACTGATGCAGGCAGCCAGGCAGAGGAAGCGCTGCAGGATGCGC
>Ga0214473_10004395_pt1 | contig 16958 bp, 18 predicted proteins | sample RVTome_7_FD_203509 | JGI IMG/M metagenome (GOLD analysis project Ga0214473, IMG submission 203509) | Soil microbial communities from uranium-contaminated site in the Upper Colorado River Basin, Wyoming, United States - RVT98D197 | ecosystem: Environmental > Terrestrial > Soil > Contaminated >... | reverse complement strand
CAGTTTTCGCAGGGAAAGTAAGTGTCAACACTTTGGTAGCTGTCAATGTTACAGTGTCTGCTAAAACCACCATACCAGGAAGAGCCCAAGGACCAACCTGTTTATTAAGTACTTTGTTACGTCTATCAGCCATTAGAGCCTCCTTTATTATTCGTTCCCTGTTACAGAAACAGTATAAGATGGAGCCCCACCTGTTGGGTCAGCCGTCATGAAAACAGCAGTCCCTAATATAGTATAAGTTTCAGTTGCAGAAGTCATATCTGCATCAAAAGCTACATCTAGGGTCACTACATCAGAAGCATAATCTAGAATTTTTCTGATTTCACCTGAGTTACCACCATCGTTTATTTGAATATAAAATCCATTTAAAGTATCTGCTGTAGCTGGTGAATCAGCATGAAGAGTTAGGGTAGTTGTCCCAGCAGTATAATTAGCACCGATTGCTAAAGGCCCTTGTACTTTATCTTTATAGATAACGTATGGGGCTCCTGTTACTCCATAAGCGTTGAGTGGTGTAACACTTACGTGGTTCACTACTTTAAACTTATGAGGTATACCAATAAACACACTTGCTGCATTTGGGTCCGCAATACCAAGGTCCCCTTCTATGATAGAAGAGTTAGGAGCAACGAAACTAGAAACGTTAGGTGCAATCCTTTTAGATGGTAGAAGTGTATTGGTTGTGTTTGGATATAATAGTATATCAGCCATTTGTTTCTCCTTTAATTAGTTCGCTACGAACATCCAATGTGCTTTAGGGTTAGTTCGCTTAAATGTTACCTGACCGTAGATCTCTGCAGTCATTTCATGTGGATTCTCAAGGTTGCCCATGATAGTCTTAATATCCATGTTTTGCAAGTGACCATATTGGAAATGAGCAGGGTCAATTACAATAGCGTAGTCAGACATTCCGTGAAGAGATAGAGTGTCAGAAGCTGCGAATAGTAATGTCCCGCCATTGGAAGCACTATAGCGAGTTAATTCAACTCCCCAGCCATTAACAGCTGCAGGTAATATAATTTTATTATCAATCATATTCGAGAATTTTGTATAGAAGTCAGCACCACACAAAACTAATTTAGTTTGTGCACCAAAATAAAACATATCTTTAACGGCTGTGTTAAAATTAGCTGTGTTAAATAATGAATCTGAATATCCGATATAGTTTTCTGTTGGAATATATTCCATAATACCACCAGCATACCATTTACGTCTACCATTTATAACTTCTGTTTTTCTTGTGCCAAAAGTAGCCATAGCATCTAGTTCTTTAAAGAACTCCTCTAATGCTCTACGACCATTTCTTTGGAATGTTTTTTCTGTGGTAAAGAATCTGTCAATGTTTTGCTCTGTTTCTGTAGCAGCCCATTTACGCATTACGATTTGTGCATAGTTAAAATCTGTTTCGTCAGTGTCACTATATACTAATTGGTCGTCTCTTCCTTCAGGGATTGAATTAAGAGCTTTCCACAAGTATGGAGTATCACCAATTTCACCAGACCATGTACCGCCAGCAATATCCACTAATAGATCTGCATGGCCAGTTGGCTCAGCACCACCATGGTTACGTCTTACTCTAATTTTAGTTATACCAGCACCACCGCTATCTGCGCCATAGTTTTCAAGAACTTTAATTTGTTCTGGTAATACATAACCTGTGCTAACTGTCCTAACATTAGAACCTGCGCCTGTAAGAGCCGCCATAGTTCTGCCGGTTGTAGCACTCATTTTTGTCCAGAATCCCATATTATTTAATATGTCTTCTGCTTGTAATCTACTACCTTCTGCATTAGTAAGATAGAATAGATCGTGTTTTGTAGAAGCAGTACTGGTAGAATCTGACGCAAAATATAGTCTCTGCAGTCTGCTGTTTTCGATTCCCCACATAGATTTAGTATCACGTGTAACATATGCGCCATTGGCTTTTGCATACTGTAATAGTAATCTCATTAGTGGAGAACGCCCTTCGCTAATCTTGGTTAGCATCGCTGTACGTCTGTCGTACTCACGAGAAATCGTTGGGATAGAGTCTACCACTGTTTGACCAGAATAGTAGCTTATATCATAAGGATTTGCCATTTTTGTCTCCGTTTATCCGAAAAAGTTATTTAGTTCATTATTGTAAGCGGAATCGCTTAATCGGGTACCACCAGGTACGGAGGCTAAATTTGGAGTTCTGCTTGAATTTTGCGATTTTTTCTGTTTCCCATATTGGTAAAGTTTTGCGAAATCTTTAATGCTAACTTTATTTGCCCAATTTAAGAACCCAGAATAGTCATTATCAGTCCATTTAAAATCTGCTAGTATTTCTCGTTTCTCTTTTTCAGCATTATCTTGAAGTATTTTTTGAGCTTGCGCTCTTTTTTCCTTCAATTGTTTTATATTTTCTGGTATTTTATTTGTCTTAGTAATCGCTTCTTCATATAGAGCATCTGCTCTCTTATTGTATAGCCAGGTACGTGATCCCCTTATATGTTCTTCGCTTTCATTAGGAATAAAATCATCACCGAATTCTTTTTTAAGACCATTTTTAATATAGTCTTCTGGAGTACTTGGCTTAACTAATTCTGGGTTAATCTCAGCTACAAAAGCTTTGAAAACTTCTTGGTCGCTATAAAGTTGTTCAACGAACGATGCGGCCCCAGACAATTCCTGATTTTTAGCTTCTAATTGTTTTAATTGATTTAATGCTTTATCGGCTTTTGATTGTAATTCCCGTACATATTCTTCGGGAGTTTGTTTAACTTTGCTAGGAGATGAGATCGTGGGTTCACCTGCAGGCTTATTGGTATCGGTCTTTGGTTCACTTCCAAATCCGAACATGGCGTCGATGCTGTCTGGTTCTGCTTGGCCATTTAGCTCCACAGTCCCTAAGCCAGTTAAATCGTCTATTATGTTCTCGTTTGGGTTCGATGCACCATCTGTATCGATAAATTCAGACATAGTGTCTTTCCTTTTTATAAATTAATAAAATGTATAGTTTTTGTCAAGTAAAAAAAAGAGTATTACGTTTTTTGTTCCCCTTTAATTTTACCTACTTTTGTCTGAGCAGCAATTTTTATGTCTGCTTTGGCACTCTCTGTGTCACGTGTGATTTGCTGTTCTGAGGTTGATAACTGTTTTAATATTCTGTTCTCTAAAGAAACGTTAATAAATTTATTTTCCATTTGTTTAGAGGTTTCTAAAAGTCTATTATACGCTTCTTCTAAAGAAGAATATTTAGACTCAGTGCGTTTCACTATATCTAATTTTTCTTGTACCCCCTCATATCCCTTAACGTCAGATAACTTCATTGCTTCTTGGGTTAATATAGAACGCTCTGCTGGGTCTGGTGAAGACTGAGCTATTTTCATTAATTCAATTGCTGTAAATAGCTTTTGTGTTGGTGAGTAAGTGCCAGGTATTGCTACTACTTGGAACCTAAATTGCTTAATTTTATTCACCATTCCTTTTGCGATTTGCAATTCGTTAAGGTTACCATCCTCGTCAAAAAATTCATAGGTATCTGGTTTAATATTAACTATAAAGTATTGTATCAATACCTCACCTAGTTGTTTCATAGTACGATTGATATTATTAGAGGAAAGCATAACTCGCTGCATAGCAGCATTTTGGTATGTTTGCAGTGAACTGAAGACATCTACACCAGCTTCGTTTGCATTGCCTTGTAGGATTGCGCTTATACCAGTTGAATATTCCATTCCGTTTTTTAACATATCTAATACTAATGGGTAAAAATTACTTAACTGAGATATTTGCTCTTTCTCTGGTTTAAGTAATACACCGTTTATTTCTTGTGGCACATACTCTTTTATGACCCTAGGATTATTACCTTGGTTTTCCCATTTAGCCCTGTCTTCATCAGCTATAGAGCCTTTTGGTGACGTATACCCAGCATTATTAGACAATATCCCATTAAGTATCATTGTTTGCATAATTTTATCAAATGCTTTTTGCATATCTTTTGTGAAGTGAGGCATACCATAACTTCGATAAGGCTTTCCACCCCATTCGAAAAATGAAGTTACAAGTGGATAAGAATTAATAGGTAAAACACTGACATCTATAGTATATTCGCCTAACATTGTAGTCTTCATTATGTAAATATCGTCTATTATTTGTTCAGCTTCTGCAAGCATATATTGTTCTTGAGGTTCCATGTTCTCTGCAAAAAAGAATTCGATTACATCTGTCTCAGAATTTCGTATTAAGTACATTCTAGTATAAATCTTTTCGTAAAACTCTCTTGCCCTAATGCTATCCTCTGTGCCCCATTCTTCTGTAGTTATATGAGCTTTCTCTGTCATTTCACCCTGCAACCAAACTTCCCCTGTAAAATTTTCCATTCGCACTGGATTGCCGCGTTCATCTCTTAGTGCTGCCACCATATTCCCGTATAATTGTGTAGATTTAGATACAGTGAATTCTCTCTCTATAAAAAATCCCTCCATGTCGCTGGTGTCTCTTTTCTTTGAATTTGGGTCTAGAATAACTTCATCGTATGGTAAACACACTATTTGCGCTCCAAATAATCCAGGTTGGTAAAAATCTCCTGGCAATACCATTAAATGACCTATCCCAGAAATAAGCATGTCTTTTATATGATTTTCAATTTCAATGTCTGCATTAGTTGTGTTAAATAATCCAGACTTCATTTTATCCAATACCATTGCCTCTTCTTTAGCCCTGCTATCTAAAGCTATTGTTTTAGTAGATGGTTTGGTTTGCGCTAAGATAGCTAATTTTTGGTTAGCAATAGGATGAATAAAATTAATGCTTACTGGTATGTTGGTGGACTCTGATATTTTGTTCCTTTGAGATTGCGTAAAAGTCGACCCAGTTCTGTCCACGTCATTTAAATATATTTCTTCAGATTCTACGGCTCGAGTAATCCAGTTTTGCCTTCCGTGGACTGTCTCAGATTTCCAACTTACATACTTTTTGGATATGTGATTCGGAATTGGTCCATATTTTATCATATGCGTCTCTTTTATTAACGTAACTAAAAAAAATTGTGTTACAATAACATACCCCCAAAAATTGAGGATATGCTACTGCAATATTGTAATATATCACTATCACTAACAAATGTCAAATTATTCTACATAATATGAAACTAATTCTTTTATAATAGCTGTAGCTTCATCTAGGCTATTCTTTTTAGCTAGCCTTATTGCTTCTGCAATTGTAGCGTCAAATTTATCATACTCTTCTACTTTCCTTTCTGCACAATAGCTTATTATTGTGTTACATTTTTGTGTTTGAGAAGAAAAATAATTTTTTAAAGTTTTCGCTTCTTCTAATGTAATTTTTTTTAAACTGTATAATCTCGTCTCGTGATGGTTCCTTGAAGCTTCAAATACTTCAGAACTGTGGAACACTGTGATAGTTCTGAATTTTTCGCCTCTTGACCCATGTTTATAGACAACTCTTCCTACTAGGGATTCTTTTGGGACCCCTGCATCTAAGAAATCTTTTAAAGTGAACCACATAATATCCTCGCTGTTAATTTTAAAATTTGTGACGTATATCGGATCCGAACCGATGTCTCCTACCGGAGAAGGTAGGCGTCCTGGACATAGACTATTATAACTAATTGTTTAATGTTAGACTTTGCATATAGCATGTTACTGTAAATTTTCATGATCCGGCTGCATATAAAGACCTTTCGCTTGGTAACTACTCCAAAGCTCATCTCGTATAATTAGTTTTCCCACGTTAGCCCAACTTTGGCTTTGTTTTCTATGTCCTCAATTTTCGTGCTTAGGCCCTACCATCCAAATTAGTTTCTATGGATGTGCCTAAGATCTGACCTAGTCGTATCATACATGGATAGCTTAGCCTTGGTTAAACTTCACAATGCAAACAATGGCATTAAATATTTTTTTTATAAACTTTTTAATATAGCAAATGTTAATTAACCAGTTTATTTTTTTCGGTTAATATTACTTCGGGATGAACCCAGAAGTCACTATAGATATTAAATTTTTTCGTCTGTAGATTCCACATCACTCCACTAGACTAATACGCCGTACCTAAGCAGTTATCCTTAGGGTCGCTTAGGGTAAGATGCTTACACGATGGACAGTGTATACGCCTTACCCCTCACTGGATAATGGTCCTAATTCTATGTTACTTCCCCTCGAGGATGCCTACATGACTTAGAAACTATTATGGGGAATAGTCCCCCAAATGCCTATCACAACATATGGGGGTAAGAAGGTATCATGTAAAATTAAGAATCAATTTTTTGTATATTCTCTTCATCTACACGAACCCATTTTGTTTCAAGTTCTCCACTGGAGTTATCTTGTGTAAAATTGTAGTCTTTGCTATCGGTATTAAGTTTAAACTTTATCCCAAAAACTATTCTTTCGACTACATCTTTTTCTTGGGTAGTTTGTAGTAGAGTACAAGTGACAATGGGTGCTTTCTCTACTGCTTTTGTTTCTTCTTCCATCTCTAATGGAGGGGCAGAAGTGACTATAGGGATATCTTCTTCTACAGCTGATTTAACCTCTAGTTCTTCTCGTTGGCGTTTAGAGCTATGCCCATGTACCCTAAACCATTCTTCGGCATGCCTAGAAATGCTAGGACCGAGTTTTACAATAGTATCTAATACTGGGATCCAATCTTCGCTAACGTAATCTCTTAATAGAGCATTATAATATTCTAGCATAGATATGGCTTCTGGAGTCCCGTAGAACGATTCATGGCCACTTTCCACTCTTGATATCCATTTCTGGAAAGAGGTTTCATGGATGTCTTTGAGGCTGAAACCTTCACTATCCATTAACGCCCCCATAGCTTTTTGGGTTATTTTAATTTCTTCGTTGCGGTTTACTTGTGGATAATTACTAGAATACCCAGCCTTACCTTTTTGTTTTCGTAAAAGGCCTTTACCAACTAAAGTGTCGTAAATTGACTTTACTTTGGCTATGGGAGTACCATATTCCCTCACCATTTTGAATGCCATACCAACTCTATCTGGTAAAGCTCTATCTTCAATTTCTAGCCATTGTATAGCACTATTAATCAAATCTTTATTTAAATTTTCTTTTGTTTGCTTGGACTCTTCATGTTCGATAGTCAACTTCTTGTCATATTCAGCAAGTAGTTTTTCGTCTTCGTGTTCCAATAGATCGTCTTTGATCTTTTGACAAGCAGGACAATAAGGGTATGTATGTGCAAGGTCAACTTCAAAATGGCGTCCACACTCACAACATTTTTCTACAATTTTAGCATTAAACCCTTGATCTTTTAACTTAGCAGCTGCTTCTTTAGCGTTAATATTAAATGGAGCTGGGAATATAATTACCGCTTGTTCATCTTCGCTACCGCGTATTACTTTTTTGGCTGTAACATCGTGAGGGTCTTTCCCTAAATGTATGTTTTCTTTTGTTATTTCATATGTATTATGAAAACCTAAGTCTTCGTAAGAAGCTCCATCTTTCAGTTGTTCATAATAATCAACGGCTAATTCAAGTTCTTCGTCACTAAAACGTCCACTAACATAAGGGCTAAACTTAAAACCTGCTTTTGTTACCGTGTTAAACTTTGGTGAATATTTGAATTTTACTTCCGAAAAAGTATGATAAAAATCCAAAAATTTTGATACTTGACTTCTTATTTCGTTTAAGCTTCCGTAACAATTTTCTGCATGATTGTTATGGTATCCAATACCAATATTAACACCACATACACCAAGATGAGATAATTCAGTAATATCTGAGTAAGAACCATGACTTATATCAAACCCAACTGTTTTTAAAGCATTATGCCAGTCTAAATCTCTATATTGATAAGTAACTGCATCTGTGCCTCGTCTGTCGAATTCTACAATCCAATTGTATTCTTTGCCTTCTGGTGGTTCAAACCAAGAGGCTGATGATTCACCTTTCTCTTCATTTGTGGTTAGTAATATGTCGTATTGTATATTAGCTCTATTTAGCATATCTAAAGCTACATATACACCTAACCTATCATCTAGGGTAGTTGAGTAAATATGTGTATCATGTTTCATTGTTAACACACCAGCCCAATGAGGTTCTAATACTGTGTCTAAATGAGCTACTACTAGTATCTTCGCCCCATTATCTTTGAAGAAACATGGGCCAAGTACTGTGTTTATTTTTTCTAATTCCCCTATGCCTTTATAAACATGGAAATCGTTGATTGGTCGTTTACAGATATCTTTAAGATCTCCGAAATTAACCCTGGGTGATTTTATGTTCGGAAGCGCGTTTTGAATTCTCTTGAGCTTCTCGAATCGTGAATTTATTTGCATGATAGTGCTCCTTTATATATAATAAGCGACCTTTTGAGTCGCTTTAAGTTTGTTTTAAAATGGCCTAATCGTTTTTGCCATAGTGATGTATATCCATTCCTAAGTCTAGTTGAGAAATCTGTTCGATAACCGATCCCTCCCCTATAATATAGCCTTCTCCGTTATTAACGTAGAGGCCACCTGATACTTGGCCTTTGTTTTTAATTGATACTAATTTCATTGGTAAACCTATATAAGCACTTAAAAATTGAGCTTGCCATTTAGTCCCTGGCCCATATCCGTTAAATATAACATAAACGTCTGATACCACTGAAACGGTTTTTGAAACTTGTTCTTGTACCTTAGTTGTCCAAAGCCATGAACGTCCTATCCCCGCATATGTGTCGTGATATTTATTGAGACCTTTTCTTGTTTTAGAAATTGTATCCTTGACAAAGAACCTTAAAGATTTGAAACGCCCATCAGCCATCATATCTTTTCGTATAGCCGATCTCCCTGCCCAAAAGCAGGAACCGCCATCTCCGAAGTCGCCAGCTTCCCAATCAAATGTTTTTGTAACATCTAACGCGTATTCTTTAGTGGCAACTATATTTGCATTTATATATGCACCTAACTTTTCTAATATTGATGGTGATAATTTTATACTAAAATCTTTATACATTTTAGACTTTAACCTTTTAACTAACGAACCCGATGCGGACATTGGTCGCCAATCTATTTCATCAATGAGAACGTATCTTTGGCTTGAGCTAATTTTACTACTTATTCCTATTATGTCCAAAATTTCTCTTTGTTGGTTATAGTCTAGTGGTTCTGATTCAGGTGTGAATGAAAATAATTTATCGATCGGTATATCTTTAATTTTTTTTCTAATTAATTTCATTTGAGCCTGTAGTTTGATTTTTTAAAATAGTGATTTAGTTTTTTTTTGAAATCAGCTTAGTGGGATTAACCCACTAGCTGTTTTAATTTACTAGTCATGGCCGTTCTGGTTAGAGTATCGTTCACTTCATAGAAAAGTCCAAATTCCGGGTCCACTTTCATAGGATACGTGAAAGTTTCCGCGAATCTAGTTTTTTCGCCCAATAGGTAGTAATGATCCGCTGGGATTTTGTCGAAACCATAATATTTCCCGGGATAATAACTGAAGAATATGTAAGTAGATAGCTGCTTGATGAGTCCTGACCATTCAATATCCGATACCGTTGGTTTCTTTTGTTTGCGGTTTTCGATACCTTTCTTCACCTGGCTTAAAATGATACCAGTAGAACGTGTTGCTAATGCGAGTGCTTGGAGGTTTCGCATATTTTGTCCTATTTGAATATTATAGTCTGAACTTGTGGCTGCACTTTTAGAGAATTCAAGCAATTGGATGAAATCAAGGAACCATACATCATAACGTTGTGTCATTTGTATACGCGCTATATCCGTAACCCCCGCAAACAACTCTGGGTTTACTATTTGGATACGGTTACTGGCCCACTCTTTTATTTCATTCATCGTTTTCTTCACATATTCTTTATCATAATCTTGTGCAAAAATCTTGTTCATTGGAATTTTACAAATCCTGGATATCTGCTTCTTCATGATATCCTGAGCAAGCATCTCTTTCGAGAATATACCTATTCGTAATCCTTTGTTTTTCTCAGCCATACGGAAAGCTTTGTCTAAAGCTAGTGTAGTCTTCATATGGCCAGAATCACCTGCAATGGTAATTATCATTCCTCTGGTATATCCACCTAAGTAAGAGTCTAGGTGATCGTATCCAGTGGAAATCAAGTCGTCTTTAGTCTCTCTAAGGACTGAATCCAGTAGATCTTGATTATTTTGAACTTTTAATTTTGAAGACAACCCAGATAAGACTTTCTGGGCATTGAGAGCAATCTCAAACTGGTCTTCGCCTTTTACCATTGAGTCTTTAAGTGACTCGCCAAATGCATATATTTGACGTCTTTGTAACTTATCAATTAATATTTGTACGTAGGACTCAGCACTTTCCTTTGTAACAAAATCGTCGATGTTCTCAATATCGTCCCATGTTAAGGACCTTGGCATTTTTTTAGGAATCATTTTGCAATGTTCCCAGAATAGAATTTTATCGAATGCCTGAGTTGAAGTAATTTGACTAAATATAAATGAATTCTCCTCTGTTGAAAAATGTTCAGGTGTGAGCAAAGCGAAGATGAATATTTTGTCCATTAATACATACTGAGTATTGAATAGAAAACCTATCACAGCTTCTTCTGCTTCTATAGAGATTAAATTAGTCATATAGATTTTCCCCAATTTAAATTTTGGTTAAGATCATAAGAATTATCTTCAGCGATTGCGGTATTTTTTAGTACTGCTATAAAGTACCTGGGGTGTAAAAACGTTCCCTGTGCCATTTTAGAATGCTTTTCCTTGGTAATTTCTAAGGCTTTAGTGAGTTGGTCACTTGTTTTACCTGGCATACTCGCTAATAACATTTTCACATACGGAGTTGCTCTTAGGTCTTTCCCGCCAATTTTTAGAACTTCTTTCAGGAAGTAAGTGCAGAGTTTTAAATCTAGTTTAAGTTCCCTGCACAATTCTTCAACTAACTTTAAACCAGTCATAAGGACCTCGTTTTAGTTAGAATGGTACATCGTCTTCGTCATCAGATGTGGGATCAAATTCTTTCGGTTTTTCGCTAGTTGACAAAGCGGCAATGATCGCTTCAGCTATAGCTACATCTTTCTGTTCAAACGATCCGTCAAGAGCGTCGTAGGTATTTTCAGTAGTATCCTTTTTATTAGGCCACTTGGTGATGATTGTGTTACCATATTTTTCATCGCCAACAGGAGGTGTATATCTCCTATAGAATTCGACTAGCATACCGACCTTAGGAATTATAAAATCTTTTTCGGCGGTATCAAAGTTGAAATCACATGCTAACCCAAAGTTATACATATCTTCAAAATACGAATCTATCAAGTCATCCTTGTCTACTTCGCTAAGTAAATCCCATCCACTCACTTTTGCAGAGAGCAAACTTTTAGCGAATTCAACCGTGAATTTTTCTTGTGGTATTCTTGTCCATTTACCCGTTGTAGGATGAACGAAATTATACCATGATTTTGGGCCTCTGTACTTAGTTGCGCGTACTAAGAACTTCCCAAGTGGGAATGCAACTTCAAAACCAGAGGGGCCCGTGAAGACTTCGGTGACTTTAATTTCTTCACCATTATTATTTGTGTAGCTGATTAGTGCCGCAGACACAACTAAACCTTCACGAATAGTTTTGCCTTTTGGTGGGTTGATTCCAGTTACCATGTATTTACTTTTTGCAAATACCGGGATTCTAGGTTTGTCTTCAGTTTCAGAACCTAGGTCCCATGCGTTAATCTTCATTTGTTCTCCATTATTAGATTAAGGATTGTTTTTTATTATCTTCCATTTTTGATCCTTCTAATGATGATTTCGCATTTTGTTTATCTACATATACTTGCCATCTATCTAAATAGTCAGTGAAACCTGTACCTAGCTGGTCCCATTGTTCTGCGAATGTATATGAGCGTGTGAGATTAATATTTTTAATTTGAGATAGCATGGTCTCATATCTTTCTCTTTCGTCGTCGTCTGGCAGCTCTTGCAGTTTACGATAAATATCGGCTGCATGACCAAACCGCGACTGTGCGTTTTTGATAGCCTTGGATAATGCTGATGTAAGGTTGTTCCCCTTATCGAGTACCTTCCCGGTACTAGTCGACGTTTGAATCTTGGCGCTTCCGCTACCAAGTTCATTATTACCCGTGGTCCGATCTGTCACACTAACTATAACATCTATCCAACCTTTAGACTCCTTGTGGGAGACCAATGTGTTGCTATAGAGTGGAGAACTTTCTTTGAATGAACTATCCATCCAAGCCGATTCTACATAATCAAAACCATCAGGTCTTTTCTTCACTTTTTCTTTTGGTGTAGGAACTTTGAAAGGAGCCTTTATATATTCGGCAACTACACTCTTGCTTTCATGATTATATTCCATCTCTTTGATGTTCGTGAGTGCTTCCATCACTTGTGAATGTGAAGGTGTTACAGTTTTGTTTTCGTCCATTTTCATCTCATAAATATTAATATTGGAATTATTAATTTTCATTTTGATTTATTTTGATGTATATACTACTGGAGTCGCACCAGTCAAGACAAGTCTTTGCTCTCGCTATGGTTACGCCATAGTTTCTGCATAAAGTATATATTTGTTTATCATAAGGCATTCCGTACATCGCCTTTCCTAAATACCATCTATTACACTTTGCTATTTTGCCGACTTCAGAAGAAGGCTAATAGCCGTGGGTTTTTAGGCACGGGTCTACAGCAAGGTTGCACCCCTACCGGACATGTTATTTTTGGTTGCATATTTTTTTACTAGCAGGACAGTTTGTCATAAAGACTTTTTCGCACTTACGCTAGTTATTTGTTCATCAAATGTAACAAGGGCACCTAACTCGTTTATGGCAAGTGTTGGCGTAGCATATGAGCTACTTATAGTTACGTACTGTAATGAGTCTAAAGAAACATCACCACAGATTGGACATGTTTTTGCAAAGATATAATCATCTTTCACTTCTACCCCCTTAACAAGATCTGTCTTACGAAGAGTTTCAATAAAGCTCTCGCACGACCAACAACACAGGGTGGTAGAATCAGTTGAGGAAAATGCTTTAAAGTGACGGGCGCAGAGGCCGTTGTCAACATCTTCAATGGTTTCTAGCTGCATATGATTACATCCTAAAAACGGACAGTGATGCGTGGGTATCATTCTCCCTCCTTAGACAGAATAATGACTTACATGGCCGTTGGATTTTGGTGATTTATACTTTGGGTATGTAACTTTTGAATCAGTTATACCAATAGCCGATACTACTAGTTCTTGTATAGCATCATAAATTTCAGATACTATTATGTCCCTATCAGAATTGCTAACACCAAATATATAAGCTGGTGCTGTATGTAAAGCACTATTATACCCTCTAACATATATTGTGGATGTTTCCATGCACAATCCAGGGTAATTTCGTGTTTTAATCTTCCATCCATTGGATGACACAAATCGTTTTATAGCTCTCAAATATTCCGTTATGGATTTACCTTGTTCAGTTACCTGAAATGTTAAAGCATTTTCGAGTTTGTGCAAATTATAGCATATCGTCATAATCGTTTTCTCCGTGCTTGTTAGCACATGTAAGTTAATAAATCGCTAGTTATATACTGATGTGTATAACTTTACGAGTTGCAGGTGGTGTTGGGAAATTCCATGCATATGAAGGCGTGCATAACCAAGCTTCGATGTTACTCAAAACATCACCGAAACCGGCAGTTGTAAAAGCACTAGCCTTGTTCATGTTTGCAAGAGGATTGATAAAATTAGTTTTCAAGCTAACAGTTGGTCTGTTCCAAACAGAGTAAGTAGGATAACCGCTAAGTAACCCAGCTCTTTCTGCTTTGCCAACCTCATCACCAAACTCTTTTAAAGCTTCAATAAACATCTTTTTCGCGCCAGCTCGGTATTGCTCTGGTTTTTGGAATGGCGTAACGTCAACTTTTCTGTCCTGAGATTTCAAAACACCTCTCAAGAATATTTTGTTTTGTGACAATTTGAATTCAGGATAATGGCTACGGCATACTTTGTAACCAACTTTTGTCATAAACCCGTCTTTGCCTAAAGATGCTAAAAGGTCAAAGAATCTGTCAACCATTTCTGATTGGTAGGTAATTTGGAATTTCATTTCGTTTGCATTAGTTGTATCTAAGTCAAACTCTAAATAAGTTGTCTTCATGTTTTGTTTCCTTTTCGTTTATTTTTGATTCGTGATTTAGGTGTATTATTGTAATGTTTCGTTACCACTTGTGTGGAATTTCCAAGCAGTTTCGTTGCATATTTGTCAATAAAATTTGCGGTCGAGTTGTCTGTCACAATATCACCTTGTAAATTTGAACCTATAACCATCGGTGTGTATATATGCTTCATATTTTCGTTAGGAGCAGTTTGGAATTGTTTGATAGTTTGCATAAATTCTTCTAATGCAATAATAAGTTCTGACCTAAGTATTGGTAATAGGTCTGGATCTTGTGATTGTATCACTACTGACCTTCGTGGGTTTAACCCACTTAATCCTTGTACCTCACCAACTATTTTCCCAAATCTTGGTAAGATTTGCAAATAATCGTCATTCTCTTTAAAGACGACTCCTTTGCAAGTAAATTCTTTGTATCTGCCCATAAAAGCTACGACGGCGGGGTGCACGTATGATAGTGTAACGCGTATGGCATATTTTGATATTGTGTCAAAAATGACAACTAAATAATATTCTCTCATGATTTACCTTTTCTTGTAATATTTTTAAAAATTTTTTTATTTTTTACTTGACAAGTTTATAAAACTTTGTTATATTGCGGTTCCATATTGCGGTTCTTAAAACAAATCTCTAAGACATAAGGAAACTTTCTCCAACTTGCCGGGGAGATGGGTTTAAGGGAAGAGGGGGTCATTATTTTAATCCACGATAAGATATTCAAAGACAATTACTCAAGCAAAGTATATGTCTTTATTGACTTACATGTTGAGGATTTCCGTGGTAAACCTTTTGCACGTATTTCTGACAGAGTTATTAAACTAGCTAAACTAGCTAATGGCTCACGTAGAGGTAACGTTCTCCGCATCCCTCGTTCTGGTATTACTAACGAAATTTGGTTTGGTTTAAGATATTCAGACAAGCTTTCTAGCCGTTATAAACAAGTACTTATAAAGTACAACTTTAACTATTATTTCCGCAAAAACAATCTTTTCCATTCCAAGGGAAAATTTAAAAAATTATAGCCGATTACGCATGGCCACTAACTTATGGGCCACGTATGAATATTTTATTTTCATATTCGTCTTCCTCTTTTGTTATTTCCTCAGTCTCGCCATAACTGATTTGTCTTGTATTGGCGATAGCCTCTATATGGGCCGTTAGACATGTAACATATAGTGTAGAATTAAACCCCTTATAATTCTTCACCCGGCGTCCAACTTTTGCCACCACTATAATATTAATCCAAAATAGTGCAAATAGAAACCACGATATTGATTTGAAAGTCATCATGATTCTCCTTCTTTGATATTAGTAAAAAAACTTTCCAAAATTATTACATTTATTATCTTATATTATCTTATCTTACATTATATTACATTATCCTGCTGTTATCTTAATATTATAATTGATCCATTCCGTCATGGCACAGCCATGCACGGGTAAAGATAATACTATTCTTTTTTTGAGAATTTTAAAAAATTTTACGTAAATGTACGGTGGGTATTAATGTCCCAAAAAGCAAAATGTAATAAGGGTACCCCCCATCGAAAATGGAGTTCGGGGCGTTTGTAACCTATGATCTGTCTAGTCTTAATGAAGGTTTCTACCTCATAGTGAGGTGGACTAACTAATCACAGGAGTCTATAATGACTGACACAAACAAATCAATCGACACAAGTGCTTTCCACACACCTACTATGGAAGAGGCACAAGACATGTACCAGAAGGTTGAGCTACTACATCAACTACTAGGCACAGAACTAATAACTCATACTCATACTCTACAAGGCAAGACATGGTCTATATGGTCACGTAAAGCTGGAGAGATATTCAAAGAGTTAGATACATTCTTGGTATCTATAGGGAAAGAGTTAGATCCTATCCAGGTTGAGATGATAGACAACACTGGGAAGAGGAGAACTATAACGATTGATCTAAAATGCACTAAAGAGTCCACAGGTGAACTACTTGGGCTAGCTAGACCTTTAGTGTCTAAAGTATCCATCTTAAGTTTAAGTCCTAGGACTGTTAAGAGAGAGATACAAGGTGAACCAGAAAGAGAAGATATGTCTGCGTTCTTTAACTAACTAGTATTACACATGGGGAGCTATTGATTTAGCTCCTCTGTATATCTCCCTTCGGGGCATATTAATTCAGTATTATTGCCATAATTGCATTTTATCCCACCATAGGACACCATAGGGCACCATAGGGCATTATAATGCAGTATTATTGCCAAATTCGAGCTCACCAAAGGGGCGCCACAGGCTCCACCAAAGGTTAACCAGAGGTCGCCAAAGGGCAAGTGAAGCTAACAAATACAGGTATTTGGCACTCAATGTAATAGGTGTGGTTTGGTAAATTCTGTCCGAGGTTATCTCTTGTCATTCCACCACACATCATCACACTAATTGTACACAACAATCATATAAGGAGTAACACTATGTTCCCATTATCATTTAAAATCGTCATTCAGTTAAAAAGGTCATCAAAACATGATAAGTTAATGATTAAAAAAGCTGAAAACAGCAAAACAATAAGAGAGTTACTGATTAAACAAGCAATTATTGTAGCAGCCAAAGAAGAAAAGAAAATCACTATTGGCATGGAAGATATCACATTGACAAATATTGAGTACACTGGTGAAGGTGAGTACACAGCATCTGGGTTTGCAACATATTATCCCAACAAACCACAAAGTGTAATAAACTATGGTGAAGAAATAACTAATGGACTGCTTGAAATGCTTAGTACCATGACACACAAAGAGTTTAGTGGATCCTTAAATCAAATATTAAATAACTTAAGAGGTACTACAAGTGAAGAAAATGAAACTAATATTCCCAATGTTT
>Ga0214473_10004394_pt1 | contig 16960 bp, 15 predicted proteins | sample RVTome_7_FD_203509 | JGI IMG/M metagenome (GOLD analysis project Ga0214473, IMG submission 203509) | Soil microbial communities from uranium-contaminated site in the Upper Colorado River Basin, Wyoming, United States - RVT98D197 | ecosystem: Environmental > Terrestrial > Soil > Contaminated >... | reverse complement strand
ATTTAAACCCGGCGGCCATGGAGTGACCGAACATGTAGTCCTGGCAGAGGATGTAGAACTTTCTTTCTATTTTCCTGATCTGGGCATAATAATAGGCTATGCCACGTCCGATCTGATCGCAGGAAAAAGAGGAAAAGAAAGCATAGCGAGAGAAATTCGTGGCATCGTTGAGCTCATCGGAGAGGGCAGCGGTGTTCTGGGAAATGACTTTATATTTGTTGGCAGTCTCGTTGATAATTTTCATCAAATTGCTGCCATCCGTGCCCCACAAGACGTGAACCTTTTCCTGCAGGACCATCCTTTCACAGATCTTCTTGGTCTGGTCCGGCTTGGACATATGATCGGCCTTGATGACCTGGACCAGCTTCTTTTTGCCATCAACCAGGATGCCCCCCCTTTTGTTGATGTCGTGGGCAGCCCATAGAACAGAGATGTAATAGATCTGTCCCACTAAAGCCGCCGGCCCGGAAAAGGAAGCGACAATCGCGATTTTGATGGTATCCCCGGTCGGGATCACCGGATTGTTCGGATCGAAGTCGGACATATCCCCCATTTTGTTGGCGTCAAAAGCGGCCTTTTGTGCCATGGCCTGTGGCATGCCGAATAAAAAAACAGAGCATACAAAAACGCACCCCATGATGATCAAACGGGAACGCATCCTAAGAATCGAATTCATCCCCCAACCTCCTTTCCCTTGCGTAACAAGGTTATGAAATTACTCCCCGAGACCCCGAACCCATATCATGGCCAAAGGTCCTCGCCAATTTGACCTTTTCCGGACAGGGGCATCACCTCCCTCCATTTCGCTTTGTCAAAAGTTCGATACGAGAGAGCCTTCAACTGGATAAAGAATCATCTTGAAGGCCAGAAAGGGACACCTTCTGGGAACTTTTTCATGCCTGTCTCCAGAAGGCCAACATTATATGGTCAGTTGATTTGTCGGCTAGCGAAAAGATGTATCACAAAATAGTCCTACGGCCAACCCTTGTCAAGGAAAAATTATCACCCCCCCATTACCCTCCCCTCTTCCGCTGGAGACTGTGTCGTAATTAGGAAAAAGAGCCGTCATTCCGGCGAAAGCCGGAATCCAGTCCCGCTCTGAGCGGGATTGAATAATTTCATTTTCCTGGATGCCCGCCTACGCGGGCCCTGTATCCCGCTCCGAGCGGGACTGGTGCAGGGCGGGCATGACGAATTGCGACACAGTCTCCTGGAGGAGAGGGCCTCGGCCTGAGACTTCGGCGTGAGCGGTTATTTCCCGGCCAACTTGAAGAACAAAGCCGCCGAGGTGCGGATTCCCTTGGTGAGGCAATCGATCACCAGATTCTCGTTCGGGGCATGGTTGTTTTCGTCGGCGTTTCCGTAAGGGACGGAAAGGATGGGAATCTGCAAGACGTTGCGAACCGACGCTCCGGGAAAGCTTCCGCCCGATATATCGGGAATAGCAGGCGGCCTTTACTCATAAGCAGATGGCTTGGGTGGATAGGCGGGGCCCGACGGCATTACCCGAACAGATTTTTTAGCCGCACGAGGAGCCCCATTTCTCCTTGGGCTATGAATTTCCCTTCCATAAAAGCCTGTTGCCCATCCATTTCTCGATTCGCAATCGCCAGCCAGACTTCCGAAGGGGTTTTGATGGTAAGAGTCGGTGAATCCACTTTCCCTTCATTGTACGTACATTTCCCATGTTCGATCGCAAGAAACCAATTGCCGGGTTGAGCTCCGGTCACCTCAAATTGGATGGTTGCCTTGAGATCTCCGGCCGCCTTGGGGTTGAAAAGTGCCGCCATGCCCCGGAGAAGAAGCCTTATATCTTCTGTTCTTCCTTCCTGGGCCTTGCCTTGCGTGATCCCCTCAAGCTGGCTATCCCAGAATAAATTGGCCATTTCAGCCACCTCGTCGGGAGTGAAAAGAGGTTTTTGAATGAGCGCCTCGGTTTCTTTTGAAACCCTCCCGTCCCGGACCACCTCGACTCCTGCTCGACAGGCCGCCTCAAGAGCACCCGCAAGCTTCTCCGCCATACCCTTATTTTTCAAAAGCTCACCCGCGGGCATTAAAAGTTCCCCGATGATCGGTGCCCCCCCACCCCGCTCCATATGGCGGAAGATTTGCCGCAGCCCGTCAAAATGAGAAACTTCGGGAAATCCACAATTCGAGATCAGGACGAGCTTCCGATTTACGGCATATCTTTGAGGATGTCGGTGCGCCTCAGCCGTCTTGATCAGATGAGGGTCCAGCAGAGGGAGAAGCCTTTCCTGGAAGGCCTTCAGGAGCGAAGTCATATTGTAATTATACAGAGGAGTGGCATAAACGAGGACATCACAACTGCGGACCTTCTCTAAAAGTTCCGGCATATCATCTTTGAATACGCATACCCCCGGAGTTTTTGTCCAGCAGGTGAAACATCCCACGCAAGAATGGATCGCCTTTTCCTTCAGGTAGACCGTTTCGGTTTCTGCCCCCTGGGTCCGGGCCCCCTTCAGGAATTCCTGAAGAAGAATCTCCGTATTGCTCGCTTTTGGCCGTGGGCTTCCCTGCACGGCCAATATTTTCATCATCTCTTTCTCTCCTTTTGCGTTGCAGTCCTCCTCCTTTGCTTTCTTCGGAGGATGAAAGGTGAGTTCTTCTTGAAGACCTCCGGCGATGGGGATGCCCTTGACAAGTAAAACAACTCATCGGGTGCTTGGATAACGATTCGACTGAGTATTGAAGCAGCGACTCCTTCCGTTGAATTAGCGGCCCATTCACCTTATCACCGCTCCCTTATTGTTTTCCGCCACCGGGATCCCCGTTACTTTCTTCCAGGCCGTCGGTTTCATTCGAGGGGGGCCGCCGTTGTTGTCTCTCATCAAAGAGTTATTCAATTCACCGGCGATCCCAAGCGCCTCCTTTCCGTCCGTGGTCTGGTAGGAGATGAAATCTTGCCCGTACCTCACAATTCCGATGACGCGGTAAATACCCCGCTCATCCAATTGTACTCTGTACTCTCGAATTTCGGAAGGGGTGAGCAAAAATGTTAATCCCGTTATCACCCCACCGCATACCGCCACGACCAGTACAAAGCCGATAACCTTGGTCATCTGCCAATTTTCAATTTGTGTCACAGTGAACCTCCTTCAAAGAGAATTTCCAACCCCTACATCACGGTAAACCCGGAGCTCCTTCAGGTAAACCTTTGAAGAGCACCCTGCCCAGACCCGGGGCTGCAGAAACACAATATCTTAAGAGCAAATCCTCCTGGTCATCTTGAACCCGGATAATTCGCCGGTCTGCCAAAGCCGACCTCCTTAAATTCAATAGGACGCAGATTTTCGCAGATGGACCCAGATAATCATTTTCTTTCACCGATCCTGATCATCCGAATTCATCCGGCCCAAAAAGCAATTTCCTATACAATTATTAACGGTCTCATAATAGTCTAGACATTTTTTAGTCGTCATTCCGGCAGGTTGTAAGCCGGAATCCAGTCCCGCTCTAAGCGGGATTAAAGGCACTGGATGCCGGATTAAGGATCTCCGGCATGACGAATAAGAACGACATTTGTGAATACTATTTTGAGACTGTTAATAAATTGAGACCCACGGCGGCTCAACACCAATATAAAAAGCAAAAAATGGGCCGATCTGGAACCCCATCTTAATTGTGGAATTTGATTAGCTTTTACCAATTCCCGACTCTCTCATTCCCCTCTATGATGGAAAAAGATTTCTCTTTTTTCCCAATTTTTTTCTCATCCCAAAGGAGATCTTGACAGAGCCGTAGGCTGCTCATATCGCGGCGTCCATCTTAATGTGAAGGCTATGCCCCTGCCCCCTCCATCCCAGTCTCTATAGGTCCCGTTTCTTCTGACTTCACCTTACTGTTGCAAAAAATTTTTCCAAGATATTCTTTGTGTCCTTTAATTCAGGTGGAAGAAATGCTTTTTCTAGATGGCAGCCAGACCTCACCTTTGGTGACTTTTGCCCCCCACCCTCCCCCTCGGAGAGAGGAAGCTGTCAAAAATTTGGAATATACCCCCTCACCCTACCCTCTCCCGCCCGGGGAGAGGGTAAACATTTTGAAATAATAAATAATTTCCCTCCCCCTTGACGGGGGAGGGCGAGGGGGGGGTGGTGTTCTTCGAGATTTTTATACAACGTTTAGGTTTATTAGGAGCGGGAACCCTGATATTATAATTCGGCAGAAATCTTCGTAACCGGCCTAATGCTTTGCCCCAGGGGACAAAACGCTCTGGAAGGAGAAAGGTCATGATTGATCTGCTGCTTCAGAAACTGGAAGAATCGGATGTGGCTGCCACCGCCCAACTGGTTCGGGATGAAATCGGGAAAAAAGGGAATGCCTGGAAGATCCATCTCTCCTTATTCCCCGTGGTGCAGCGGGTACTGAACCCGCCCTTTATCAATCCCCACCTGCCCAAGATGTACCGCATCTGCCGTGAATTTCATCCTTACCTGAGGGAAGAAGAGATCCCGGGGCTGGTTATGCTGGAAATAAGCGAGTACGCCCGAAGGCCCAAGCTGGAAAGGATTCCCCGGAGTCGCCTGAATTCGTCTGTCTCCTTCACGGACCTCGAATCGGCCATCCGGCAAGGGGACCGGGAAAAAGCCGCTGCTCGGCTGTACGCTTTCCAGGAACAAAAGGGAAAAGAAGAGCTGGCCCGCAGGCTCCTCCTCCTGGGCAGCGGGTACCTGGATCAATCCCTGGGTCATTCCGTATCGTGTACCGCCTTCATATCCCTGGAGATGATGGAACGGACCGACCAGGACCCCTGGCCGACCCTGGCCACCCTGGCCGACTACTTCTGCAAGGGCCAATTCCACACCACCCCCGATCTACGGCAAGCCTCCGCCCTCTCCCCGGAGGCTGCCCTCGATCAGGAGTTGTTGCGGGCCACCAGCGGCCCAGGCATCGTAAACCTGCACCACACGATCACCCGTTATGCAGTGGAGCGCGTTCGTCACCTCCTGAGCGAGGCGGAGTATTCCCATATGATCGCCTGCTGGGTTGATTTCATGGGCGCCAAGATGGCGAAGACCGTCTCTCCGGACCCTTCCGAGGAGACAGAGGTAAAAGATTACACTCATTTCTACCGATACTTTTCCAAAAGGGAAGAGAAACCCGTCCTCGCTTCCCTGGCCAGATTGATTCCCTCAGAAGAAGGCCGCCGGCAGATCGGGCGCTACCTGATCAAGGGGATATGCGACCTGTACCAGGGAAATTACGATCCCCACTATTTTACCGGGCTCGGGTCGGCCCTATGGGTCGTGAATCATTATTGGAACCAGCCCTCGATAGCCATAAATGCCTTGGCGCAGTATGTGAATTATTTCTTCTCTCATATGATTTATTAGAGGAGGTTGCGGCCAGGCGAGAGATGGAGAGGCGACCCCATATTCTCTTTTGCGAGGCCGGGAAAAGGCCGGTCTGAGTCAAGACTATTGGTAACGATTAAAGTTTTTTGAGAAAGATCCGACGAGATTATGAGGGGCTAGAACCGGCAAACACAAACGGATGGCCACGGATGAATTTCAGCGTTAATATTCTGGACAATCACCTCCTCGAGTCGTCCTATCGAATCCCGTCGGCTTACACCTCCGCTTCCACCGGTCAAGCCGCAGACCTGAGAAGCCGGGCGGTGGAAAGCGTTTCCTCGCGTCAATATACGGCCCCTTCGGAGGAAGACCTGGAGACGGCCCTTTCCACCTTCTCGGGTAAGACCCTCAGTCTTTATGAATCGTTTCACTCATTTCAATTTCCCGAGGGTGATCTTACCAGCCACTACCGAAGCGCGTCTGTTTCCGATCCGGAAAAAATGACGGCTCAGGCCGCATTGGATGCGACCCCCACAAATTACCTGGTGGATATCGATCGATTGGCCACCTCCCAGACCCACCGGAGCCGCGTGCTGCCGAGTGAAGAGATCACGGACCTGGCAGAGGGAACCTATACCTTTACTTTAACCGTGGGGGATACAACCCATTCTCTCGACGTAAATGTCAACAAGACCGGTCTGGATCCGGATACCCATAAGGATGTACTTAAAAAGCTGGGGCGGCGGATCAGTCAAGCCGATGATTCTCTTGAGGCCTTCGTCGCCGAGGTCCCAAGAAAGGTTTACAGCACCCTGTCAGACAGCCTGACTGAAAAGGTCGCCTACCTCACCGTAAGAAACAAGAACACAGGTGATGCAACTCATTTTTCTCTGGAAGATGATAGCGGGACGATCATCGATACCCTGGGAGTCGATCAGCAGACCCAGTCCGGACAGCCAGCCCAGGTCCGCCTGAATAGCTTTTTATCGGGCGCCGGAGGCAACACTGCCGTGACGGACAACGGAAAGCTGACCTTCGAGTTTTCCGACACCACCCAGGATCCGGTTACCATTACAGTAAAGGCAGGCCTCTCTCCGGTGAGAGAAAAAATCGTCGATCTCCTTATCGCCTTTAATGGTTACCTCGGCTGGTTGGATGAGAAAAGCCTCTATTTCAAACCATCGCTAAAAACCGGGATCCTGGAAGAGATGGGTTCGACCCGGAGAACCCTGGAAAGCATCGGACTCCGCTACGACGAAAACGGAATGATCTATGCCACCGATAAATTTGACGACACCCTGCTGACTGACAGCGCCCTCATGCGAGACGCGCTCACCGGCGAAGAGGGTTTTTTTACCCTGCTGTCCCAAAAACTGGGAGAGATCATGGGTAACGGCATACAGAATTATGCAACCTTCCCCAGGGAAACCGGAATTGACATATTGGTCTGAATCTTGAAGGACTTCCCATGGAACACGATATGCTAAAAAAGACTGCTAAAGGCGGCCGATTCTAAAACCCCATTCATGCCCATCCTCACAACATTTTTCTAATGACAACTGCATCGTCATTTGTCATGCCATATGACGATGGCCCCGACAGGGCAAGATTTGGCCAATAAACCGCGTTTCGCCCCCTTTTTCAGCCTTTTCTTATACTGGCCTCGTCATTTGGCATATCTTGACATTTATTGTCGGACAGTGTAATATGCTGGTAGACGACTTCCTAAGAAAGGAGTTTTCCATGGCTGGTCTTCAGAAAAGTATCCGTCTCCCGGCAGAAACCCTGAAAGAAATTGAGCAAATGGTCAAAGAAACGGGGCGGGATTTCTCAACCATTACCAAAGATCTCCTGGTGGAGGCTATCAAGATGAGAAGGTGTCCCGGCATTCTATTCCCCGAGGGGGCCAGTGGCCGAAGAGCCCGGGTGGCGGGCACAGGGATAGAGGTTCGGGAGATTATCGCCGCCTATCAGAGCGTGAAGAAGGACCTCAAACGACTCAAGAAGACCTACCACTGGTTATCCCAGGAGCAGCTCAGGGCCGCCCTTGGCTATTACTCGGCTTACCCCCAGGAAATTGACCGACAAATTGAGCAAAATGAGCGTTGGGACGAGGAAAAAGTCAGAGAACGCCATCCCTTCATGAGTTCGCCATCATGAAATTCTATTTGGATGAGGACCTCAGCCCGAAGATTGCTCAAATATGCAGAAAAAATGGGATCGACGTCGTAAGCGCCCACGAGGCTGGTCTGCTTGAGGTATCGGATCAAGAACAGTTGGAATTTGCCGCCAGGGAAAGAAGATGCCTGGTGACCAGGAACAGGGATGACTTTATTAGGCTTACCCTCTGGTTCTTTAATGATCACCGTCCGCATTTTGGAATACTCATCGTCCCCTCCACCATCCCCGGAGATCAATTCTCCCGCATGGCACGTCTCATTAAAACATTCTCTTCCAAGAACCCCCGGGGATTAGAACCGTACGCAATCGCCTTCCTTCCTCTGAAATAGATCGGTTTTCAATTTTAACACCCGCCAATCTGAACTCACCAGCCCGACTTATTTGAATTTCCTTTGACAATAATTTACAAGGTGACTACAATAACCACATGATCTGGTAACTACAGCAGTCCTTACTTGGGGAGGGGAAAGAATATGGCAAACTCTGTGGGAATCCGGGAAGCAAAAATTCATTTGAGTCATCTGATGAAAAAAGTGCGCCAGGGAAGGGAGATTGTCATCACGGACAGGGGCAAACCCGTCGGCAAGATTGTCCCGATTAACAACTTGCGCCTCCCGCTGGCCGAGCGGGTGGATGACCTGGAAATGCGCGGCATAATCGCAGAGAAAAAATCTCCAGCAAAGCCCCTGCCCCCTCCCATTCCGGCGCCGGGTGAGATCGCCCAAAAATTTCTTCAGGAAGGCCGAAAATAATGGATAAGGGCAAGGATGTTTACATTTACTGGGACGCATCAGCGGTTCTATCTACTTTGGTAAAAGACTCCCATAGCGATGGTGCCTTGAAATGGATCCGGAAAGAAGGCCTCCACCTTTTATCCACTCTGGCCTATGCGGAGGTCATTGCGGTACTCGACCGCATGGAGAGGGAAAGGGTTTTGACTGGGTTATTGGTTCGGTCGGCCTTCCAGGCGCTGCACGAAGGCCCATGGCGCTACCTGAATCTCTGTCCGGCCAGAGAACATATGGATTTCCTCAAGGGAAAATATCCCTTAAGGGGTGCCGACTTCTGGCATCTGGCCCTAGCCCGGACTTTGCATAAAGACATACCCGAATTAATGGTTTTGACTTTTGACAACAGGCTACGAGAAGGAGTTGAAAAGGAAGGTTTTGGATTTAGAGCATAATTCCGAAACCAAGATTGACCCCGTCCCTGAAGGAGAAGTTATTTTTTTGCTGAAAGGCCTGCGAGAAACCCTCAGGACATATCCCCCTTTTCAAAATGCTTTGTTTCGTGGCTGATCAGGATTACGACTGAAAAGATCACTCCAATTACCTGGACTTGTCAAACGGGAAATATTAACGGTCTCATAATAGTCTAGACATTTTTTATTCGTCATTCCGGCAGGTTGTAAGCCGGAATCCAGTCCCGCTCTAAGCGGGATTAAAGGCACTGGATGCCGGATTAAGGATCTCCGGCATGACGGATAAGAAAGACCTTTGTGAATACTATTTTGAGACTGTTAATAAGTAATGTGTCCCCGAAAAATCTCTTTCTTATTTCCATATTGTTACCCTATTGTTACCCTCTACCCTGGCGGGAGGGGGTAGGGTGAGGGGGTATATTCCAAATTTTTCACAACTTCCCCCCTCCGAGGGGGGGGTTAGGGTGGGGGGCAAAAGTCACCAAAGGTGAGGTCCGGCTGCCATCTATAAAAAGCATTTCTGCCACTTGAATTAAAGGACACAAAGAATATTTTTGAAAAAGTTTTTTGCAACAAAAGGGTTAAGAAAGATCCAAGAGAAGACTTCACCCCTTTCTACAGGTCAGGGATGCGTTGACAGTCAATGCTCTATCGCCTAGAATGAAAGTTGAAGAGGACAAACGGGGCAATGAGAAGGAGCCGTGTCCAAGGTTGAGGCCTTGGCCCTTCGGGTCTTGGCTGATCGACTCGAACGCGGTGAGGAGATCCGCCGAATATCCCGAAATACAAAATAATTGCTTAGCTCAGTTTAACGCGGTAAGATAATAGAAAATATGGCGAAAGTTTTCGGGCTCATGATTTTAGAGAGAGGGGGAAAACGATGGAGAAAGTAAAACTCAATCTTGAAAAGGCGGAACAAGAGGCTCTTGACCACTTGGTTGAGGCAGGGTTTTTTCTCAGCCGCGACGAAGCAGCAAGGGCGGCTATCCTCAAATACGCAATGGATATCGGAGTCTTAAATCGCAAGGCCATCTGGAAAGAGATGGAAACGGCCAAACGCAGGAAAATTACGCCAAAACAGTTAGCAAAGGATCTGGAGACTCTTGAGGATGAAAGTTAGGGTTTTCCTGGACAGCAATGTTTTCATCTATGCTTTTGAATTCCCCCACTCCAACTCAAGGAAGATCATAGAATTGCTCAACGAGGCCGAGGTCGAAGCGATAATTTCGGAACAGGTGTTAGGGGAAGTCCAAAATTATTTTCGAAAATATTATAGCAAGGATCTATCAGCCGCTTTTCGGAATTATCTTCTTATAAGCTGCACGATTATTCCCCCTGCTATGGTCCGAGAAGAAATGGATCGATATAGAGGCCAGATCAAGGGGAAGGACCTAGAGCAAATTGCCGTGGCTAAGAGACTTGGGTTGAAGTATCTCGTATCCTACGATCGAGATTTCGAGGCTTTTGAAGAATATAAAACCCCCAAAGAATTTATCAAAGCCCTTAACCTACAATCTGCAGAAGATGACTTTTAGCCCACACTTCCTGTCCAAACGGAATTAGCCATATGGATTTGGAGCCTAAGTTGTTTTTGAACCTACGTCCCGGTTCTCCACAAGAGAAATAGGCTTATAATAGCGGTAGGGAAGGATTATGGGAAGAGCCGGGTTAGACAGGATCATCGTTGTTGATCTGGAGACCACCTGTGAGGATGAAACCGGGGAAGAGCTGCCAAGGGAAGTAATTGAAGCGGGGGTATGCTTTCTTGACCTCCGATCCGGGGAAATTACGGAGCGGCAGAGTATTCTGGTTAGACCTGCATTCTCGAAAGTCAGTGATTTCTGCACTAAACTGACAACCCTAACTCAGAAGCAGGTGGAGTCGGGGATTCCTTTTGCCGAAGCCTGCGCTTTATTGAAGGAACGGTATAAGACCAAAAGGCGGGTCTGGGCCAGCTATGGAGATTTTGATCGAAGTCAGTTTGAAAGCGAATGCCGTTCGAAAGGGATTCCCTATCCCTTTGGGCCGAGGCACATAAATGTGAAGACCCTTTTTGCCATCCGCCACCGGCTTACGCAGGAAGTAGGAATGGACGAAGCCCTACGCCGCCTGGGGCTGGAGCTCATTGGAACCCACCATCGGGGAATGGACGATGCCTACAATGTGGCCAGAATTCTATACACCCTGATTTGAATCCCATTCTATCGAGGAAAACGGAAGAGCAAAAGTCAGCTTTTTGAGAAATTAAAAAAGCCAAGTCTGATGATCTCGTAAAAAGTCTGAAAAGACGTATTTCCGTCATTCCGGCGAACCCCGGATCGGGTCCGGGGCAGGCGCCGGAATCCAGTTATTTCAAATACTTAAAAATTCTCTGGACTCCGGTTTCCACCGGAGTGACGACTTCTTACGAGACCATCAAGTCTGCCCCGCAAAACTCAACACCGTATTACCGATGACCCCATCGCCCTTGTCGCCTTGGATGGCTTCCTAATAGGAAACTCAATAGGTGCAAAAAATTGGGTGTAAGAAATGAAATTTCCGCAGCCCTGCGGGTTCAAAAAAGGTTTTGCATGATAAAGCAAAGACTGCACTCACGGTGATTTCTTCCCACACCCGAAAACCCCCCCTCACCCTTCCCCTCTCCCCCGGATTCGGGGGAGAGGGGAAGGGTGAGGGGGCATTTCGCAGACAATATTTTCTGCAACGTTTTGGGAAACATGGTACAGGGAGAAGATTCTTGGAATCGGAAGTAGGTAGGGGGACGGTAAGGGGTTCGTGCAAAACCTGCTTTCATATTTTTGCATATCCTCCCCCGTATTAAGCCGTTCTGCGATTTCTGCACGGGTGTCCCCCTTGCACGCAGTCGGGGAAGATTGTTATGAAGCTTGATTCACATTTCAAGACCAGACACCTCATTCCCACTGATATGAAAAGGTGATGGGAAGGAAAAACCTCGCGCAGAACGTCTGCGCAAAGTCCGCGAGTCGCTGCCGCACTGGCTAGAAGGGTATAGATCATCGTCGTCTTCACGTCGCTATGGCCCAGAAGTTCCTGGACGGTTCGAATATCGTAACCACCTTCCAACAAATATGCAGCAAAGGAATGGCGGGAGCGCAGGGGTTCGCGGAGGCAGTCCAGAAGTTTGGATTTTACGGTGGCCCCGGGTGCATGGCCCGGGTACGGTCCGACTCGATTCACAGGGACAGGTATGGAGTTAGCCTCTGGCATGGGCTTTCCTTCTCCTTGGGGGCAAATGAAGATTATCACTTTTTCTTCAGGAATGTCAACTTCTGGGCGATTCGTGAATCGCCCCTACACAAAACAAATGCCTTTGACATAGGGGCATCCTGTGAAACGCAGGACATCGAGCCCCTCCATTATCTGTTCGAACCGGCCAGAACCGGGGGCGACCGCCGGTCGCCCCTACAAACATCATAGATTTCCCAGAACCTCCTCCGCTGCCTTTTGGGGGTATTCCAAAACACCATTTCCATGAACAATAGAGATCAGCGACCCGACTTGCTGCACCTGTTAGATCCTCTAATCCGGCACACCTTACCGCCTGGGCGACGTGGTTCCGATATTTCCGTTACAGTCGCAGGACAAATGACCCTTTTTGCTTTGGCAGCATTCGTGCGTGTGCCTGTCTCAACCGTCTTTATTACAGATCCCCTTCCCTCAGGACTTTCAGGACGATGATTTCTGTGGATGTGGGAAGCGTGTCCTTGCTGATGGTGAAGGTGCTGGTATTGAGGGACCGGACCTTGTAAGGTCCGTCGATAAATTGCTCCAGGACGCCCACGTTATACCAAAAGTGCATGGGAATGACGATCTTTGGTTTCAACTGTTCGACCACCTTCTTGGCCCCTTCCGGTCCGATGGTATAGACTCCCCCGATGGTCTGGAGGAGCACATCCACATGTCCGATGAGCTGGAGCTGGTCCTCGTTGTAAGGTTCGCTCACATCGCCGGAGTGGAAGATGCACAGGCCATCCATCTCGAATACGAAACCGGAACCCCGAAGGCTGAGATTTCCCGGCACGCCCCTCTGATGAACGGGCACGTTGTAGATCAAAACATCGCGAAAGGTGAGATTGATCACATTCCAGTCATCCCCGCCTTCCTGGATACCCCGCAGGACCATGGGGTTTCCTTTGGCCAGCCCCACATTGTTATGATTACCGTGCTCTCTTCCCACCGTCACCACGTGGGGCCAAACTTCGGGCATGGGAAAGCCCATGGCCCCGAACGGATCGGTGATGATCTTGGTCCCCAGGCCGGAGGTGATCTGGAAGAAGGAATGGCCGAACCATTTGATCTCAATAATGCCCCCGGCGGCAACATATTTAATAAATGGGTTGTCTTCCTCAACGATATTGGGATTACGGCAGGCGGCCTCACCGGTCCCTGCGAAAAGATATGTCCATGCAAAGAGAAACACGACAAACAGCCAAAACAACGAATGCTTTTTCATGCCAACCCCCCGGGATGTTAATCCCAAAACCAGAGCACCAAATAGCAATTTGTAGGGGCGACCGGCCGGTCGCCCCTACGCCAGGGAACATGGAAAAAATTTGCTGCCATTTTGCACACAATTTCATTCGTAAGGGACTACGCTTTTCCCGCGACCTCGCACGGGAAAAGTGGTCCCTTGTGGGGCAGCGAAAACGGACCAAATCCCCCCTAACCCCCCTTTGACAAAGGGGGGAAGGGGGGGATTTTCTTGAGAATGACAAAATTCACTCTTACCAATCCCGCGAAGTGCGGGATTGGTATTTGTTACGCGCTAAGCGCCTAAACAAAACCCTTCCGGTCTTTGCGACTTAAAAATTGAAATTTATTTGGAATTTGGGTTTTGCCATTTGGATTTTGGAATTTCATATGAGTCCCCATCTCCTCCGGAGATACCATTCCAGCCCCAGCAGGCCCAGGATGGGGACAAGGATGTACAGCTTGGCCCAAAGGGGCAGGCGCCTTTCTTCGACGAAGCGGTTCTGCGCTCTTGCGGCATAAGCCTGTATCTCTTTCAGCAGGTCGTCGTCTCTGCCCAGGATTTTTCCGCCGGTGGAAGCCGAGATTGTTTTGAGCCGCTCATGGTTAGGGGCGCCATCCAGATCATCCAGCAGCCCGGGGATGGCCATGGTTTCCTCCAGGTAGCCGGTCCGGGTCTCAACTTTCATCCTATAGGTACCCCCTTTTTCAGGGAGAAAAGAGCCGAGAAACTCGCCGGGCTTCCCCGCCGGTTTCAGCCGCGACCCGATCTTCACGCCATCCGGATTAAAGACAGACAACGAGATTGTCCCTTCCTCACTGCCCCTGATCCGAAACTCAGCCTCCTGCCCGACTGCTCCGGCCCTGTCTGGCAGGGTGATTTGGACCGGGTCCAGGCCGGAATCTTTCGTAAGCCAGCGGACCATCCTCTCCACGAGTCTGAGGTATGGCCAGTTGCCCTTCCCGGCGGCCACCATCCCCATATACCATTTCCAGGAATAGTCCGTAGCCAGAACCAAGACTCTTCCTTTCCCATAGCTGCCCACGGTGAGGATCGGTCGGGATATTTCTCCGGTGCTCTCCAGGAGGACGGTTCCCGATCTTTTCGGCTCCATCAGGTTGACCCCATCCAGGGGCGGCATATTTCGCCACAGGCTGAGGTTATCCCTCTCATCCGAAGAAAGACGCGTAATGGGATGGGCCGTCCCTGCACGGCTCAGCTTCACTCTCAGCGGAGAATCCCGTCGATAATCCTCCTTCCCAACCCACCGGACCGGAAGGATCTCTTCGATGGGGGTGCCGGCATAGCCACCTTCCCCCAGGAAATTGGGTCCCCCGATTACGGCGAACGCGCCCCCTTCCTTCACATACTCCCTCACCTTCTCCGGGTCCCCCGCCCTGAGGTATGGGTGAGGTCGAAAGTTGTCAAATATCAGGAGGTCGAAGTTTTTCAGCTCCTTGGAAAAAAGGGTTTCCACCGGGAAAGGTATCAGGCTCTGCTCTTGAACCGGAACGTTTAAAATATTCGATGGTGTCCTCAAGATAACGAAGGAGAGCAAATCGATAGAGGGGTCGTTCTTGAATGTCGTTCTCAGGAAGCGGTAGTTTAAGCTGGGACTGCCCGTTACCATCAGGATGCGGATCTTATCCCTGACCACCTTTAGGGAAAGGTTGACGGCATTGTTGGATGCCAGGCTCTCCCCAAATTGCGGGGGAATGGAGACGGATAAGTCATGGTGGCCAACCGCTTCCGGGATGAAAGATAGGGAGACGGTTTCCTCGCCGGGACTTTCGCCGAGGCGAACGTTCTTGGCCGTGAGAAGCCTTTCCCCATCTTTCAAAATTACGGGAAGCGTGAGCCCCGAATAGCCATACCCTTTTACGGTGACGTCGATGGTCACCTCCCTGCCTCTGAAGGCCAGGGCCGGAATTTTAACTCTCTTGATCAGTAAATCCTTGTACCCGTCGGAGGCCCCCAGAGGAACGGCGATGACGGGAATGCCCGTCGACTTGTTGCCCTCCCACTTCAGGTTTCCGTCGCTCAAAAGCACGGCAAGGGAGTTCTTCCCGGCAAGCTTCCCGAGCGCATCGGTCAGATCGCCCTTTTTCCCTTCGGCCTTCAAGCGGCTCACATCTCCTGTCTCTATGGGCTTCAGGGCTTCACCGAATCCATAGACCTTCAGTTCATATTTCTCCCCCAGAGATTTAACGAGTGGGGTTGCCCCGCCATTCAAGAGTGATTTGGCCTCATCCAGCCTGCTTCCTTTCCCGGCATGTGCCAAAAGGCCCATACTTGGAGAAGTATCCACCAGGATCGCCAACGCGGGTGAGACTTCATGTTCCCTTCTTTCCGCTCGCGAGGGATTCAGCGCAAAAGAAATGAGAAGAGAGATGGACGCGAGCCGAAGGAGGGAGAGGCCAAGAGCCTTGTTGTGACCCAACCTTTTACGGATAAGCCGGTACTGAAAGATGGCCGCCGCCGACCCGAGGGCCAGCAGAAGGATAATCAGCCACAGAGGAAAGATGGGTGCAATCGTTATGGGGTTCGGGCTCATAAATTCTGCCGTCTCTTGATGAAGGGATGATGGATCAGGTCCTTTTTGTAGTCGGAGGTCAGGGAATAGACGATGATGTTTATTCCGGCTTTGAAAGCCGAAGACCTCTGAGCCTCACCCCCGGGGACGCATTCGTTGACCCATTTGCCGAACCTGTCCCTTGCCCAGGCCCCGGAAAGGTCGTTCACCGAATAAATGACCGGAGTCCAGTTGTCTATGGTGATCCCCTCCAGAAACGGGTTCACCCTCTGCCGCCCTCCAATGTTATCTACCAGGTAAAAACTCCGGTATACGGAATGGTCCGGCGGAAGCCTTTTGAGCTCTTGGGTTGGAAAGATTTCCTTGATCTCCCGGTTGAAGGCCCGGTCAAACCCGAATCCTTTGGCGCCCATGGTATCCTCGGCGAAGAGGAAGCCTCCATAAGTAAGGTACCTCCTCAAAATTTCCCTCTCCTGGAAGGTGAAGGGTTCAAACTCGTACCTCCCCGCCATGTAAAGGAAGGGGTAATAGAAGAGGTCCGGGTCGCCGATGGTCGTGATGCGTCTTTCCTTCAGACCGATTATACTGGTTCTGAGCTCCAGTTCTTCTGTGATGGGCTCCACAAATTCAGGGTTGGGGTCCCATTCGCCGCCCCGGTATTTGATCTGGGCAAAAAAGAACTGGGGAAAGGCGGCGCAATGGGGAAGCCTGGAGCCGGGGAAAAGCAGCACCGCGGCCAAGCCCAATCCCAGAGATAAAAAATGTCTCCTGGAAATCATACCCTGCTGGCCACTCCCATCTCTGCTGCCAAAACGACCAGGAGGAAGGCCAAAAGGAAAGGCCACAGTTCCTCACCGCTCGCCGGAACAGTACTCCGGGTCCCTTCTTTGTACTCCACCACCCGCGTGTTGATCACCCCGAACATTTTTTTAATCTCCCCTTCGGATACTTTTCCCAGGTCCGATTCTTCGAGGGGTGGATTCACCGCACGCCTTAACTCACCCGCCTGGGGAAAGAACTGATATATCCCCGGCCCCCCTTTAGGCCCGGTGACTTGGGTGGGGGAGGACTTCTCCTCGAAAGTTTCCCCGAACCGGATACCTGCCGGAAGGGGATCCCGGGTCAGGCCCACCGCTTCTTTAAGAAGCCCCTGGATCAGCGGTAGATAGGCGGCCTTCAGAGGGAAGTCATTCCAGTCCAGGTCGGCGCTGGAGGCAAATAAGAAGACCGTGCCTTTCCCC
>Ga0214473_10004393_pt1 | contig 16960 bp, 13 predicted proteins | sample RVTome_7_FD_203509 | JGI IMG/M metagenome (GOLD analysis project Ga0214473, IMG submission 203509) | Soil microbial communities from uranium-contaminated site in the Upper Colorado River Basin, Wyoming, United States - RVT98D197 | ecosystem: Environmental > Terrestrial > Soil > Contaminated >... | reverse complement strand
ATTCAACCTTTTCAGACAATATCAAAGTCTCTCGTTTAAGAGGAGACGGGACATAGACCAGGTTGATTTCTATCTTTCCCAGGGTCTTTCCCTTGATAGCCATCTTTGGGATCGTGACGTCCAAAGTTCCTTCGGTAATACCTTCAGGCTGAAGAGCCTTCCAAAACGGATAAACCTTATCAATTTTCTCTTCAGGTTTAAAAGGGATCGGCTTCCCAGCATCATCCAGGTACTCGAAGGTAACCGCCTGGATATCCAGGATATCTTTCGATTTATTGGTGATCTTGATGTTACCCCTGAGGTTCGGCGTCTCGACGATCTCTTTAGAAGCTGTGTCTACGACCGTAAGGACTTTAAGGTCGCTAAGCTCCACAAGAAAATTCTGGCCCTTAAGCTCAGACTTCTGGGGAGCCAAATTCTTTATGACTTGCTCCTGTTTGGGAACCCCCACCTTTTTCTCCTCCTTAGTACAACCAAAAAGCCCAATTACCAGACTTAAAACAATGAATATGAAGATCTTTATGAAATGCATACGATTTTCCCCTTTCTTGGGTAGTAAAAGTTAATAGGAATATCAGATACTCAACTCCCGCACCTCTTTATAGATTCCACACCTCCTTTCCTTTTTTTTGCCAGCTTTCGGTAGATACAAGTGAGAGACTCGTTCTTGGCAGATCCTGGTAAGAGACTCTCCGAGGCTGGATAAAAAAACCCGCAAAGAAGCTGTTTGGAGTTCTTTGCGGGTTTTTCTCACGTCCTAAAAAGGACCCTTTGCAACTAGATTTAACTCTCTTATATCCTATTCTCTGATGAATGTCAAGATAAATCGTTCATCAAAAAATCCTATTTCCACACATCAAAACCCAGTCTTAAAATACAGCTTTCCAACGAGGCTTACGAGGCTTAGTCTTTTTCGGGGTAGTTTCCTTGAAAGAAAAATAATCAGAAGAATTTTTATTGGGTTTCGATTTTGACTTTTCCTTGTAAAGGATTTCTAGTCTTTCTTCCTGCTGTGCTGTTAACATTTGCTTTTGATCGAAATCCCCTAATGCAGATTTGACAAATTGGTCTTCATTCTTAGTTAATTTATACTGGTTTAATCCTGACGTAACCCATTCAAGTCTTTCTTTATTCATCACGACTCCTTTCCACCCCGATGACCGGGTTCTTTAAATTCTTAGGACTATTTTTCTCTGAAGCCCTGTTTTTCCATTACTTCTTCCACCCACAAATTTTTTCCCATGAAAAAGGGGCTTGCCTTCGACCCGAGCTCAGGCCGAGGGGCTCAGCCTGCCTGCCGGTAGGCAGGGGTTGACCCTGGGCGGCGCTTTCTACAAGGCCCTGAAGGGTGGAGCTTGGCGCCGCTGAAGGGGTCAACGGGTAGAGATATGCGATTCGCTATAGGAGCTATCTTAACTCCTACCCTTGGGTCTCTTGTTCGATTCGAGGATCTTTTTTCTGATGCGCACGGAAGATGGGGTTACCTCAACCCATTCATCTTCTTTAATAAACTCGATGGCCTGCTCAAGGCTAAGAATCTTCGGTGGAATGAGCTGCAAGGCTTCGTCCGATCCTGCTGCCCTCATATTGGTTAGTTTCTTTTCCTTGGTCACATTAACATCCAGATCGTTCTCTCTTGAATTTTCACCAATCACCATCCCCTCGTAGACGGATGTATTCTCCTTTACAAAGAGTGTCCCTCTAGGCTGGAGGTGATAAAGGGCGTATGCGGTCGTCTTTCCTGACCGATCCGCAATCAGGGTTCCGGTAGAGCGTTTTATAATAGGGCCATGCCACGGCTCATAACCATCGAAAATGTGGTTGAAGAGCCCTGTCCCCCTTGTATCGGTGAGAAACTGGGAACGAAAACCGATCAGCCCTCTGGATGGGATCCTGAATTCGAGGCGGACCCTGCCGTGGCCATTGTTGTTCATCTTCTGCATCTTGCCTTTACGGATACCTATCTGCTGTGTCACAACCCCTATGAATTCTTCCGGGATATCGATGACCAGATGCTCCATGGGTTCGTGGAGGATACCGTTCACATTTTTTGTAATGCTCTCCGGCATAGACACAGAAAGCTCATAGCCTTCCCTCCTGATCATCTCGATCAGGATCGCAAGCTGCAGTTCTCCTCTTCCCATCACTTTGAAAGAATCTGTGGAATCAAAGTCAACCTTGATTGACACGTTATACAGGAGTTCCTTTTCAAGCCGCTCCCTCAGGTTTCTCGATGTGACATACCGTCCATCTTGGCCGGAAAAAGGGGATGTATTTACAGAAAAAACCATGGAGATGGTGGGTTCATCCACCGCGATTCTCGGAAGAGGCTCCATCTTTTCAATATCAGCGATGGTATCACCAATATTGATCCCTTCAATCCCGGCCAGGGCAACGATATCACCTGCCCGGGCCTCTTTGATCTCCACTCTTTCGAGCCCCTGAAATCCATAGAGCGATGTCACTTTCGTCTTGACCGGTTCCCCTTTGCCGTTGATCATCGATACCCAATCCCCGACTTTGACCGAGCCTGAGAAGATCCTTCCTATGGCAAGCCTGCCCACGTAATCGTTATAGTCGATGTTGGTAACCAAAAGCTTCAGGGGCTCTTTTTCATCCCCTTCAGGGGGTGGGACGGCGTGAAGGATGAGCTCAAACAGGCACTGAAGGTCTTTTGCATTCTCATCAGGACTGAGTTTCGCAATCCCGAGCTTTGCATTGGTGTAGACGATCGGAAATTCAAGCTGTTTCTCTGTGGCATCGAGGTCAATAAAGAGATCATAGACCTCGTTTAACACCTCTTGGATCCTTGCATCCGTACGGTCTATCTTGTTAATCACAAGGATAGGAGGAAGATTGAACTCAAGGGCCTTTTTCAGAACGAACCTTGTCTGGGGCAAAGGGCCCTCCGAGGCGTCGACGAGGAGCAGTACACCGTCAACCATCTTGAGCGTCCTTTCCACCTCCCCGCCGAAATCGGCATGACCTGGCGTATCGACAATATTGATCTTGACTCCCTTATATTCGATCGCTGTATTCTTTGCCATGATCGTAATGCCCCGCTCCCGCTCTAAGTCAATATTGTCCATCACCCTTTCCTGGACTTTCTCGTTCAAACGGAAAATGCCTGACTGCTTGAGCAAGCCATCGATGATCGTTGTCTTTCCATGATCCACATGGGCAATCAAAGCAATGTTTCGCAAATCTTCACGTTTCATAAACTCCTCGTGGACCCCGTTTGATAGGATTCGGTTCTGAAAACGTTCTGGGGTGGCTTTTTGAAGAATTTTTTACCATCTCGTCTCCCGTTATGTTTAGAGATAGACTGAAGGTTAGGGATGTTACCATGCCACACGGGATCAATACGATTCGTCTTGAACAGAGATTTCAAGACCCCCAATTCCTGATCTGTCACAAAGGTCATGGCAATGCCTGCCCGTCCCATTCTCCCGGTTCTTCCTGTCCTGTGCGTGTAGGATTCTAGGCCGCGAGGATAGTCATAATTAATCACATGACTGACGTGCCTGAAGTCGAGTCCGCGACCGGCAAGGTCCGTGGCAACCATGAAGGTAATCTCATTTCGGCGGAAACGCTCGAAGATCGAAGTTCGCCTCGATTGCTCCAGTCCTCCATGGATATACTCTATCGATTTAAATTTTCCTTCCAATTCCTTGATGAGTTTCTCACCGTGATGTCGTGAATTGCAAAAGATGATGGCTTGGGAGATCTTCTCCCTTTTTAGGTATTCGATCAGAACATGGAGCCGGTCCCGTCGCCCCGTATACTGAAAATGGTGAACAAGACTCTGCGGAGCCATCTGTTCATTATTCAATTCCACTCTGGTGGGTTCTTTCAGATAGGTTTTAATCAATCGATCAATCTCTTCGGGCATCGTCGCCGCAAAAAACAACGTCTGGTGCTCGTGGATCAGACAGGACATGATGAAGTCCATATCTTCAATAAAACCCATCTTCAGCATCTCATCCGCTTCATCGAGAACAAGCGTGTGGACAAAAGAGAGATCGATCGATGTGGTATGAGATAGGAAATCAATCAATCGTCCAGGTGTTGCGACGAGGATATGGACCCTGTCCCTTAATTTAGCTTTTTGAATCTCCATCGAGAAACCGCCAAAGATGGCAAAGGGGACGACATCTATCAGTCTCGAAATTTTATCAATCTCTTCCACATATTGAAGCGCCAGTTCACGGGTAGGAACCAGGATGAGGGCCTGGATGGCATTGAGCGAAGGATCAATCATCTGAACCAGCGGAATACCGCAGGCAGCTGTTTTACCTGAGCCGGTCTCTGCCCGGGCCAGAAGATCCCTGCCACTCAGGATAGAGGAGAAGGTCTTTTCTTGGATGGGTGTCAGATCCTGATATCTCATGTCAGTGAGGGCGTTCAGGATTTGTGGCTTTAAATCTAATTCTGAAAACTTCATCGGCAATCCTTAAATAACTCAGTCGATCTTAAACAAAGTTATCCCTTTCCTTTTTTACGCCAAGCCAATGATTTCCACGATTTCACGCGACTCGGAGGCAAGGTACGAACAAATCACGCAGAAATGGGTTGGAAGACTCAGTGTGGGCTCGCCTCTTTCTCATAGAGGAGGGGAAATACTCCCCCACAATCAGCGAGGAGAACTCTATTTTTATAAACCATTATATACCCGTTTGAACTGAAAAGCAAGAAAATCGTAAACCTCGAAATTTTGGACATAAAATAAGGCAAAAGAGAGATCATGTTGGTCTACCCTCTTAGTTTCGGATCGGAGATATCGCGGAGGCCATCGGCGATGAGGTTGAAGGAGAAAACAGAGGTGAAGATGGCGAGGCCGGGAAAGAGAGAAAGCCAGGGAGCATTGGTGAGTTGATCCAGACCGTCTCGGATCATGGCACCCCAACTTGGGGTGGGAGGTCTGACTCCAAGACCGATAAAGCTTAAACTCGCTTCCACGATGATGGCGGTCGCGATCCATAAAGTTCCCATCACCAGGATTTCCCCAAAAATATTGGGCAGGACATGAATGAACATAATCTTCCCATCATTTTGTCCTACAGCCCGGGCCGCTTCAATATACTCTTTTCCTTTGACAGAAATTGTTGACCCACGAGCCAAGCGGGCAATACGGGGGGTGAGGGCAACACCAATGGCAATGACGATCTTGATCAGGCCTGGACCCATGATGGCCAAGACGAGTAATCCTAAGATCACAATGGGGAACGACATGAAGATGTCAATAAAACGAAGAACGAGATTATCAATCCTTCCTCCCCGATAGCCTCCGACCATGCCAAGCGGGATGCCTGCTGCCATGGCGAGGAGGACAGATAGGATTCCCACGACGAGTGAGACTCTGGATCCCCAGAGGATCCGCGAAAATTGATCCCGTCCATAACTATCTGCGCCAAAAGGATGTGCCCAGCTTGGAGGGGCATGCTGAATATTCAGGTCCTGGGCAATGGGGTCATAAGGAGAAATCCAGGGAGCGATCAGGGCGATGATGACCACAGCAAAAGCCATGAACAGACCCACCACAGAGGTCTTATTGCTTTTAAATGTCTTGATAAGAATTTCTTTTTGGCTGATTGGCATCGTCCTTCTTTAATGATACTCGATCCTCGGGTCGATGACGCTATACAGCAAATCGGTGATCAGGTTAAAGAGAAAGACGAAAGCAGAGAAGATGATGATCACGGATTGAAGGGCAATGTAATCCCGGTCCTTGACCGCAAAGACCATCATTTTCCCCAAACCCGGTCTACTGAAGATGATCTCTGTCAGCACCGAGCCTCCCATCAAGATGCTCATATAGATTCCAATCACCGTGATCGTTGGAATCAGGGCATTCCGAAGGGCATGTTTATAGATGACCACCCTTTCATGAAGTCCTTTGGCTCTGGCCGTTCTCACATAATCTTCCCTGAGGACGTTCAACATGGAGGAGCGCACCATCCGACTGATAAAGGCGGTCATGATGATACCCAGGGTGAGGGCCGGGAGGAACAGATGGTACAGCCGGCTGCTTATATTGTTGAGATCGCCCCCTCCTAAAACAGGGAAGAGTGGCAATTTGATGGCCAGGATGTACATCAGCAGAATGCCGAGATAGAACTCTGGCATAGAGATGCCTACCAGTGAGAGGATTCTCCCAATATAATCTGGAGGACGATTTCTCCTTAAGGCCGTGATGATGCCTGTGGGTATTCCAAAAAGGATTCCAATAATCATTCCTCCGATGGCCAGATCCAATGTATAGGGTAATGCCCTTGCGATTTCTTGCGAGATGGGTTTATTGGTGATTAAGGATTTCCCTAAATTCCCTTGACAGAGGTCCTTCAGGAATTTCCCATATTGTACAAGGATCGGTTTGTCGAGGCCCATCTGTTTTTCAAGTTCCCGGATGGATTCTTCCGTGGCATATGATCCGAGAGCCGCCACAGCAGGACCTCCTGGAACAATGCGGATCAAGAAAAAGACAAAAGTGACCACGGCCCAGAGGGTGGGGAGGACAAAAATCATTCTACGGATAGCGTACTTGAGCATCCTTCTTCCCTAATAACACTTTGTCTCTTTGAGCAATAATGACCCTGGCAAGAATGCTTCAAAACCTTTACCCAGTGGTATTTTTAGGTTTGATGGGTAAAGAAACTTGTTCACAACAAGGACGCCGCTGAAGGTGTCAGAACTGGGGAGTTATTCGTAAAAAGGTTTCCGCTGTAAAACTTTCTCAGCATCCCTGGCAGGGTCACTCGTATGGTTTTGTTCTATCTTTCAAAGAGCTAAATGGATACCTTGCCTAAAATATGGGGCACCCTATCCAAGAGATCGAGTGCCCCATACGATACACACTGGGTCATTATTTACGAATATCTGTGGTTTCTTTGATGGTGGTGACCAAGGTCAATGTGGACCTCATCTCGTATCCCAGATCGACATTCACTTTTCTTGCAAAGACGAACTTTGTGATGCAGAGTGGGAGAGCCACCGCATCCTCGAGAATTTTTTTCTGGGTTTCTGCCCAAATGGCTTTCTGTTTTTTAGCATCAGGCTCCACTCTTGCCTTTTCAATCAAATCGTCAATCTTGTTGTAATGAGAAAAATTGGTGATGGCGGTGGGTGTACCGACGATCGACTTGGAATAGTAGAACTGGGTGAGCATAGGATCAGCGGTCGGAAAACGGGCACAGACATAAAGGACCAACGGATTCACATCTTTCCGAATCTGTTGGTGGAAGGCGGAATGGGCGATCACATCCATTTTTAAGTTGATCCCGACTCTTCGCAGTTGTTCCTGAACCTGCTCCATAGGTCGTCGGTAATCCGACATTTCTGTGATCACCATGGACATTTCAAACCCCTTTGGATACCCAGCCTCTGTCAGGAGTTTCTTTGCCTTCTCCGGGTTAAATTCATACATTGGAACCTTGTCTGTTCCACCCAGATAATCCATTGGAATGACAGAGACGAGTTTTGTGGTCACATCGGGCCCGAGGAATTTCATCAATTCTTCAGTATTGATCGCATGGCAGATGGCTTGTCTGATCCGGATATCATCCAACGGTTTCTTGGTTAAATTGAAATGAAGGACAAGGGTCTCGCCCGGGCCAAAGATCTCAATGGCTGTTCCTGGTACTTCCCTCATCTTCTTCACCCACGCCTGTTCACGCTCTCCCTCAACAATATCGATCTCGCCCTTCCGATAGGCCATCTCACGGCTGCTGGCATCGGGCATGAACCAGAGTTCGATCCGGTCAAGTTTGGGTTTCCCCCTGAAGTAATCTGGATTCCTCACCTCCACCACCTTTTCCTTGGGGATATATTCTTTCAGCATGAAGGGTCCGGTTCCAATGGGCTCCAACTTAAACTTGTCGCCCTTCTCCAATACGGCCTTCTTCGAGACGATGTATCCACCATGGTAGTTGGTCAAAATCCCCAGTACAGAAGGAATGGCACTCTTGAAAGTTAAGCGGACCGTATACTTATCGATGATGTCTACTTTGTCCAGAGCGGAATAATCTGCTGCAAAACCTGAAGTAGTCTTATTAGCGGCCTTCTCCAGAGAGAACTTCACATCCTCTGCGGTCAATTCTCCGTAGCCCTTATGAAACTTCACTCCTTTCCGGAGATAGAAGGTCCAAACCAGACCGTCTTTTGAAGGTTCCCATCTTTCTGCCAGATCAGGCTCAATCTTTTCGGGGTTGATGTCCTCAGGTTTGAAGCGGACCAAGCCATTAAACATTGGATCGATGCAGGCGTAGTCAATCGTGGTAGTTCCATAATGGGGATCGAGAGACCGGATATCCGAAGCCTTTAAGGCCATCCTTACCACCTTCTCCTGAGCGAAAGCAGGAAAGATGAGGCAAATTCCCACCAAAATGGCTGCCAATAGAAAAAATAAACCGTGCTTTGAGATTTTCATCTAAGTCCTCCTTTTCCTTCGTTTTTTATATTTATTTCTATTTACTTATCGCAATTCTTTTACCACCTCCCCTTCGTTCACATTGGATAAATCACGGCTTGAAAAGGATACGATTTTGTTTCTCGGTTTCTACAGCGCCATTTATTAATACCATAAGTGAAGATTTTGTCAATCCTTACCGCTTTTGGTTAAGCAGGTTGTTCCAATGAGAGTCAGGAATCCCTGAGCTCTAAAGGGTTGGTTACCCATTCATCCGGTGTCTGGCCTTATGAAGCCATGGAGAGGGGGTTGACCAGGCCAGCGGTCAGAGAAGAAAACTGGAGGTAGGGAAGTTAACACTTCATTTTAGATCCGTAGTCACACTCTTTTCGAATGGAACAGGTCTGACAGAGAGGCTTTCTCGCCATGCAGGTTCTTCGACCGTGCCAGACAAGAAGATTTGAAAAATGGGTCCACTCCTCTTTAGGGACGATTTCCATCAAATCGAATTCAATCTTTGTAGGATCATCGTTATTCGTCAGACCGATTCTCTGACTCACCCTGCGAACATGAGTGTCGACCACAATGCCGGGACTTCCAAAGGCATTTCCCAAAATGACATTCGCTGTCTTCCTGCCCACTCCTGGAAGGGTGACCAATTCCTCCAGGGTTTTTGGGATTTCTCCCCCAAACCGTTTTACCAGTTCCTGACAACATTTTTGAATCGACTTGGCTTTATTTCGATAGAATCCGGTTGGCCGGATCTCCCCTTCCAATTTGGTCAAATCTGACTCTGCGAAATCGTTTGCCGAGCGGTACTTTTTAAATAGGTCCACCGTGACTTGATTGACCTTCACATCCGTGCACTGGGCAGAGAGGATCGTGGCGATTAGAAGTTCGAGGGGACTGGAGAACTTTAGAGCAATCCTTGTGTCGGGTATCTCTTTCGATAGGATTTTAATGATTTCTTTTACTCTTTTTTTTAAGTCTTCTTGTTTTTTCATCCCTACCTCCCATTAAACGATGAACGATGAACGATGAACCATGAACTTAAGAAGGTTTCCTCCTGTTTAAAAACGCCTTTATCTCATCACCATCCATCGCGTTGAGGACATCACCGGGTTCCAGCCATCCCTTTCGTCCGATTCCCACGCCAAAATAGGTGTCTTTCAACCCCTCTTCGTCGTGGGCATCAGGGTTAATGGCAATTTTGATGCCTTTCTCTTTGGCATATTTGCATAGTCTCCAATCGATGTCCAATCGATAAGGATGGGCATTGAGTTCGATGGACACTCCCGATCGGCTTGCCTCATCCATGATCCGCATCATATCAATGGCATAGGGTTCTCTGGCCAGGAGAAGCCGACCGGTTGGGTGCCCCAGGATGGTCGTATAAGGATTTTCCAAGGCTTTGATCACCCTTTGAGTCATTTCCTCCCTCGACATATTGAAATGGGAATGAACCGAGGCGATCACAAAGTCGAATTGTTTGAGAATCGCTTCATCGTAATCCAATGATCCATCCGGAAGGATGTCCGATTCAATTCCTTTTAAAATAGTGAACCCCTCCATTTCCTGATTCACTTGATCGATCTCTTTCCATTGTTTCTGAAGTTTATCGAGAGTCAGACCTCCTGCATAACGAGCAGATTGGCTGTGGTCAGAAAGACCGATATAGGAAAACCCCATCTTTTTTGATGCCTGAGCCAACCTTCGGATTGAATGTGTTCCATCGCTATAAAAAGAATGGACATGAAAGATTCCTTGGATATCTTGATTCTCGACCAAACGGGGAAGTTGATGGATCTCGGAGACCTCAATCTCTCCTTGATTCTCCCTCAGCTCCGGGGGGATGTAGTCGAGGCCCAATGCATCGAAAATTCCCTCCTCCTCTTTACAAGAAATGATTCTGCCATTCCGATGAAGCCCTTTCTCACTTAGATTCAAACCCATGACCTTCGCTTTTTCAAATATGGAATTCCAATGCCCAAGGCTTCCCGTATAGCAGAAGAGAAAATAGGGGAAAGCCTGGTCTGGGGAGGTACGCAGATCGACTTCCAATCCTGAAAAGAGGGAGTATCGGCCACTCGCTTTTTCCTTAAATCGGACGACTTCCATTTCAGGAAGTTGGGAAAAGGCCGTCAAAACCTCTTGAGGACGTTCGGTGCTCAACACCAGGTTAATATTTCTCACGACTTCCATCTTTCTTCTCAGGGAGCCAGCGAGACTTCCTCGGGTGACTCTGGGATGGGAGAGAATCTTTTTAAGAATTTCCTGAGCGGGTTCGATCACTTCTCCATAGAGATATTGGCCTTGATATTTCTTGATCTGTTGAATGCCCTGAAGAATCTTCTCCTGGGATTTTTGACCGAATCCTTGAAGATCCATCAATCGATTTTCGAGACAGGCGTATTCTAATTCACCGATCGTTTTGATATCGAGTCTGTCAAAAAGGATTTTAATCTTTTTGGGTCCGAGGCCAGGGATTTTGAGCATCTCCAGATGGCCTGGGGGAATGGAGGTTTTTAAATCTTCATAGAGTTGGACCGTTCCTGTCGTGACCAGTTCGGTGATGTGGTGAGCTAACGTCTCACCGATTCCTTTCATTTCTCTGAGACGATCCTCTCGGATGAATGTCCCCAGATCTTCTTCTAATAGTTCGATCGATCTTGCTGCATGAGAATAGGCCTTCACCTTGAAAGGGCTTTCCCCTTTTAGCTCGAGGAGCAAAGCCACCTCTTGAAGAATGGTACTCACCTCTTTGTTACTTAGTACTTGCTTAAGCATGTAAAAATTTTAACTGGAATCTCCCTCTCTTTCCATCGAGATGGGACAAGTTTAACACAAGGGAGACAAAAATTGTCACCCTTTTCCTTAAATCTTGAAGGGGTTAAAATAAATTTCTCATAAATATCAAAGAATTAAAATATTACAGGATTTGGTATAGAAAATGCTATCAATTTGTGTAAATTCCAATAGAAGAGGTGGAAAGCCATGCTAAAGGATAACGAAGATACCGTGCTTACGACTCAGGAAGCCTGTCATTACCTTCGCATTTCAAGACCTACTTATCTGAAATACCTTTACATAGGAAGGATTAAAGGAGCGAAGGCTGGGAAAGGGTGGAAGGTTCTCAAATCAGAGTTGGACCGATTTCTAAAAGGGGAAGCTGGGCATCCCCAGGCAGCCTGAATCTGCCGGCAGTGAGAATAGATCAAGGGGGAAGCCAGGTGAAAGGATTAGAGGATAAATTGGATCATTTTGAAGAGAAGATCGATGGGGAGAAGTTAAAGTCAACCAAGGGGTTGATCCAAACTTTTCTCCAGACCCTGAAGGCCTTTCGACTCTACGAGGCCAATCATCCCATTCTGTCAAAATTTTTAGAACGGCTGAGGAAAGATTTTAATACCTATTTTGATGAATTCGATTCTTTCTCCCTCCAGATCGGAGAGCAAAAGCTCTATTACCAGGGGGAGGTCGTCTATGAAAATCAAGATGTCAAAGAAAGTTTAGCCTTTGTTTTTTTCAAAGACGGGGTACGAGAACTCCAATTTTCAAAGGGTTTGGAATTCAGGGAGATGTTGGATTTCCTCAATGTGGTGAGAAAAAGTGACTTCCTCAATCGCATGGAGGATGATCTCGTCACGCTGCTCTGGGAAAAAGATTTTTCTCACATCACCTTCATCACCGTGGATGAATTTTTAGAGGGAAGTGGCATCTTTGTCCCTGCGACCCAGGCGGATTTGATAAAAAGATCAGAATACAAAAGTTCCTGGGAAGAATGGTTTCAAGAAAAGTCAGATGACGGGCAGACTCAAAGCCCTCATGGCTCTGAGATAGAAGAATTGGAGCAAGCGATCAACCCAGCTCCAGGCCAATCCTTAGTCCAGGCCTGTCAGCTCACTCCTGATGAGAAGGAAGCGATCCAACGGGAGGCACAGCAAGAGCAACAGCCTGAATATATCTTTTTCTTAATTAATAACCTGATCGAAATCCTGCTTCATCTCGGCGAGGATATGGACGCCTATGAGAATATGATTTCCTTCTTCGATCGGGTCATTGAATACCTTCTCGAGCAGAAAGAGGTGGAAAAAGCGGTGACGCTGTTGAAGAACCTCGACGATACCATGGAATCCATGGTCCTGAAGGATAAGCAGATTTTTGCCATTCGTCGCATTCTCGAGAAGTCCTCCAGCCCCCATCACGTTGGACTTTTAGGAAAAGTGATGAAAGGAAACGGCGAAGTCCCCTCAGAGCCAATCCTCCAATATCTTCGATTCCTTACCCAACAGGCCGTCGAGCCCCTCTGTCATTTGTTGAGCGAGTTGGAATCCGGCAAATGGAGAAAAACGATCTGCGATCGATTGGCCGAACTTTCTCGAGAAGAGATTGAAACGCTGATCAAATTCTTAGCGGACCCTAACCCCTTTATGGTCAGCCATATTCTTTACATTCTTGGAAAGATCGAACATCCTTCTACGGTTAAATATTTAGGTCATTTAGTAGTCCACAAGGATTTGAAAGTGAGAGAAGAGACCCTCCAGGTTCTCAATAAATTTGGGGGAAAGGGGAGGGACCTGATTCAAACATTTTTGAAGGATTCTGTATCTGGGATCAGAGCCAAAGCCGCGCTCATTTTGGCAAAAAATGCCAAGGCGGAGGCGGTGAGCCCCCTTACAGAGATTATCCTTTCTGAGGATTTTTATAAAAGAGATTATGATGAAAAAGCCTCTTTCTTCAGAGCTCTGGGTGAGACAGGGTCGAAAGAGGTGATACCGATATTGAAGAAGATGGCCAAGAAAAGAAGGTGGTTTCAAAAGGCAAAATGGGATGAGATGCGGCAGTGCGCCAACCATACCTTGAAGATGATGGGGGCATAAGAAAGAGGGTAAAGGGTGAGAGCACAACGCTGAAAGAATAATGGTTCATAAAGGAGATAGGATGGACGTCATACAACCCACGACCCAATCCGAAAAGGCGAAACCTAAACCGCCCGATGGCATGGATCCAGATCTATTAAAATTGGGGAATAACCTTGTCACCAAATTTCATGTGCTGATGAGGATTTCTCAGATATACGATTCTAAAAATGTAGCCCTCCATCAATTCGTTCAGGAATCCCTCGAGACCATTAACACACTGATCAAAAGGGAAGGGATCCTCTCCCTCAAAATTGTAAAAGATGATATCTTCCTCAACGAGCAACGATTGCGCTATTCGGTGGAGGGATTTACCAGTTTTAAATATCTTTTGACCCAATGGAAAAAAAAGTTAATTGGTGAAGTGATTTTCAGGAGCCTGGTGGACGAACGAGTGCTGAAGGATTTTGTCTATACCTTGATGAAGCTGGAAGAAGGTTGTCAAGAGAATGCAGCCCTCTTCAATGAAGTGTTGGCCAGCCACCATATCACCCTGATCGTTGTGAACCCCTTGAAAACCGTTGAGGGGGAGGAGGACGCCTTTTCCCTTCGGAAGGAAGATCAAAGAGAGGTAGGGAAGAAGGTATTTTTTGAGACGATCGGGGCGATCAAAGGGGTGATCACCAATATCAAAGGGAAGCAGCATGCCGATGTCAGAAAATTGAAGAGGCTCGCTCAGAAAGCCGTCCATCTCGTCATCGAGGATGAATCCATCCTGCTGGGAATGACGACGATCAAAAACTATGACGAATATACCTTCAACCATTCCGTGAATGTCTCGATCTATTCCTTAGCCATGGGGAAGCGGTTAGGACTCTCGAAAAAGACCCTGGCGGAATTAGGAATCACGGGTCTGCTTCATGATATCGGAAAATCAAAGATTCCAATAGAAGTTTTGAATAAACCTGCTTCCCTCAACGATGAAGAATGGGGGACGATGAAAAAACATCCCTTGACGGGGGTGGAGATCCTCCTCAATCTAAAGCAATTAGGGGAGATCAATCCCAGGATGGTGATCGGCATCTTCGACCACCACCTCAAGAGCGATCTATCAGGATATCCGAAACTCTTTCGAAAAAAGGAGATAAGCCTCTTCGGGAGGATCATTCAGATTGCGGATTCCTATGATGCGATGACGACCCCCCGGATTTATAAGAAAGTTCCCTATACACCGGAGCAGGCCCTTGCCGTCATGCTGAGGGAGAGGACCGTCCATTTCGATCCCATCCTCCTCAAAATCTTTATTGGTCTTGTTGGAATTTATCCCATTGGGTCCTTGGTTCTACTCAATACACGTGAAATGGGAATTGTCTACAAACCCAGTCACGATCCTAAATGGTTGGACCGCCCCATCGTCATCCTGGTTGCTCGAGGAGGAGAAGGGGAGGTGAAGAAAGAGGTGGTTGACCTGACCGAAACGGATGGGGCAGGCCATTACAAACGAAACATTGTCAAGACCTTAGACCCTTTTAAATACCACATCGACATCGCCAAGTATTTCTTGTGAGAGTGAAGAAGAAGGTTCTAAAAGGGTTAAACGATATGATTCTTTCCCCTAAGTACCTAAGGGGAAGGGCAAAGTTCATGGAACCAAAAGGACATAAACAAATCGTTCTTCGTCTGAGGTGGGTGACCATTATTATCACTTCTTACCTCATTTTATTCGGTCGTGGGATTGCCTCACCCTCATTACTTCCCTCCATCATCATTCTCTTTTATCTCTTTTCCAATCTCATCGCTTACTTCCTTCCTTCATCGTATTTTATAAAACTCTCTTTCTTCACCATGATCCTACTGTTCGATACCTTCATGGTTTCTTTAGGAATTTACATTACCTCTCAATTTAATACAGATTTTTATCTGGTCTATTTTTTAATCATCCTTTTTGCCTCCATCGCTCGGAATTTCAAATTATTAATGATTAATGCAGTGGTGATCTGTGGAGTTTATGGCTGGTTCCTTTGGACGAAAGGATGGGATATGAAGTCATTGGAGGAAGGGATTCTGTTGCGGATTCCCTTCATCTTTATTATGAATATTTTTTATGGATTCCTTATTCAGTCATTCCAAGAAAAGACCCATCGGATCAAAAAAGAGCTAAGAGAGGTTGAAGAATCTGAGCTCAGATATCGACAAATTGTAGAGGGGGCTCATGAGGCCGTGGCGATTTTAGAGGAGAATCGAATAAAATTTTTTAATGGGCGGCTACCTCAATTGACTCTTTATACTCCTGAAGAATTAACAGGGATGGAATTGACCGAGATCATGAATGGGTATTGTGCAGACAAGATGAAAGAAGATTCCCATCCGGGCTCAGGTCCGGGGGAGAAGCCTGCCATTGAACAAGCCGATGTGTTTCAAAAAAATGGAAGAAAAAAAAGAGTGGAAGTCAGCCGTGTGCAGTTCTTCCACCCCACAGGTGAAGCCCATACCATTGTTTATCTGAAAGATATTACCGATAAGAAACAGATGGAAGAATGGCTGATTCAATCCGAGAAATTAAAGGCCCTGGGGGAGATGGCTGCCGGCGTAGCCCATGATCTAAATAATGTCCTAGGAGCGATATTGGGAAGGGTCCAGTTGATCCAGTTGGGGCTCATCAGGAAAAAGAGCGAATCCGTAGGAATATCGGATGATACGATTCGGAAAGAATTAGAAATTGTCGAGCAGGCGGTAACCGATGGGGCTCATACGATCAAAAAGATTCAGGAATTTTCGCATCCCAAAATGGATGAGTCTCTTTTTGTTCTTCTGAATGTCAATGAGCTCATAGAGGGGACACTTGAATTAGTCAAAACTAAGATCAAGGACGAGGCTGAGGAAAAGGGTATTCCAATCAATGTTCAAACAATCAAAGATGACGTCTGTTGGGTGATGGGAAACCTAGGAGAATTGAGAAAGGTGTTTTTGAATATTTTCCTCAACTCGATTGATGCAATGCCCAAAGGAGGAACGATCACATTTCAGGCGATGAGGGTCAATGGGACTGTTTCCATCGAGGTGAGCGACGATGGGATTGGAATACCAGAATCCATTAGGCATCGTATCTTCGATCCCTTTTTCACCACCAAGGGAGTTCAACGGTCAGGTTTGGGGCTTAGTATCTGCTATGGGATTATTCAACGGCATCATGGGGAGATTAAAGTAGAAAGCCAAGAGGGGATTGGAAGCACTTTTATGATTAAACTTCCCCTCGCTAAAGCGGGAGAGCTGTTGTAGGAGAGAAAGAAAATGAAGAGAGAGGTTAAACAATCCATGACCATCCTTGTGATTGATGATGACGACCGGGTCCGAACCCTTCTCAGAGATATCCTCCTGTTTGAAAGACATCAAGTGATCGAAGCTTCGGATGGGGAAGCGGGAATGAGGTATTTAGAAAAAGGTGGATTGGTTGATATGGTCTTGACCGATTTAGGAATGCCCTTGAAAAATGGTTGGGAAGTGGCGAAATGGATAAAAAGGGAACTCCCTCAAATCCCAGTCGTCCTCATCACCGGATGGGGAACGAATTTAGATGAAGAAAAAGTCAAAGAATCAGGCATCGATATGATCATCGGGAAACCCTTCCAGGTAAGTGAGATACTCGAGACAGTCCATCTTTTTATGAAAGTTCATTAGGAACCTACTCACGTTTTAA
>Ga0214473_10004392_pt1 | contig 16962 bp, 9 predicted proteins | sample RVTome_7_FD_203509 | JGI IMG/M metagenome (GOLD analysis project Ga0214473, IMG submission 203509) | Soil microbial communities from uranium-contaminated site in the Upper Colorado River Basin, Wyoming, United States - RVT98D197 | ecosystem: Environmental > Terrestrial > Soil > Contaminated >... | reverse complement strand
CAGGATGTTCGATGGTTTGAGGTCGCGGTGTAGAACCACGGGATCCTGCTCGTGAAGGAACTGGACACCACGGCACACCTCACCGAAGAACCGGAGCAAGAGAGGAACGTTGTCTGCCCAGAGGTCCGAATCGATGGAGCCTTTCGCGATAGGCATTACGAACCACGCAGCCTCGATCCCGTCGCTGCCGGTGACCGTCCATTCAAGATTCGCTTCCACGACGGGCATCACGTTCTCGTCCGCGATGCTCTTGAGGAGCTGGACCTCTCTCTCAAACCTCGCGCGCGCCTTCTCCCCCGGAGCGAGGCAGATCTTCATCGCTCTCGATGGAACGTGTCGCTCACACGCGTGCTGTACCTGCCACACTTCTCCCTGACCGCCGACGCCCAGCGGCTTGGTCAGCCGCCAACGTCCGACGAGCGCTCCTGAGGCAAGGGCGAATCCGTCGGGCGCTTTGGCCTTCCTCGTGGGCTTCGCGGAGCCGCCCGTTGGATTGTGCGGTGCCGCCGAGGTGGCGGGCGGGACGCTTGAGTCATCCTGCGTCCGCCTCATGTGCATCCGCCCCTCCGTCGTCAGGCGGAGGACGGAGTTCGCGAGGCTACCGCCGATTCCTGTCACCCCTAGGAGGCCGGCCTGTTCCATTGCTGCGACGACCATGACCGCGCGCACCACGTCTCCCGCGAACGCTGTCACCACCTCATCACCGCGAACCAGCCGTTCGGGGTCACCAGAACCGACCATGTCCAAGACGGCTCCAACGTCGCCGCCGGGGTCAATTCCCAGAGCATCGCGCGCAGCTGCTCGCCAACCCCTCGTTGTCAGGCGGATCGCATAGCTGCCGAGCGGGCTCGTGTCCTCCGGACCGATAACCAAGCCCTCGTGTTTCAGAACTTCGATCGCGGTGCGAAGCTCGCGCTGCGAGACTGCAGAGAACCTAGCTGTGATCTCATCATGCTTGATCGCTGTCCCCTCCGGCGCTTCATGCTGTCGACGGACGATGAAGAGGAGGGCCTCCCGTTCATTCCCGGAGAGCCTGGACATCACGCGACGAATCCCGGAATGTCCCGCCGTGCCTTGCTCAAATCGGTCTCAAGCGCCACTCGGGCTCGGTCCGTAGGAGACAAGGGTGTCACTGAGTCCAGGAGGAAATGGACGCTGCCCGGCTCGGGGAGCTCCGCGGGGAACTCGACGTCGACCTGCGCGAAGCACGGAGTAGCGTTGGGCGCGGAGACCCATATCGCCCCGAGCCAGCGGCGCGGGCGAACCGAGGAGTCCAGGGTGAATTGGTTACCATCAGCCAAGGTCTGGAAGGGCGGCAATGGCTGCTTGGGCAGCCTCGACATGACCATGACGAAGTGCCCCGGCGCTTTCTCGTCGATGTCGATGTACGCGCGGAGCAGGGACGGCACTTCGTTGTGCATGTCGTGCTCCTGCTCTCGCAGGCCCGTGAGGTCGGTTGGGCGCTCCTGGAAACCGATGAAGCCCACCTGGATAGATTCGGCCCAGACGAGGCTGTCGTTCTTGATGACCGCCTCGACGGTAACCGTTGTCTTTCCGCTTCCAGGATTGCCGCACCTGCAGCTGCCAGAGACATGAAACCTCGGCTGGCTCCGACGGCCCAGCATGAGATCTTGCAGGAGGTAGTCGGGAACGGGTTGGGTGCTGGCGTGGAAGCGGACGAAGGTCCGCTGGCCCTGCGCTGTGTCGACCGGAAACAGGCGGGTCGCCCTGCCGACTGCGACGAAGACCACCGCTTTGCCCTGAACATCGACGCAGGCAACACGAGGGGGAGGTATGAGGTGACCCGCGATCGGGGCGAGCGCGGACGAGACCCATGAGGACGGATCGGCGTCGCCGCCGAAGCCGGTAACCGTCCAGCGCTCGGCCTGGGGCTCCACGTCGCCACCCGCAACGCCGAGAACCAGAACTCCGCCGTCGGCGTTCGCGAATCCCGAGACGAACTTCCTCAGGTCCCGGTTCCACTCCGCCCTCGACTTGCCTTCGTTCCCCTCCGGAGCGGTCATGTCCCAGCGCTTGTAGTCGAGGTACTGGTCTTCCTCGACGGGGGAACGCCGCTCGTTCGACAGGTCCAGGAGCTGGCTCACGGTAGCGGAGCTGGGCAGCTCGCCCTCGAGCAGCCGGTTCAACAGCTCCCGGCTCCACAGCCTGGGATCTCGCGAAGTGAAGTTCATTCCTCGTGTCCCAGAGGAAGAAGACCATGAGGGGCGAGGACGTCGGGCAGGTCGGCCATGTGCGCCAGCGACCGGGCGAAGCCGTCGAGGCCGGGGTAGAGCACGGCGGACGTCATGTTCATGCGCCAGAGGCGCTTTCGCACCTTCGTCCCAAGGGAAGCAGGAATGATGAGCTTTCGCAGGACCTTACCAGTGGGTGCCATCGCGCGGAGGTTCTCTTCGAACGACTTCTCCACAACGGTCGGGCAGAGGAAGACCCCCTGCTGGATGACGTGTCGCTCGTTCAGGCGGAAGGCGTTCTGCTGGATCACCAGCTTGGTCTTGATGCGTTTTCCATACACCCGCTTGAAGGTCGAACTACGGCGGCAGTGCTTGTCCTTGTCGTAGGCCTTGCGCACCTTCTTCGACAGGACCTGGAGCCGACGTTTCTTCAGCCACTTCCAGTCGACCGCCCACACGGCGGCGGCGTCCTCCTTGCCTTGCTTCTCGCACGCCATGAAGACGGCGACCCAGAACGAGTACGTGAAATCGAGCAGGCGGGTCGGCGCCCCGTAGTGCTGCATGAGCGCCAGCCACTCCATGATCGAGCTCATTTTCGGAGCGATCGTGTCGTAGAGATGGCCGTGCCGCTGGAACTTCCGGACGAGACCCGCTTCGAGCTTCCAGCGCTTCTTGGGCCACGGAACTCGGTCCAGAGTTGATTCCAGGTTCCAGCACGCGTCGCGCACTCCCCGAAAGAGCCATCGGTCCCCGCAGTGTCGCTCGAAGCTCTCGAGGTCTTTCAGATTCGCGGCCTTCTTGACACGGTAGCGGAGCTTCATGGCCGCTCGACCTCAGCGTGGTAGGCGCGCTCGTCGTTGATCGGCGTGAGCCCCAGCCGCTGCTCGAAGACGTGGTAGGCGTGGCGCATGTCGGTTTCGCGGTCGCGGCGATCGAAGTGGGGGCGGCCGGCGGCGTCGAGGAGGGGTTCGAGGTTGCGGGTGTCGATGTCGGCGGGGAGGGGCTGGCCGGTGCGGAGGGACTCTCGCCAGAGCTCGAAGTCTTTGCGGTCGAGGCCGACGCCGGCAAGGCCGCGGTTGTTGGTGAAGGCGATGCGGCCGTGCCTGTCGTACCAGGTGTTGTTCTCGTAGTCGCGCAACACGGGGAACTGGGTGCGGTAGATGGTGCAGAGCTCGTCGATGGTGAGGCCGAGCTCGAGCGCGGCGAGGGCGTCGATCTCGACGAGCGCCCAGCGGCGCTCGAAAGAGCTCCGCAACGCGACACCGCGGGACCACGTGGCGCCGGGCGCGGGCCAGGCGCTCAGGCGCGGATCGTCCAGCGTCCAGGCGGGCGCGGAGGCGCAGGTGGACCAAACCTCGTTCCACAGGTCGGCGTAGTGGGTGGTGAGGCAGTTGAGGCGGAGGGCCCGGGCGCGAGCGCCTCGGAAGACCCCGGAGTTCTGACGGGCCGCGGGCAAGGCCTGAACCTGGCCGAAACCAAGGTGGCCAGTTCCCCAGGCGCGAACGAAGAAGTCCAACGGAAGTGATGCCAGCATCGCGGCATGGTCGGACACCTCGTCGGGCGCTTGGAACGCAACGGAGATCACCGTGTGTATGTGCGCGCACCCCGGCGGAAACAGGGCGGCCGCAACGCTCCGTTCGCCGGTCAACGGCAGCATGTCCCGATGGAGAGACCGGTAGTAGGCCGTGATCAGCCGGCCTTGGAACCGGGCCGTTCGCGGTGAACTGTCCCCATCGATCTGAGGGATGTAGTTGGTGCGGGGGAGGTAATCGTCGGGGATGGTCTCGAGGTCGATGACGTCGTAGTCCTGGTTGTGGCGGCAGGCTTCGCGGGGGGTCTTGTTGAGGGGATTGCCGACGTAGAAGTGAGGCCCCCCAACAATCAGCTGCTCCACCGCTTTAGGGAACGTCGTCTCGGCGCGAAAGGTCCCATCCTTCTGCTGGTCGGTCTCGTGCCACATTCTGGTTCCAAGCACGGAACCTCTGAGATCACGGACGTGGCGGGGATGATCGGCGAGCTTCCTCAGGACCGTCAGCACCTCGCGGCTGTGGACGATGGGCAACCGGGCCTCGAGGGCGGGGGTGCCGGGCTTGTCGAAGAGGGAGGCGAAGAGCCGGAGCTCGCGCTCCGTGATGTGGACGAGGCGATTCTTGTGGCCGCGGGTGTCGAACCGGTTGTCGTCGGTCTTGATGCCGGGGACGGCGCCCGCGCCGTCGTGGGACCAGGAATCGTCGATCGTGCGGGGGTGGAAGAGGTTCGCGTGCAAAGCAACTCTGACCAACACACTGGGTCGTCCACCAGACACAGTCATGCCGTATGGCCGCTGGTGGTCGACGTCTGCAAACAGGACATGCTCGTTCTTGAACCGGTACGCGTGCCTGAGCCGCGGGTAGAGCGCCGCGCGCAGCCGGCCACCCTTCGGGTCGTCGAAGATGCCGTCCTGATGGATCAGGCCGAGGATCCCGCTCTGCGAGCCCAGCGCCCAGCCGCGGACGATGAAGCACTTGTAGAGGTTGGTCTGGATGCCGAGGAGCTCGGGGTACGTGCTGGCCCCGTTCAGGAAGGCCTTGGTGCCCTCGTCGTCCTCGAAGGCGGCGAGGTACTCGGGCACCCAACGATCGCCGAGGATCGTCGCGCGCTTCTTGGCGGTGTCCGACGCGCTGAGCTGATCGAGCGCCACGCGCGGATCGATGTCGCCGAGGATGCCCTGCTCGTTCCACTGGAGCTTGATCCAAGGCGGGTTCCCGACGATCAGATCGAAGCCGCCTCGCCTCGCGAAGACGTCGGCGAGCTCGAGCTCCCAGTGAAACGGGCGCAGGCGCGCGACGACGTCGCGGACGACGTCGGAGACCGCGCGAGCTGGGCTCGGGGGCGGCTCGCTGTCCGCGACGGCCGGGGGACGGAGGCTCCCGACGAGCTGGAGCTGCTCCTCGAGGCTCGGGGGCTCGGGGCCGTCGAGGTCGAGGAGGCGCTCCACTTCGGCCCACCAGGTCTCGCGGCTCGGCAGAAGCTCCGCGTGCGACAGCGGCCAGGCCCAGAGCGCGGCCCACAGATCCATCACCCGCTTCAGCCGATCGTGCGCGCTCCCCTCGGCGTGGAGCGCGGCCAGGATGCGGGCGCGGTCGGCCATGGAGCGCCACCCGATCTCGGGCGCCTGCGGCTCGGGCTGGCCCCAGACAGGCGTGCGGGCCCGGCAGTGCTCCATCGCCTCGCGGCGATCGGCGACCGCGCGCGCGTAGAGCCGATCGATGCGCTCCGAGATCCGCACCAGGCGCTGGGCGTCGGCCTTCGTGTACTTCGCGGTGAGCTGCTTGCGCCACGCCTCGAGCGCCTCGACCGCGTGAGGGACCAGGTCAGCGATGGCCTCGTCCGAGTCGAAGGGGCTCATGCCCGCGTCGGGCAGCAGGAAGTGATAGATGCTATCGGCCGCGCGCTCGCCTGCGATCACGGCGGCCGCGGTGATCCTGCGCGGCGGCTTCCGGTGGTGACGCGGCAGCGAGAACCCCTTCACCGCCTTCTTGAGCGCCTTGGCGAGCTGCGCGTCGGGATCCGCGTCGCGCTCCGCGGCGCCCTCGCCGTCCTCGCCGTCCTCGCCGTCGTCCTCTTGGGCCGCGAGGCCGCGCCGGTGCTGCTCGAACACCTGCCGCACCCGTGCCACCGCGTCCGGCGCGGACTTCTCGACCAGCGCGAGGATCTTCTCGACGTGCTCCTCGAGACCGGGCCTGCCGCCGTGCTTCCTGAGGACCTTGCCGAGCTCCTTCTCGAGCGGCTCGTCCGTCTCGAGGTCGCTCGCGTCCCAGACCTCGAGCCGCGCGCCCACCAGGCTGTTGCCGGCGGCGAGCCGCGCGCCGAACCAGGGGGCCTCCTGGCCGCGGTGCATCGTGGCGAGCCACAGCGACACGCCCGCGAGACGCGAGGCCATGGGGTTCAGGTCCACGCCGTAGCAGTTGTGGGCGGCGATGTGGCTCTTCACCCGCTGCTTCTCGAGGGCGTAGTCCTCGGGTGAGATGGTCTTGCCCAGCTCCTTCTGCTTCCTTTCTAGATACGCGTCGGCGAGCTGGTCGATGGCCTCGACGAGGAACGCCCCCGAGCCCATCGCCGGCTCGCACACCGTGAGCTCGAGGATCTCGTCGGCGGTCTTGCGGACGAAGCCGTCTTCTCGGGCCTGCTCCGGGTCCATCCCGCCGTCGAGCAGCTCCTTCAGGCTGTACTTCACGAGACAGCGCGTCAGCACCTCGGGCGTGTAGTAGCTGGCGGATCTCTCCCGGTCGCGGCCCGCCAGCCGGAAGATGAACGTGCCGGGCGGATAGCTCCGGCGGACGAGCTTGCCTTCGTCGTCCTCGAAGGCGAGCTCCGCCTCGGTGTACCGGTCGAGCTGGCTCTCCGGCACGAAGAACGCCTGCTGCGTGTCGTCCGCGGTGTCGTCGCCCGCGCGGTGCACCTCGTAGAGCGTCTCCCTGGCGAAGAAGCCCGTGTACGAGAGCAGGCCCTCGTAGACGGCGCCGAGCTGGTTGATGCCGAGCTGGGCGTAGCTGATGCGGCCCCGGCCCCAGGACGACCTGCCGCGGCGGCGCTCCTTCGAGAGCGACAGGAGCTGGATGACCTCTTGGAGCACCGAGTTGCGGAACCGGACCGCGGAGAGGCGCGGCGTGAGCTTCGCGTCGAAGAGCGGGCTGTGCACGCCCTCGATGCGGAAGCCGCGCTCGTCGTAGCCGCGGTCCTCGGCGTCGCGCTCGAAGGGCAGCTCGAGGCGGCGCGGGTGGTGGCCGTCGTTCACGAGCGCGAACAGGCGCGTCAGGCTCTCGTGCAGGAAGTAGCCGTCCTGGGCTTCTTGGGTGGTGAGCGCGACCATCTCGAGGTCCCTGAGCGCCTCGAGGCTGTAGCCCTCGCGGTACTCCTCGCTGTTCATGGGCAGCGAGCGCAGCTCGGCCGCGCGCGCCTCGGCGTAGAACAGGAACAGGAGCCGGTAGAGGTAGACGAGGCACTCCTCGGTCAGCTCGCGCGCCTCGCGCTCGCCGTGCATCGCGCGCTTGCGCACCGTGCGCTGGTAGTGGACGTATTCGTTGCCGAGGAGCTCGACGGCCTTGCGGGCCGCGTACTTGAGGTCGCTCGACACGCCGTGGGCGTGCTTGTGCGAGCTCTCGTCGAGCGTGTCGTGGATGGGCGCGCCGTCGTCGGGGGCGAGGGCGTCGCGGCTCAGCAGGGCGGCCGTGATCGCGAGGGCCTGGCTGTCCTTGCGGCCGAGGAGCTCGGAGAGATCGAAGCGCAGGTGCCGGCCGCGGCCCCAGCGGGCACGCTCGGCCAGGAACGCGTCCTTGCCGGAGAGCAGCACGATCCAGCGCGGCGGCGCCTCGACGGCGAAGGCCTCGCCGACGAGCTTGCCGAACGGCTCGCGGGGCGTGCGAAGATCCAGGCGCATGGCGCTCGGGGGGAGCTGGGCGCCGACGAGGGGCATGTCGAGCGCGGAGGTGTCCTCGCGGCGGAAGCGGCCCTCGAGGACGACGAGGTAGGGGTCGCCGTGGCGGTCGACGCGGTGGATGACCGGCAGCGCGCGGCGATCGGCGAGCTCGAGGAAGGCGTCGCGCTGGTAGGCGAAGCCGAGCGCCTCGGCGAGGCGCACCTGCGCGTCGTGCGATGCGTCGTAGAGCGCCTCGGGCCGCGAGAGGCCGGCCGCCTCGCCCATGGCGCGGAAGAAGGCCTGCGCGCACGAGCGCAGCGCGTCGGGCGGCGCCTTGCCGGGCGCCTCCTGCCAGCTCCGGCGCAGGTCGGCCAGGTCGCCCAGCAGCAGCTCGTCCAGGTAGTGCTGGCTGAAGAACTCCCCGACGTTCTCGATCCCCGTGAGGTCCGCGGGCACGGGCTACCCCTCCCCCACGAAGACGCCGCAGAGCCGGACATGGGGATCACCGTGGCGGGTGAGCCCCTGGATCCAGAGGTCGTGGTCGCTCGCGCTGCGCTCGATGCGCGCGCGCTGCTCGGCGAGGCGCTTCTCCTGCAAGGGGAGCACGTCATGGCTCCGCGACCGGTAGCGCGCCTCTTTCGCCGCCAGCACCTCGAGCGAGCGGGTGCGCCAGCGCTCGAGACGGCGGGTGGCCTCGCGCACCTGCTTGCGCCGCGGGCCGAGGGCCTGCTCGTACCTGGCCCCGGCGTGCTCGCGCGCGCGCGCGACCGCATCGGGGACCAGGGCTTCGACCGCGGCCAGATCCCCGAGCGCGTCGCCCGTATTCGACAGGCCCGCCCGGAAGCCCGCCGCGTCGAGCGCCTCCTCGAGCGTGAGCGTCGACTCCCAGGCGACGTTCGGTGCCCAACGCGCCTGCACCCCGAACCACTCGGCGAGCACGGGCTGCGAGCGCTGGTTCGACAGGATCACCTGGAACAGGAACACGGCGCGCTTCGCTCCGAGGCGTGGGGCACGGACGACCGGGGCTTCGTTCCGCGCGTAGGCGGCGGCGAGCGCGTCGAGGAGCCACTCGAGCACGGGGTGCTGCTCCCACAGCAGGTGCCAGGCGGGCCACTCACCTTCGTGCTCGCGGGCGGCGCGGATCTGCTCGCTCACCGTGTCGCGATCGGCCACGAGACGATAGGCCTCGTTGTCGGCCGGCACCGCTTCCGCGGGCAGGAACGGCTCGCGCCACTTGCGAAAGGACTCCGGTGCCCAGATGCGGAGCGACTGCTCGTCGTCGTCGTGATCCCAGGTGAGCCGGTCCTCCCCGGTGGCGGGATGATCTTCCACCGCCTCGAGGCCGGTCTTGGCGAGCTCGAAGTCGCTCGCGTAGAGACTCGGCCGCGTGCGCGTCGCCTCCTGCAACGTCTCGGAGGGGGCTGCGCCGTCGGTCTCGGCAAAGAGGGCGAGCAGATCGATGCCCTCCCCGCCTCCGTCGTCCTCCTCGGCGTCGCCGTCGTCGGGAGCCTCGTCGCTGTGGCCGACCGGCTCGTCGGGGATGACCTCCTCGGCCGGCACGCCCTCGGCGACGCGCCGGGTGATGTGATCCTCCTCGACCTCGGCGTCGTAGATGCCCAGCACCACGCCCGCCTCGCCGAGGTGCTTGTGCACCTCCTCTTCCTTGTCGATCAGCCGGTCGATGATCTGCTGGTCGGCGGCGCGGTCCTCGGTGACCGCGAGCATGTAGTGCAGGTGCGGCGTCTGCTCCTGGCCGAAGCGATCGATGCGCCCCATGCGCTGCTCGAGTCGGATGAGCGACCAGGGCACGTCGAAGTGGAAGAGCTGGTTGCAGTAGTAGTGGAGGTTCACGCCCTCCGAGGCGGCGTCCGAGGCGAGCAGGAGGCGAAGGGGGCTGTCCTTCTTGCCGAAGGACTCGACCAGGTCCTTCTGCTCGATGTCGCCGAGGGAGGCCTCGAAGACGGCGACTCGACGCGCGTCGGCGGCGGCCTCCGGGTCCATGTGGAACCGCGCGCAGAGGGCGCGCCCGAGGGTCCGCAGCGTCTCGATGCGCTCCGAGAAGACGATGACGCGCGGCGAGCGCGCGGTGCCGTCGAAGCCGAGGCGTTCGAAGGCGGAGATCAGATGGGCGAGCTTCGTGAACGCGCCCTCGGCGGCGCAGGGCTCGACGAGGGCGCGGATGGCCCGCAGCCGCTCCGCGTCGCGGGCCAGCGTGCTCGCGTAGGAGTGCGGGCCCTCGGTCTCGTCGCCGAGGGTCTGGTGGATCCTGGCGATGCGCGCGTCGATGCTCTCGAGACAGGCGTGCGGGCTCGACAGGAACGCCTTGACGAGCACCCAGCGGAAGAGCTGGTCCGGGCCGTGGCGCTTGCGACCCAGGGTGTGGACCCTGAGGTCGCGCAGGGCGCGGAGCGCCGCTTCCTCGGCGGGGGAGGCCTTCGCTTCGTGGCGGTGGATCTGGCGGTCGCTGAAGGACTCGCCCGCTTCGGCCTCGATGTCCTTCTTGAAGCGCCGGACGAACAGGTGGGCGACGTCGTCGCGCGTGAAGCTCCGCTCGTCGGCGACGGCCGTGCGGTCGAGCATGCGCATGAGATTGGCGAAGCTCTCCGGGCGGCCGTTGTGCGGCGTCGCAGAGGTGAGGATCAGCGTGTCGCATTTGTCGGCGAGGAGGCGCGCGAGGGCCTCGCGCTGGCTGCCGCGATTGGCGACGTTGTGGCACTCGTCGACGACGACCACGTCCCAGCGCGTCTGCTCGAGCCACGCGCGGTAGCGCGCGTTGTTCTTGAGCGTGTCGACCGAGATGATGGCGCGGTCGTAGTGGGAGAAGGGGTTGCGGTTCGACGGGATCTTCGCCTGCACCCGCTGGATGCCCTCGGAGTCGAGGCGGACCAGGGGGATGGTGAAGCGGGCCCACAGCTCCTGCTGGAGCTGACCGAGCATGGACTTGATGGCGACGACCAGGATGCGGCGGCCGCGGCCGCGCTTGATCAGCTCGGAGAGGAGCACGCCGACCTCGATGGTCTTGCCGAGGCCGACGCCATCGGCCATCAGGATGCGCGCACGGAGGTTCTCGAGGGCCTTGCGGGCGGGCACGAGCTGGTAGGGGTAGGCCGTGATGGCCGCGCGATGGCCGACGTGGACGTACGGATCGGTGGGCGGCGTGCGGCGCAGCAGCGTTTCGAGGAACAGGCGCGTCTGGCGGTGCTCGGGGGAGGCGTCGGGGACGAGCTTCGTGTCCTCGGGGCGGAGCGCCTCGATGGTGTCGAGCTCGGTGAGCAAGATGGCCTTGTGGTGGCGGACGAGCTCGGTGAGGCCCTGCAGGTGCACGGCGTAGCCGCCGGTCGGCACGGGGAGGCACTTCTCGACGACCCACTCCTCGTCGCGGGCGCGGACGCGGGAGCCGGGGGGGAAGAGACCGGTGCTCGTGGTTGTCGCGGTGCCGGCGGTCGACGCCACAGGTCTCCTCCCCTGCGCAGGACGCGGAGGGTCAGCGGATACTGACGCCCCGCGCGCCCGTGGGGGAGCAGCCTACCGAAAAACGGGCAGCGGTGGGTCGGGGAAACGCGGGGAGGCGGCGGCCGGTGGGCTATACGTCGAGCACCATGTCGCGCCGGTCGAGCTGCCGGACCACCCAGTTGAAGACCACCACGTCGTCGTCCAGGCCCAGCACCCCCTCCATGTCGGGACGGGCGTCGTCGTCGGACACGAAGTAGCGGGCCGCGCCCACGGCCAGGCGCCGGTGATCGGGCGACAAATGCGGGTAGACGTCGAGGAGCCGCTCGAGCGCGGCGGCGAGGGCTTCGGCGAGGTCCACGGGCAGCAGATCGTTGCGGCGCGCTGCCGTGCGAAACGCCTCGAGGTGCGCGCGCACCTCCTCTCGCAAAGATCCTACAGCCTCGACGGGCAGCTCCTCGGCCAGCTCGTCGAACAGCGCGCGGCCCTTCTCGGGCAGGTCGGAGATCCTCGGCGTCGGCGACATGATGGTTCCCCCGCGGCTCGATGAGAGCTGACCGGAAGGGGGGTGGCAAGGAACCGATGGATCACGGCGAGGGCACCACAGATTGCGTCAGCGAGAGCGGCGCTTCTTCGCCGTTCGACCAGGCCGCGTGCTGGCGCGTGAGCGCGTTCGCGGGCCCGTGACGACGACACTGCACGCGCCATGAGTGATCGCAGGGACACCGGATCGATCGAGCTGGATGACGACGAAGCAGTCGGGGAAGCCGGGCCTCGCCGGGTCGCGCGCCTCCGTCCTGGCAATGCGGCTGAGGCGACTGCGGGTCATCTCGTGACCGGGGGGTCCGCCTTGATCGTCGTATCTGCGGGGCAGGGAGGTCAGACGAACCGGTGATTGATATCGATGCAGGAACGCGATCCCGCCGTGCGGGCCGGTGTCGAAGCGCGGGAGGTTCCGCGAGGCGAAGGGCGTGGCCACCCAGACTGGCTCGGCCGCACGGCTCGGGGCGGAAAGCAGCCCTGCCACGAGCGCACCACGCGAGCCATGGTGCGGGACGTTGAGGGCTCGATGGATCGCCAGATTCGACCAACGCCTGAGCGCAGCGCGCCAGCCGCGCTTCTCCAGGTCGGAGCCGAGCACGAGACGAAGGCCCTTCCACTCGAGCAGCAGGGCCGACGAAACGTCATTCCACTGAACGCGCCGACCAGAACGGTAGGCCGCCCCGACCCGTTCCTGGACGGAAGCTTCGGGCGAGAGCACCGTGAGCGTCGCCTGGCCGAGGGACCTCTGGTCACCGATTCGCATGGTCCACTGGCAGTCGGCATGAAGCTCCCACCGTGACCGAATGGCGGCCACGGCGCGTTCCGCAAGCCCTCCGCGCAATGCACCTTGCGGATCGTGAGTGTCGCCGGCGCCCTCGGTGTCTGGGGGCTGGACCATGCCTAGCAGCGGCCAGACTTTGGGCGCATCCTCGGGGGTGAAGCGCTCCACGAGATCGGCAACGCCTGCCGCGTGATCAGAGTGGGGATGCGTGAGCACGATGATGCGAGGCACAGCCTCGTAGAAGTCGAGCGCGGCCTGCGCGTACGCAACACGGTCGGCGCTGCACCCATCGACGACGATCCATTCTCCAGGCGGAGCTCGTACCATCACGAGCTCTCCCGTACCCGGCCCGAACACGAGCAGAGCAAGGGAGTCGCTACTCAGTGCCGGCAGCGGAACGGCGGACATAGCGATCGGGCCGCGGGAACAGCCCCGGCAGATCACGGTCTCGGACGGGAGGATGGAGAAAGATGTTCTCGTCGCGTTCCCCGATGGTCACAATCTCGAGGAACGTCCCGGCCGGGACCGTCAGCTTGGGCGAATAGCGGCACCGGCGATCGAATTCCTTGCGGGAGTAGTCGCGCCAGCCGAACGCCACCTCGCCATCGTCCTCCCGTGTGGCGATGCGAATGTGGACTCCCGCCTCATCGATGCCGCTGATGCGTCCCGGGATCCAACGCGTGACGCTGACGTCGGCCTTCGTGCCGACGAGGGTATGCGGTCCGCCAGTCCATCGTTCCTCGCGGGGGATGTGGGGGGGAAACACGACCCGCTCCAGCTCTGCCTCCTCGAGCCGCTCGAGGAGCCGGTCGAGCGCCTCCCACCACCGCAGCTCATCGCGCAGCCCCATAGGGACATCCTCTAATACCTCCCGGGCAAACGAGAGCTGGCCCCGGTGAAGGAGCAGTCGCGCGAGGGGGCGGTGGAGCTCTTTGTAGAACCTCTCGTCGGACTCCTCGCTGCGGAAGCCGAAGTAGGCTCGCGCTCGTGCCCAGGCATCCTCGGCGGCCTTCGTGCGACTGCGCGTCACGTAGAAGCAGATGAGTCGACCGTGGTGCCAGACGTGATCGGGGGCGAGCTCGCGGGCCCGGCCGTAGCCCGTCTCCACCCGCTTCGCGTCCTTGCCGTCCACGTCGAGGTTCCATGCGAGGTAGTGCTGCGCGTACCAGTCGGTCGGAGCGCGCTCGATCACGCGCTCGTAGCAACGCACCGCCCCGTCGTAGTTCTCCATGAGACTCAGTGACTTGCCGAGCGCGTCCAACTGCTCCACGAAGAACCAGCGTGCATGCTCGCAGGCGCGAGCATCGCCAGCCTCGGTGAGGTGATGGAAGACCTCGATCTCGTGGCGGAGCGCGTCGTGAACGTCGCGTTGATCACGAGCGGTTCGGAAACGCTCCCTGTGATGCTCGGCGGCACACATGTGCGTATCCCGTCGGTCGCCGGGCGTGAGCCATCCGGACAACGCCGCCTCGTGCGCGAATACCTCGTGGAGTCGGAGGGCGCGGGCATCACCGAAGAGCACCGCGTGCTCGAGAATCCTACGCGCCTCGCGGTCCAGGCTGTCAGCACCGAACGCGTGGAGCAGTCGTGGGGGGAAGTCGGTGCGAAGGACTGCCAGTCGACCGAGCACCGACCTGAGCTTCTCGCCTGCGTTGCCCAGACGGCGGAAGAGCGTCTTCACGAGCTGGCGTGCGCGTGGGCGCTCGCGCACCAGGACCGTTGCCGGCTCGCCCGCGTGCACGGCAGCCACGAGGAGCCGGAGCTCGAGTGGGGAGTAGTCTTCCAGGGAAACGTCGCGCGAGGCGTCCGATAGTTGCTGTGCGCTCTCGCCGAGCCCGTTCCACCTCGTCGGATCTAGGATCGCGGTGGCTGGTGCCTCGGGCCGGACCTGCACGCGGTGCGCGGGGGGGACCGACGTCCTGCGCGACAACACACATGAGACGCCGGGCGTCTGGATGAGCTCTTGGACGAGCTGATACGTGCGCACCGAGAACAGCGAGGCGAACGCGTCCTCTGGAACCACCGGTTCTGGGCCGTCGATCAGCAAGGTGCATCCACCCCCCTGCACCGCCCGGTGGACCGCCTGGCGAACTCGCGAGACCTTGTCGTCCCAGGAAACGTCCTGGGCGGTCACGCTCTCCGGCAGACCCTGATCGAACGACAGGAGCTGGGCTGCTGCCGAGGCGAGAATCACACCAGCAGCGTCATCTGCAACCCCGCCGAAGCCGATGCGCCCGTAGGCCGGTGAGCTCCGTTGGATGGGCACGTCGAGAGCCAGGACCGTCCTCCCGCCGGCGAGGGCTTGCCGAAGGCTTCGGAGCACGGTGGACTTTCCGGCCATGGGCGGCCCGTACAACGAGACGACGCAGGAGCCACCCCGGAGAGCCTCCGACACGTCGCGAACAGCTGCCTCCACTCCCGGAAGTGCCGTCGGGTCCCTCACGGTCTCGTATGGTTAGCACACGCGGATCAGGCGCCCAAGGAATTCCTCACGGGGTCGGGGTCGTAGGTCGCCACATGGTCGCCGATCGCGACCTCGCGCAACAATCCGGCGGCGATCGCCAAGGTGCAGAGAACGGGCGTCGGGGCCGCCCTCGCGGGCGGCCAGACGGGTCTCGATCGCGTGATCGTGACAGGAGCGCGTCCTGTTGACGCAGTTCCGAGTGAGGTACCATCGCGGCTGTCCGGTCACGACGCAGGGGGAACGGCGATGACGAGATGCGGGTTGGCGGGGATGGCGATGTGGGCGTCTTGCTTGCTGTTCGGGTCGTCGGGGCTCGCGCAGGAAACGGAACAGGAAACCGCCGAGGAGCAGCCGACCGCGGCAGAGCACGAGGCGCGCAGTCTGTTCGAGGCGGGGCGCTCGGCGTTCACGGACGGACGCTTCAACGAGGCGTTGGCGCATTTCCAGCGGTCCTACGAGCTCAGTCACCGGCCCGAGTTGTTGTTCAACATCGGCGTGACGCTCGACCGGCTACGCCGCGATCGAGAAGCGCTCGAGAGCTTCGAGGCCTACCTGAGAGAGGTTCCCGACGCCGCGAACCGCGCGGAGATCGAGGGACGCATTCAGGTCATCCAGCGCAATCTCGGAGGAGGCGCGACGAACGGTGAGGGCACGGCGAACGGCGCGGCCGGCGACGGGCGGCCTGGCGCGGACACGGGTGGCGGCGGACGCCTCTGGACCTGGGTGGCAGGCGGCGCGGCGGTTGTCTTCGGGGGAGTGTCGCTGGGCTTCTGGCTCGCAGCCGGGTCTTCGCTGAGCGATCTGGAGAGCACCTGCGGCGCAACCGGCGGCTGCACGCAGCAGGAGGTGGACGACTCGGGAGGTCCGATGCAGGACACGCTCGCCGGCGTGTTCCTCGGCCTGTCCCTCGCGTCTGCAGCCGGCGCGGCCGTGCTGTTCTTCGTCGAAGGACCGGAGGAGCGAGACGAAACGACGCCTGTTGTCGGTATCGGGCCGGGTAGCGTGTCGCTGTCGGGGAGGTTCTGAGCATGCTTCGCGCGGCACCGAGGGTCTCGCTGACGCTGGCGGCGCTGGTCCTCGGCGCCGGCTGTCACGACTTCGACAAGGTGCTGATCGACCCGGGGCGCGACGGCGGCGGGGGAGCTGATGCGCCGTCCGACACGGGCGCCGGTCCGGACACGAGCGCGGGCGAGGACGCTGCTCGCCTCGATGCAGGCGCGGACGCGCCTGAGCCGGACTCGGGTCCGACCGCAGATGCTGCGCCGACGGACGATGCGGGAGTGATCGAGCCACCGAGCTGCGCGGGGTTCTCGCGGATCGTCGACGACTTCGACGGCGCCGCCCTCGGCGCGCATTGGACGCCAGCTGCTGTCGGTGCGGCTCCGACGTACAGCGTCGCCGGCTCATGGCTCAGGATCACCGATGCGTCGACTGCCGACACGCCGTCGAATCCCGGTCTCTCCTGGATCTACTCGCTCGCCGAGGATCGCGGGAACCAGATGACCTGGGCTCAACCGCTCGGAACTGGTGACTTCCGCCTCTTCGTCCGCTTCGACTGGGCCAGCGAGCCTTCCGAGCTCACCATGGCTGGGATCGGCGTTGTCGACGGCGCCGGCTACATCCACGTCCTGGCCGGTTTCACCGACGATCGCGGCGGGGCTGCGGGCGTCGGCACTCCGTTTGTTTGCGCCCGGACGGCATCCGAGGACGCGGTCTGGCGCGGCGACAGCGAGCAGACGGGGAGCGGGACGTTCCTAATCGAGCGCACGGGTGACGCGCTCACTGCCCACTTCGACGGCGCGGAAGTGCTCACGAGCACCACTTCGGCCGACATCGCCGCTCTCGCGGTCGTCACGGTGCGGCACCGCACCGCCGCGGGCGACGTGCCAGCGTTCGGCGAGTTCGGCGTCGACCTGATCGTCCTGTGCAGGTGACCGAAATGTTCGATCTCTTCCGTCAGCTCACGACCGCAGCCAGCCTCGTCGCTCTTGCCGCGTGCTCCCGAAGCACGAAGCCCCGTCTTTCCGAGATCGGGTGAATCGGGATAGGGGGCAGCGGGTTTGATCCCGCTGCGCCCCTCCCACACCACCGGACGTGCGGGTCCGCATCCGGCGGTTCGGAAAGTTGAGGTCAC
>Ga0214473_10004391_pt1 | contig 16971 bp, 11 predicted proteins | sample RVTome_7_FD_203509 | JGI IMG/M metagenome (GOLD analysis project Ga0214473, IMG submission 203509) | Soil microbial communities from uranium-contaminated site in the Upper Colorado River Basin, Wyoming, United States - RVT98D197 | ecosystem: Environmental > Terrestrial > Soil > Contaminated >... | reverse complement strand
CGGCACCTGGCGCTGCTGCCCTTTATTCGCGGCTACGCCCGCTAGGCGGCCCCGGCCGCGGGCCGGGCGGCCCTGAGCCCCATGTGGTATGGCCTGGCGGCACCGCTGGCGGTCATCGCCTTGCCGCTGGCCACCCTCCTGCTGCTGGCGACGCCGCGCACCTTGCGCGGCCGGCTGGTCGGGGGCGTGGCCGGGGGGTTCGCCCTGTGGTGGCTGCTGGGGCCGGGCGATCTGCCCGACCAGACCCTGCGCGCCGCGGCCCTGATGGCGACCGTCACCTTTGCCCTGCTCTCCCGCCGGACGGCCTGGTCGTTCACCCACCGGGCGCTCGCGGCCCTCACCGCCGCGACCGGGGGGACGGTGGCCTGCTTTCTGGCCTTCGGCTGGTCCTGGGGACGGCTTCACTGGTGGACCGCCTTCCACACCGGACCGGCCCTGCGCCTGATGCTCGGCGGTGCCGCCGCCGGCTCGTCCGACGGCGGCGGCGCGGTCGCGTTGGGCTCAGGACCGCGGGCCTTCGAGCAGCTCCTCGACCAGCTGGTCACCACCAGCGCCGACCTGTTCCCGGCGGCGATCGCCCTCCAGCTCTTCGCCGGGCTGGCGATCGCGGCGATGCTGGCCCGCCGGTTGGCGGGCGAGGCGGCGGGCGTGGCGCCGGGACCGCTGGCCGAGTTCCGCTTCAGCGAGCACCTGGGCTGGCCGCTGGTGCTCGCGATAGCCTGCCTCCTCGTCCCCGCCCTGTCGGCGGCGCGGATCACGGCCCTCAACGTGCTGGTCGTGATCGGCGCCCTGTACGGGCTCCGCGGCCTGGCGGTCATTGCCTACGGGATTCGGGCGCTCAAGGGCGGGCCGCTCCTGTACGCGGCCGCCGCTCTCGCCGTATTCTTCGTGTTGCCCGGCATCGTGCTGCTCGGCGTGCTCGATGCGGGCCTCAATCTGCGGCGGCGCTGGCTGCCGCCTCCAGGAGCGTAAGACCCATGGAAATCATTCTCCGTCAAGACGTCCCCGATCTCGGCAAGGCGGGCGCCATCGTCGCGGTCCGCGACGGGTACGGGCGCAACTACCTCATCCCGCGCGGGCTCGCCTATCCGGCGACCGAAGGGAACAGGGCGCGGGTGGTGGGGGAGGCCAAGCGCCGGGGCCAGATCGTGGCCGGCCACAAGAACGAGGCCGAGGCCCAGGCCCAGCGGCTCATGGCTCAGGATCTCACCTTCACCGTCCGGGTGGGCGAGGGCGACAAGCTGTTCGGCTCCATCACGGCGGCCGACATCGCCGGCCGGCTGGCGGAGCTGGGCCAGCCGGTGGACAAGCGGCTCATCGAGCTGGACGAGCCCATCAAGATGATCGGCGTCTACAAGGTGCCGGTGCGGCTCCATCAGGACGTGCGTCCCGAGCTCAGGGTCTGGGTCGTCAAGGCGACGTGACCACCGTCCCGGTGGGGATCGCTTACCTCGACGGGCCGCGCCTCCGCCGCTCGCTGCTGGCGGCCGCCGACTGGGTGGACGCGGCCCGCGACGAGCTCAATCGCATCAATGTGTTCCCCGTTCCCGACGGCGACACGGGGACGAACTTCGCCTTGACCCTTCGGGCCGTGGCGGCCGCCGTGCGCCGGCTGGACGAGCGCGCGCCGCTGCCATTGGTCACCCGGGCCATGGCCGACGCCTGCGTGCTGGCGGCGCGCGGCAACTCGGGGTTGCTGCTCTCCCAGTTCCTGATCGGCTTCCACGAGCACCTGGACGGACGGACGTCGGCCGCCGCGGCCGACGTGGCCGCGGCCATCCGCGCCGGCGCCACCCGGCTGTCGGAGTCGCTGGACGAGCCGGTCGAAGGCACCATGCTGACCGTGAGCCGCGACGTGGCCGACGCCGCCGAGCGGATCGCCAGCGAGACGTCGAACTTCGAAGACCTGATGCGCCGGATCCTCGACCGGGGGTACGACTCCCTGGCGCGGACGCCGGAACTACTGACCGTGCTCAAGGAATCCGGCGTGGTGGACGCCGGCGGCAAGGCGTTCATCCTCCTGCTCGAGGGCATCGTCCGGTTCATCGAGGGCGACCCCATCGTCCCGGCGGAGCGGGCGCCCGACTACGAGGTGCCGGAAGCCGCGGCCCGGGCCGAGGTCGCGTCGGAGCGCGACTTCGGGTTCTGCACCGAAGTCCTGGTGCGGGGCGGGGCCCTGCCGCCCACCGCCGCCGTCCGCACGGCGCTGCGCGAGCTGGGCGGCTCCATCGTGGTGCTCGCCAGCGGCGACCTCCTCAAGGTCCACGTCCACACCAACACGCCCGACCGCGTGTTCGCGCTGGCGGAGACCTGGGGCACCGTCCAGTCCACCAAGGCCGACGACATGCGGGCCCAGCACCGCGCCCTGGCGGAACACGGGGCGCGCCGCCCGCTCGCCCTGGTGGTGGACTCCTCCTGCGACCTGCCCGACGAGGTCCTCGATCGCCACGGCATCGTGCTGGTCCCGATCCAGGTGATCGAGGGCGCCACCACCTACCTTGACCGCGTGGGGATCTCCCGTGACGAGCTCTACCGCCGGATGAAGGACGGCGCGGTGTTTACCACTTCGCAGCCCACGCCGGCCGCCTTCGTCCAGGGATTCGAAGACGCCCTGAGCTCGGCCGACGGGGCCCTGGGCGTCCTCCTGTCCAAGGCCCTGTCCGGGACGTTCGCCTCCGGGCAGGCCGCCGCCCGGGCGCTGGGACGCCCCATCACGCTGGTGGATTCACGCTCGGTTTCGCTCGGTCTGGGCCTGCTGGCGCTGCGCGCCGCCGAGCTGATCGAGGCCGGCTGGCCGGTCGGCCGGATCGCCGCGGAGCTGACCCGCATCCGGGACCAGTCCGGCGCGTTCTTTACCGTGGATACGTTCGAGAACCTGCTCCGCTCGGGACGGGTGGGCCGGGGCCGGGCCTGGCTGGGCACCCTGCTGGACGTCAAGCCCATCCTGGAAGTCAGCCAGGACGGGCGCGTGGTACCGCTCGACCGGGTGCGCGGCCGCGACGGGCTGCTTCCCCGGGTCCTGCGCCACCTGGATCAGCGGCTCACCCCCCGTCCGCGGGAGCTCCGGGTGGGAATCGTGCACGCCCACGCCGCCGAGGCGGCCGCCCGGCTGGCCGACGCGGTCCAGGCCCGGTACGCCCCCAAGGATCTCCTGGTGAGTGAAGTCACCGCCGCCCTCGGCGTGCATGCGGGACCGGGGGCCTGGGGTATATTCTATCAGGTCGAAGATCCGTCCCCCTAGAGCGCAGGTGCGCCGCCATCCGCCGACCGGAACAAACTCGCTCCCGCGTGGCTAGGAAGAAGGAAACCGCCGCCCGTGACGCCCGGCTGGCCGCCCAGGCCCTGGCGCAGCACAAGGCGCGGGACGTGCTCATCCTGGATCTGCGCGGCTTGAGCGAGGCCGCCGATTTCTTCGTCATCGCGTCCGGCACCTCGGACACCCACGTCCGCTCGGCCGCGGACCGGGCCATCGAGGCGCTGGCCGCGGCGGGCCGCGCTCCCCACCACGTGGAAGGCCTGCAGCAGGGCCGGTGGGTACTGCTGGATTTCGTGGATTTCGTGATCCACGTGTTTCACCCGGCGCAGCGGGAGTTCTACCAGCTGGAGCGCCTCTGGACGGACGCGCCCCGCCTGGCGGAAGATGCGGGACGGGAGGCGTGATGCGGCGGATCCTGGCGGGTTGCGCGGTGGCGCTGCTGGCGACGGCCAGCCCGGCGGCGGCCCAGTACTTCGGCCAGAACAAGGTGCAGTACCGGCACCTCAAGTTCTCGGTGGTCCAGACCGAGCACTTCGACGTGCATTTCTACGAGGAGGAGCGAGCCGGCGCCATGGATGCCGCCCGCATGGCGGAGCGGGCCTACGCCCGGCTGTCGCGCATCCTCAAGCACGAGTACCGGGAGCGCCAGCCGATCATCCTCTGGGCGTCGCACAGCGAGTTCCAGCAGAACAACATCACGGACGTGGGGGACGCCGGCGGCGTCACCGATGCCTACCGGCACCGGGCCATGCTGCCCCTCACCGGCTCGTACGAGGACTTCGACCACGTCCTCCAGCACGAGCTGGTGCACCAGTTCCAGTACGACGTCTTCGCCCGGGGCCGCGTGGGCGCCGGGATCCAGCGCCTCATCGCGGTGCAGCCGCCCACCTGGCTGTTCGAGGGCATGGCCGAGTACCTGTCCCTCGGCCCCATCACGCCGCTCACGGCCACCTGGCTCCGCAACGCCGCCCTCGAGGGGCACCTGCCGACCATCGAGGAGATGACGTACGACCCCCGGGTGTTCCCCTACCGGTACGGGCACGCCCTGATGGCGTTCATCGGCGAGCGCTGGGGCGACGAGGTCATCGGCGAGATCCTGCACGCGGTGGCCAGCTCGGGCGTCGAGGCCGGGTTCCGGCGCGCCCTGGGCCTGTCCCTGGAGGAGCTGTCGGAGGAGTGGCACTACGCGGTGCGGCGCGAGTACCTGCCCGCGGTGGCCGATCACGACATCCCCCGCAACTTTGCCAAGGCGTCGCTCAACGAGCGGCGCACCGGCGGGTCGCTGCACGTCTCGCCGGCGGTATCACCCGACGGGTCGCTCGTCGCCTACCTGGGCGAAGGCAGCTCGTTCTTCGTGGACCTGTGGGTGGCCGAGGTCGAGACCGGCCGGGTCCGCGGGCGGCTCACCAGGAGCGCCTTCAGCGCCGACCTGGAAAACCTGCGGTACCTGTACTCCACCGGCTCCTGGTCGCCCGACGGCCAGTCCTACGCCATCGCCGCCAAGAGCGGGTCCCGGGACGACCTCGTCATCTTCGACATGCGCCGCCGGAAGATCCAGCGGCGGCTCGAGATCCCGCTGCACGGCGTGACCGCACCCTCCTGGTCGCCGGACGGCCGTCGCCTGGTGTTCACCGGGCTCGACGGCGGCCTGTCCGACCTGTTCGTCATCGACGCGGACGGCCGGAACCTCGAGCGTCTCACCCACGACGCGTTCGCCGACCTGCAGCCGGCCTGGTCGCCCGACGGCCGCACCATCGCCTTTGCCACGGACCGCGGGCCGGACACCGATCTCGGCGCCCTGCGCATCGGGCATCTCCGCATCGCGCTCTACGATCTCGACACCCGCGGCATCCGCGTCCTCGACCGGCAGGAAGGGCGCAACATCAACCCGCAGTGGGCCCCGGACGGCAAGTCGCTGGCGTTCATCTCGGATCGGTCCGGCATCGCCAACGTGTTCCTGCACGACGTCGCGGACGGGGCGGAGTACCAGCTCACCAACGTCTATACCGCGATCTCCGGCATCACCGAATTGTCGCCGGCCATCTCCTGGGCCGCGGAAGCCGACCGCCTGGTGTTCTCGTACTACGAGGGCGAGGACTTCACCTACAATCTCTACTGGACCGACGACCCGCGATCCCTGAAGCGTGAGCCCTGGAGCCCGCGCTCGATGCCGGCGCCCATCGCCACCCGGGGCGACGCCGAAGTCGAGCCGGCGCGGGCCGCTCCGGATTCGGCCGTCCGGACGGACTCCACCACCCCCGGCTGGTTCCCGCCCATCCCGCTCGCCGGGCGGGACTCCGCGGCCAGCGCCGGGCGGGCCGCGCCCCCTCCCGTGCCGAGCGGGTCGTTCTACCGCGGGCCGACGGGGTTCCGGGCCTCGGCGACCGAGCCGGCGGCCGCGCCCGCGGGACCGCCCGTGTCGGTGAAGGACCTGCTGGACAGCGCCACGCTGGCCCTGCCCGACACGGCGAGCTTCACCTACAAGCACTACTCGGGGGGCCTGGCGCCCGACTATATCGCGCAGCCCTCCATCGGCTACGCCCGGGACAACTTCGGTCGGGGCGTCTACGGCGGCGCGGCCATCGCGCTCTCGGACCTGCTGGGCAACCGGCGCATGTTCATCGGGGCCCAGGTCAACGGCCGGCTGGACGAGGCCCAGGCCCTGGTGGCGTACGGCAACACGTCGCACCGGCTCAACTGGATCACGGCCTACGAGCAGTACCCGACCTTCTTTTATTCCGGAAGCGAGGTCGCCGATTCCAACGGACTCCCCACCGCGATCTACACCTTCACCCGCTACATGACGCGGCGGGTCTTCGTCGAGGCGCACCGCCCCTTCAACCGGTTCCGGCGGGTGGAACTGGGCTTCCGCGCCACGGACGTCGGCATCGCGCGCCAGGACCTGGTCCAGACGTTCGATCCGGTCAGCGGAAACCTGGCCACCGAAGACGTGGTCACGCAGGGCCTGGGGCACCTCATGTATGTGCAGCCCTCGGTGGCGCTGGTGTTCGACAACTCGATCAGCCTGTACGTGGGCCCCTACCTCGGACGGCGGTCCCGGCTCGAATACGCGCCCGCGGTGGGCGAGGTGCGGTTCCACCAGTTCCTGGTGGACTACCGCCGCTACGACCGGCTGCTCGGGCCGTTCGTGCTGGCCACGCGCACCATGTTCTTCGGCCGGTTCGGGCGCGACGGCGAGCGCTTCCGGCTCTCGATCAGCAATCCGGACTTCCTCCGGGGCTACACGTTCGGCTCGCTCCGCGACCACGAGTGCCGGACCGACGACGCCGGGACCTTCACGGGCTGCGCGGCGCTCGACCAGGTGATCGGCACGCGGTTCGGCGTGTTCAACGCCGAGCTGCGATTCCCGCTCTTCCGGACCCTGGCCCTGGGCTTTCTCCCGGTGTGGTTCCCCCCGGTCGAAGGCGCCATCTTCTTCGATGCCGGCATGGCCTGGGAAGACGGCACGCGGCTGGTCTGGAGCCGGGAGCCGGGCGACAACCCCGCGCTGGTGCGGCAGCCCCTCACCTCGTGGGGCTTCTCGGGCCGGCTGAACCTGCTGGGGTTCGCCGTCTTCCGGTTCGACTATACCAAGCCCCTCAGCCGGGCCGCGGGCGTACCGGCCTATTGGACCATCTCGATAGGGCCGACGTTCTAAGAAGGGCGGTCATAGGAGGGCATAGGCGGTCGAAGGCGGTCGTCGTGCGGTACGACCGCCCATGACCGCCTGTGACCGCCCCTGCCCGCCCTTTTTTTTGACCGCCCTTTCTGATAAGGTTCCACCGTGCCGACTCGCCGGTCCCTGGCCGCGCTGGCGCTCCTGGCGTCGGCTTGCGGCACTTCACCCCAAACCACCGAGCTGCGGAACGCGGTCGCCACGACCGGCGCCCGGACCGCGGTCCAGGGTGTCGCGCTCCGATTCTCGGGGCGGCGCGGGGCGGACGTCCGCCTCCACCAGCTCCCCAGCCTCGACGAAGTCTCGTGGCGCTTCGATACCCCCGGGCTGGTGACCGACCGGCTCGTGGGATTCGCCGCCGACGACGACCTGATCTACCTCCTCACTCCCGGCCAGCAGCTCATTGCGCTGGATCTCATGGCGGGACGCACGCGCCCGGCGGACACGCTGGTGCGCGCGGCCGCGCTCGGTCCTGACGGCACGGTGCTCTTCGTCCACACGGACGGCGCGCTGGCCGCCCTGTCGGGTCGGCGGGCCATTCCCCTGGGGCGGGTCGCGGACCAGGAGGTCGAGGCGCTGTTCGGGGGCTCGGGCGGCAAGCTGGTCGCCGTCCTGCGGGGCGATTCCGGCCGCCGCATCGCCGTGTCGGCGTCCGGCGCGCTGGGGCCCCGCCGCCCCCTGCCCGACGGCCCGCTGGCCCTGGCGCCATGGGGAGACGCCGTCGCGGTGGCGACGGACACCGGCCTGGTGGTGATGGACCTGCTGCGCGACACGACCGTCCGGCGGGTGCCGCTGCGGGGCGCGGCCCGCGCGGTCGCCTTCTCGTCGTCCGGACACCGGATCTACGTGGCGACCGATCGGCCGGCGGTCCTGGTGGTGGATCGGTTCGAGCTCGAGCGGCTGGGCACGGTGGCGCTGCCCACCGCGGTGAGCGAGCTCCGCGCCGACCCGTTCGGCGGCTGGCTGCTGGGCCGCGCGGCCGACTCCATCGTCGTCATCCCACAGGGCGGCGGCGCAGCGCGCGTCGTGGCCGGCGGCTGGGCCCCAGACCTTCCCGCGGCCGGACCCGACCGCACGCTGCTGGTGCGCCGGCGGGACGACGTGGTGGCGCTCGACCGGGACTCGCTCGCGCCGCGCGGCCGGGTCCGCGGCGGCGCGGACGACCGCTGGCTCGTGGTCCAGTGGGACCCGCGGCGCCCGGCGCTGCAGGTGGCGGCCCATGCCGAGGGCCGCGCGCCCGCGCCGGCCAGCCAGGAGCTGTACGTGCAGGTGAGCAGCACCACCAACCAGCAGTGGGCCGACGACCTCGCCCGAGACCTCCGGCTGGCCGGCCTCAAGGCGACCGTCCTGCCGCCGGTGCCGCCGGAAGAGACCTACCGCGTGGTCGTCGGTCCCTACGCCACCCGCGAGGCTGCCGAAGACGCGGGGCGGAAGCTGGGCATGCCCTACTGGATCTTCACGCGCGACGCCGGCCCCGGCTCCCGATGAAGCTCACCCACATCCGCCTGACCGGATTCAAGTCCTTCGCCGGGGACGTGGAGTTGCCCTTCGACGACGGGATCACCGCCATCGTCGGCCCCAACGGCTGCGGGAAGTCGAACATCTCGGACGCCGTGCGCTGGGTGCTGGGCGAGCAGCGGGCCCGGGTGCTGCGCGGGCTCCGGATGGAGGAAGTGATCTTCCACGGGGCCGCCAAGCACCGGCCGGTGAACGTGGCCGAGGTTTCGCTGGTGTTCGACAACACGGCCGGCGTCCTTCCGGTGGCGTACCGGGAGGTCGAGATCACCCGCCGCCTGTCGCGGAGCGGCGTGTCGGACTACCTGATCAATCAGTCCCCCGTGCGGCTGCGCGACGTGCAGGACCTGTTGCGGGGCACGGGCCTGGGGAGCGACGCCGGGGTGGTCATCGAGGCCCAGATGATCGACCGGCTGCTGTCGGACCGGGCCGAGGAGCGCCGCTCGCTTTTCGAGGAAGCAGCCGGCATCGGGCTCTATCGGGACCGGAAGGAAAGCACGGAGCGCCAGCTCCAGCGCACCACCGAAGACCTGCAGCGGCTGGACGACCTGTTGGGCGAGGTGCAGCGCGAGGTGCGGAGCCTGGCGCGCCAGCGGGGGCGCTCGGAGCGGCACGGGAAGCTGGTGGCCGAGCGGTTCCGCATCGTGATGACGCTGACCCGCCGGGATCTCGACGCCTTCGACCGGCGCCACGCCGAGCTGGAGGAAGCCCGAGCCGCGCTCGCGACCGAGATTCCGGCGTTGCGCGCGACCCTGGACGAGCGGGAGCGGGCGCGCGAGGCCGCGGCCCAGGCGCGGCACGCGGCCGAGGCCGGGCGCACCGACCTCGAGCGGCGGCTCGGCACGGCGCGGCTCGACGTGGAGCGGCTGGAGGGCGACCTCAAGGTCGCGGCCGAGCGGCTGGAGCACGCCGGCGCGCGCCGCCAGCGGGCTCAGGCCGAGCGGGAGCAAGCGGCGGAGCGGGCGGCCCGCGCCGGGCGGGAGCGGGACGCCGCGGCGGCCGAACGCACGGCGGCGGGCGAGGCGCGGCAGTCGGTCCAGGGCGAGCTCGACCTCCGGACCGCGAGCGAGGAGGAAACGCGGCGCCGCCTGGCGGAAGCGCGGACGGCGGCCCGCGAGTCGGAGGAGCAGCTCCAGGCGCTGGCCGAGCGGCAGCGGGCGCTGGCCGGGGAGCGGAGCGCGGCCGAGCGGGACCTGCAGGACCTGCGGGCCCGCGCGGCCGAGGCCGAGCGGGTGCGCGCTGCCCGCCGGGGGGAGCGCGACGCGGCCGACACTCGGCGCCGCGAGACGGAGACCCAGGCCACGCGCGGGGCGGACGACGCCCGGGCGGCCGAGACCGAGCTCGAACGGGCCCGACACGCCCTGGCCGCCGCGCGGGAGCACGAAGAAGCCCTGCGCGCCGAGCGGCGGGCGGCCGACGACGCGCTGGCGGCCCTGGCGGCGCGGGAAGAAGTCCTCCAGCGGTTGGAGCAGGAGCGGGAAGGACTGGCCCCCGGGGCGCGCCGCCTGCTCGACGCGCGGGCCCGGTTCGGGGAGGGCGCGGTGCTCGGGCCGCTGAGCGATTTCCTCCGGGCCTCGCAGGCCGAGGCACCGCTGGTGGAACGGCTCCTGGGTGAGTGGCTCCACGCCGTGCTGGTGCGGGATGACGCCGTCAGCGAAATCCGCCGCTGGCACGAGGAGGAACGGCCCGGCGCGCTGGTACTGCTCCCGGCGAGCGGCCCGCGCGAGGGCGGAGACGCGGTCGGTGACGTCGGCGTCGCGGCCGAGGGTCCGGCGGTCGGCTGGGCCCGGGCCCTGCTGGCCGGCCAGGAGGTGCTGGGGGCGTCGGGCGTCGCCATCCGGCGGCCCAACGGCGCCGTGGTGCTGGCGGGGTCGGCCGAGGGCAGCGGCCCGCTCGCGCGACGGGCCGAGCTCGAGCGACTCCAGGGGGAAGGGGCCGGCGCGCGCCGTGAGGTCGAGCGGCTTCAGGGGGCGCAGGACCACGCGGCCCGGGCCCACGCCGCGGCGGACTCGGCGCTGGGCCTGGCCCAGCGCCGGGTGGAAGCCGCCCGCGCGGCGGACCGCGACGCCCAGGGCGCGGCCGACGATGCCCTCCGCCTGCTGCAACGCCTGGAGCGCGAGGTGACCGAAGCCGAAGCCACGGCGTCGCAGCTCACCGAGCGCGTGGCGCAGCGGGCCGAGCGCCTGACCGCCGTCCTGCGCGAAAGCGTGGAAGCGGACCGGGCCCGCACCGAGCTGGAGCGCGAGCTGGCCGGACAGCGCGCCGTGCTGGGCGAGCTGGAGGCCCAGCAGGAGGCGGCCCGCGAGCGCCGGGTCCACTGGCAGGTGGAGGAGGCGCAGGTCTCGGCCCGCGAAGAGGCGGCGCGGTCCCGCGAAGCGCGGGCCGGAGCCGAGTTCGAGGCGGCCGACACCGAGGCCCGGACGCTCCAGGCGGAGCTGGCGGAAATCGAGCGGGCCAGCGCCACGCTGGCGGAGCAGCGTCAGCAATGGCTCGACGGGCTCGCCGAGCGCCGGGTCACCGCTCACGAGCTGGCCACGGCGGCCACGCAGGCCGACGCCGACGTGACGGCGGCCGAGACCCGCGTGGCCGAGGCCGAACGGGCGCTGGAGGAAGCCCGCACGGCGCTGGGAGAGGCGTCCGAGCGCAGCCACCGGCTGGCCCTGGAGCACACCGAGCTCAACGGGCGGCGCGGCGTGCTGATGGAGCGCATCGAGACCGAATGGCATCGCCCGCTGCCGGAGCTCCTGGCCGGGGTCGAAGACGTGGAAGGCGACGTGGACGCCCTCCGGGAGGACGCCCGGCGGCTGGCCGAGGCCATCGAGGCGCTCGGGCCGGTGAATCCCATGGCCCTCGAGGAGCACGCCGAAGAGCTCACGCGGCTCGACTTCCTCACCGGGCAGCGCGACGACCTGGTCGAGGGCCGGGACAAGCTGCACGAGGCACTGCACGAGATCGAGCAAACCGCGCGCGGCCTCTTCGAGGAGACCTTCGCCGCCATCCGGAAGAACTTCCAGACGGTGTTCGTCACGCTGTTCGACGGCGGCGAATGCGACGTGCGCCTGGCCGACGAGACCGATCCGCTGGGCAGCGACATCGAGATTGCCGCCGCGCCCCGGGGCAAGCGGACCCAGCGCATCCACCTGCTCTCGTCCGGGGAGCGCGCGCTGGTGGCGATCTCGCTGCTCTTCGCGATCTACCTCACCAAGCCCAGCCCGTTCTGCTTGCTGGACGAGGTGGACGCGCCGCTGGACGACGCCAACGTGGTGCGGTTCATCCGCCTGCTGAGCGAGTTCAAGCGCGACTCCCAGTTCATCGTGATCACCCACAATCCCCGGACCATGCAGGTGGCCGACGCGGTGTACGGCGTCACCATGCAGGAACCGGGGGTGTCCACCATCGTCGGGGTGCGGCTCGGAGAGGTCGAGACCGTGTGAGGCCCGGCCGGGCCGTTGTGGCCGCCCTGGCCGCCGCCGGCGGTCTGCTCGCCGGCGCGCCCGGGGCGGCGGCCCAGCGCCCCGACGTTTCCCCCCGGCTGGCGCCCGCGCTCCGCCGGGACGGCGCCCACCCCGTCTGGCTGTTCGTCCGGCCGGGCGTCCCGCTCGACAGCGCCACCGCCCTGGTCACGCGGGCCGGCGGCACGGTGCGCCGCACCAGCCGATGGCTGCACGCCGTCTCCGCCGTGCTGCCGCCGCCGGCCCTCGACGCCGCGCGGGCATCTCGCCTGATCGCGCGCCTCCAGCCCGTGACCCGCTTCCGCGGTCCGCCCGAACCCGACCTGGTCCGATTTGCCCCGCCGCCCGCGCTCCCGCCGGCCCTCGGCCCGGCCCAGGACTCGGGCTACGGTCCGTCGGCGATGCCGTTCGGCCGGCTCAATGTGTTTCCGCTCGCGCGCCGCGGCGTGCGCGGGGCCGGAGTCCGCATCGCCGTGCTCGATACCGGATTCGAAACCGGACTGGCGCCGTTCGCCGGGGCGACCGTCGAGGCGCAGTACGATTTCGTCTTCAACGACTCGATCGTCCGGAACGAACCCGCCGACGTGTCCACCGCGTCCCAGCACGGCACGTCGGTCTGGTCGCTGCTGGCGGCCCAGGTGCCGGACACGATGGTGGGACTCGCGCCGGACGCCACGTACCTCCTGGCCAAGACCGAGGACATCCGCACCGAGACGCGGGTCGAGGAAGACAACTTCGTGGCCGCGCTGGAGTGGGCCGATTCCCTCTCGGCCGACCTGGTAACCTCGAGCCTGGGATACCTCACCTTCGACGACGGGTCGGGCTACGCGGCCGGCGACTTGAACGGCGACGTCGCGGTGACGACCGTCGCCGCTGATATCGCCGCCCAGAACGGCATCCTCGTGCTGGTCGCGGCCGGAAACGGCGGGGTCGGAGGCCTGGGCACCCCGGCGGACGGCGATTCGGTGCTCGCCATCGGCGCCGAGGACTCGCTCGGCACCGTGGCGGGGTTCAGCAGCCGCGGGCCCACGGCCGACGGCCGGATCAAGCCCGATTTCTCGGCTCCGGGCGTGGCCGTGTGGGTGGCCGCCCCCAGCGGAGGCGGAACGTTCTTCGGCCGGAGCAACGGCACCTCTTTTTCCACCCCCATCATGGCGGGCGCGGCCGCGTTGTTCCTGGAGCTCCACCCCACCTACGAGCCCATGGCGGTGCGCGAGGGGCTGCGACGCGCCGCGGACAACCGGGCGACGCCCAACAACGCCCGGGGCTACGGCCGCCCGGACGCCCACGCCGCCGCCGTGTTCCCGGCCGGCGTCACGCTCGTCACCCCGGGCGCGACCCTCGACGCGGTCACGCCCACGTTCGCGTGGTCCGCCCCCGACGTGCCGGCGTTCGGACTCCCGGTGTCCTATCGCCTCACCGTGACCCGGGCGCCCACCGCGGCCACGCTGCTCGACACTACCCTGGCCGACACCAGCGTCACGCTTCCGGTCGTGCTCCACGGCGGCGTCGCCATCCAGTGGCAGCTGTCCGCCTTGTCCGCCGACTCGGCGGCCGTCCTCGTCCCCTCCGACTCCGCCCACACCATCCCCGCGTGGGTGACGCTGGAAACGTTCGACGATCCGGACGGAGTCACGATTCGCGACCTCCGGCCCGAGTTCCGGTGGCGCTCGCCCGCCGTGGCGGCGCCGGCCGGCCCCTTCGTGTACGACGTCGCCATCGTGCGCGCCGACAACGCCCAGGTGGACGTGCTGGCGGAGAGCCTGGCCGGACCCCGGTTCGTGCCCGCCGTGGACCTGGAGCGGAACACCCCGTACCGGTGGCGCGTCACCGCCCACCTCGGCGCCGAAGCCGAGTCGGTCACCTCGCGCGGGACGTTCGTGATCGCCGACGGCAGCGTGCCGGCCGTCACCCAGCTGTTCCAGAACTTCCCCAACCCGTTTCCCAACCCCAGCACCGGGCTGACCAGCACCTGCCTGTGGTTCGACCTTTCAGTGGAGGGCGTCCTGGCCCTGTCCATTCTCGACCTGCGGGGTCACCTGGTCCGTCGCCTCGTCCCCGCTCCGGACCAGGGCATCTTCTTCCGGCCCGGCCGGTACGGGCGCCCGGAGTCGGGCGTGGGACGGTGCGACCCGCGGTACGAGTGGGACGGCACCGCCGCCAACGGCGAGTCCGTGCCGGCCGGCATCTACCTGGCCAAGCTCGACACGCCCGCGGGGACGTTTTTCCGGAGAATCGTGTTTCTCGGAACGCGATGAAAAGGCGATCGAAGGCGATCAAAGGCGATCGGAGGCGAACGAAGGCACCCCTGATCGCCCTGCGGGTGATCGGCTCCGGCACAGTGGCACCATCGCCCAAGCGCACCAGCCCCGCGCATTGGGTCGAAGCGGGCTCCGTTCGCCTGCTGATGGATTGCGGAGCCGGCACCCTGCACCGCGCCGCCGCCCTGGGCGTTCCCTGGCAGGCCGCCACCCACGTGGCCCTCACCCATTTCCACGCCGACCATTGGGGCGAGCTGCCCGCCCTGCTGTTCGCGCTGCGCTGGGGAATCGAGCCCGCCCGCACCGCCCCGCTCAGACTCATGGGCCCGCGCGGCCTCGAGGGGCGGCTGGCCCACCTGGCCCGGGCCTTCGGCGAGTGGGTGCTGGATCCCGGGTACCCGCTGGAGGTGACCGAGCTGGTGCCGGGCGTGGCGCTCCCGCTCGCCGATGACGTCCGGCTGGAGTGCCACCCCACGCCGCACACGGAAGAGAGCGTGGCCCTGGCCGTGACGCGCGGCGGCGCGCGCCTGGTGTACACCGGGGATACCGGCCCCAGTCCCGACCTGGCGCGCTGGGCCCGGGGGTGCGATCTCCTGCTCGCCGAGTGCTCGCTCCCCGACGACCGCGCCCTGGAGATACATTTAACCCCGACCCAGGCCGGGCAACTGGCCCGGGATGCGGAGGCCAAGTCGTTGGTGCTTACGCACTTCTATCCATCGGTCCAGGTGAAGGACGCCACCCGGCTGGCGGGCGCGGCCTTTGGCGGGCCGGTCGCCGCCGCCGAGGATGGCGACCGCTTTCTGATCGAGGCGTGACCAGATGCTCGTAGTCATGCAGCACGGGGCGACGTCGGACGAGGTCCGGCGCGTGGTCGAGACCATCGAGGAGCTGGGCTACCAGGCCCGGCCCATGCCGGGCTCGCAACGGACGGCGGTGGGGCTCGTGGGGAACGATGGCCGGGTGGAGGCCAGCCGGCTCGCCGCCCTGCCGGGAGTGAAGGAGATTATCCACGTCACCCAGCCCTACAAGCAGGTCTCGCGGGAGTGGCGGCCGGAGTCCACGGTCGTGGAGCTCCCGGGCGGGATCAAGATCGGCGGGGCGGACGTGGTGGTGATCGCCGGACCGTGCTCGGTCGAATCCGAGAAGCAGATCCTCGACACGGCCCGCCTGGTGCGGGATGCCGGGGCGACCATGCTGCGGGGCGGCGCCTTCAAGCCGCGCACGTCGCCTTACTCTTTCCAGGGGCTGGGCAAGAAGGGCCTGCGGCTGCTAGCCCAGGCGCGGGAGGAAACCGGCCTGCTCATCGTGACCGAAGCGCTCGACACCGAGACGGTGGACATCGTGGCCGAGCACGCGGACGTGATCCAGATCGGCGCCCGCAACATGCAGAACTTCTCCCTGCTCAAGCGCGCGGGCCGGTGCGGCAAGCCGGTCCTGCTCAAGCGGGGCATCGCCGCGACCATCACCGAGCTGCTGCTGTCGGCCGAGTACCTCCTGGCCGAAGGGAACCACAACGTCATCCTCTGCGAGCGCGGGATCCGCGGTTTCGACAACGCCACCCGCAACGTGTTCGACGTCACCGCCATTCCGGTGGTGAAAGAGCTGTCCCACCTGCCGATCGTGGCCGATCCGTCGCACGGCACGGGACGGCGCTCCAAGGTGACGCCCATGGCCCGCGCCGCGGTGGCGGCGGGGGCGGACGGCGTGATCATCGAGGTGCACCCCCAGCCCGACCGCGCCCTGTCCGACGGCGAGCAGAGCCTCTATCCCGAGCAGTTCCAGGCGCTGATGAAGGAGATCGCGGCCATCGCGGAGGCGATCGGCCGGAGGATCGCGGAGCCGGCGCCGGCGTCGACGCGATGAGGGCGGTTGAGCGGTTGAGCGGTTGGGCGGTTGCGCTCCTGGTGGCCGCCCCGCTCACCGCGCAGGATGCTCCCGCGGCCCTCGCGCGGGCCGAGGCGGCCTACCGGGCGCTCACGTCCCTCCGGGCCCAGTTCGAACAGACCATCGTGAACCCGATGCTCGGCGCTCCCGAGACCAGCCGGGGCACGCTCTACCTGGTTCCGCCGTCCCGGTTCGCCATGCGGTTCACCCAGCCGGCCGGGGACCGGGTGGTCGCCGATGGCGAGTGGCTCTGGGCCTACACCCCCAGCACGGTTCCGGGTCAGGTGATCCGGCAGCCCGTGCCCCAGGCCGGGGCCGCGACGCCCAACCTCTTCGCGCAGTTCGTGGATCGTCCGCTGGAGCGCTATGACGCGACCTCTGCGGGGGAGGATACGGTGGCGGGCGATCCGGTGGACCTGGTGACCCTCGTGCCCAAGGTGGAGGGTCTGCCATTCCGCCGGGTGACGATCGCCGTCTCGCGCGAGAGCGGCCTCCTCCGCCGGCTCATGATCGTGGAGGACTCCGGCCAGCGCCGCACCCTCGTGCTGACCGCCGTCGCGCCCAACGCGCCGGTGCTTCCGGCCGAGGTGCGGTTCGATGTGCCGCGCGGGGTGAAGGTCGTCACGCCCTGAGCCGCGCCCTGGGCATTCAGGGCAGTCGCGCCCGGCTCAGCAGGCGCCGGAACCGGGGCGTGGACCGCACCGGATCGACGCGAGGGTCAACACCCAGGTAAGCGATCCAAGGGGATTGCTCGGCGTAGGCCCGCTCGAGTCCGTCCAGCGCGGCGGCCGTATCCCCCAGCGCGGCGTGGATGACCGCGACGTCATAGGCGGAGACGTACCGGTCGCCGGACGCCTGGGCCAGGCGGGCGAGCGTGGCCCGCGCCTCGCGCTCCTCACCGGCCCGGGCGCACGCGTACCCCACCGA
>Ga0214473_10004390_pt1 | contig 16974 bp, 16 predicted proteins | sample RVTome_7_FD_203509 | JGI IMG/M metagenome (GOLD analysis project Ga0214473, IMG submission 203509) | Soil microbial communities from uranium-contaminated site in the Upper Colorado River Basin, Wyoming, United States - RVT98D197 | ecosystem: Environmental > Terrestrial > Soil > Contaminated >... | reverse complement strand
CTTCCTCTATGTTTTTCCTGACTTTTTCATATATCTTTGACGGACTCAGTTTTTCCCTAACGAGTTTCGAGGCATAAGGTTCTGCAGCAGCAGTAAAATCAAAATTCGGGTCAAGTTCCCTTCCTATGTTTTCAAGAATCATCATTGCCTTATTCACAAGCAGCAGGTCTGAAGGGATTTTCATATTATGCTTCATTGCAAGATGGGTTATGATATCCATATACTCGGCAAAATTTATTTCTTTCAGAGTCAACCCATACAGAGGTTCCAGAAAATCAGCGAGGTCTGCTTTGAATTCCTTTCTGAATGCAAGCAAATCCACTTCTTCCGGAACAAGGCCGAGTTCTATATACTGGTCAATAAGCCTGTCAAAATCCTTATTCATAATGGCAAGGAATGTGTTTGCCATCGTCTCTTTCATCTCATCCGTAACCTTGCCTACTATCCCGAAGTCCATGAACCCTATCTGGCCTGTAGGCATTGCAAAAATATTTCCGGGATGAGGGTCCGCGTGGAAAAACCCGTCCTCCAGTACCATCTTGAAATATGCGTCAACACCTATCTTGGCCAGTTCTTTTCTGTCCAGCCCCATGGCTTCGATCGCATTGATGTCATCAATCCTCACACCATCGATTCTTTCCATAATCAGGATTTTCTCTGTTACGAACTCTCCATATACTTTAGGTATATATATGTTAGGGTTATCCTCGAAGTGCTTTTTAAAGCGGCAGCAGTTTTTAGCCTCCTCGGAAAAATCGAGTTCTTTTCTGATTGTCTTCGAAAATTCCTCCACTATGCCGGTTGGGTTAAAAAATCTGCTCTCGGGCATATGTTTATTCATCAACTGGGCTATTGTCGTAAGTATATTTATATCTGTCTCTATTTGCTCTGTTATATTCGGCCTCTGCACTTTAATTATTACATCGCTTCCATCGATGAGTGTTCCATGATGAACCTGTGCTATTGATGCAGCAGCAATCGGTTCATCTCTAAAATCAGAAAATATTTTATCAATGGCAAGATGAGTCTCCTCTTCGATTATCCTTTTTGCCTCCGCAACCTGGAAAGGCGGGACTTTATCCTGCAGTTTCTTGAACTCATTAGCAAACTGGGTGGTAATCAGGTCCGGTCTTGCTGAGAGAAGTTGTGCAAGTTTTATAAAACTAGGGCCAAGTTCTGCAAATGCCATTCTGAGCCTCTCGGGGACGGTAGGACCTTTTACTGCCGGCCATTGGCCAAAAACTTTAAGCCTTTTCCTTAAAGGAATAAATCTATGTAGACGAATCTGGTCTATGACATGACCGAAGCCATATTTTATAAAAACATAAATAACCTGACTTAACCTGTTAATGTTTCTTCTGTAAGTGCTACTTAGTCTAAGCAGACTGAAAGGCATTGGTTTATTCTTCTCGCCCCGGCGAGCCTTCGGCCTGCCCCTCCCCTTTTACTCCCTCAAGCTTCTTGACCCTGCTGGCAAGATACTGGACTTTTTTGTTGAGTTTTTCGATATCATCCTTTGTCGGGAGATTCATCTTATTCAGTGCCTTGGTTAGTATCTCTGAAAAGTTTTTTGTTAAATCCCCGGTGCCCTTTTCAGCCTTCTCGGTCCACTCTTTTATGAGTTTTGCCCCCTGTGATTCGCTCAGCTCGCCTTTTTTAATAAGCTCGTCGATAAATTCCTTGACCTTGCTCTGCATACCCAGGCCTGCAAGCAGCGCATTCCTGACAGTTTCAAAAATTGTCATAAGACACCTCCATTTTTATCAGTCGTTAGTGAATAGTATTTAGTGAACAGTAAAAAACTATTCACTGATCACTTTTCACTATTCACTGCCTTTCTAATTATATCGTACACTGCTTCAAGCGCCCTGTCCAGTTTTTCAAGTTCCTTAGTACCGCCTTCAGCCATCTCAGGTTTTCCTCCGCCCCTGCCGCCTGCAAGCTGAGAAACCTTTTTAAGCACTTCTCCTGCCTTGATTCTATCAATAAGGTCTTTTGTAACCATGGAAAGCATTGCTGCCTCGCCGTCTTTGGCAGATGCCATGACAATAACACCGGAGATGAGTTTCTCTTTCAGGCTGTCCGCCAGAATCCTGAGGTCTTTCTTTTCAAGGCCGTCAACCCTGCAGGAGATAACCTTTATTCCATCTATGTCTTTTGCTTTTTTGATAAGCGATGCCGAGCTGTCGGAAGCTGCCTTCCCTTTGAGTTTTTCCAGCTCTTTTTCCATCTCTTTCATCTCAATAAGAAGCTTCTCAATTTTTTCAGACGGTTTTTCAGACTTGAGAATATCGGCAATCTTCCTTAGCTCATTCTCCTGCTGTCTGAAATGTTCAAGGGCAGCATTTCCTGTCAGAGCCTCTATCCTTCTTATGCCTGATGCAACGCTTCCCTCTGAGACAATAACAAAAGGCCCTATATCGCCTGTTGTACTGCAATGGGTGCCGCCGCAAAGCTCGGAACTGAATCCCGGAACTTTAACAACCCTTACTGTCTCGCCATATTTTTCTCCGAACAATGCCATTGCCCCCGATGCAATCGCCTCTTTTATATCCATTACAGATATCTCCACCTTTATGTTCTCGATTATCTTCTGGTTGACGATATTTTCAATCTCCTCTTTCTCTGCATTACTCAGGGAAAAAAAATGCGTAAAATCAAATCTCAGCCTCTCAGGTGCAACCAGCGAGCCTGCCTGTTTTACATGTTCACCTATTATATTTTTCAAAGAAGTCTGGAGAAGATGCGTTGCAGTATGATTTCTCATTACAGCTTTTCTTCTTTGAGCATCAACGCTGCAGTGTATCTTGTCCCAGACCCTCAATTTACCTTCCCTGATTTTTATTAGATGAGAATGCAATCCTTCAACAACCTTTTTTGTATCTGTAACAGATGCCCTGAATGAATCAGAAGTTATCTCGCCTGTGTCTCCTACCTGACCTCCTGATTCACCGTAAAAAGGAGTCTTATCCAGAAATACCTCTGCATTTTCACCCTCAGCAGCCTCTTTAACAACTTTGCCGTTTTTTATGATTGCCTTTACTACCGCGTCTGACTGCAAATTTTCATAACCGACAAATTCTGTTTTGCCTGTTTCAGAAAGCAGTTCCCTGTATATCGATGAAACAGCCTCTTCCTCCCCAACCCATGAAGCCCTTGCCCTTTCCCTCTGCATCTCCATTTCCCTGTGGAACCCCTCTTCATCCAGAACGAGATTATTATCTGAAGCGATATCTCTGGCAAGGTCAAGGGGGAATCCATATGTATCATAAAGCCTGAATATTTCATCTCCGGGCACCGATTTAAGCCCGGCTTTTCTGGTTGCGGCCATTATCTCATCTATAATCTTCATGCCCTGTTCCAGGGTTCTTGAGAAGCGCTCTTCTTCAACTCTGAGAACCTTTGCTGCCCTTTCTTTTTCGACAACAAGTTCAGGATATGTATCACCCATAGAATCTGCTACAGGGGCAATAAATTTATAAAGCACGGGGTCATTAAAACCGAGAAGTTTTGCGTGTCTTGATGCTCTTCTTATAATCCTCCTGAGGACATATCCCCTTCCTTCATTCGAAGGCATCAAACCTTCGGAAAGCAGAAATGCCGTGGCCCTGATGTGGTCGGCAATAACCCTTATAGATGTATCGCTTTCAGGTTTCCTGCCGTAACTGATGCGCGACAGCGCTGTTATCCCGGCTATTATTGGTGCAAACAAATCCGTATCAAAATTATTCAGCTTTCCCTGAAGAACAGCTGACAGTCTCTCAAGCCCCATACCCGTATCTATGCTCGGCCTTGGCAAAGGTGTGAGATTTCCTGAACCATCCCTGTTATACTGCATGAATACAAGATTCCACATCTCAAGGAATCTGTCGCAGTCGCAGCCAACCCTGCATTCAGAACCATGACATCCAACATGCTCTCCCTGGTCAATTATTATCTCAGAGCAGGGGCCGCACGGCCCTGTATCTCCCATCTGCCAGAAATTGTCCTTTGCGCCAAGTCTCACAATCCTGTCCGCAGAAATGCCTGTCAGTTCACTCCATAGTTTTTCTGCCTCGTCATCTTTTTCATAAACAGAAACCCACAGCCTGTCTTTAGGGAGTTTAAACCGCTCTGTCAAAAGCTCCCACGCAAAGAGTATGGCATCTCTTTTAAAATAATCCCCGAAGGAAAAATTTCCGAGCATCTCGAAGAATGTGTGATGTCTTGCAGTATGCCCGACATTTTCGAGATCATTATGCTTGCCGCCGGCCCGAAGACATTTCTGGCATGTAGCTGCCTTTACGTACGGCCTTTTTTCTTCACCGAGAAAAACAGACTTGAACTGCACCATGCCAGCATTTGTGAAAAGAAGCGACGGGTCATTCCTAGGAAGCAGCGATGAGCTCTTTACGCTCTCATGCCCCTTTGAAAGGAAATAATCAAGAAATGCCTTTCTTATCTCTTTACTCTTCACCTGAAAACACACCTCTATATCCCACCATCCCCCCTCTGCTTCCGCACCCGGACAGATTCGCCGGGGCGAAAAAGAGAGGCGAGAAGGGATTACTAATCAGTTTTTATTGCTCCGGGCTCATTCGATAAAATATATGCCAGTTTTCCATCGATAAATATAAGCCTTGTCTTAAAAATACCTGTTCTTGAATATATCCATTCTTCCCTGTACTTGCCGTCTTCTGACGGCGCAAGTATGTTTATGGCCCTTGGTGAACCCCACGCGAATCTTACCTGCTGCATCGTCATGCCTGCCATAACCTCTCCATGCTTAATATGTTCCTGCATTGCCGGCGTGAATCCTTTTATCTCATCCGGAGAATACCTTGCCGACTCAATGCATCCCGACTGAATTATAAATGCCAATAATGATAAAATTAAGAAACTCTTTCTCATGTTTCGTCCTCCTCTATTTTTAGTTGTTTAAGCATCTGTCTGATTGTATCAAAAGAATATCCTTTTCTTGCAAGGATTCTCCAAACCTTTTTCCGGATTTCCTCATCAGGATAATTTCCCATAGTTTTAAGCTTTCTGTCCACAAGTTTTTTCGCCCTGATGATTTCATCAGAATCATCTTCTGCAAGAACATCGCCTATTATTTCTTTTGACAGACCCCTGTGCTGAAGAAATTGACTTACGCCCTTATTGCCGAGTAATTTTATATCCTCCGCAATTCTTTTGAGCGACTCGGCCAACTCAGCATCATTCAGAAATCCCTTCAGCTTAAGGCTGCTGATAGCGTCCCGGACGGCTTTTTCAGAAAAACCCTTTTTTCTCAGCCTCTCTTCGAGTTCTTTTTCACTCCTGTCCCGGTAACTTAAAAGCCTGTAAGCATACCGAACCGCATCTGCCTCTGTTAAATTTGCCCTGCCTTTAACCCGTAGTTGCATTACTTTTATAATCTTAATGTCCTGCCTGTAACACTTCTTTATGTAGTGTCATTCTGGCTTGTCCAGAATCGTTCCACTTCTAAAAGAAAGATTCCCGACGAGCGGGAATGACAGAATTGTGTAAACTTATTTATGAGACACCACACTAAGACAGCAAATATTTTTATAAAAACCGGGGTCTACTTTGCAAACCTGTCAATTTTCATCTGGTCCTTCTGATCTTTCTGAGCCTGAGGTGATTCGTATGTAAGGTCGCTTGTAGACTGAATACCCTTTACCTTCAGTGCAAAGTCATCAGGATTGGTCGCGCCTCTCAATGCCTCTTCATACGTAATAAGCCCGGCCTTGTGCAGCTGCAATAAAGACTGGTCAAAGGTTTGCATATTGTAATGGACTGCACCCTGGGCCACTACGTCAGGGAGCATCTTTGTCTTGTCAGGGTCCAGTATGCAATCTTTAACCGTTAATGTAGCAACGAGCACCTCGACTGCAGGAACCCTGCCCCTGCCGTCTGCCCTCGGCATAAGTCTCATCGAAACAATGCCCTTAAGTACAGACGACAGCTGCATTCTCACCTGTTTATGCTGATATGGCGGAAAGACTGAGATAATTCTGTTCACAGTCTCTGTTGCATCAACTGTGTGAAGAGTGCTGAGGACGAGATGTCCTGTCTCTGCAGCAGTAAGACATATCTGTATTGTCTCGAAGTCACGCATTTCGCCGACGAGTATTATATCGGGGTCCTGCCTCAAGGCTGCTCTCAGCGCCTTGCTGAAAGACTCAGTGTCAGTGCCGACCTCTCTCTGGTTCAAAATACTTCTTTTATCCCTGTGCAGAAACTCTATCGGATCTTCTATTGTTATGATATTATTCGTCCTGTTGCTGTTTATATGGTCAATCATCGCAGCGAGTGTTGTTGATTTACCGCTGCCGGTTGTACCTGTGACAAGTATAAGCCCGCGCGGTTCGAGTGCGATTTTCTTAAGAACGTCCGGCAGGTTGAGTTCTTCTATTGAGGGAATCCTTACAGGAATGACCCTGAAGACAATGCCGATAGCTCCCCTCTGAATAAACACATTACACCTGAATCTTCCGAGGCCCGGCACGCTGTACGCAAGGTCGAGATCATTCTTCTTCTTGAATATCTCCCTCTGGCCCGGACTCATAACAGAGAACGCAATCTTCAGCGCGTCCTCCTGCGAAAGTTTTTTCTCGCCCGGTATGGGCATCAGTTCACCGTTAACTCTCATTATCGGAGGAGAACCGACTTTTATATGAACATCGGATGCTCCCTGTGCAATTGCGGTCTTTAAAAGTTCATTTGTATCCATTTTCTACTTCCTCTGATTAAGGATTTCTGTGATTTTATTTTTTATCTCATTCGATACATCAGGATTATTTTTAAGGAATTCTTTTGAATTTTCTCTTCCCTGTCCAATCCTGTTTCCTCCGTAGCTGTACCATGCACCGGATTTTTCTATGATACCCTTTTCAACTCCGATATCAACAAGTTCCCCTGCTTTAGATATTCCTTCATTGAAATATATGTCAAATTCAGCCTGTTTGAACGGAGGTGCAACCTTATTTTTTACGACCTTCACCCTTACCCTGCCGCCTATGACTTCCTGATTCTCCTTTATGCTGTCTATTTTTCTTATATCAAGCCTCATGGATGCATAAAACTTCAATGCATTCCCGCCTGTGGTTGTCTCAGGATTTCCGAACATCACACCTATCTTCATACGAATCTGGTTTATGAATATAACTGTAGTCAGGGATTTTGAGATCGCTGCAGTGAGCTTCCTCAAGGCCTGGCTCATGAGCCTTGCCTGCAGTCCCATCTGTGCGTCGCCCATATCACCTTCTATCTCTGCCTTTGGCACAAGGGCCGCTACGGAATCTATGACAACAACATCCACAGCGCCGCTCCTTACCAGCGCCTCTGTGACCTCAAGCGCCTGCTCGCCGGTATCAGGCTGGGATATAAGAAGATCTTCAACTTTTACACCAAGTTTTGCAGCATAGGTCGTATCCAGTGCATGTTCTGCATCAATAAAAGCAGCAGTGCCGCCTGTCTGCTGTGCCTGGGCTATTGCATTTAAGGCCAGCGTTGTTTTTCCTGATGATTCAGGGCCGTAAATCTCTACAACCCTTCCCCTCGGATAGCCTCCTATGCCGGTTGCTATATCAAGCGCGAGTGAGCCGGTGGGTATGACCTGTATTCCCTCTGCAATCTCGCCCGCTCCGAGCCTCATTATTGCGCCCTTGCCAAAATTCTTTTCTATCTGTGAGATCGCCATCTCAAGCGCCTTTGTCTTGTCCTTATCCTTATCCTTATCCTTATCCCTGCTCACCGCTTCCTTGCTCATCCTGCCTCCTGTTGAATTTATTATTGCGTGTATTTATTCTACTCAACCTTAAAGGTAAAATCTATCCCCTATTCGGCTCTTATAGCTTTTGTGTGTGTAACCATCAAGTTCCCCTCCCTTGAGGGGAGGGGATTAAGGGGAAGGTGAAAACAACATCCTATACACCCCCACCCTAACCCTCCCCCCTCAAGGGGGAGGGAATTATATATAAATTGCAAATTTAAAGAGATGCTATTCCAAACTCAATAATTCTCTTAAGGCATTTTCCCGGATTCCCGGCAGGGTTATTTGTTTGAATATGTTCATTTCACCCATCTTACTTAAGGGATTGATTCAACTTTTGATATTACGTTTTTCCCTTTTTGAGCTTTTCTTTCAGAAAAGCCAGATCCATTTTGTCTTTATCCCTGATTGTATCTTTTAACTCAATCAAAGTCTCCACATCCAAAACAGGGATATCATTCCCAAGAATCTCAAATATAACTATATGCCCGGCTACGTTCTTATAGTCCGCAACCTCACCGATCTTTGCCATTAAGTCTATTGTCACTCCATCAGGAGAAATATATCGTATAACAGAATAATCAGTAACGTCAGTCAGTCTGATTTCATCAATGGACTTATCATTAAAAATCTTTCCTAATGCATTTTTTATTTTCCCTACATTTTCCTCTGTGTCGTCTATTAAAAAATCTATATCATTTGTAAGACGGGGGAATCCGTGTATTATTACTGCCCATCCGCCGATAAGAACGTATGAAACTCCCTCGGAATTAAACACCTTGCAGATATCAAGCAGAGTTCCGTCTATGCCCTTTTCATCAGCCAATTTTCCATTTCCTTTTGAGCATCTTTAAGAGATTTATATTTGTGAACACCGCGAGGAAAATCTTTGACTATTGCTCTCTTAAACATTGTGCTGTTTAAAGACATGACCATCTTAAAATAATTATCATCAGGCATAAAATTCCAGAGATTCTTTTCTGCCTCTTCAAACGTCTTATACTTTAAAACAGGCATTTATATCTCCTGCGCATCTGTATCAATCAGGATTTTGATTTTTGCCATTCAATAAGCTCTTCAATGAATTTCTTTACCTATTTGCCCAATAAAATTTCACTCAACCTGAAATACTCTGCCCCGCCCGGCTTCAACTCACTCTTCATTAATGTGATATTTTTCACCTCTATCTTACCAAAATCAGCGTCTTTAAGGGTAGCAAGTTCTTTCATCAGTATATCTTTATTTTTTGGCGACCTGACCCTTCCTATAGTCAGGTGAGGATTGAATTCCCTGCCCTCTTTTTCAAATCCGAATTCTGCCATTGCTTCATCTATATCGCGCTGGAGTTTTATCATCTCTGCAGAATCTTTTATGCCAAGCCATATAACCCGTGGTTGTTTTATATTAGGAAAAACGCCTGCCTCGAATATCCGGCATGTGAACCTGTCATGCAGTTTTGCTATTGATGAAAGTTTCTTGTTTATCTCTGTCAGCAGTTCCTCGGGAGTACTGCCGAGAAATTTCAGGGTGAGGTGAAGATTTTTTGCGGAAACCCATTTCACATCCGCCCCTGTCGACTTAAGCTTATCGATATAACCATCAATGCTGCTTTTAAGTTCTTCGCTGAGTTCTATTGCAATAAAACACCTTAAGTCCATTCATCTCCCATTGAACTAATAATACGGAATACGGTCATAAGTATGAAAACATTAATTATTAAAATCCCTCCTAACCTCCCTTTACCAAAGGGAGGAACAACCCCCTTCATCCCCCTTTGATAAGGGGGAATTCCCCTCTTTGGCAAAGAGGGGCAAGGGGAGATTTTTCAATAATAATGCCTTGTTTATGCACTCCTTAGTAACTCAGAAATCTCCATGCCTGCAATAAAAGGTTCGTATATATTGCAGCCCCTATGTCATCAGCCATGACCCCGAAACCACCCTTAAACATAGTCTCCATCTTTTTTATCGGCGGCGGCTTGATTATATCGAAAACTCTGAACAAGATAAAGGCCGCTATCATATATTTCCAGTTCATAGGCAAATATAACAGTGAAACCAGATATCCCGCAAACTCATCGATTACTATATGCTTCGGGTCTTTTTCTCCTGAGAGTTTTTCAAAGTGCCATGAGGCTATGATTCCGATGATTATAAAAAATACGGTTAAAGCCAGATGCGCAGGAAAAGAAGGTTTAAAAACAACCATGAAGACAAGGCCTGCGAGGGTGCCGAATGTCCCGGGCGCAAAAGGCATATAGCCTATAAAACCCACTGTAGATATGAATTTAGAGAGCATTAAAAATGCCATTACATCTTTTTAATAAAACCTTCGAGGGCGTCCTTTGTACTTTTATCAATATTGAGAAATCTTGCGCCATAATAAACAGAGCCGTCTTTGGAGTCAATGAAACTCCTCATCACCTCTGCATCAATATTCAACCTTTTATCAGCGCCGGGTATAAAAAAGCTTATTGTCATGATATCGCCCTGTTTCAGAGTTCTGTCAACCCTGAAAGCCATACCGTTCATGCTGAAATCAATAGACTTCCCAAGATAACTCTTGCCTTCAAGTGAAATGGTTATAACGGTCTTAAACACCCTTCTCTCCGGCACAGAAAGAAACCTTGATGTCGCCTCAAGGAATGTTTCCCTTCTCACAGGCCATCGCAAAAAACAGATGTCCTCGCTTTTGGTTTCAACAATGTTTCCCTCTGTAATAACTATTTTAGGTATCTTGCGGGGTATCGAGGATACCTCTTTATAGGCCCTTTCTCCTGCTATTACAATGTCAGGATTTTTCTTTGAGATACTCTGCAACAGCGATCTGAAATCCATAGGTATAACCTCTGCATTAACTGCCATCAGATATCCTGTTACTTCATTCCAGAAAGGCCTTCCGTCTTTAATAATATATATGGTCTTCATTTGATAACCGGTAATCTTGCAAGAGATTCTTTTATCTTTTCATCCGGATAAACATAATCCTCAAGTTTGCCTGAAAGATAATCTGCATAGGCTGTAAGGTCAAGATAACCATGCCCACTGAGGTTAAAGAATATGGTCTTCTGTTTCCCTTCCTCCTTGCATCTCATCGCCTCATCTATTACAGCCCTTATTGCATGTGCTGTCTCAGGAGCAGGTATTATTGCCTCTGTCCTTGCAAATTTAATTGCAGCATCAAAAACTACTGTCTGGCCGTATGCAACTGCCTCTATTAATTTATTGTTATAAAGCTGACAAATCAGCGGCGCGTCCGCATGATATCTCAATCCGCCGGCATGTATTCCCGGAGGCACAAAATCATGCCCCAGCGTATACATCATAAGATAAGGCGTAAGCCCTGCCGTATCTCCAAAATCATATCTGAACTCGCCTTTTGTCAGCGTTGGGCATGACGTTGGCTCAACAGCTATTATTCTTACATCTTTTTTATTGCCCTTTATCTTGTCGTATAGAAAAGGAAAACTTACACCGCCGAGATTGCTGCCCCCGCCGCAGCATCCTATTATTATGTCGGGATAATCTCCGGCAAGCTCAAACTGTTTTTTTGCCTCAAGCCCCACAACTGTCTGGTGAAGCAGGACGTGATTCAGGACTGAGCCTAGCGCATAGTTTGTGTCACTGTGTGTTGCTGCATCCTCAACTGCTTCTGATATGGCAATTCCAAGGCTTCCGGAACATTCCGGGTCTGCTTCCAGTATTTTCCTTCCGGAATTTGTGATATTTGAAGGGCTTGGATGCACAGTAGCGCCCCATGTTTCCATTGATATTCTCCTGTACGGCTTCTGGTTATAACTCACTCTGACCATATATACCGTAACTTCAAGTCCGAAAAGGCTTCCTGCCAATGCCATTGCAGAGCCCCACTGCCCGGCGCCGGTTTCCGTGGCTATTCTCCTGATACCGGCCTTCTTGTTGTAATATGCCTGAGGGATTGAAGTGTTCGGTTTATGGCTGCCGGCCGGGCTCACGCCTTCATATTTGTAATAAATCTTTGCAGGAGTGCCGAGCGCTGCCTCAAGCCTGTGCGCCCTGTACAAAGGCGATGGTCTCCAGAGAGTATATATATTCAATACCTCTTCAGGTATATCAATCCACCTCTGGGTTGAAACCTCCTGTTCAATCAGCGCCATAGGAAATATTGGGGACAGGTCCTCAGGACCAATCGGCTTCAGTGTACCGGGATGCAGAGGAGGCTTTGGAAGATTAGGCATGTCAGCCATGATGTTATACCACTTCTTTGGAATATCCCTGTCAGAAAGAACTATCTTTGTTTCCTTCATTTCGTCTCTCCGCTATCCTAATTATTTAATAATTATAACCAAATAAGTATAAAGCAATGCTGTTTTGAGCGCAATTGATATTTTCCGATAACAGTTCTTGGCGAAATGAAGCGGCCACAGCCTCGACTGTCTGAGGTCTATAAGACCGAGTTTCGAGGATGTAGCGGAATAAGCCTTAGAACTGTCGAAAAATATCACGGAAAAGCGAAAAGCAGCATTGCTTTATATTACTCCTCTATTCTTCTATTATCTTCCAGCTCCATGTTATTTTTGCAGAACCTTCAAGAGTCGCCTTTACAGAGCAGTATTTTTCCATCGAAAGCTCGACAGCTCTCTTAACAGCATCATCAGAAATATTTTTGCCTCTTACTATAAACTCCAGATTTATATCTGTAAATTTTTTTGGATAGTTTTCTGCCTTCTCGCCTTTCACATTTATCTCAAGCCCTTTGACTTCCTGCTTTTTCTTTTTCAGTATTGAAACAACATCCATACCGGAGCATCCTCCGATTCCCATCAATAGCAGTTCCATGGGTCTGGAACCTGTATTTTTACCCCCGACTTCAACATCTCCGTCCATCACTATCGCGTGGCCTGACATTGCCTCGGCGACGAATTGAAGCCCTTCAACGTAAGTGACTTTTGCTTCTGGCATACTGCCCTCCGTAAAAATTTAGATAAAATCATTTAATCAGAGGGGAGCAGGTTTGTCAAGCCTGGGGACAATAATGTTACGCCAATTTAGAAATGTCCTGCTTCTACCAAAATAGAAATGTCCCCTCTTGTGAGTTGCTGCTCAATGCAGTTGTCATTCCGACTTGTTCGGAATCCCTCTGAAAAAGGATGCTGGACAAGCCAGCATGACAGATAGGGATAGTTTAAAGAATGGCTAAATGGCACGAGTATTTTAGGACATTATCATTTTGGTGTTACAGCCTGTGGACAATAAATGCTTTTGAACGGACATTAGAAAACTTTTGGGCACTTTCTTGATGAAGAAAGCGTCCCAAGAGGGCGAATTTGCACTGTTTGAGGCTAAAAAGCCGAGTTTGCAAATTCGAGCTCTGAGTCTTAGAAAGGTCAAAATTTTTATTCAGGAAGTGAAAAAGTATTTATTGTCTGCAATTTGACAACAACTCAATGCATAAGTTACGATACATTTATCGCGGGGTGGAGCAGTCTGGTAGCTCGTCGGGCTCATAACCCGAAGGTCAGAGGTTCAAATCCTCTCCCCGCCACCAAATAAAATCAAGGGGTTACAAGATTCTTGTAGCTCTTTTTTATTGGAAATAGCGGGTTTTTCTAACGGATTTCTAACGGATTTAAAAGAAGACTCTAAAAGCTCTACTTGTTGCCTGTTAAAATTCACATCATTAAACAGGTGTCCATAAATGTCTAAGGTTATATTTATGCTTGCATGTCCCATCTGTGATTGAATGTATTTGATGTTCTGCCCTGCCTGTATTCTCATACTTGCATTGCTATGCCTGAGACTGTGAAAAGACACCTTCCTTAATCCTGCTGTTCTCAATGCCGGATTCAAATATCTCTTTACCACATTGTCATGCTGAGATAGTTTTCCTTCCGGACTTGGAAAAACAAGGTCATTCTCATTAATCGGACATGCAAGTTTCCATTTCTTAAGCTCATGAATGAGTGTATCCGTTATGTCAATCTTACGGATAGAGCATTTTGATTTGGGTGTCTGAAATTGACCTTTCCATAGTGAACGTCTTACATAAATCTGCTTTGAGTTCCAGTCAATATCAGGCCATTGCAAGCCCCATAATTCCCCTGCTCTCATTCCGGTTAGAAAGTCCGTTAGAAATGCTGTCCTGTAATGTGAATGTGAATTGAGTATCAGTTTATCCGCTTCATCAGGACTCAGTATTTCAATTTCAGATTTTGTCAATCTTGGCCTTTCCACATATTCAGCCGGATTAGTTTTTACATATCCCCAGCGGAGAGCATGTTTAAACATCTCCTTGATAACCACTATCTCATTGCATACAGTCTTAGGAGATACAGTTTTAATCCTGTCTGCAACATAAGACTGTAAATGCCCTGTCATTATGTCTGTTAGATAGTAGTTTTCAAATAGAGGCATTAGAAGTCTTTTGATAATGTCCTGATAACCTGCAAGCGTAGAAGGTTTAACGCTTGGCAAAGCATAGCTCTTTATCCATATTTCAGAAAACTCTTTGAATTTTGCCTTTGTGAGTTCCCTGTAAGTTCCGCTCTCAATCTCCGGCAGTTTTTCATTTATGATTCTTTGAGCGTCTTTCTTAGTGCTACCGCCTTTAAACCATTTCCGCTTGCCATTGAGAGCAATAACAGCATAAAAAATCTTACCCTTCTTTTGAATGCTGCCTCTCATTGTTTCACCTTCCTTTCCTTTTTCGTTTTCTTTCCCTTTAAAGCCTGTAAGTTCTTGCTACTCTTTTTATCGCCTCCCTTCTTATCAAGGCATTCAAGCGCAAGGTGAAGGAATGAAGGAATCTTCCTCGCTTTATTTTCCCATCGTGATATACAGACAATCGTAACGCCCAGTGTTGAGGCCAATTCCTCTTGACTGTATCCCCTGCTCTCTCTCCATGCCTTTAGTTCTTTATGTGTCATGCTTCCTATTATATTAACCATTGGTTAATATGTCAAGAATTATTTTTCAGTCTTATGACCGTTAGGTAATAGACCTTACAGCCTATTAAATAAGATTTAAAAATCATAATGTTACAAAAGCCTTCTAACGCCTTTCTAACGCTTTTCCATCCATTCAATAAGTTTGTTTTTTGAAAATCTCAGGCTCTTACCTGCCTTCATGTATGGAAAGCTTTTGAGTCCATGCTTTGACAGATTCACCCATTGGTATATTTGCTCTTTGCTTTTACCTAACAGCTTGCTTGCCTGTTCAATGGTCAGGATGTCATCCTCATGCTTGCCATTGCCGGATAGCAGAGGCTTAAGCTTCTCGATAACCTTATCGGCTATCAAGTCAACAAGTTCAGGCGGTAATGTAAGCTCTGCCTTCAAATTTTACTCCTTAACATTGTGTTGCCGTATCCGTGCGCGAGGGGAAATGGCATCTTTTTGCCCTTTTAAATCCTCATGTGATTGATTTTCTACCGGGCATGGCTTCTTGACTTCACAGAGCTTTCTTTGAGCAGGGGTGAGCATACAGGATAAACATCTTTCAGATTCTTGTTCCCGTGATTTTTCATCCTTCTCAAAATTCGTTAAATTTTGGGAACAAGCATTTTCATCGTTATTACAAGGAGTTGCTTCGTTTTTAGGATTCTCGTTTTCTTGTTCCCGTGTATATATGGGAACAAGGGAACAAGAATATTTAAATGGGTCTCCTTTGCCTCCCTTGCCCTCTCTTTTAACCCTTCCATCTTGGACTAATTTTCTAAGTGCCTTTCTTTTTGCCCCTGTCCGGCCTTCAACTGCCTCCGTGATTTCTGCCTCTGTTACTGATTCGCTTTGCGTGGATAAATGTTCAAGGATTGCCTTTTCAAATGTGTTTATTTCTTCTTCCTGCCTTGTCTTGCCTATGCCTATAGCCCTTGATGCTTTGTCAAAGTGTAAAACTGTCTCCTCTAAATCATCTCCGTATCTTTGAATAGACTGAATGGTTCGATATTCCTCATGCCTTTTAAGAATCATAAGGGTATCAACACTTGAAAATATGGCAGTGCTACCTAAAACAGCATCTCCGCCCTGCCTATCGCTTTTGCCTGTATGATGAACACATAAAACATGAGTGCCTGTTTCTCTTGCTAACTGTAACAGGGGTTCAAGTGCCTGTGTAACCTGAACATAATCATTGCCGTCTTTTACTCTCACAAGCCTAAATAATGGGTCAATGATAAGGAGTGCTGGCTTTATCTTTTCTACAATGCCCTTAATATGTTTCAGTGCATCAACAGGAGCGCTACCGCTATAGATATAAATTTCTTCCTCGCCTGTAGCACCCATATCTGCAAAGTGTTTTTTAACTTCTGATTTCTTTTCTTCCAGTGCAAGATATATCACAGATCCTTTTGCAGTATTTCTATCAAGAAATGTCTTGTCTTGTGGAATGCTCAATGCAAGGTTTCTGGCTAAAGTGCTTTTTCCTGTTTTAGGTTTAGAGGCCATTACAGAAAAGCCTCCGGTAGGTAATAAGCCTTCAACTATCCACGCTGTGTGTTCTTCAGGTTCTTTGAGAAGGTCGCTTAATCGAATAAGGGTCATTGCATTTGTGAGGTCTGGCTTTGCTATCGCTGGTTCCGTCCACTCCGGCGCTGCCTTGATAATCCCTAAGAGATTTTCCTTTGTTCTGCCTGCATGTAACCAGTCTGATACATCCCCTTTTTCTTTCAGGCCCTGAAGCTCTACTATCTTGACTGATTCAGCTATGCCCTTTAGGTTCTTTGCAACCTGTAAGGCATGGTCCCGGCCCGGCTTATCAGCATCGGGGATTACAACAACCTTCTTGCCTTTGAAATACTGGTTATACTCAGGTTTCCATTTACCAGCGCCCATAGGATTGCAGGTTGCAGTAAGCCCTATGGCCTTAAGATTAAGGCAATTTTTCTCACCCTCACAGACTATGACGCTCTCTGCCTTAATCACTTCTGGAAGGTTGAAAGGCACAAGCTCCACGCCTTGAAGATTATAAATCCAGCCGCCTTTACCATCCGGCCTTCTCTGTTTGAAATCTTTTGGCTCGTAACGGACTGTCTGAAAGACAAGCTTGCCTGATTCATCAACATAGTCATAAGTCTTGACTACCTTTCTTTGTGGCTCTGTGGTTAACCCTGCCTCTTTAGCAAGTGCATTTAAAGATGTCTTAAAATCAACGCCGTGCTTTTTCTGATAAAAATCAAAAACATCTCCCTTCTCATTGCATCCAAAACACTTGAATTTTCCTGTAATGAGATTTACAGTAAGA
>Ga0214473_10004389_pt1 | contig 16976 bp, 15 predicted proteins | sample RVTome_7_FD_203509 | JGI IMG/M metagenome (GOLD analysis project Ga0214473, IMG submission 203509) | Soil microbial communities from uranium-contaminated site in the Upper Colorado River Basin, Wyoming, United States - RVT98D197 | ecosystem: Environmental > Terrestrial > Soil > Contaminated >... | reverse complement strand
AAGGTCAAAGCAACGGTCCTCATCATGACGGGTTCCTTCATCGGGATTTTCATCATCATGGGAATCGCCAATGGGGTATTTAAGATACTTTCGCTCTTTATAGGCACCCATGAATGAAAGGCCGTGCGCAATGTCAAATGTCTAAGCTCAAAGGTCAAAGGAATGCCAAGGTTCAAATTTCAAAAAACAAATTTGATAGTTAGTCATTTGACATTGATTTGACATTTGGATTTTGACATTTGAACTTCTTAAGCACGTCTATTGCGATATAAGATAATAACGATGGACCCCATTGAAATTCTGCAGAGACTCCCACATTCTTTTCCCTTTCGGATGATTGATCGAATCCTTAAGGTTGAGCCGGGAAAGAGAGCCATCGCTGTTAAGAATGTGAGCGTCGATGACCCATTCTTAGATGGTCATTTTCCGAAAAATCCTGTCCTGCCATGGGTGTTGATTGTGGAGGCCATGGCTCAGACCGCTGGAATAGCCTCTCTCCCTTCAAGCGAGAAGGAGGAAGAAGGTGTACCGTTTTTGGCGAGGATTGAGGAGTTTCGATTAAAAAGAAACGTCGTTCCCGGAGATCAGATGACCCTGGAAGCAGAAGTCCTGCATCTATTTTCCAACCTTGCAAAAGTAAAGGTCCTTGCGAAAGTCAGCGAAGAAGTGGTAGCAGAGGGAACGCTGATCCTGGCAAAAGGATCACAAGCGATGAGGTAATGTCATTGAAGAATGCGGATTTCGGAATGAATAAATCTCAAATCCCTGCCTGCTGGCAGACAGGTACAATCTGAAATCTAAAACTCACGTGAAACCTCGCATTTCAGAATCTGAAATCATTGAAGATCAGGAACTGGCTGAATATTACAGCCTCATGGCCAAAAAGTATATGAGAATCCCGTGCCAGAGGGTTCTCAAGAGGGTCCTCTCCAAGGAAATTGAGAGGGGAAGGGCGATCGACGTGGGAACCGGACCCGGAATCTTTCCAATCTTTATCTCAAAGGCTCTTCCGAAGATCCAATTCGAGGCAATTGACCTCTCTCCGGTGATGATCGATCTGGCGAGGAGAAACGCTGCTGAAGAGGCATTAGGAAATCGGATTCGGTTCGAAGTGGGCTCGGCTTACTCCCTCCCCTGCGAAGATCATTCCATCGATCTTCTCCTCTGTATCAACACGCTTCACCATCTGGATCGTCCGATCGACTTCTTCAATGAAGCGGCCCGTGTCTTGAAGGAGGGGGGAGGGTTTGTTATAGTGGATTTCCACCGGGATACCTCACCTGTGATGGTCTGGATCTTTGACCTCCTCTGGAGGGCCTTCTTTCGTGGCCATCCCAGAGCGAGAGAAGGTTTTATCGAGTCGGTCCGATCTTCTTACACGCTGGAGGAGAGCCGGGCCTTTTTGGATCATTCGCGATTGAAGCACTGGAAGCTCTATACCCGGACCGTCGAGATGTGGATTGAGTCAGTCATCCCAAAGGAGGGAAATAGGTTTGGAGAGTAGCGTTCCGGTAAATACCGGAACGAATTCTATTCGCCCTCATTTCATAAGGGTGCTACTGGTTCTTCGACGAAGATGAATTTCGAAATGGAGCTCACCCAATGCCCGATCTGCGAGGGGGTCGAAAGAATTTCCCTCCATCAAGAAGGTTCCTTCCAGATGGTGAGATGCCTCTCCTGTCACTTCATCTACTTGAATCCACGGCCTACCCATGAATCTCTTCTCCGGTTTTATCAGACCTATCTTCCCGAAGATGGGTTATCGATTCAGGCATGGGAGAAGATGATGAGGCCGGTCTTTCATCGAGCAGCGAACCGAATACAGAAATACAAAACAGAAGGCTGCCTTCTCGATGTTGGAGCCGGTTTTGGATTTTTTCTCAAAGAGATGAGGGACCGAGGATGGGAAGTGAGGGGGGTCGAGATTTCTCAGAAAGCGATGGATTACGCCAGAGAGACCCTGGGACTCACCATCCACCCTGGTCCACTGGAGAAAGTCGGCTTTCCCGAAAATTCTTTTGATGTCGTAAGCGGTTTCTACGTTGTCGAGCACCTATCCTATCCAATGACTTTCCTGAAAGAATGCTACCGGATTCTTAAACCCCGGGGCCTGCTCCTGTTGAGGTATCCCCATACCACCCCCATTAAGAATCTTCTCCATTTATTGGGAATCGAGAATCGCCTTTATGATCTGCCTGCCCATCTCTCCGACTTCTTTCCCGGGATGATCCAGTGGTGTTTGGAACAGGTTGGGTTTGAAAAATGTAAACACCTGATCGGCGGATATACGCACCCTGAAGGGTTTGGGAAAAGATTGGCCACTTCCTTCTTCGGGAATCTTTCCGAAGCCATTTTTTGTCTCAGTGGGGAAAAATTCCTTTTCCCGGGGGTGAGCAAAACCATAGTGGCCTTTAAAAAATGAGATTTCGAGGGTTCCTCCTTTACCCTGTTAGATGGGACGTTAAGATGTGAAGGTCACGGACATTAAATGAGAAAGCGGGTGGTGGTTACAGGTCTGGGCGTTGTCAGCGCGGTGGGAAATAACATTCCTGAGTTCTGGAATGCCCTCATTGAAGGCAAAGACGGAACGAAAGAAATTACGGTCTTCGATGCATCCCCTTATCGGACGAAGCATGCCGCGGAAGTTTCCCATTTCGATCCGGAGGAGCGCTTTTCGAGAAAGGAGATTCGACGCCTCTCCCGTTGCGATCAGTTCGGTCTGGTCGCCTTCAGAGAAGCCTGGAAATCTTCAAATCTCGATCGATATCCGGTGGACAAAAGGAGGGCTGGAGTCATTCTCGGAGCCGGCTCAGGGGGGATCCTCTCTGTTGAAAAATATTTCAGAGATTTCTACCGCGGCCGGAAAAAGCCCTCCCCCTCCCTTCTCATCTCTTATTCCCTTGCTACCACAACCGACCTTATTGCCATAGAAGGGGGTTTCGGCGGCCCCCGGTCGACAACCGCAACGGTCTGCTCCTCAAGCTCCGTTTCTCTCGCCGTCGCTTATGAGATGATTCAGATGGGCTTGGCCGACCTGATGGTCAGCGGTGGAAGTGACTCCCTTTGTGAAGTCTCTTTCAGCGGGTTTAGCAGCCTGAAGTTGGTCGACCCAGAAAGCTGCAAACCCTTCGACAAGAGAAGACGGGGTTTGACCATCGGTGAAGGAGCGGGCATCCTTATCCTTGAGGAGCTGGAGCACGCCCGGAGGAGGAATGCCCCGGTTCTCTCAGAGTTTTTGGGATACGGGGTCTGTGCCGATGCCTACCATCTTACTGCTCCCGAACCCAATGGAGAGGGTGTCGAGAGGGTGATCCGAGCTGCCCTGGTCCATGCCGGGGTTTCTCCGGAAGAGGTAGATACGATCAATGCCCACGGCACGGCCACTCCCTTCAATGACATCGCTGAGACACGGGGGATCAAGCGTGTGTTTGGAGAAAGGGCGAAAGACATTCCTATCAGCGGAATCAAATCAATGGTAGGGCATTGTCTTGGTTCAGCCGGTGGCATCGAAGCTGTGGCAACAATCTTAACCTTGAAAAACGGGATCATCCCTCCGACGATCCACTATGAAGTTGCGGATCCACTTTGTGATCTTAACTACACACCGAATCAATCCATCCGGAAGGATGTTCGAGTGGCCCTCTCAAATTCCTTTGCCTTCGGTGGCAACAATGCGTGTCTCGTTTTTCGAAAATATAATTCGGAGTAATGAGTTCGGAGTAAAGAGTTCGCCTGCCTGCCCTGTACCATGTTAGGTTCAGGGCCTGCCGGCAGGCAGGGAGTTCGGAGCCGTACGATTTAAACTAATAATCTGAGGGTAAAGGTAAGTCAGGGAGTACCAATGAAGAACGAGGTTTTCGAGAAAACTCGACACTCGACACTCGACACTCCGCACTCCCGAGAGGGCTATCGTGTCGTGGTGACCGGTCTTGGAATTGTCTCTCCCATCGGCATCGGCAAAGAAGAGTTTTGGAGGAACTGTCTTCAGGGAACCTCGGGTATCCGGCCGATCCAAAGATTCAATGTGAATTCCTACAGATCTAAGCTGGGGGCCCAGCTTCCGGAGATCGATTTTAAGGCCTTCATTAAACCGGCCAATCTCAGGCGGATGGACCGGATCGGAAAGATCGTTGTTTCGGCTGTGCGATTGGCCATCGATGATTCAGGCCTCGAGTTGACCACGGAGGATTCGAATCGAATGGGGATTTCGATAGGCACAGGCCTCGGCAGCTCAGACACTGTCGACCAATTCTTCCGATCCCTTCTGAAAGATGGCCCAACCGGGGCCGCACCCTTGCTCTTCCAAACGGCCGTCCCCAATGCAATCGCGAGCCATTGCTCCATCGAATACGGGATCAAAGGACCCAACCTCACCTTCTCTCATAAGGAGACTTCAACAGAGATGGCTTTGGTCTATGCTTATCATCTGCTCCGGGAGGGAAGAGCGGATATTATCTTTGCCGGTGGAGGAGATGAGCTGAGCGAGCCTCTCCACCATGTCTATTCTATGTTAGGAGGCTTATCTCCGGGAAGAGGAAAGGGAAAAGAGGGGATGAGGCCTTTTGACAAAAAAAGGAACGGGATCGTTTTAGGAGAGGGAGGGGGGATCCTCGTCCTGGAGACGCTAGAGCATGCGGAGAAGAGAGGGGCGAGAATCTATGGGGAGATGGCGGGTGTTGGCCTTGCGGGAAGTACGGATGGCCTTCTCCGGTATGACCTGAAAGGGGATTCCATTGCCGGGGCGATGTCTATGGCAACGACAGACCTCTCCTCGGTCGATTATATCTCTGCTGCAGCCAACTCCACCGCCGATCTGGATCGGGCAGAGGTCGCCGCTATCAAGAAAGTTTTTGGATCAAGGACAAAAGAGATTTCAGTGAGCAGTTTGAAGTCCATGATCGGAGAGTTCGATGGTTCAGGAGGCATCCGGGCTGCTGCAATGGCCTTGGCCCTTTATCATGGGGAGATACCCCCAACCATCGGAACAGAGCACCTTGATTCAGAGTGCGATTTGAATGTCGCCCTAGGTCCATCCAAGAAGAAAGAGGTCCGATCCGCCCTATTGAATGGTTGCTCTAACGGTGGTTCGAATATCTCTATTTCAATTAAACGGTATGTGTCATCTTAATTCCGAAATCCCTGCCCGCCCTGTACCCTATTAGGTTAAGGGCCTACCGGCAGGCAGGCGCAATCCGAATTCCGCATTTGGCTGAATGGCGGATCAAATATCTCCCTCTGGTTCAAGAATTTCTCTTCTTAATCGAAATATTTCAAGCGATTCTCAGAAATCAAGAAAAGAAAATGATTCAGAAAGAAAGAGTCAAAGCTCTCAATTGGAAGGAGATTAAGAAGGGCGATTACGTTCTCTACTGGATGCAAGCTTCCCAGAGAGCGGAAGATAATCACGCCCTCGAGTATGCTATTCTGAAAGCGAATGAATTGCGCAAGCCCCTGGTTGTATTCTTCGGGATTACGGATCGCTTCCCAGAGGCGAATGAGAGGCATTACTATTTCATGCTGGAAGGCCTTCGGGAAGTGAAAGGATCTCTGGAAAAAAGAGGCATCCAAATGGTCGTCCGTCACGAATCCCCTGAACAGGGCGCGGTTCGGATGGCTAAGAGAGCTTGTTTGGCGGTTGTGGACCGGGGGTATTTAAGGATACAGAGGAAGTGGAGAGACGACGCAGCGAAACGGATGGAATGTCCGTTGGTGCAGGTTGAAAGTGATGTTGTCGTTCCCGTCGAGGAGGCGTCCCCTAAGGAGGAATATTCGGCGGCAACCTTAAGACCAAAGATCCACAAAAAGCTGAAATCTTTTCTCGTTTCATTAAAAGAGAGGAATCCGGTTGTGAATTCGCTGTCCCTCAAGTTTCAGTCTTTTGATCTCGACGATTTAGAGAAGGCAATTTCTAAACTTCATATTGACCGGAGCGTAAGAAGAGTTAACTCTTTTCGTGGAGGCACAAAGGAAGCCAAAAAGCATCTTCGGACCTTTCTGGAATATAAGATCGATCGTTTCGGCGACCTACGAAATGACCCTTCTCTGGATTACCTATCCCATATGAGTCCTTACCTCCATTTTGGGCAGATCTCACCCCTCTCTACCGCCCTGAAAGTTTCGAAGACGGATAGCCCGGGGAGGGAGGCCTTTCTTGAAGAATTCATCGTCCGAAGGGAGTTGAGCATGAATTTTGTTTTCTATAATGAGCGGTACGACTCCTTTGAATCCATACCCGATTGGGCAAAAAAGTCCCTGAAAATACATCTGAAAGATAGGCGACCCTACCTCTATTCCTTGGAAGAATTGGAGGCGGCCAAATCGCATGATCCTTATTGGAACGCCGCTCAGAAAGAGATGGTGATCAAAGGGAAGATGCATGGCTATATGAGGATGTACTGGGGCAAGAAGATCCTCGAATGGACCAGAACCCCCGAGGAGGCTTTCCGGATCGCTCTTACCCTCAACAATAAGTATGAATTGGATGGAAGAGACGCGAATGGTTTTACAGGCGTGGCCTGGTGTTTCGGGAAGCATGATCGTCCGTGGGGAGAAAGGCCCATCTTTGGCAACGTTCGGTATATGAATGATAAGGGTTTGGAGAGGAAATTTGATGTAAAAGAATATGTAAAGGAGATGAATAAACTTAAGGAGAAAGTATAAAGGAGTCCATTTTCCGGTTGCCATTATTAGAATTCATTTGATAATATTTCCCTATTAAAATCCACGAGGAGGGAGTCCGATGAAACTGAGTGAATATTTTGAGAAGAAAAAAGGGAGAGGGGTCATCGCGACCTCGGATGCAGATGGGCAAGTGGGTATTGCTGTTTATGCCAGGCCCCATTTGATTGATGAAAAAACCGTGGCATTTATCATGGCGGACCGATTAATGCATAAGAATATTCAATCCAATCCTCGTGCGGCCTATCTTTTCCTGGAGTCGGGCGATCGATATGTAGGCAAGAGACTCTATCTAACGAAAATCAAAGAAGAAAAAAATAGCGCCCTGATTGATATGATACGGCGGAGAGAAAGCTGCCCTGTCTACGATAAATATCGGGATAAAACCAGGTACCTTGTCTATTTTCATGTGGATAAAGTATTGCCGCTCATCGGGGCCAAGAAGTAAGCATCCCTTGATCTGACCTAAAACACATGTTTCCGAAATTGTTACGCGGGAGTTGTTTATGAAAATCTTGATCACGGGTGGAACAGGCTTTGTCGGGACCCAACTCACCTCACGTTTAACACAGGATGGAAACGAAGTGACTATCCTTACTCGATCTCTAAAGCGATCTGGAGAGCCCCCCCGCGGGATTTCATACCTCCAAGGCGATCCAACCCAAAAAGGTCCCTGGCAGGAAGCAATTAAGAATCACGACGCTGTCATCAACCTTGCAGGCGCTTCGATTTTCGAGAGGTGGACGGAGGAGCATAAACGTGCGATCCGGGAGAGTCGGATCAATACAACCCGAAATATTGTTGAAGGGATTACGTCTGATCGAGGCAAACAGATGACCCTCTTCAGCACTTCGGCCGTGGGCTATTATGGATTTCACGGAGATGAGGAGATTACCGAGGAATCTTCTCCCGGGACAGATTGGTTAGCTAAGGTTGCGGTCGAGTGGGAAGGGGAGGCCCTCAAAGCAAGGGATAAAGGAGCGCGGGTGGTGATCACCCGGTTTGGCATTGTGCTGGGGGAGAAGGGAGGAGCCCTCGGTCAGATGATCCCTCTTTTCAAGAAATTCATCGGAGGCCCGATCGGGAGCGGAAAGCAATGGTTCTCCTGGGTTCATATCAAAGACCTGGCAGAAGCCTTTGCTTTCTTGATGAAGCATCCGGAGATTTCAGGTCCTGTTAATGTCTGCGCTCCGAACCCGGTGAGGAATAAAGATCTGGCGAAAACGTTGGGAAAAGCTCTTCACCGGCCTTCCTTCATGCCGGCTCCTGGATTTATGATAAAGCTGGTATTAGGAGAGTTCGGATCGGTTATCCTCGAAGGCCAGAGGGTCATTCCGAGACGGTTGCTGGAAAATGGCTTTGTCTTTCAGTATCCCGATATCGAGAAGGCCTTACACAGGATTGTAGGTCAATAAATCGAGCGCGAGATTCTCATCTCTCTTGATCGGGGAGAACGATATTTCAGTTTGTTGTAAATAAAGCAGACCTGCTCAGGGAGATCTTTGGTTTTTCCTTCAAGACTAAACCAACGGATTCCGCCGTCTTAATTGTCTCCTCATACATAGCCTGATTTACGTGAAGAATAGGTTCGGATAACAAGAATTTTCCCGAGGGCTTAAGAAGGGATTTGATCTCTTTAAAAAAAACGAGTTGGTCCGGCACTTCATGGACCATCCAGAAGGCAAGGATAAAATCGAGGCGTGTGTTGAGCCCAAGGGAGTCATTTTTACAGAGATGAGGGGTAATTTGGTGTTCAACACCAGCTTTCTTTGCTCTTTTCTGAAGGACCTTTAACATTTCCGGTTGAATATCCACCGCAATCACTTTTCCTTCCTCCCCCACCATTCTGGCAAGGGGAATTGAGAAATACCCCATACCGGGTCCGATATCCAAAACCGTATACCCCTCTGCGACATAGGGTTGAAGCATCTTTTCAGGGTCATGAAAAATTTTTCTCAAGAAATTGTCAAACGTGTAGGCACACCACCAGGGGCAAACATGCTTATCACGAAGAAGCAGGGTTTTTATAGGATTTTCCATGCCTCGCCACGGGGAAGGATGAGGGAAATCCCGCGAAGCGCGGGACTGATGGCCATTTTTCAGCAACTGTTAGAAGATTACTTCCCGGGAGCATTTAAGAAGGATGCATTCTCCACACGCGTCTTCACTGGGACAGCGGGCGCACTCCGAATCCGCAGCCGGATTTTCCATGTAAGCGACGAACTTCGCCTCGTCGCCAAAACAGACCGGCCGCACGTTTTCCTGTTTTAAGTCATCGTCCTCCATTTTCATTCTTAGATTATTCTCCCATAATCTCATGAAGATTTTCAAGGTCAGCTTCTTTCCAATTTTGACTTCTTCTTGTAAAGTTATTCTGAATAAATAGCTTTCGAGGAGGGAGAAATGACGGAAAAAGGAACAAAGTGTGAGGGAGAAGATTCTGGTCATGTCTGTGTGCTGGCCAGCTCCAACCAGTTCGATTTGATCAAAGAGATCACCAGGAAACCAAAGCATATCTGTTTCAATTGCGGGAGAGTCGCGGATTCGGAGAGGAATCTGTGCAACCCCATGCCCTTAGATTAAAGAGTCATCCTATTGGTTCCGAATCGTTTGGGGATGAAATCCGCTCCCTTTGATCCCGAAGAAATTTGCCCCCCATTCCTTTTGATCCGCGCTGTTTCCTACAGGAATGGGACATGATCCGATGGCATGCGTTTTCCACTTATCGAAGGATAGCCACGATAGACGTTTCCTAAGTCGTTTGAGAAAATGGTGAGGGAAATGGAAAGGAGGGAGGTCCCCAAGAAGACCTCCCGTCATGGGACAATGATCAATAATTTTCTGCAAGGACTTCAAAGTGGGCACGGGGGTGTTTGCACACCGGACATTTTTCAGGGGCCTCCTTGCCTTCGAAGACATAGCCGCAGTTTCTGCAATGCCACTTCACAGGGGTATCCTTTTTGAACACTTTCCCTTCTTTTACCGCCTTCAACAGATCCAGATACCGCGCTTCATGAAATTTTTCCACTTTTGCAACCTGGGAAAAGGTTTCGCAGGCTTCTGGAAAACCTTCTTTCTTGGCGACGTCAGCGAAATTCTGGTAGAGAGTCGTCCATTCGAAGTTCTCCCCAGCAGCCGCTGCCTTCAAATTGGCTGCTGTATCGCCAATGGTTCCTGCCGGGTAAGCAGCAACAATTTCTGCTTCCCCTCCCTTGAGCAGACTGAAGAAAAGCTTGGCATGTTCTTTCTCATTGTCCGCTGTTTGAAGAAAAATAGCAGCAATCTGCTCGTACCCCTCCTTTCTTGCCGCACTCGCAAAATAGGTGTAACGATTTCTGGCCTGAGATTCACCTGCAAAGGCAGCCAAGATATTCTTCTCCGTCTGACTTCCCTTGAATTCCATGATCTCTCCTCCTTTGTCTTGGATGATAAGCACCCATTCTTATGCTATCCGCTAAAATAATATCCAAACACAGTTATGTCAATAGAATAAGGATTCCACTCCCATGAGATTGGGATTAATTTTCTAGGAGGAAAAGTTGATCTTCTCCACTGGACATTGAAACTGTTTGAGAAATGGATAAGGGCGATAGGAAGAAACAATAATAGGGGAGGGTTTATGTCTGACCCCTGGTGGACAAATTAATTTCCGGATGGCTACTGGAGGAATTTGAAGAAATCTCCCTATGGGGTAAGAATGGCAAATCAGGTCCCAGGGGTTTTGGAAAAGAGAGTCACCCATCACATCGCTTCATTAAATTCTTCAAGATATTTAGCGATTCCTGAAACTCCCTTCATTTTTGATTTATCCAGCCAAAGGATCATAAAAGCACCATCCGGCACACCTTCCCATTGACATCTTATGCCATATTTAGACGCCGGCTCAAAACCAAAGCGCGGGTAGTAGTGTGGATGTCCAAGAACGATGATGAACGGGCAGGAATCTTTCTCAAGAATATCTATGCCGGATCGGATTAGCTTTGAACCCATTCCCTTACCCTGGTCATCCGGCAGGACCGCCACGGGGGCAAGTCCCATCCCTTCGAGAACACCATGGACACCTTCGATGGTTGCCGGGCTGAACAAGATATGGCCAATGAGTTGGTCCTCACAGAGGGCTATCAGTGAAAGCAATTTAGGACAGGTTAAGCGAAGTTTATCTACAAGCTCCGCTTCCTGCAACCGCCCGAAGGCCTTTTCGTTGACCAGGCGAATGCCATGGGCGTCTTCTGCCTTTTCTTTACGAATGGAGATCATACACTCCATTGATGCTTACTTCCTGTCCTCTTTTTCCCTGGAATGGTTGATTTTTTCGAAGAGTGATTTTTCTCTTTCCATCCGGAAGATGGCGGGGCGATGGGCATCCGGGCAGCAGAAGTAAGACAGATCATTTACGTAGTCCTCTTCTTCAGCGGTTTCCCTGCAAAGCGCTTGAGCTGCAGGGGCAATGGCACTCAGTGCAAAAATACAGACGTTGTCGCACTCCTCCAGGATCAACCATGTTGGAAATGACGCAAAGGTCATTCGGTCTCCTACATCAAAAAGAGCACACGTGCTTACAGGAATGCTTTCTTTGCCGTCAATCGCTTTTGGCTCACTCACCTTTACCACTCGTCAAGTGACTTTGTACATGGCATGACTCTCTTCGAAAAAAATCTATGATTCCATTGATGATGGAACGGTTCTCATGAGAAGGGTTTAAGTTATCCCTTTTAAAAAATCAAGACGTTCCCTCCCACCTCAGACATCGAGTACTTCCCGAACTTTGCTCGCGAATTCTTCATAGGTGAAAGGTTTCTGAATATAATTCACCTTTTTTTGTAAAATCCCATGGCGTACGATGGCGTCATCCGTATAACCCGACATGTAAAGCACTCTCATCTCTGGCTTCAAGGACTCGAGGCAATCCGCCAATTCGCGTCCATTCATTCCAGGCATGACCACATCGGTCACCATGAGGTGGATGGGCTTACCTTTTTGTTCCTGCACGAGACGGAATGCTTCCTCACCATTCGCGGCCTCCAGCAATCGGTACCCACTTGCCTGAAGGATCCTGCGAGCCAACCTCCGGACCATCTCTTCGTCTTCTACCAATAAGACAGTCTCAGACCCCTGCAGAGGTTTCGTCGTACGCATGCTTGGTCTGAGTGACTCAGCATCTTCTTCGATCCTTGGAAGATAAATCTTAAATGTCGTGCCTTTCCGAGGTTCACTGTAGACCCAAATATTCCCGTCACTCTGTTTGACAATTCCATAGACGGTAGAGAGCCCCAGCCCCGTTCCTTTCCCTTTCTCCTTGGTGGTAAAAAACGGCTCAAAGATCCGTTCCCTGACTTCGGGTGTCATGCCAATCCCTGTATCACTTACTGAAAGCATTAAATAACGACCTGGGTTCACATCGAAATGGGTTTGGCTGAAGTTTTCATCCAGCTCGGCGTTGGCCGTTTCGATCGTTAGTTTTCCACCGGATGGCATCGCATCCCTGGCATTCACTGCAAGATTGAGGACGACCTGTTCGATCTGCCCTGGATCTGCCTTGACCTTCCCCAAATCTTCAGCTAAAACCGTGACCAGTTGAATATCCTCGCCGATCAACCGTCGGAGCATTTTACTCAAATTGGTAACCACGTCATTGAGGTTTAATACCTTCGGCTGAAGGATCTGTTTCCGGCCGAATGCTAAGAGTTGGCGTGTGAGTGAGGCGGCCTTTTCTGTGGCCTTTTTGATATCTTCGGCATGTTCACGCATCGGATCATTGAAGGTGAGCTTCCTTAGTATCAAGTCGGTGTACCCGGCAATAACGGTCAAGAGGTTGTTGAAGTCATGGGCGACGCCGCCTGCCAACTGACCGATGGCTTGCATTTTCTGAGACTGGCGGAGTTGTTCTTGAAGGGCTAACCTCTCTTCTTCTGCCCGCTTGCGCTCGGTGACGTCCCGAGCAACACCCCGGAATCCGATCGGTTTGCCTACTGAATCCCTTATAAGAGATACTGAAATTTCGTTAAGCGCTTTAGTTCCGTCTTTTCTGATAACTTCCACATCTAATACCTTAATCGATTCCCCTGTTCTGTAGACTCCATTGAAGGCCTGATACAGTTTTCTGGCGGTTGTTTCATCTGTATACTGCCGGTAGTTCATTCCCATCAACTCCTCACTGGTATGTCCGAGATTTCTGGACTCTGCATCATTAACGAAGGTAAAATTACCAGCTAGGTCAACCTCAAGATAGCCGTCCTGGATGTTTTCAAGAATGGTTCGATATTTCTCCTCACTCTGTCGCAGCGCCTCCCCCGCTCGCTTTCGTTCAATAAAAAGCTGTGCGTTGGCGATGGCTCCCGCGATCTGGTCGCCGATTCTCTCAGCGAGTCTCACATCCTTATCCGTATAGGCATAGGGCTTTAGTGATCTCAAAAGCAGCCCTCCGACGATCTGTCCTTTTGAGAATAAGGGGACATTCATGATCGATCGAAACCCAGCTTGAAAAGTGGACAAAAGCATGGGGAAACGGTCTTTATATTCATTGAAGTCTTCTGTCTGGATGAGAAGCATTGACTTTGTTCGCACCATCTCGGCATTGCCTGAGCCTGTGAGGGGATAGATCTCCCCAACTTTCCGATCCGCGATCCCTTTTCCTGCCATGTAGACATTTGCAACGGTGTCCTTTTCAATATTAATGATGTTAATCACAATCCGGTCAAAGGGGATGAGCTTTCTTACTTGTTCAGAAAAGGGCTCATAGACTTCTTCGATGTTGAGAGTGGAGCTGATAATCCGGCCAATCCCCGCCATGATCTCGTTTTCTTTAGCGATCTGCCTGGCACTCTCTTCGCTCCTTCGCAATGCATCTTCTGACTTTTTCTGGTCGGTGATGTCAGACATGATGTGAACGGCCCCTATAAGACAACCGGTTTCATCCAGAAGCGGATCGACTGCAATGTTAAACCATCGATCATTCATAGGTAATATTCCGGTCTCTTTTCGCCGGGTCTTCCACATGCGTTCAATAAAGCACTCTTTAATGGATGATTGGTCCCAGTGCATGATTTCCGGATGGGTTCGGCTGACGATCTCACTGAAAGGTTTTCCCAGAAGATTGGCCATGGCTTTGTTACATTTCAGTATTCTTCCTTCCGGGTCGAGCAGACAAACCATGTCGCTAATACCATCGAAAGTCGTCCGCCATTGTTGGGCAGCCTTCAACAATGCATCCTCAGTCCGTTTACGCTCAGTAATATCTCTACCAGTATAGACAACGGAGGTCATCTTTCCTTCGCTATTTCTAACTTGAGACCCGCTTAAAAGAACGGGGACTTTCTTGCCATCCTTGGTTTTAAGGTAAATTTCATAATTCCTTAAATTGTCTTCCCTTATCAACCTCTCCAGTTCTCCGCCTTTCTGACGTATTTCTTCTGCGTCAAAAACAACGTCAAATGTATTGCTGATTAACTCCTCTGGTTTATACCCCAAGAGGTCACATGTTCCTTTATTCACTGTCCCAATTTTTCCATCCGGGTTGATCACGACTAAAGCATCGAGCATGTTCTCAATGATATTATCCACGTAATCTTTTGAAACCACCGTCTTTTTCAGATCCTCAGTCATCTTGTTAAAGGTATCGGCAAGCAGTCCCAGTTCATCCTTGGAATCTACTTTTACCCTATAGTCTAAGTCCCCTCTTCCTATGATTGCGGCGCCGGCGGTGAGCTCTTTTACCGGTTCTGTAAAGTGCTTAATCGCGAGATAAAGGATTATGCCAAGCAGGATCAATGCTGTTCCGCAGACTGTCGTGATCAGAAAAATGATCTCTTTCCTTCTTTCCGAGATCTCATTCAGAGAGAAACCGAACCAGAAAGACCATTTCTTTTTTCCCGCAGTGAAGGATTTAAAGAAGATGGCATGGTTTTGTCTGCGATCCAAAGAGATCGTTTCCTCTCCGGATGTTCGGTCGATATGCGGAAAATAGTCCTGAGCAAGGGTTCCCATAAAGGAGATATTGTCCGCTAAGTGTATGGCCCCGTCCTCTCTTACGATCCACCAGAAAAGGAAATCCTTTTGCTCGGATAATTTCTTGAGGCCCTCAAAGGGCCACTTCGACTCGAAATATCCCACCTCGATTTCTTTTGAAAGAAAGCTGCCAATAATTCTGTGGTTTTCTACCACCTCATTTTCCACATCCGAAATTTGCGCCGTCGAGAGGATATAGGAAATGGAAGACACGATGATAACAAAGGAAACAAACATTGAAAGAAAGATTTTCCAGAATAATCTCATTTGCTATTTTTGCCCCTTAGCACTGATTTCACAATGAACCTTTTGATCGTCATGATTTGTTTCCTTTTCAAGGAGTTGTCATTTTGTTTTGATGCCACCTTTTCGTACCAAAAAGAAAGCCCGTGACTTGGATAGTCCCCGGGCTTTGCAAAATTTCTTTTGCTTCGGCAACCCGGCTATCCCGGGACCCTGGGACCCGTGGCTTTCCCCGCCTGCATCAGATCCGATGCAGTGGGCCCCCCACCGATTTCGGCGGGCAGGCGTCCCACGATTACTCGTGGTTTGGCTTTATCGGCAAATTCAATTTAGATAGTTCCGATTATATTAGGCAGCAATTTCCATGCCGATGAAGATTCAATAATTAACCCTTTGGACTTTATTGGGGTTTTTACCAATCGAAATGTTACGAGAAGGCGAGAAGAGAACAATTTTTGTCTCATATTTATAACATTTAATCACTTTCATTTGGCTCCTAACTTGCGAAATAAAGAGGAAACCCAGAGAAGATCCGGTTGACGTTCAAAGTAGGAGCCGTTAGAACAAACGCCGCCATAGCACACTTAACCTTTTCAAAGGGGTTGTATTTTCATTCTTCATTTTGGTTTGGGGAGTCGCTTTGTTTCGACATGAACCAATCGATTAATTTGCGGGCGATGCTAATTTTCCCGGGGATGGGTGGCAAGGTATCGGCGGTAAACCAGCCGGCCGCTTCTATCTCATCATCGTTTGGTGAAATCTCACCACCGGCGTAAGTGGCTGTGAACCCGATCATCAGGGAATGGGGAAAGGGCCAGTTTTGACTTCCGAAGTATCGGATATCTTTAATTGTTAAGCCGACTTCCTCCTTCACTTCACGTGCAACAGCCTCTTCAAGCGACTCCCCCGGCTCCACAAATCCCGCGAGAACACTGTACATGCCTGGTAGAAAGTGGCGAGATCGAGCGAGCAGCAATTCTTGGCCCCTCTGAACGAGCACGATAATTGCCGGGGAAAGGCGTGGAAAATGGAGGAGACCGCACTGGGGACACTCTTTAGCCCTCTCAGTCACCCTGGTCTTTAGTGGCGTTCCACATTGGCCGCAGAATTGGTGTGTCCTATCCCATTCGGCAATCTGGACAGCCCGGGCCGCTACCCAGAAGAGGTTTTCTTCGAGACGGCCGTATAATTGACGCAGGCCTTCAAAGGACATGCCCGCTGGAGGAAGAGTGCCTTCACCGAGCTCAACGGCGTAACAGGGACGATCATCGAGGACTCCGAGATAATTCTGACGAAGAACCGTCAGCCCCATCTCTTCGAAATGGGCAAGAATCGGGAGCCTGACCGAAGAAGCCTCCAGATGGACGAGGAGCTTGGTATCAAGGAAGGCAAACCAAAAGGCAAGGCTTGATCGGTCTGCTGGGGGAATGATGCCAGGGATGAATTTTCTCTGTTCGCCCACGGTTTTCCTCGTGAGTCTTATTATAAATGATTCAACCATTTCATCAAATATTTTGCTTCCCCCCCACCTTGCCCCGGGGAGTATGTTTCACCACTCGACAGGGCGAGTCCTCCCCCACCGGAGGCCGTGTGGGAATTGAACAAGGAGGCGAAGACGGAGCAGCCAGGCAGATTTCGAAAGTTTTAGAACGCGGTCCTTCTAAATAGTCTCATCGTTTCATAATCCATTAGTCTTATAGTCTTTTGACCAACCGACTATCCGACGAACGACTACACAAGCAGGTGCCGCTCTAAAACTTTCTCATCCGCCCGTCTGCTCCGTGGCAACTTGAGGGGCATCAAGGTAGAACGAGATCGTAATTGTAATAAAGCCTCCCCAGAGGAGGGTAATGGAAGAGGGATCCCCACCGAGGAAGGGTATCGAAAAATCCCCGTCTTCAAGGCAGGCAGTGGGGAAGGGGAGGATAATCAAAGAATCTCCGATTCGACGAAAGGGGAGTCCTTGTGCTATATTTATTCGACATGTCCGATCCTGAAGTGATCATTATTGGTGCTGGAATCGCGGGGCTGACCTGTGGCTGCCTTCTGGC
>Ga0214473_10004388_pt1 | contig 16978 bp, 15 predicted proteins | sample RVTome_7_FD_203509 | JGI IMG/M metagenome (GOLD analysis project Ga0214473, IMG submission 203509) | Soil microbial communities from uranium-contaminated site in the Upper Colorado River Basin, Wyoming, United States - RVT98D197 | ecosystem: Environmental > Terrestrial > Soil > Contaminated >... | reverse complement strand
GGCCATTCGGGAACCCAGCTTAAGATACTGGCTGGCTTATGCCGCAACTGCCGTCGCCCTGGCCTACGTACATTATTTTGCCTTATTTTCCATCGCTGGCCAGCTCGTCTTTATATTAGGATACTTGCTTGTCCGCACCAGAGGTCGCCTCGGCGAAATACTGGACTGGCGCCAGACTTGGTACGCCGCCCTGGCTGTCATCACCATGCTAGTTTTATATTTGCCTTGGCTGCCGGCATTTTTATCTCAAAATGCGCAAGTTCAGCAAACCTATTGGATTCCGCCCCTGGGCGGCTGGTCTATACCCGATACTTTCTATCGCCTGTTTATTCCTACCACTGGCACTCCCCCGCACACCGGCTTTGTTGGGGTGCTTATTGCCGTCTCCCCGCTTATCTTGACCGTTATCGGCTGGCTCTGGCTTGTTAAACGAGTCAAGGAAGAAGCAAACTGGCTAGTTATGCTCTCCGGTTTTGTGCCTTTTGTCCTCGCCATCGTCATCTCACTCCTTGGCCAAAGCTTGTACCAAGATCGGTTTTTCATTTTCACTCATATTTTTATTGTCATTGGCCTAGCCATGCTTCTGTCCCGTTTGCGGCCCGCCTGGTTTAGATATGTCACTCTCGCGCTGATTATTTTTGGTTTTGCTGCCGCCTCCCTATCCTACTGGCTCAAGCTTGATATTCCGGACAAGCCCGGGGCGCACGCTGCCACCCAGGCCATCTTTGAACAATATCAGGCAGGCCAACCTGTCTTAGTCAGTTCGCCATTCATATTTTTTGCTGTTGACCACTACGCGCGGGAAGAATTTGACTCGGCAGCCACCCCCCGCCTTTATTCTGAAACAGGGCAGCTTCTCCACTTCGCCGGCGGACCAATCCTCACCGCGGCCGATATCGTCGGCCCGGAAATATACAAAACAGATGCCGACGTTCTCTGGGTAGTCGACACCACCGGCTTTGGCGCTTCCCCCCTCGCCCCGCCGCTTCCCTGGCAACCCGTCATTACCAAAACCTATCCCGAAGTCTTTCCCTATCAGGGTGACGTCTTGGTCACTCGCTACTCTCGCTAGTTTTGTAGTACACCCGGTTCGGTATTCTCAAATCAATATATTCTAGAGCTTTCTTCTCCTCCTCGCCTATTGTTGTCGTAAGCAATCGCTGTAGAATATTCAATTGCTGTGCGGCGGAACGCGTAACGTCAAAGCGCACTTGCCAGTTATTATCGAGGGTGAAGTGCACTTCGCGCGCCGCCAGTGAGGGGATACGCACCTCGGCCACCTGGCTCCCGGTGCGCTTTGGCAGCTCATTTTGTACCTCTTTCAGGAACGCGACAAACGAGGTATCCACCGCCGCTGCTCCCAGCGTCACCGCAGTTTCCCGGTCATTGTTCTTCACCGTCGGTAGGACAACTTCAGGTAACGTTTCCAGCCTTGCCTCCTCGTAAGGCACTCCGGCCTGGTCAACAAAGTAGTACTTCCCACCTGACAACAATAAAAGCTCCGGCGTCTTTTCTTGAACAATAACCTTTATAGTCCCCGGTAGTTTACGGGTTATATATACCGTTCGCACTTGCGGCAGAGTCGAGACAATTTCTGTCTCAATAGTCTGGATAGGCACAAAAAAAATATTGCGGTTCAAGGGGAGATGCTCTGTCACCCGCTCAATAATAGTTTGCACCGCCTCCCTCGTGTTCTCTCGCGCGTCGACCACCGTTACAGCCTGCACTGTGAAAACTTCAGTGCGGAAAAACAGCCAAGTGAACAGGATTAGTGGCACGGTAACAATGGCCACCAGTAATGCCACCGAGAACCAGGGCAGCCCCCGGCGCCATAGCCTACGCACCGTACGATGTTGGAATAGAGCTAACATAGTAATTTGACTTTATCATAGGCGAGAGTTTAACTTAGTACAGCGTTTGTTCTCTGCTAAAATCAACCCCCCGGAGAAATGTCATGTTTCCCAAATATCTTTACCAGACGCCAGAGACCTCTCCCGAGCTGGCTCGCGCGCAGCGCACCTTAGCTGGCCTTCAGGCTTCACTTCTGGTGGCTATCCTTCGGACCTGGCACATTAAACCCTGTCGGGAAAAGATGCCCTGCCTGGCTAGCCACACCAGACCCAAGTGCCAGTTTAACATGCGCACTGCCGTGGCCGCTTACTGGCGCCTAGCTTCACCAAAGTCCCAGGCAGAGGTACACGAAAGACTTCTGCAACTTCTGTACTGGCGGCAGCGCGGGTATCCCGCTTACGAATTGCTGCAAGGAGGCATGGAACACGGGCAGCTGGCCGAGGTATTTCAGGATGATTTCGGCGACTGGTGCGAGGAAACGGGCAAAAAAAGATGCGCTTCTCCTTCTTGGATTGTAGTTAAGCTTATCCGTCTCGACCCCCTGGCCAGCAAAGAGGAACTAGCCTATTGCCTCGACCCCCTAGATACCTTGTCCGCCGCTCGCCTGGGCGCCGCCTGGCTGCACCTACTGACTAGAGTATGCCAGCGAGTAAGGATCTTTCTTCAAGGAGATCAGAAAATCCTCGCTGTGCAGTTCTCCTCCACCGTGGGGCCTTATCGTTTCTAGCAGCGACGCGCCCCCATCCCTGTCACCCGTTGACAGGTTTTTTTATGCTCGTAAACGGCAAATACTTATGCAGCACTTTCGGTATGGCAATCGAGCCATCCGCCTGTTGGTGATTCTCTATTAGAGCAATTAGTACTCGTCCCACTGCCACCGCCGTTCCGTTTAGCATATGTGCTTTTTTTATTGTATCAGCATCCCTCACCCTGATGTTCAGCCGTCGTGCTTGGTAATCTGTCGTATTGCTTGTCGAATGTGTTTCGCGAAATTTTTTCTCACTCGGTATCCACGTTTCAATATCGTAGGTTTTAGCCGCGGGTGCCCCCAAGTCGCCGGCCGCTAGCTTCATCACCCGATAAGGTAGGAACAGGGAATCCATAATATATCGTTGTTGCGTAAGTAGAAACTCATGTTCACCCCCAGATTGTTCCGGAGAACAAAAACTAAACATCTCAACCTTGTTAAATTGATGTACTCGCAACATACCCTTCACGTCTTGCCCATGGCTTCCAGATTCTCGGCGGAAACAAGTTGAATAGGCTACGTAACGACGCGGCAGAGGATCCTCAAGGATTTCTTCCATATGCATTGCTCCGACGGACTGTTCGCTTGTACCTACCAAATATAGATTGTCTTGTGTCTTATAAATTTCATCCCCTTCATGATCAAGATATCCCATCCCTTTCATGGCCTTCTCATTAATTAAAACTGGTGGAATAATTGCCTCGAAACCAATATCAACAAGATGGTCAATAACATAAGAAACCAATCCCAACTCCAAGCGAGCCAGCTTATTTTTTATATATACAAAGCGACTACCTGATACCTTAGCAGCACGAGCCAGGTCAATATATTCTGGTAACAGCTCTAAATAACTTTTCGCTTCAAATTTGAATTCGGGGATTTTCACCTTGCTTTCAGCTCCTACCCGTGCCTCTTCTTTCCCGCCGTTTGGCACATCTCCCAATATCATGTTTGGCAGCGATCTCCACAACTCATCGCGTTGTTCTAAGAGACTGATAAGCTTCCTTTCCCCAGTTTTTATTTTTTTCGACACTTTCTTTGCATCATTTATTATCTTCCCCCTCTCCTTCTTATCAGCCGCGGCCACGAGTTCGTTTACTTTATTTTGTTCACTTCTCAGTTTTTCAACCTCACCGTTCAGCTCGCGCCATTCCTTATCTACCTTCCACAATTTTTCAACACTCTTTTCTTTTACACCTCGCCTGACCAAGTTGCCAGCCACTGCTGGCCAGTCGTCACGTACTTTTCTTATATCAATCATCGTTCTGGTTTAAGCAAGGGAAAGGCCATAGTGTCCCGCACGCTTGGTACATCGGCCAACACCGCCACCAACCGGTCAATACCTAGCCCCCACCCCGCTGCCGGCGGCATGCCGTACTCCATAGCCCGCAGGTATCCCTCATCAATATCAGCCACTTCGTTATCACCCAACTCGCGGTTCTTTAGTTGTGCCATAAAGCGTTCGCGTTGTTCTACCGGATCGTTTAATTCAGTGTAAGCGTTAATCAACTCCATCCCGCCCACCAACAACTGCCACTTCTCGGCTACGGCCAGGTTTGACAAGCTCCGTTTAGCCAAAGGCGCCAACTCTAGCGGGTAGTCGTATACAATTGTTGGCTGTACCAGCTTTGGGCGCACCAGCTCTTTGTATAGCTCGTCAACCAATTTACCATACGTCCGAACTTCTGGCACCGCCAGACCCTTATTTTCTAGAATTGTGACGTAAACCGCCGGATTCTGTTCTTCTAAAACATCAATTCCCGCCGCCTCAAGCATCAGTTCCCTAAAACGTGCTCGCTTCCATGGCGTGCCGAAAGACAAAGTAAACTTGCCGTAAGGCACCTCTTCACCGCCGGTTATATCTCGTACCAAGGCAGATAAAAGTTCCTCCGTCATGTCCATCAGGTCTTCGTAGTCCGCGTACGCCCAATATAGCTCACACATGGTAAATTCCACGTTGTGCTCTCGGTCAACCCCCTCGTTACGGAAATTGCGGCCGATCTCAAACACTTTTTCAAATCCGCCAACCAGTAATCGTTTCAAGTATATCTCTGGCGCTACCCTTAAATACAAATCAGCATCCAAGGCATTGTGGTGAGTGACAAATGGCTGGGCTGCCGCCCCTCCCGCCACCGGTTGCAGAATCGGCGTTTCCACTTCCTGGTACCCCCGCTCCATAAGCTCATGCCGGAGCCAATCCAACACCCGGCCGCGGAGCAGCACGGGCAGTCGCGTCTTACTATTCAAAAGAAAATCAACCTCTCGCTGGCGGTAGCGCGTTTCCTTATCTCTCAATCCGTGCCAAGCGCTAGGCAAGGGCCGGATACTTTTAGCTAATAGATGCCATTCCCGTACTCGCAAAGTGCGCGCACCCCGCTTAGTCATAACAACCATGCCCACCGCTTGTATAAAATCGCCTACATCAAGTAAGTCAAGTCCCTCAAAGTCCACCACATCGTTTCTCGTAATCTGCAGCTGCACAGATCCCGACATATCAATAAGATCTAGAAAGGCCACACCGCCATGACTTCTCAACGCCCTGATGCGGCCAGCTAATGTTATCGGAGTCTGCTCGTTGTTAAGCGTATCAAACTGATCTAACATCTCAGCCGTTGTATGGGTCCGTCGTGCTTCAGCCGGATAGGGAACGTGGCCAGCCTTAACTATTGCCTCACGCTTAGCCAGCCGTGCTTGGCGTATTTCTTCCAGTCTTTCCTCTGCCATTACAAGTCAAAGTAAGCTGGTAAGTAAATTAAGTAAAGCAAACCCGAACCTTAACCTTACTTCTTAATTTACTTTAGCTGCTTAATTTATTGAATTTCAATTATCTCGCACTCCTTATCACCAGCCGGCGTGGGAACAATTACTGTCTCATTTCTCTTCTTATCCAGCAGAGCCCGACCTACCGGCGACTCATTGCTGATTTTATTCTGCAGTGGGTCTGCCTCATTTGAACCTACAATACGGTAAGTTAATTCCTTGCCGTTGCACTTAAGCACCACTGTGTTTCCCACGCCCACTCGATCAGTTCCCGCCCGGGTTATAACCTGTGCGTTCTTGATGACTGACTCAATTTCCGCAATACGCTCTTCGATCCGTCGTTGTTCCTCTTTAGCATTAACATACTCGGCATTCTCCGACAGGTCCCCTTGTTCTTTGGCCGTGTGGATAGCTTCGGCAATCTCCCGCCGCCGTACCGTTTTCAGCCAGTTAAGTTTCTCTCTCAGTTCTCCCCAGCCTTCCTTTGTAAGATATGTTTCTCTCATAAGATAAGCCTACAGATTATATAATTATAAGAGCCAAGTGTAAGGATGACCTTACCAGCGGTCAAGGCAATTTGTTAACACTTTGTCATAACGTGTTGACAAAATACTAATCCTCTCTGTCGGCCCACCACCGCCAAATCTCTTCAGCGATTGGCACAGCGTCAATATCACCTTTTCCGCCTCGCTCCAGAAGCACGGTTACCACTAGTCCCGGCTCGTTATAAGGGGCAAAACTGGTAAACCAAGCATGAGTATCATCGTCATTTCCCACCTGCGCCGTCCCTGTTTTACCAGCTACGTCAATAGCCAGAGCGTTCAAACTACGAGCCGAGCCTTCTTGCACCGCCGCCCGCATGCCTTCGCGCACTGTTTCTAGATGTTGCCGGGTAACTGGCAACCGACGTCCTTGCGGCTTCCCCGCTCCAGTTACTAACTGGGGCTCATAAATTGTTCCCCAGTTGGCTAGGGCCGCTGTCGCCACCGCTACCTGCAAAGGCGTCACCAACACATCGCCTTGCCCGATGCCTAAATGATACGTATCTCCTATATACCACCTCTCGCCTTTTGTGCGCTCCTTCCATTCCGGAGACGGCAAAAGACCGTCTGTCTCACCGGGCAAATCAATACCAGTTGTTTGCCCCCAGGAAAACGCCCCCAGCCAATCTATAGTTCTCTTCACCCCCAAACCAGTCCTCGTCCCATCCCCCCCTGTCAAAAGATAGAAAAAAGTGTTAATCGATTCTGCCAGCGCCCGCGTAACATTCGTGGCGCCATGTCCGCCCGCTTTCCAGTCAGGGAAAAACCACTGTCCTACCCGAATACCACCGGTTGATAAAATAGTTGTCTGACGCGAGATAATACCTTCCTCTAAGCCGGCCACGGCGATCAGCGGCTTTATAGTCGACCCGGGTGCGTAAGTGCCACTAATCGCTCGGTTGAAAAGCGGCTGCGCCGGTTGTTCAAGAATATTTTGCATCTCGTCCGGTCGTCCTGGCCGCGAAAACACATTCGGGTCAAAGGCAGGATAACTAACTAAGGCCTTGACCGCTCCCGTGTCCGGCTCTAACACCACAACCGCTCCCGACCTGGCACCATCATCGAGAAGATTATATATGAACTGCTGCAAGTCAGCGTCAATCGTCAGATACAAATCTTCACCAGGCACCGGCGCTTCCTCTTTTATATAGCGCTGGAAGCGCCCCGCCACATCAACTTCGGTGTATGACGCCCCGTGTCGTCCCCGCAGCCGAGAATCATATTGTTTTTCCACCCCCCCCTTACCGGTCATATCGCTCAATAATAAATCCTGTCGCTGCGTCAATTCATTTTCATCAGCTAATCCGGTGTAGCCCAGCACATGAGACAAAGAGTCATTATACAAGTATTTACGCACTGACGACGATGTCAGGTGAACCCCTGGCAAACGTTCAATTACACTTTCGATGCCAATGACATCGTCGTGAGGCACAGCCGCCGCCAGCAATGTTACGCGCTTATGTTCGCGCGCTGCCGTCAACGCATTCCTAATGTCTTCGTATGTAACATCAGTCAGTCCCGGCAGCAGATCAAAGAGTGGTGCCTCGTACTCTTCACTTGGCAGCTGGGTGGGATCCAACACCACGTCGGTACTAGCCACATTCTCCACCAGTTGTTGGCCGTGGCTATCATAAATTATTCCTCGGGGTGCTGGCAATGGCAGCACCGCTACCCTATTTTCCTCCGCTCGCACCTGCCAGTGCCGTCCCTGAATAATCTGCAGTTGAAAACTGCGCCCCATAATTACACCCATCACCGCCACCCAGAGTAGCAGCAAAAACCCAAATCGTCTCTCGCGAGAGATCCGGAGAGGCTTAACCTCCTCAATAATCGTCTCAAATTCTACCATGTCCTATTATAGTTAAAATGAATAAGCACAGAAGCACTGTAAACAAACAAAGTGGCCAAGATAGCCGTGGTGATCAGCTTCAACCAAGGCACTATCTCCATTACAGCAACCAGGCCCGCCGGTGACCACGACTGCATCCTTAGCACTGCCACGCTATCCGGTAGGAAAAGTATAAATAGTTGCGCCGTCACTGACGTAGCTACCAGTACCAAATAAAAAAATGACACGTCAACACTAATGCGCCGGCCCAGATATTTAACCAGCCATGGCGTTAGTACAGCCACGGCCGTAACCCCCACTGGCAGTACCGACAAAAACTCTGCCATAATCGCTATTACAATCAGATACGGGAGGGGACTAGGTACAGCATAAGTGATAATGCCGGTCATGAGTATTAGTCCCGGCAGCCACCAGAAAAATCGGCCGAGGGCATAACTTACTAAGGCAATCACTACTACATATGTCACCTCTCTCCTCATGGAACTACCAGGATTGTCACCGCGAAGATACGGTCTGCGTCATACGGTACGCTCAAGCGCGCCCGCCGGTATGGCTCATGTACTTCATCTTCAGTTGTCTGGATAGTACCAATCAGAAGGCCGGCTGGTATCATATCATCTTTCTGCACAGCTACGACCGTCTGACCTGGTTCCAGCGTCACGTCCCGCGGGATATTGGTGAGCTCAATGCCGGTGTAAGTCTTGCCCCGCGCCAAGCCACGCCCGGAGAGGTCTTCTCCAGCTAACACTTCCGCCGGCAGGCTAGTATTTGGATGGAACAGTAATTGCACTACCGCTGTATGTTCATGAAGCTCGGTAACAAAACCAATCAACACCGAGCCTCGTATGACAGCTGGCGCGTCCAAAATAACTCCCTCCGCTGCTCCGCGATTAATAACATAATGCGTACGAAAAGTGTCAATCGGGCGAGCCGCTACCTCGGCCGCTATACCCCGAAAACCAACCAGCGCCGGTGCCCCCAACTGCTCACGCAAGCGGACATAATCCGCACCCTCTGCTCTCAATCGCACATTTTCAGCCGTAAGTTCCGCTAGCTGTTCAGACACGTTATGCGGCACTGTCAGCGGCCCAACTTTAAACCAACGGGCCAAGGTGGCGGTACTGCCCCACCAAACATAGCCTCTGGCCGAATATGCTAGCGGAGTCTGTGCGAGTAATCCCAGCGCCATCACCGCCACCAACAATCCTAACGCATACTTACTTCGCCGTGTCATTATTTGAGCTGTGTATCGTGGACGCTAGGTAGTAACACTTCTTGCAATGCTTCCAAGTCTTCGAGTATAAAGCCTGTGCCGCGTACTACCGTAGTCAGTGGATCATCAGTCAGCCAAGTTTGGATTCTCGTCGCCTGCCGAATGACCTGGTCCAAACCCCGAATGAGACTACCTCCTCCAGCCAACATAATCCCCCGCTCAATAATATCAGAGATGAGTTCAGGTGGAGTTTCTTCCACCGTATTTTTTACAGCATCCACAATAATGCCGATCGACCGTGTCAACGCTTCTCGCACTTGAGTATCACTGATAATCACTTCTTTAGGCAGCCCCGTCACCAAATCTCTCCCCCTCAAGGGGGTCTCCAACGGCTCGGCTAGCGCGGCGGCTGAACCAATGCGAATTTTAATTTCTTCCGCCGTACGTTCACCAACCACCATATTAAAGTTATCCCGAGCGTACTTTACGATGTTCTCGTTCATCTCATCTCCGGCTACACGCAAAGTTTTGCTGACCACAATGCCCCCTAACGAAATAACAGCCACCTCTGTCGTGCCACCCCCGATATCCACCACCATATTACCCGTTGCTTCATGTATCGGCAGCCGCGAGCCAATCGCCGCAGCCATAGCCTCTTCAATCAGAAAAACACTCCGTGCCCCGGCCCGCAAACTAGCCTCTTCCACAGCCCGACGCTCTACTTCTGTCACAGAAGAAGGAATACCAATTACCACGCGCGGTCTAGGCAGTAAGTAAAAACCATCTTGATGCACTTTTTGAATAAAGTAGCGTAACATTTGCTCCGTCACCTCAAAATCAGAGATAACCCCGTCCTTGAGGGGGCGTATGGCCACTATGTGGGCCGGCGTCTTGCCCACCATCCGCTGGGCCTCCTTGCCAATGGACAATACGTCACCAGTTTTTTTATTTATAGCCACCACCGACGGCTCGTTTATAACAATGCCGCGGCCCCGCACGTACACCAACGTGTTAGCCGTACCCAGATCAATACCAATATCCTGCGAGAAGGCACCAAAAATTCGATCAGTAAGTCTCATAGACAAGCCAGTAACTGCTCAATTTTCATCATTTGCACATTATCTTCCCCGCGCCGTTTAACCTCCACCTGCTTGCCCGTCCTCTCCGACACGACTACTCGCCAGGGAATGCCTATCAAGTCTGCCTCCGTGAATTTTTCTCCAGCCGACGCCTGCCAACGGTCATCATACAGCACATCCTGATTGTTTTTTTTAAGTTTCTCATAAACCGCCTCCGCCCGTTGACGAACCGACCCGTTGTCCAAGTTAAGGCCTAGCAAGTGAACAGCGCACGGGGCTACAGCCAAGGGCCAAACAATACCCTGATCGTCATGAAAAATTTCCACCAACACACCCATCACGCGCGTCGTCCCCAGGCCGTACGATCCCATATAAACTGGCTGACGTCTGCCCTGCCCATCAGTTACATAATAGTTGAAAGCCTGAGAGTATTTAGTGCCCAAAGCGAAGATATTGCCCACCTCGGCCGCTTGGTATGATTTGTACTTTTTCCGCACCTCATCCGGCACTACTTCTTTGTTATAGCGGACATTGTTATCCTCATCTAAGTAAATAGTATCTTCACCAGCCTCACACACCGTGTCAAATTCATGCGAGTATTCTTTCGTAAACGAACCCCCGCTCGCCAACACCTCGTGTGTGATCTCGCCTAAACCCAGCCTGTTAAAAGTACGCCGGTAAGCTTCCTTTGCCTGTTCGTAGAAATTTTTAAAATCTTCCTCGGTGGCGTGGAAGCTGTACAAATCCTTCATTCTAAATTCCCTTCCTCTCATCAAGCCCGACTTTGGTCGCGGCTCGTTGCGGAACTTGGTCTGAATCTGGTAAACCGCGCAAGGCAGATCTTTATAGCTGGGGCGGAAGCGCCGCACAATCGGTGTAATGACTTCTTCATGAGTTGAGTTGAGCACGTAAGTAGTGTCATTGACCGCCCGCGATGCCTTATTGCCTCCGCGCGCCTCCAACAGCACGTCCATCTCGTTTAAACGCCCTGTCTGCTCCCACAACGATTGAGGAGCCAATGACGGCATTAACATCTCTGCGCCCAAGGCATCCATCTCCTCGCGGACAATCATTTCAATCTTTGTCAACACTCTTAAACCCAGTGGTAGCAGCGTGTACACCCCCGCCATAGTTTGGTGTATAAAACCAGCTTTTTGCAGAAGAGTGGCGTTAACGGAATCAAGTGGCCGCATCTCCTTTATAGTTCCCAGCACAAGTTGTGAGAAACGCATAATTTAGAAAAAACGAGTAATGTCTTTAAAAGTAATAAATATCATAAGCAAAATCAGCAGAGCAAAACCAGTCATATGAGTGGCTTGTTCCCAGCGAGCCGGCAGTCGTCGCCTAAACAATATCTCCAAGCCCACAAACAATATTCGCCCTCCGTCCAAAGCGGGAAAAGGAAGAATGTTAATCAAAGCCAAGTTTAAACTAATCAGTGCGGCAAACTCCAAGATATAGCTCATGCCCAGGTTGGTCACCTCATTAGTGTAAATGGCAATACCTACCGGCCCGGTTATTACCTCGCCCATCGTGCCTTCGCTTGCCAGACGTTGTAACAACAGCCAAAACTGGCCCCCAATGGACACCAGCATTTGTCCCGTTCGCTCCCCACCCACCAGCGGTGCTCGCCACCACACTACACGCTCCAAGCCCGTCTCCTGCAGAACCACACCCCAGGCGCCTTCTTCTGGAGGCCATTCCGTGCGCGGGATTGCCGTCACAATTTTATGTACTCCTTGGCGTTCCACTTCTATCGTCATCGGCTGTCCCAAACTCTCTGCCACCAGACTCTGTATCCGCTTCGCTGTGGGATTAATCACGGCGCCAATTGATACGACGCGGTCGAGTGGTTCAATGCCCGCCTGCTCCGCCGGCGAGTTGGCAGACACGTCGATGATAAAAGCCTTAATATCATGCACCCGCTCCGCATTTTTCTCCGTCACCAGAGTGGGAATGCCAATTCCTGCCTGTATACTTAACAAGACCGCCGCCAGCACCACGTTCATTAGCACACCCGCTGCCAAAATCAATAGCCGCTTCAGCGGCGTTTTACTGGCAAAATTTGTGGGGCCAGGGGAGGGATCATCCATATCCTCTCCCTCAATTTTCACGTAGCCGCCAATGGGCAACAAGTTAAACGAGTAGCGCGTCCCTCGACGTACAAAAGAAAAGAGACGGGGCGGAAAGCCGAAGGCAAATTCTTCCACGCCGCAGCCGGCTCCCCGGGCCACAATAAAGTGTCCCCACTCGTGTGCCAGCACCAGTACCAGCAACAGCCCGATAAACACTAAAACCGTCAACCACAACATGCCCCTAAGCTTAAGGCTTAAAGGCCTTCCTGGCCAGCCCTTTTAACAATCAGACCGTCTTTATATCTTCTTCTTTCTTGTCCGCGATTTTTTCGATCTCGGCGTTGGCCTCATCAATAAGCTCATCCAGCTTCTTCTTGGTGGCGTAGAAATCATCCTCCGTTACGCTGCCTTCCTCCCGCTCCTCCCTAAGCAGTTTTAAAGCATCGTCCCGTGCCTGGCGCAGTCTCACCCTTGCCTCCTCAATCTTTTTATGCAGCATTTTAATGGTTTGTTCTCGCATCTCTTCAGTCAGTGAAGGAAAAACCAGACGGATAATTTGTCCATCTAGATTCGGTTGCATACCCAAATTAGCTTCCGACAAAGCCTTCTCAATAGCTCCCGCTGCTCCCCCATCCCAGGGAGCCACAACCAACGTCCGCGCATCCAGGTTATTAATTGCCGCCAGCCCCTTGAGCGGCGTGCGCGACCCGTAGTGCTCCACCGGTATCCGCTCCACCAAATCCGGCGTCACTCGACCCGTACGCATCCCCACAATCTCACTGCTAAACCACCCCACTGCTTCTATTCTTGCCTCCTCAAAAATATCGTAAATATCTTGATGTATCATGTTATTATCATGTCGCATTGTTAGGCAACGATGCAAACAGAACTTCGCGCGCTAATTTCTCATTACCCCGCAGACTTTTGATGCAGTAGTAATCACGCAAGCGCATAAACGCTAATCTAAGCTCCCGGCTCGGGCCATGTCTTGACAGCCGTTCACTCAGGCCCATAGCTAACCGCCCCATTTCATCACCGGTTTCCCCAGCGGAGGCCGACGCTATCCACACGGACAGGCAGCGCGAGCGAATAGTAGGTAACAGACGGCCAGGATTAGTTGACGTGAGCAAAAAACGATTAGCGGCGGTAGATTCTTCCAGCGCCTTTAGTAAGGCATTACCCGCTGGCAGACTAAGCCTCTCCGGGGCTGGTATAATGATTAATCGTTTGCTTCCCAGCGTGGTACGCGCAATATTGTAAAACACTCCCCGCAACTCTTTAATTGATATAGTGAGCTTTTCAGCCGCTATTTGCACTACTTCAACATCCTCTCGTGCAGTCATTTCCTCCGCTCTGCGTTTTAGCTCGGCCGCGTGCGTTCCCGTTAGCAATACCGGCGCTTCCGCTTCGTCCGAGTCGAGCCAATGCTGCAAAAACTGCTGGGGAGTATCTGTCATCGCCTCTTCGCCAAAAAATATAGCAGCGGCGGCGCCACAAATATAGATGAGTAAGTTCCCACCGTTATCCCGGCTATCAAGGCCACAATAAACCATCTAATACTCGGGCCGCCGAGTAACAACAACGCGCCCAATACTAGTAGTGTCATGAACCCTGTGTTGAGTGAACGTGTCAGGCTGTTCTTGTTCGCATCATCAAGTATGTTTAAAAGACTGCCGCTGTGTGCGGACAGCCAATCTGACTTAGCCCGGTTGAAAATGACAATGGTGTCGTTCACCGAGTAACCCAAAATAACCAGCATGGCTGTCACAAACAGCGTGTCAATACTGACTCCCAGCCAGGCTCCCAAAATCACGAACATCGCCGTCACAAACAACAGATCGTGCACTAAAGCGTAAATTGCCGCCACCCCAAACTTCCAGGGAGAAATCAACCCTCCGGCCTTGCGGAAGGTGTAGGTCAAGTACACTACTAATATTACTAATGCCACTGCCACCGCCATGACTGTCTTACGCCGCAGCTCCGCGCCAATGGTCGGTCCGATGGATTCAAAACGCAGCTCTTCTATTAATATGTCCTTTTCACTTAAGATCCGTAGCACTTCTTGATGTTGTGATTCAGACAAGGCAGTCGTCCTGATCAACAGACGACTGCCTTCACCAGACTGCACCGCGCTGGTCAGACCAAGCTCCTGTTCCAGGGCCGCCCCCACATTTTCCGGCACCATCCCTTTGGTCTCAATCTCCAGTAGCGACCCCCCCGTAAAGTCAATACCCAACACCGGGCGAATCAGTACAATCAGTCCAATGCTGACTATCATAGTCACTAGCGGGATAATCAGCCACAATTTTATTTTCTGTATCATGACGGAGATTTCATAGAACGTACTGCCAGCCAGAATGGTCGCTGCACGAATCTTACTGCCAGGACCAATGACAACAGAACGCGTGTTACCGTAACCGCAGTGAACATAGATAGAACAATCCCCAGCGCCAGCGTCAGCGCAAAACCCCGCACAATCGACGTACCAAAACTATACAACACTAGGGCACTTAGCAAGCCGGATACATTAGAAGCCCAAATTGAGCTCCAGGCCTCCTGGAAGCCGTCTTTTAGCGCATAGCTCACGCTGCGGCCAGCCCGTAAGTTCTCTCGGAATCGTTCAAAGATAAGAACGTTAGCATCCATTGCCATGCCGACTGTTAGGATAAAACCGGCGATGCCAGCCAGTGTCAGCGTGATAGGTATCAGTTTAATCAGGGCCAAAAATAAGATCGCGTACAAGAGAAGCGCTATGCTTGCTACCACGCCTGGCAGACGATAAAACAAAGTCATCCACACCATCACGATAACCAAACCGGCTACCCCGGCCGTGACGCTCTGCTTTATTGATAATTGCCCTAAACTCGGACCAATAATTTGTTGGCCAATCAACTCAATCGGCACCGGTAGCGCCCCCGCGTTTAGACGTTGTGACAGCTGCTTAGCCTCTTCTAAAGTAAACCCTCCGGAAATAACTGCTTGCCCGGAAGTTATCTCTGCCTGTACTACCGGCGCAGAAATTGGCACCCCATCCAGGTAAATAGCTATGCGCTTACCCAGGTTGTCTCGCGTCAATTCCGCGAACATATCAGACCCCTCGCCGTCAAATTCCAAGTTGACTTGCGGTTGACCCAGTACCTGATCAAACGACACCGCGGCCCTCTTCAGATGCTTACCGGTCAGGTTAGTGCGCTCAAAAACTGGCCCGGTAATTTTTGCCGGATCATCCACATTAAACTGTTGCATTGCTTCCTCATTTACCACCTCGCGTCGAAAGTCCAGCTGCGGTGTCTCGCCAATCAGTTTTATTGCCATCCCGGGGTCGTGCACTCCCGCCAGTTCTACAATTACTCGCTGTTCATTCCCCGCCCGGTTTGTTTGCACAATCGGCTCCGACACTCCAAACGCATTCACGCGGCGCTCAATCACATCCCGCACCCCGGCCAACGAGTCAGGAATGTCATCTTCCGAAATACCGGTCACGTCAGCTCGATAGACCAAATGTGAGCCGCCTTGTAAGTCCAGTCCCAGCTTGAATTCAAGGTCTCGCGAAAAAGAGCCCAGGGAAATAGTTGGATGTCCCGGAACGTCAACCCAGGTCGCCAGGCCGGTCAGCACGCCAATACCGAGCACAATTAACCACAGTCGTTTTGTCTCCTGCCTCATTGCTCCTTACAGTAATTTGTCTGCTCTATCTTCACAAGTTTTTTTATACTGCTCCGTGGCACTTTTTAAACTTCTTGCCCGAGCCGCACGGGCACGGATCATTTCTCCCCACGTTTTTATTGGGATTACGCAGCTGACCGCCCAGGGATTGCTCCCTTGACGGGGCAGCCGCAATTCTGTGCGGGGCGCTCGCCGCCGCGTGCTCTTCTTGCCCGGCCACATTTTCCTGTCGCACTGCCTGGGCTTTAAATACCACCTCGATAATTGAAGATTTTATACTGGACATCAGTCTTTGGAAAAGCTGGTAACCTTCTTTCTGATATTCAACTAGGGGGTCTCGCTGCCCGTAGCCGCGCAGTCCAATACCGGTTCTCAAATAATCCATGGTGTCCAAGTGCTCCATCCAGTGCACATCAATGGCTCGCATAGTCGCCGCTCGCTCCAGCGTATGCATGGTGTCACCGCTCATCTCCTGCTCCCGTTCCTCAAGACGTTTTATTATCACCTCACGTACTCGTAGGGTCAACTGCTGACGTGCTACCTGCGGCCCCTCTGGCGCATTCTTATCAACTACGTCTCGTAACTGGCCATGCAGGTCAGCTACAGCTAGCCCCGTTAGCGCCGCTACCACCTCGGCCACCTCTTCTACATTCCAATCCTCTGGCTGACCCTCCTCCGTGTGCGTGGTTACCAATTGCTCTGCTTGCTCGGCCACCAAAGTTTTTATGTGATCATTCAGCTTTTCCGGATCCTGGCCTGCCTCGTGCCACAGGCCGTCCAGCAGTACGCCTCGTCGTAGCGTGTAAATAGCTTTTCGCTGGCGATTTAGGACATCATCATAGGACAGCACTTGCTTGCGCATATCAAAGTAGTAACCCTCCACCCGCTCCTGGGCTCCTTCTAAGGCCCGGCTCACTATTTTATTCTCAATCGGCTCGTCCGCCGGTAATTTAAGCTTCTGCATAATACTGCGAATTTTATCGCCGCCGAAAATACGCATTACGTCATCCTCCAAGCTGACGAAAAATTGAGTCTCGCCCGGGTCTCCTTGTCTGCCAGACCGTCCTCGCAGCTGATTGTCGATGCGCCGGGCTTCGTGCCGCTCCGTGCCCAGTATGAACAAGCCCCCCCTATCAACTACCCCCTCACCCAGTTTAATGTCTGTGCCGCGGCCGGCCATATTAGTAGAAATAGT
>Ga0214473_10004387_pt1 | contig 16984 bp, 12 predicted proteins | sample RVTome_7_FD_203509 | JGI IMG/M metagenome (GOLD analysis project Ga0214473, IMG submission 203509) | Soil microbial communities from uranium-contaminated site in the Upper Colorado River Basin, Wyoming, United States - RVT98D197 | ecosystem: Environmental > Terrestrial > Soil > Contaminated >... | reverse complement strand
CGCGTCGGGCTGGCGGCGTTCCGAGGGCCATCAAGGCCTCCACCGCGGCCACGCGCAAACACGCGGGCCGGCCCGCGGCGGTCACCGTTTCCTCGAGCGCGCGGGCGAGCTCGGCCACCTGGGCATCTGTGAGCCCCCGCACCATTTCGCACAGCACATGCCCGAGCTCGGGCCCGCAGGGCCCCTCCAGATCGGGCGCCTCGAAGCGATCTCCCACTCGGGGCGCGGTCACCGGGTTCCAGTCGTCCCGAGGCTGCCAGCGCTCGAGATGCCCCTCGACGTCGGGTGTCGCCACCAGGGGCCAGCGAGCCCCGTTGCCGCTCCCGGTCGGCGCGATCTCCCGCCAAGTCCGCGCCCTGGGGCGAGAGCGCAGGGCGAGCTGCAGGTGCGCGAGCACCACGCGGGCTACCAGCGCTCCGAGGGCTCGGCCGATCCGCCAACTGCCGGTCACCCCCGACGGATGCCCCGGGCCCGGCCGGGCGTCCAGAAAACGGCCCGACCGTCAGCGGCGACGACGTCTCGTCGTGGGCTCGAGGGAGGTTTCGATGCTCGCCGCCCGCTCCCGGGCGAGGTCGGCCCAGCGCGAGGAGTCGCCTCCCTCGGCGAGGAAGCTGCGCCAGCTCAGCAGGGCGAGCCGTCGCTGCGCGAGCCGCGCGACGTCGTCGGCTTGGGAGGCGATGGCGGCCTCGTGACCGAGAGCCTCGTACCAGTGGATCTCGTAGGCTGGCTCGAAGAAGACGCCCGGGTCCCTCAAGGCGTCCGTCGTCCCGCCCCGCATGCCGAGCGCCTCGCGCGCCCGCTCGAGCGCGTAGGGGTGCTCGCCCAGGCGATCGAGCGCGACGGCCAGGCCCCACATCGCGAGCTCGCCGTTGTCACCGGCGCGCCGGGCGAGCTCGATGGCGCGCTCGTAGTACGTCACCGCCGCGTGCAAGTCGCCCGCGAGCATGGTGACCTCGGCGAGGTTGGCGCACGTCGTGGCCGTCTCCTGGGCGTCCATGGAAAGCTGCATCGCGCGCTCGTATTCGTCGGCGGCCTGGGCGAACTGATGACTGCGCGTGCGCAGGATGCCCAGCTCGAAGGCGACCTGCTGGGCCTCGTACTCGGGGTCGACGCCACGCAGTCGCTCGAACAGCGCGATCGCGTCGTCGTCCAGCCGGTGCACCACGCCCGTCGCGTCCTCCAGCTCCCAACGGGCCTTGGCTGACGCGAGCGTGAACAGGATTTCGCCATCGTCGGGCGACAGCCGATGCGCGATCTCGAGGCGATGGATGGCACGCTCGAGGAAGACCCGACTCCGCGGGTTGGCCGGACCGAGGCCGAGATCCGGGGGCGTGCTCAGGAAGATGAGGCGCGTCGCCTGCCGCAGCAGCGCGCGTGATCGCGAGCGCTCGGGATGGGCCACGTTCTGCCAGAAACCGGAGCGAGCGTGGACCGGCCCTTCCGCGGCCGCCCGGGAGGGGCCGGCGCAAAGGGCAGCCACGATCAGGGTGGCCGCACTCAGGATCCGCCGGAATGTCCAGCGCGTCATGGATCGCTCCGTCGCCGTGGCGGCCTCGCGGCCGGTTCCTGGAGCTCGGCGCGGGCGTGATTCGCCCACGCAGCGCCTGTCGATGCCTCCGTCCAGGCCTGCCGCGCCCCTTCCTGGTCGCCGATGGCGGCGAGCACGATCGCGCGGCGCGCGGCCCGCTCGCTCTCCGGCACGGGCAGTCCAGTGAGCGTCGCGTCGATGCGCCCCTGGCCCGCCACTTCGCGTGCGAGATCGGCCGCCTCGAGTCGCTCCCCTGAGCGCCTGAGCGCCAGCGCCAAGCCGATCATGACCCTCGTGGCGCCCGGGCCCTGGACGCGGACCGCTTCCCGGTAGGCGAGGATCGCTTCCTGCAACCGCTCCGGACCCAGTGAGAGGAGCACGTCTCCGTACAGAGCGTAGAGCTCGTGGCGCGGCTGGGGCGCCCTGAGGCGACCGAGGACGCGCGACAGGATCCGGGCTGCCAGCTCATAGCTGCCCGCCGTGGCGGCGATGACGGAGGCGTGGGCGCCGTCCTCCAGATCGTCCAGCGACGATTCGTCGATCTCGAGCGCGCGCGACAACGCGGTGCAGGCTTCCCGGTCCCTCCGTAGACCGCCCAGGGCACGCCCGCGCGCGGCGTGCGCCTCCGGGCGCTGGCCCAACCGTGCGAGGGCCAGCTCCGCGTGCGCCAGGGCCTGATCGAAGCTCCCGGCGCGCAACGCTGCCCGCGCCTCCACGATCTCGCGTCGGTACTCCCTGAGGCCGGGTGTGCGTACCTCGTCCCAGAAATCGGAAGCCGCGGCCCCCTGCGCCGGGATCAGGACGGCGAGGATGACGACGAAGGCCCGGCCCAGGTGCGCAGCGCTCACGGTCTTCAAGCCTACCTCACATCAGATGGTGAGGAATATCTGGGTGAGGAGCGCATCGGCGATGAGGATGGTGATCGAGACGACGACCACGGCCGTCGTGGTCGCGCGACCCACGCCCTCGGTACCGCCGGTGGTCTGGAACCCGAAATGACAGCCCAGCATCGCGATGATGAACCCGAAGAAGGGCGTCTTGCCGAGGCCGCTGAAGAAGTCGCGCATCGTCACGGCATCGAGGGCGCTCGAGAGGAAGAAGGGCATCGGGATCCCGAACGTGATGTTGCAGACCAGCATCGCGCTGGCCACGCCGAGCAGGAGAGCGAAGGTCGCCAGCATGGGCATGACGAGGACCGCCGCCAACATCCGTGGCACCACGAGCTTCCGAACCGGATCGGCCCCGAGGGACCGGATGGCATCGATCTGCTCCGTGACGGCCATGGAGCCGATCTCGGCCGCCATGCCCGCTGCGATGCGGCTTCCCACGACGAGCGAAGTGAGTGAGGGCGCCAGCTCCCGTGCCTCCGACAGACCCACGATGCGGCCGACGCTGTCCTTGGCCCCGAACTTCTCGAGCGAGAAGGCGAACTGGATCGCCATGACGATGCCGACGAAGATCGCCGTCGCGGCCCCGATCCCGAGGCTCTTCACGCCCAGTTGCTCCATCTGGTAGACGAAGGGCTTCCACTCGAACTTGTTCGTGAAGAGCGCCACGAACGCCTGCTTGACCAGGATCGTGACAGTTCCGACTTGCTCGAAGAAAGCGACGAGCCGATCCCCGCGCTCGCGGGCCCACCGCCCGACCATGGAGGACTGCCGCGGAGGTGTTCGCTCTTCGGCGGGTGTCACGGCACGGCTCCCGTGTCGAATTCGCGGAGCAGACCGTCGAGGTCCGATTGCGCCTGAGCGAAATCGGGACCCGGCGGGGCCACGAGCGCGAAGTCGTACACGCAGTCGTCCTTCTTGACCACGACGAGCAGTAGCTCCCGAGGCACCCCATCGAGCTTGGCCGTCACGTGCGTGCGTAGCGCCTCCCGGCTGGCCAGGGGCATGAGATCCTGGGAGAGGACCTCCCGCTCGGTGAATCCGATGAGCAAGTGATTGGTCAGCGCCAGGAGGGGGATGTCCAAAGAAGGATCACAGGAAGCATTGACCTGGATGACCGCGCCGAGCTGACCGTTTCTCCACGCGAGATCGTTCTGACCGCCGACGTCGATGCGTTGCCATCGGTCCGGCAGGGATCCGATGTGGTAGCTCGCCTCGGCGTCGCTGTAGCGGCCGGCGCTCAGCTCGCCGCTCCCGCCGCAGCCGCAGACCGCGAGCGGCACGAGGATCGCCAGCAGCGACAGCACGGAGCCTCGAGCGCACGCGGGAGCCCGGTCGAACGCAGGAGTATTTTGCCCGGACTCCAAAGCGCAGCGAATGTAAGGGGTCGCCGCCATCGGTGCAACGAAGGGGTCGGGTCAGCGGTCCCAGCGACGGGATCAGAACGAAGCGCCCAGGGCAGCGCCCACGAGGTTCGGCCCAAGGATGGGCGAGGCGATGATCGTCATGGGGTTGTCGGGATCACGGGGGGTGTGCCCTTCCTGGTAACGTCGCCACTCCCGTTCGATGGGCGACTCCACCAGGAGCGCGAGCGCCCCGAGCACCCCTCCGAAGACGACGAACGACCCCCCGAAGGTCACGGCCAGCAACAGCTCGTCGTCGGTGAGGCCGGTGGCCAAACCGAGTCCGATCGCGCCGGCACCACCCGCGGCCATGCCCAGACCCACGATGGCCATGACGGTTCGCGAGAAGTGTTCCGCCTCCGCTTCCATGAAGAACTCTCCGGCGAAGGCTGCCACCTCCACCTCGGTGAGCCCCCGCTGCTGCTGTATGGCCCGCCACCGCGCGAGCCGGTCTTCCTGGGGGAAGGTCACGTGGAACATGGCGATCCCGAGCGTGATCTGAAAGACGGCACCGAGCACGAGCACCGAGCCGACCGCGCCCCTGGCCCCGGGGTCGTCGAGGGTGTAGGCCCACACCGCCCCGGCGCCGGCGACCGCTCCGAGCGTCAGGCTGAGCACGCCGAGCAACATCCGACCCAAACGCGCGCGCTCGTCGTGGAGGCGGAGCCAGCCCTCGAGTCGGAGAACCGGATCGGGCTCGTAGTAGGTATCCGCTTCCGGATCGTCTGCGCTCGGGCCCGGCGCCGAACCCACCGTCCCCGGCGCAGCGTGGTCCTGTGTGGTGGCGGGCGGCGGCGGGACGTCGAGGGGGGGCGGCGGCGGGACCGCGGTCAGATCGGGTTCCTGGGTTTCGGGGGCATCGCCGGTGAGGCTGCCTTCGACCGGGGCGGACGGCGTGGCTGGTGTGTCCAGGCTCGGGTCGAGCTCAGGCGTCTGCTGGCCCCTGGCGATCGCCGGCGTGATCGCCAGCGTCGCGACCACCAATACCGTTCCCACGCCAGGCCAGGACCCCGCCATCGCTCTTCCTCCTGGGCCGATTCAGGCCATCCGGTGCAGGGCGGCATGGTACACCTAGTGAGCTGTGAGCGGCCGTGATCCGACTGGCCGGTTGCCGCCGGGCACCAAGGTCCTCGAGAGGCTCGTCCAGGAGGCGATCCTCGATCCGAGTCAATACCAGCGCGTGCTCCTTCACGCGCAGCGGGGCGGGGATAATTGCGAGGATGCCGTCATCGACCTCGGCTATCTCGGTGAAGCGGAGCTCCTGAAGTATCTCGCTGGCATGTATCGGACGCGCTTTGTCAGCACGGCAAAGCTGTCCAAGGCCAGCATCGACGCCAGCACGCTGCGACTGGTTCCGCGCAAGGTCGCCGAGCGCCTGGGCATCTGCCCGATCCTCTTCGATGGGCGGACCCAGGCGCTGTCGGTCGTGGCCGTCGATCTCGAGGAGCACGACATCGCCAAGCAGGTCCAACTCGTGAGCAACGTTCGTGAAGTGAACGTCTACGTGGCACGCCCGGCCACGGTCCGGGCGCTCATACGCAAACACTACGACGGTGACAAGACCGCCTTCGCCGAGCTGTCAGCCCGCGACCGCGCTCCCGCGACCGACATCGGCTTCGACAAGGCCACAGGCAACTTCGCGAGCACCGACTACTACGACGAGCCGGGTCTCGGTTCAGGCTTGTTCGACCTCGGCGGCGTGGAACAGGCGCTGGACAAGAAGCAGACGTCCCCGGGCATCGCGCCCCGCCGCCCGGTATCGCTCACCTTCGAGATGCCGAAGGTCGAGGACGACATGACGCTGCAGGTCCCCGAGGCCAACGACGCCGTCGCACCGGACGACTATCTCGAGACACTCAACGTATTGGTTGCGCTCCGTGAGCGCAGCAGGGCCGAGCTGAGGGGGCACTCGTCGCAGGTCGTCAGGTTGGCTCGGCGCCTGTGCGAGCGGGTCGGGCTCTCCACGAAGCAGATGCACGGCGTGCTGGTCGCCGGATACCTTCACGACATCGGCAAGGCCTCGACGTTCCATCTCACCGCGTTCAACGTCTCGCAGTACGAAGGTCATCGCCTGCAGGCCCAGAAGACGTGCATGACCCCGGTCCGGATGTTCGAGTCGGCCAGGCTCACGGAGACCGCGGTCCAAACCCTCGCGCACATGTACGAGACGTACGACGGCAAGGGGTTCCCGGACAAGCTCGCCGGCAAGACCATCCCTCTCGGCGCGCGGATCCTGGCGATCGTCGAGACCTATCTGGACCTGACCTCGCACGCCAAGAACCCCTACCGCAAGGTTCTCGACCCCAAGGAAGGCTGCCAAGTGCTGGACCGCCTCAAGGGGGTGGTGTTCGACCCGAATCTGGTCGAGCTCTTCCGGTCCGTGGTTCTCGGTGACGATCTCAAGGCGAAGCTCCTCGCGGACCGTCCGACGGTCCTCGTCGTCGATGCGGATCCGGAGGAGACGACCGTCCTCGAGCTACGGCTCGTCGAGCATGGGTTCGACGTGGAGGTGACACGGACCGCGGCCTCCGCGGCCGACCGGCTGAAGTCCGGGGACGTGGACCTCGTCATCACGGAGCTCGACCTCACGCCGGACGACGGCTTCTCCCTCCTCGAGGACATGAAGAAGTCGGGCATCGCAGCCGAGGTCCCCCTCGTGTTTCTGACACGGAGGTCGGACCGCGACTCGGTGACTCGGGGTTTCGAGCTCGGCGCAGCCGACTTCCTGGTCAAGCCCGCGTCGGCCGACGTGGTTTGCGCCAAGGCGAAGCAGATCATCGAGAGCCGCCATCGCCGGCCAGGGCGGGGCGTCCGTGGGTCCCTCTCGGAGATGTCCCTGCCCGACGTGCTTCAGATCCTCTCGAACGGCCGCAAGACCGGGCACCTCAAGATCCGCGCTGGCCGGAGCGCCGGTGACATCGTGTTCGTAGAAGGGGCGATGTGGGACGCCAACTTCGGCGAAGCGGTGGGCGCCGAGGCCGTGTACGCCATGTTGCTCCTCGCCGAGGGGGATTTCGTCCTCGATCCGGACGCCGCGCCGGGTGAGCGCCGCATCGATCAGTCGACCGAGACCCTGTTGCTCGAAGGGCTGCGCCGCCTCGACGAGGGTCGCCGCTGAGAGGCCGTGAGTCGTTCGACTCCCGGCCTCTCAGCCTCCTGTTGAGAGGGGAGGCACGCGCCTCGGGCTACGCCCCACGCCTTCGGCGTCCCCCGAAAGAGCGCGGTCTTTCGGGGCCCCCTCCCCACGCGAGGCGGTCGCTGCGCGACCGCGCGCCAACTTGCTCGACAATCCTCGAGACTGGGCTCCTTCGACTCCCGGCCTTGGGTCAGCCGACCGCGCCGCTTCTCACGACGTAATACGCGTAGAAGGCCAGACCGATGGCGACCGACATCAACAGGGCCGTCACGCGCCGGCGCACAGCACGCCGTGAGGGCGGGCGCCCACGGTCCGCGCGCAGCAGCGGCCCCACGAAGAGGGCGAGCGCTGCCGCGGCGAGCGTTCCGGCTACGACGGCCGACATGACGCCGGCCTCAGGACCTGCAGGGCCCCACACGGCCTGATAGGCCGCGACGCCGCCGTGGAAGGGGGCGACCACGGCGAGCACCGTGGCCCCAGCCACCGCCGTGCCCACGACCGCCCAGCGCAACCGACTCCGCCTCGGTGCCTCCGAGAGGGCGGCGACGGATCCGAGCGGACGCCGAGAGGAGGTGCGCAGACCCTCCGGCCGCCCCGACGCGAGCGCCGCCCCCGCACCAAAGGCGACCGACGAGATGGCGCCGATGACGATGCCCGTCGTGGAGTACGCGGGCTGGACCACCAGCCTCGGCACGATGGCGACCACCGCCGCCATGAGCGTCGGGAAGACCCCCAGCAGCACCCAGGCGGCGATCGTACGTGCTCTTGCCAGCAGCGCACCTCCGAGGGCCAAAGGCAAAAGCGGAGCTGCAAGCCAGATCAGGTGCATCGCGCTCCGGGGGCCGGCCAGCAGGCAGGGGAGGAGCAGCAGGACCGCCCACGCGTTGACGCCGAGGACCCACACCCTGAGCATGTCGGCCCTGCCGGTGGAGGAGGCCTTCGGAGCTCTTTGGATGCGGTTGGGCATGGGCTAGAATGCGGGCAGCGTGAACGAGATCTGCAAGCAGTGCGGCACCGAGGGTACCGAGGGTGGGAAGTTTTGTCCCTCCTGCGGAGCGTCGATCGAGGCCACAGCGAGCAAGGCGGATCCGCTGCTCGGCCGGACCGTGGGGGGCTCCTACTCGCTCCAGGAGCTCGTCGGCGTGGGCGGCATGGGGCGCGTCTACCGCGCGGAGCAGAACATTCTGGGGCGCACGGTCGCCGTCAAGGTCATCCACCCGCACCTGCTCGGGGACGAGCAGACGGTCGCGCGCTTCTACACGGAGGCCCGCGCGGCGAGCCGGCTGAACCACCCCAACAGCGTCGGCATCATCGACTTCGGCCGGACAGACGACGGGATCCTCTACCTGGCCATGGAGTACCTGCAGGGCAAGGACCTGGCCGTGATCCTCTACGAGGAGGGCCCGCTTCCCTTCCCGCGCATCTGCGACATCCTCATCGCGACGCTGGGCGCGCTCGGCGAGGCGCACCATCTCGGCGTCATCCACAGGGATCTCAAGCCCGAGAACATCATCCTCAAGCGCTTGAGGACAGGCGCCGATCTGGTCAAGGTCGTCGACTTCGGTCTCGCCACCATCGTGAGCGGCGCCGCCTCGACCAACATCACCGCGCCCGGTCTCGTGTGCGGGACCCCCGACTACATGTCACCCGAGCAGGGCCGGGGAGACCCCGTCGACGGCCGCGGTGATCTCTATGCCCTGGGCGTGGTCCTGTTCGAGATGCTCACCGACCAGCTGCCCTTCGAGGACGAGACCCCGACGAAGGTCGTGATGCGCCACATCAACGACCCCGTCCCCGATCCCTCCGCGATCGCGCCCCATCGACAGATCCCGCGATCCCTCGTCGAGATCTGCACGAAGGCCCTCTCCAAGAAGGCCGCGGATCGTTTCCAGACGGCCGAGGAGATGCAGGCGGAGCTTCGCTCGGTGCTCGACGAGCTCCGCGACGACCGGCGCCACGACGAGATCATCTGTCCCACCTGCGGCGCCCGTTCAGCGGCCACGACGCGCTTCTGTGGTACGTGCGGCGCCCGGTTCACCGGCTCATTCTCCCTGCCCGTCGGTGCTGCGGGGGTAAGCCCTTCACGCCCGTCGTTCTATCCCGAGCATGTCCCGAAGAGAGCCCTCGTGGGACGGGCCGACGAGATGTCCGAGATATCGGGCATGCTCCACGAGGCCAAGACGGCCACGGTCTGGCTTCACCTCACGGGCGAGCCCGGCGTGGGCAAGACGCGCTTGCTGACCGAGCTCGTCAAGCAGGCCGAGGAGGCGGGGGATGTCGTCGTCGGCGCCGGGCCGCATCCCACTCGCGCCCCTGTGCCCTATGAAGCGCTCAAGACCCTGGTGGCGGGTCTGCTCAACGTGGACGCCGAGGGGCTCCGGAAGCTGGCGACGCGCGAGGGTGCCTTCGCCGAGCCACTCGTCCGGGCTGGCCTCGCCGAGCTCGCGGACCCCGTGGGCCTCGCCGGTTTCGAAGGACGTGGCCGCACGGGCGCCGTCGCGTCGGCCCTCGCCACCGCGATCAAGGCCGGCGCCAGTCGCAGCAAGAGCGGACGCATTGTGATCGTCATAGACGACCTGCACGCGTGTGACGGGTTGAGCCAGGGGGTCGTGGCCCGCTTCGTGGCGGGGGGGAACGACTCCCCCACCCTGGTGGCCACCTCGAGCATCGGCTCCCACGCGGGACAGGGCGCGCATCGGGTGATCCAGCTCCACGGTCTCGACCTCGCGGCGTCCGCGGGTTTCATGTCCGGCCGTGCCCAGGAGTCCCCCCCCGGAGGCGCCCCGCGGGGCAGGTACATGCTTCCGCTCTACCTCGAGCAGATCAAGGCGCTCGGGGCGGACTCGGATAACGACGAGACGTTGCCCCCCAGGCTCGCCGACGCTGTCGCCCAGCGCGTCGAGCAGCTCGACGTGGAGGCCCGACGCGTCCTGCAGGCGATGGCGGTGTCGGGCGACTCGTGCTCCATGGAGTGGCTCACACGGCTCACGGCGCCGGACGATCCGGGCGCCGGGCTCCTGCTGCTCGAACGCGAGGGGCTGATCACGGTCGGCGGCGGTCAGGTCCGCATCAACCACCCATTCGTTCGCGACCTCGTGGAAGCGTCCATCCCCGCTCAGGCCCGGTGCACCATGCACGAGCGCGCGTACCAGCTTGCGACCGAGAAGGGAGCGCCGCTCGAGGTCTGTGCCGAGCACGCTTTCCGCGCCGGGGAGCCCATGAGCGCTTTGATGCTGCTCGAGCGCATGGGGGACACGGCCATGCGGCGCGGGGACGCGACGGCCGCGGTGCTCGCCTACCGGCGCGCGCTCGAGCTGGCTCGGGCCGAGATGCTGGAGACGGGCGACACCCTGCTCGAGGCTGGGATCCTCACGTTCAGCCGCAAGCTCGGCGAGGCTCTCGAGCGGGCGGGCGACATCGTGGGCGGTGACGGCGTGTTGCGCGAAGCGCTCGATCTGGCGGATCCGAACAGCAGCGAGCGTGCGCGAATGCTCGTCGTGCTCGGTCTGGTGGCGTCCCGTCGCGAACGGCGGCGGGATGCGCTGCGACTCCTGGGGCAGGGGTTGGAGATCGTCACCCGCCAGCGGAACCCCGAGGTCGAGTCCCGCATCCAGCTCACCATGGCGCGCGTGAGGCGGGAAGACGGCGACAACCTGGGCGCTGCCAACGCCTTCCAACGCGCCGTTGTCCTCGAAAAGCAAACGGGCGCGGCCGCCGTTCAACGCGCCCGGACGCACCTCGAGCTCGGTGAGGTCCTCGTGGACGTGGGCGATACGGACGAGGCTCGGCGCAGCCTCGCCGAGGCGATCCTCCTGGCGCGCGAGTCGGGGGCGCCTGCGGTGCAGGCGATGGCGACGGGGATCATGGCGAGCGTGGACGAGGTGGCGGGGCTCAACGGCCGGGCCGCAGAGCAGTACCGCGATGCCGCGCGGCTCGCGGCGGAGGCGGGCGACGCGACCTCCCACGAGCGCTGGCGCAAGGCCGCGGATGTGCTGGGGCACTGAGAAAAGTCCTGTGGATCCGCGGGACCTCCTTGCCGCCGGCGCTGGGAACCACGGCATCGCCATGGCTGCATTGCGAAGCGCGAGGCTGCGCTGGTAGCCTCACCATCCAAGGCTAGGAAGCACACCCATGACTCGAGCTCTGATGGCATTGCTGGCCGTGACGACCGCCCTGCCCGCGTGCATCGCGGAGCCGGCCCCGGCGCTCCGCCACACGGAGTGGATCGTCGACGGCACGCTGGAGTCGGGCCTGCCCGCTGTCGTCATCGTGTACAACCGCCGCGGCAGTATGTGCAGCGGCACGATCATCGCGCCCCGGATCGTGCTCACCGCCAAGCACTGCGTGCAGGAGCCGGGTGCGACCGAGCCGGACCCGCCGAGCTACTTCACCGTCGGAATCGGCAACAGCATCCGTTCCATCAGCCAGTCCCTCACGTCGACGCAGGTGCGGACCACGCCAGGCGTCTGGACGGACGGGCGCGGTGGGCTTTCGGGCGCGCTCGTGGGGATCGACGTCGGGCTCATCACGCTGAGCCGCGGCGTCACCGATTTCGAGCCCATCGCCGTGCGGCGCGAGTCGCCGCTGGACCTGATCGGGCACGACGCCATCGCCGTCGGCTTCGGAGAGACGCCGTCGGGCGAAGTTGGCACGAAGTATAGGACGACGACGCGGGTCCGTGGCGTAGAAGGTGGGGTCATCTACACGGACCCGTCCACCTGTCAGGGCGACTCGGGCGGACCGATCCTCACCACCGACGATCCACCCGAGGTCTTTGGGATCACGTCCTTCGGCACCGGATCCTGCGGCTCGGGCATCGCCGGCGCGAACCGCGTGGATACATTCCTCGATCTCATCGACGAGGCCGTCGGTGATTCGGGCGGCTGTCTCAACGACGGTCCCGAGCGTTGTGACGGCTTCGACAACGACTGTAACGACGAGGTCGACGAGACTTGCACCGAGCCCGGCTTGGCGTGCTCTTTCGACGACGAGTGCCTCGGCAATAACTGCGCCGACACGCCGGCCGGGCGCCTGTGCTCCATCGAGTGCGATCCCCTGCGCCCATCCCTGAGCTGCCCCCCGGGCCTCTATTGCGCACGAACGACCGAGTGCGACGGGCTCTGCGTCCCGGGCATGCCAGGGTCCCTGGGCATCGACGAGGAGTGCACGGCGGACACGGACTGCGTGACCCTGTTCTGCGGGGATCCCGGCGACGGCCGCCGCCGCTGTCTGATCCCCTGCCGGGGCGACGCGGGCATGTGTCTCGCGGGCGAGGCATGCGCCGCGGTGCCCGGGGTGTGCTCGGGCTGCGTACCGGCGGTCATCGTCGTGGGGGCGCGCGGTCTGGGCGAGCCCTGCGCCGCGGATGGCGACTGCCGATCGGGGGCTTGCCTCGAAGACGGTGACGCCGAGTACTGCACCCGGCCTTGCACCGAGGACATCGATTGCGGCTCCGGGTTCCACTGCCGCGACGATGCCTGCGTGCGCGGTGGGCGCGAGGGCGTGGGCAGCGGCTGTCGCGTCAATCCGGACTGCCAGGAGGGCGACATCTGCGCGGTTCAGGGCTCGGTGCGGTGGTGCACCACGTTCTGCGATGGGCCTGACGACTGCCCCGACGGGTTTAGTTGCACTCCGGCCGGCGGCGCCATGCTGTGCGCTCCCGATGCGAGGCTCGTCGGCGAGCCCTGCATGGAGGACGCCGACTGCGTGACGGGTCTCTGTGCCGACCTCGGGGAAGGCACGATCTGCAGCCGGTTGTGCGGCCCGGACGCGCCGTGCACCACTGGGTTCGAATGCCGTCCCACGGAGGACGGGACGCGCGCCCTGTGCCTGGCTCCGGTGGCCACCACGGCAACCCCGGGAGGCGGAGGCTGCTCGTGCGCGGTGCCCGACGGGCAAGCGGCCGGCGGGCGGTGGGCGATCCTGCTGCTGGCGACGTGGGTGGCGGTGGTAGTGCGACGACGCAGGAGGTAGTGCGATGCGCCGAGTGCTGGTGGCCGCGGTTGCCCTGGTGGGCACGGTGGGGTGCGCAGTGGATCTGCCCATCTCGTCCGCTTCGGAGCCGATCGTGGACGGCACGCGCGAGTCGGGCATGCCGGCGGTCGTCTTCGTCTACAACGTCAGTGGCGCGGCGTGCACGGGCACCATCATCGCGCCGCGCGTGGTGTTGACGGCCAAGCACTGCGTTCAAGGGAGAGGCGCGACCGCGGCGCCCGCCTCCCAGTTCCGCGTCTATGTCGGCAGCTCCACCGGCTCTTTCAGGACCGAGTACACCGTGTCCGAGGTCCGGCCCGTGCCCGGTTGCTGGGACCTCTGCGGCGACGCGACCGACGTGGCGCTGATGGTCCTGTCCGCGCCGGCCGCCGAGGCTCCGGTCCCCGTGAGCTTCGACAACCCCAACGTGCTCACGGGCCAGCAGTTCACGGCCATCGGGTACGGGCAGACCCCGGCGGGGACAGTCGGGGTCAAGAACCGAACGATGAAGCTGGTCACGGGCTCGAGCGCCGGCCTGGTCTTCGTCAGTCCCGCCGTGTGCGAGGGTGACTCGGGCGGTCCGCTCATCGGAGCCGACGGCCGCGTCTGGGGTGTGGCCTCCTTCATGTTCAGCCCCGACGGGCGCGAGCGGCCGCAGTGCGGGACAGCGCCCGCCGCGTACAACGACATCGCTCGCCACCGGGAGTTCATCGAGTCGGTCGTGACCGATTCCGGCAGCTGTATCGCCACCGGCGCGGAGATCTGTGACGGGATCGACAACAACTGCATGGACGGGGTCGATGAGGTGTGCACGCCCGTGGGGCAGCCCTGTTCGGCCTCGGACGAGTGCATCGGAGCGCGGTGCGAGGACACCCCGGGGGGACGGATCTGCACCCAGCCCTGCGATCCACTCCGCCCCGGCCTCGGTTGTCCGCCTGGCCTGTACTGTGCTCATGCGGGCGGCTGCGATGGCCGCTGCGTGGTGGGCACACCAGGTCCCGGAGGGGACAGCGTGGACTGCGCGGCGGATACGGACTGCGGGTCGCTGTACTGCGCCGACCCGGGGGATGGACGCCCGAGGTGTCTGACGCCGTGTCGTGGCGATGACGGCATGTGCCTCGCCGGTGAGGCCTGCGCGGCGCTCCCGGGCGTATGCGGCGGGTGTGTCCCGGCCGCGATCCTCTCGGGGCCGCGCGGAATCGGCGAGCCCTGCACCGCGGACAGCCAGTGCCGATCCGGCTCCTGCCTGAACGATGCAGGGGTTCGCTATTGCACCGTGGCGTGCACGGACGACGCGGGGTGCGTCGAGGGCTTCCACTGTCGGGCGGGTTCCTGCGTCCGCGGGCCGCGGGGCGGCATTGGGAGCGGCTGCATCGACAACTCCGACTGCAGCGAAGGCGGTTTGTGCGCGACGCGCGGGGACGCCTCGTGGTGCACGGCGTACTGCGACACGGCTCCCTGCCCTGCCGGATTCGACTGCACCGACGCCGGCGGAGCGCAGGTCTGCTCACCCACGCTCGCCCTGGTGGGCGAGGGGTGCGCGACCAACGCGGACTGCCTGTCCGGCCTGTGCGCCGGCACGCCACGAGGCATGGTGTGCACACGGTTCTGCGGGGTGGGCGCGTATTGCTCCTCCGGCTTCGAATGCGTGCACGCCGACGCGACGACCAGCGTGTGCCTCGCCCCGGCCCGCCCCCCGGACGAGGGCGGGTGCTCGGCCACCGGCACGCCCGTTGCGGCAGCGCCCTGGTTGACCTTCGTGGTCGTGCTCGGCCTGCTCTCCGCGACGGCGCGCCGGCGCCGCCGACGGCTGCGTCGCCGGAGTGCCGCGCCGCGCTGAAGATCACGAGGAAGCATGAGCGATGCCTCGCTCGAACCGTGGTGCTATGCTCCGTGACCCATGACGGGCGCTTCGAGGCTAATCGTGCTCGTGCTGGCCGCGGCGTGTGCGACCGGCTGCAGCGATCTCTCCGCCACGGCCGGCAGCTACACCGGGCGAATCGTGGGCACGGACGACGAGTGCGAACCGCCTGGCATGCCGTGCAGCTTCATACGGCGCGGTTTCCCTGCCGGAACGGGTCTGACGGTGCGCTTCGCTCCCCCCGGGAGCGACGGGTCCGCGGGCACGATCACGACGAGCCCCGACTATGACGCGTTCCTCGAGACGCCCCTGCTCGTGATCGCGCCGCTCGAGCACGATCAGCTGAGCCTCTACGACTTCCCGGGCGGAGGCCGGATCCAGAACTACATCTTCGCCACCCGTCCCACGGCCGGCGCCCTCGCAGGCCACCGGCCGCTCGTGTTCGTCTCCCTGATGGACGCCGATCGCATGGAGGTCAGGATCATCTCCGGGAGCGGGGACGAGGCGGAGGGCGATCACTTCGGCCTCTTCAGGCTCGAGAAACAGTGAGCGCGTCCCAGAGCTCCGCGACGCCGGGCCCAGGGCGAGAAGGTGTGTCAGGCGCCCTGCCTGCCCGGGACTCGCTGCTCGTCCTGGGCATCGAGTCCTCCTGTGACGAGACCGCAGCGGCGGTGGTGAAGGGCGACGGACTCGTCGTGAGCGATGTGGTGTCGAGTCAGATCGCCCTCCACGCGCCCTACGGCGGGGTCGTGCCGGAGCTCGCTTCGCGGGCTCACGTGCGCGCTGTGGTACCGGTGATCGAAGCGGCTCTCGCTGGCTGTCCCGGCGGGCTCGGTGCCATCGATGGCGTTGCGGTCACCAACGGGCCCGGTTTGATCGGCGCTCTTCTGGTCGGCATCTCGGCCGCCAAGGCGATCGCCTGGAGCCGAGGTCTGCCGCTCGTGGGGGTGAGTCACCTCGAGGGGCATCTGTGCGCCGCGTTCCTGCGCCGACCCGACCACGCCGAACCTCTCCCCGGGCTTCCTTTCGTTGCGCTTCTTGCGAGCGGGGGGCACACCTCCCTGTACGAGGTGCGCGACATGGGCGACAGTTCCCTGCTCGGCCAGACGCGAGACGACGCGGCGGGGGAAGCCTATGACAAGGTCGCGAAGCTGCTCGGCCTCGGCTACCCGGGTGGCCCGGCGATCGATCGCCTGGCGGCGCGTGGCGATCCGGGCGCCGTGGATTTCCCATTACCCATGCCCTCACGCCGCAGCCTCGACTTCAGTTTCTCGGGGCTCAAGACGGCCGTAGCCCAGCACGTGCGCCGACAGGGCGTGCCGACGGGAGAGCAGGCGATGGCCGACCTGTGCGCATCTTTCCAGCGGGTCGTCGTCGAGTCGCTCGTGCGCAAGGCTCTCGCAGCCTGCGGTCAGTTGGGCATCACCGACCTCGTGCTCACCGGTGGGGTCGCGGCCAACCGAGGGCTGCGGGCCCGCGCGGGCGAGGAGTGTGCCGCGCGGGGCGTGAGCCTCCACGTGCCTCCGATCGCGTCGTGCACGGACAACGCTGCCATGATCGCCTTGGCGGGCGCGCACCGTCTTCAGGCCGGGCAGCGGGACGGACCCGAGCTGGCCGCCTTCTCGCGGGATCCGGGGCTGGTTCGCGGCAAGATCAAGTGAGGGCGCCGCGCTTTGAAACGCGTCCTTCGGAGGGGTACAGTGCGCGCGGCACGTGGCCAAGGAGAGCGTTGCAATGATCACCGGCGCAATCGGCAGCATACTCGACGCCATCGGCGGAACCCCGTTGGTCCGGCTCAATCGGATCGCCGCCGACGTGCCGGCCCGCGTGCACGTGAAGTGCGAATACCTCAACCCGGCTGGCTCGGCCATGGACCGGCTGGCGCTGCATCTCGTCAACCAGGCCGAGACGCGCGGTGACCTCGCTCCTGGGCACACGATCATCGCGGCCACGACGGGAAACACGGGTGCGTCGTTGGCGATGGTGGGCGCCACGCGCGGATACCCCTGCGTCTTCGTCGTGCCAGACGGGGTCGCGGAGGAGAAGGTCGCCGCCCTCCGCGCCTATGGGGCTCGGGTGGTGGTGTGTCCTGCCGCCGTCGAGCCCGATGACCCACGCAGCTTCCACGCAGTCGCAAAGCGTCTGGCAGCCGACATCCCGAACGGATTCCTCGCCGACCAATACACCAGCCCGGAC
>Ga0214473_10004386_pt1 | contig 16986 bp, 16 predicted proteins | sample RVTome_7_FD_203509 | JGI IMG/M metagenome (GOLD analysis project Ga0214473, IMG submission 203509) | Soil microbial communities from uranium-contaminated site in the Upper Colorado River Basin, Wyoming, United States - RVT98D197 | ecosystem: Environmental > Terrestrial > Soil > Contaminated >... | reverse complement strand
CGTACGTAGAAGCGACGACAACCCTCTCGAATTCACCCTTGCATACCCGGACGACCCGCACCATGAGGCCGTCGCTCAGGATCTCGAGCAGGCCTGGGCGGACATCGGGGTGCGCGTCACCCTGGAACCCGTCGACCCGGAGACTTTGTACTCGGACTACCTCCAGCCGCGCGATTACGAAGCAGTCTTGACCGAGATCAACCTGTCCCGGTTCCCCGATCCTGACCCATATCCTTTCTGGCATGACGCGCAGGCGGAAACAGGGCAGAACTACGGCGGGTACTCCGACCGCAATGTCAGCATATGGCTTGAGCAAGCGCGCACAACGCCGGACCTTGGGCGGCGTGCCCAGCTCTACCGCAACTTTCTGCACAGATTCTACGACCAACAACCGGCGCTCTTGCTCTACACGCCGGTCCGCAACTTCGCCCTCAACGGCGACTTGCAGGGGGTCACGGTCGGACCGCTGTTCGATCCAAGTGACAGGTTTGCCGGAGTGACACAATGGCATTTGCTGGCCCGGCGCGGCCCGGCTCCCACCCCGAGCGTCGTTCCCGGCGGCTAGAGACACCGATCAGCGTGGTATAATCTCGGCCGCGTTTCTCGTCCTCAGATCTAACTCCCAGGAAGGTGAACATTGGAGAGCAAGGATACCGCGGCCCCGGGCCAGCTGGCCGACCTCAAGCCGAAGATGCGCCTGGAAGGCAAGGTCACAAAAGTCGAATTGTTCGGGGCGTTCGTAGATGTGGGCTTTGAGCGCGAAGGGTTGGTTCACATCTCAATGCTCAAGAAGGGGCACGTCAACCGGGCTGAAGACGTCGTAAAGGTAGGGGACGCTGTAGCAGTCTGGGTGCAAAAGGTCGACTCGAACGCCGGTCGCCTGGAACTTACGATGATTCCGCCCCTGGCTTTGGATTGGGGCGATGTCCAGATCGGCATGCGCCTCACCGGGAAGGTCGTTCGCCTGGAAAAATTCGGCGCATTCGTCGATATCGGCGCTGAGAGATCCGGCATGGTTCATGTGAGTGAGATGAGCGACGGCTACATATCCGACCCTTCGGAGATCGTTCATATCGGCGACGAGGTCGAAGTCGGGGTGGTTGAGGTGGATCGCAAGAAGCGCCAGATTCGCTTGACCATGAAGGACGACCCGATGGCGGAGATAGAAGAACCCGAGGCCGAAGAATCCCCGCCGACCGCGATGGAGTTTGCGCTACGCAAGGCGTTAGGCCAGGACGAGCCGAACCAGGGACCAGGATTTCGTGTCCGCCGCGGGCGTGAGAAGCGATCGCAGAAAGACCAGGACGATATCCTTCTCCGAACTCTGGAACAGCGGCTCAGAACTGCCTCGTCAGACAAATAGCCCCGGCCGTTCTCAATCAGAACCAAGGTAGAATCGATAAGGGACGCCTATTTGGGGCGTCCCTCAATGATTGTGTCTGTGGATGATGAAAGTCGGCCTATTTACAATTCTTCGTCTTCGACCCATTCACCATCTTCCTCGTCGGCATCAGGATAAAGAGCCTCATCTTCATCTTCCCAAATGTCCTCCAGATCTTCTTCCTCCCAATCCTGGTCGGGTGGAGTATCGTCGATGTGTGAGTAGGTAAGGCATCCCTCATCCGGGTCGATTTCCACGGCGGCTGCGCCGCAGTACCCATCTTCCAGAAACACGCAATCGACGTAGCGACAGCGAATTCTAGGCATGGCCTGGATCCTCCTACGTTTCCTCGACCCAGGGCTGGCGGAGTCGAGCTATGCTGACGAGTAACAGCAAGATCATGATGATGGCCGAAGCGAGACAATAGGGACAGATCGCATGTAAGATTTCAAGCTCGACGTAAGTCAGGTACCCAGAGTACAGGGTTCCGACGAGCGACAAGCCGAAAACGCCCATCCGAATCATCTCAGCTGCGGCCGGACGGCGCAGCTCCAGCCCGAGGAGGACAATGATCGCCAGGTAAGCCCCCGCCCCAAGAAGCGCGATCGGGATCCCCCGGATGTCGGCGAAGCGACTGGTATTAACAACCTCGCAGTTGCCGACGTTCGAACATGCCACGAGGCTCCCGGTCAGCTTGACCCAGGTCAGGTAGATGGCGTCGATCAGCCCCAACCCAGCCAGGAGAAAAGAAGCCCGCATGACATTGTCTGTATACCTCGGATTTGTGGTTTCGATCAACCCTGAGATTCTCCTTCTTCGCGCCCGGAGTCGTTGCATCCAGCGCCCACGCGCCCAAGGAGCCAGACTTCGACCTCTCCTCCGACCTCAACAGCCTGAGAACCGGCCGGCAGCACGATCAACGCATTGGCCCGGATCATTGAAGACATGACACTCGAGTCCTGGCTCCCCGCAAGCCGGACATGGTAACCCCCCGCCTGCCAGTTCACTATGCCCCTCAGATAGCTCTCGCGGCCGTCAGAACTCACACGTTCAGTGACCCCGGCCCGCACCCGTGCCCGTTCGGTCCCACGCAGCCCGCTCAATCTGTCGAGCATGGGCCTGACGAAGACCTCGAATGTTACCAGGGCGGAAACAGGGTTGCCAGGTAGACCGACGAATGGCACACCCTTGAATGTACCAGATACCAGCGGCTTGCCCGGTCTGATGTTCACCTTCCAGAAGTTGAGGCGCCCGTCCCTTTCCACTGCGGACCGGACAAAGTCATACGCCCCCAGGCTGACCCCGGCTGAAGACAGGATAACATCAGCCTCGGAGGCAATGGCTTTCTCCAATCGTGCGACGAGCGAATCGAGATCGTCGGCGACGATCCCAAGCCGGAGTGGCAAACCTCCGGCTTGGCGGACTGCAGCTGCCAACGCATAACCGTTCCCGTCCCGGATCTGCCCGGGCCGAAGGGGCTTGTTGATTTCCACCAGTTCATCCCCGGTCGAGAGTATGGCCACCTTGGGCTGTCGGTAAACCGAAACCTCGGCTACCCCAAGCGACCCCAGCATGCCGACGTGGGGAGCCCCGATGCAAGCTCCGGCCGCGAGGACCTTTTGTCCGCCTACCACGTCCGACCCTTTTCGACGGATGTACTCTCCAGGGTCGACAGGCGACAAGACTTCGACTCGCTCCGGAAGCTTGTTTCCGGCCATCGGCTCCGGGGAGGAAGTCTTTTCGACAGGTACGACGGCATCAGCGCCGGAGGGCATACAGGCGCCGGTCATGATTCGCATCGCCGCGCCCTGAGCCAGGGCTTGCAGCTCGACCGAACCGGCGGGAATGTCTCCCGAGACCCTCAGCACGGCCGGGTTGTCCCTCGTGGCTGTTCGAACGTCAGCCGCCCGAACGGCAAACCCGTCCATGGCAGAATTGTCGAAAGGTGGAAGGCTTGTGGAGGCAACCACGTCCTGCGCCAGAACCCGTCCAAGAGCCTGCTCGAGGTCGACGAACTCCGACTCGAGTGGAACCAGACCGGAGAGCAGACGCTCAGTTGCTTCCTTGACTGAGAGGTTGCCGATCGAATTCACGATGACGAGGGCCGCAGGTCGAACAGGGCGGGATTATACCATCGCGAGGGCGCGTGATAGTCGGGCGGTGTGACCCGTAGAGGCTCGTTCATGCCTGGAAGGTGCTCAAGCGTGAAGGATGTTGGCTGCGCGTTGGGCGGTAACAGTCTTGACTGGTGCACCCAATTCGCATCAGCCTGGGCGGAGTCGCCGGGCCTCGAGGACGTTTGGCAACGCTTCCAGTCGATTGAGCAGCCGGCTGAGCTGTGAAAGATCGGTAATCCCCATCACAAGATCGAAGTTCGCCAGACTGTTCTTTGTCGAGACGTGGATGGACGACATGTTGATGCCTTCGTTAGCCACCAGAGTCGATACGTCACGCATCAGCCCGTCGCGATCATAAGCACGGATGCGGACAGAGACGGGATACGTCTGATGCGGCAAGCCCCACGACACCTGGACCAGCCGTTCCTTGTCATTAATCCGCAGGACGTTCGGGCAGTCCTTGCGGTGTATCGTTGCGCCCCGACCGCGAGTGATGTACCCGACGATCGGATCGCCGGGAACGGGCTTACAGCACCGGGCGAGGTTGGTCAGCAACCCTGAAAGACCCAGGATGCTGACCTCCTCAGTGGAGACACGCTTCTCAACCGCAGGCGGCAAGACGGGCTGCACAGGATCCGCCGCAGCCTCGTCCTGTTCGACCATGCGCGCCACGATCTTTCCAAGCTGGATATCCCCGCACCCGATCGCCGCAAGCAGGTCATCTGTTTGTGCAAAGCCCATCTCACGCGCCGCCCGATCGAACGACACGTCGTCCATGCCCATGCGTCGCAACTCGCGGTCTAGGAGCAAACGGCCGTGGGAGATGTTTTGCTCGCGGTCCTGGCGTTTGAACCACTGCCGGATCTTGCTGCGGGCTCTCTGGCTTCTTGCCATCTCCAGACTCGGAGTGAGCCAATCCCGACTGGGACCTCCGCGTTTGGAGATCAGGACTTCAACAGAGTCGCCGGTTTGGAGCTTGAAGTCCAGGGGGACCAGCTTACCGTTCACTTTCGCGCCCCGGCAGCGATGACCGATGTCGGTGTGGATGTGATAGGCGAAATCGATCGGTGTCGAACCGGCCGGGAGGTCGATGATGTCCCCCCGCGGAGTGAAGACGAACACCCGGTCGTCGAATACCTCGGACTTCATTGCGTCGACGAAGTCGGTCGCGTCGTCGACGTCTTGTCGCCACTCCATCAGCCGGCGCAGCCAGCTGATGCGTTGCTCAAAAGCGTCGTTCCGCCGACGACCTTCCTTGTAGCGCCAGTGCGCTGCAATGCCGAATTCGGCGTTCTCGTGCATTTCGGGTGTACGGATCTGAACTTCGAGGGTTTTGCCGTCGTCGAATATGACCGCAGTGTGTAGGGACTGATAGAAGTTGTCTTTGGGCGTGGCGATGTAATCGTCGAATGTTCCCGGCACGGGTTTCCAATGGTTGTGGATCACGCCGAGTGCGAGGTAGCAGTCCGAATCATTCATGACCATAATCCGTATCCCGCGGATGTCGAGGACCATATCGAAGGGTACGCCCTTGCGCTCCATCTTGCGGTAGATCGAATACAGGTGCTTCGGCCGGCCGCTGACCTCTGCCTCAATCCCGGCCTCACGCAGCTTCTCCTGAACGTTGAGGAAGATCCCCTTGAGGTCTCCTTCCCGATCGACCCGCCGCTCGGCAACGCTGGCTGCGATCTCTTTGTACTTTTCCGGGTAAACATAGCGGAAGCTCAGATCCTCGAGCTCCCACTTGACTTGCCACATCCCCAACCGGTTTGCCAACGGGGCGAAGATCTCAAGCGTTTCCTGCGCGATCCGGGTTCGCTTCTCGAGCGGGAGATGCGACAGGGTCCGCATGTTGTGCAATCGGTCCGCCAGCTTGATCACAACGATTCGAACGTCGTCGCCCATCGCCAGGAAAGTCTTGCGCAGTGTCTCCTTAGCGAGCTCTCCTTTGGAGGTCCGCTCGTCCTTGCCTTTCCCATTTGAGCGGCTTACCCGGGGCAGCTGAGTGAGCTTGGTGACTCCATCGACCAGCTTGGCCACTTCAGGGCCGAAATCGCGAGAGAGTTGGGGAAGCGTGACCGAGGTGTCTTCGACAGTGTCGTGTAGGAGACCGGCGACGACCACCGGGATCGGGGCACCGAGTTCGACCAAAATCGAAGCCACGGCCAGACAGTGCTGAACGTAGGCCTCGCCTGAGGCTCGCTTCTGACCCTTGTGGGCCTCAGTCGCGAATTGGTAGGCCCGGCTGACTAGGTCTCGGTCAGCTGGGGTCACATTCTCGGGTAAGCTCTTGACCAGGCCAGCCAGGTTCATGCCACAAAATCCTTCGCCATAATCAGTATAGCCTCACGACAAACCCCGTTCAAGGGGAGAGAATTCCCCGAATTCGGAACTCGAAAAGGCTGGCTTGGGTGGCAGCTTTCGAACAGACCGCCGGCGCCAACTCGCCCAACCGAGGTGACTCCCTGGGAGTGCGCTCGAGGGCCAAAAAACTGGCCCGCCGGCCAGCCCCACATCCGGGTTCGGAGCAGTCTACGGTTGGGTGGAGTAGCGACCCGGGTCGGCGGTCAGCAGCCCCAATTCAACGGAACAGGCATCGTGGGGTATCGGGTGGAGATCAGGGGTTGGATGCGGGGGCAGAGAACCCTTCAACAACTGGGACGAATGCCTCCCATCCGGGTGTGATCACGATTTCGGCCTGATCACGTTGGGCGGCTAGCCAGTCACTGAAGGCTCTCTGGCGTTGCGCCGACAGGACGCCGGCGTCGACAGGCCGCACTTCGTGGCCCTCTACTTGTATGAGGTGCCAGCCGAACGAGGTCTGGACCGGACCGACGATCTCACCCACCGCCCCGTCGAAGGCAGCCATCTCGAACTCGGATACCATCTGGCCGCGTGGGAACCACCCCAGATCGCCTCCCCTATCCTTGTTCGAGGTATCGGTAGAGAACTCCATCGCCAACCCGTCCCAGTCCTCGCCCGCTCTGAGTTTCGCGAGCAGTTGCTTCGCCGTCTCTTCGTCGGCGACGAGAATGTGCCTGGCCCAGACTTCGTCCTGTTCGGCCGGTATCTCATCTCCGATGGCTTGCTGAAGCTTCTGGCTGTAGAGCGAGGCCTCGATCCGCGCTCGCACGTCCGCCTCGTTCGCTCCCATGCTGCTTTCAAGGCTAACCAGGTAGTCCTTCACCGCCGTCTCATACGCCTGCTCGGTGAAGACGGTCGGCGTTGGCCGAGGGGTCGGACTGAGCGTGGGAGTCGGGCTGCCACCTGGGGTGGGACTGGCCGTCGAAGTCGGGCTGCTGCCTGCAGTCGGTGTCGCTGTTGGCGCGGCCAGCTCCGTCGGGTCAGCCGTTCGCGTAGGAACGAGAGTCGGCGTTCCTTCGGGGAAGTAGCCAAAACCCTGCTGGAGGGCCTTGTCGACATCGGCCAGCCCGACGGTGATCCCTCGGGCATTGGCCTCATTGCGAATCAAGATATCCCCCACCATCGAGTCTAGAATCCCCTGACCCAAGAGCGATGGGTTGGCAAGCTGTTGTTCGATCTGATTCAACTGTTGCTGGATGGACGACTGGGTGTCGGCGTTCCCTCCGAGGAGCTGGGCGAATTGCTGGTACTGTTGGTACTGACCCAGAAGATCTGCCTGGACGAGTTTCACGCGGCCCTGAAATTGGCCGATGCTGATCTCCTCACCGCCGACAACAGCGACCGGCTTCAACGCCTGGAGGTAGTTTAGATCGACCCAACCGTAAGCCAGGATGCCAATCAAGAGGACCGCCGTCAGGATGGTCCCAAACACGATCCAGTTGCGCTGGATTCGCTCGCGCTCAGCCCGGGCCAGATGCTTCCTGGTGACTTGCGGCGCGGATACACGCCGGCTCATCGCTGAAGGGACCTCCTGCGTGGATCAATGCGAGAAGACCCAATTAGGCCGTTCGATCTTCGGCTCGATCGAGCCGGGGCGAAGCTCCTTCGGGCTTGTAAGACCGGCATCCGCAATGATTCTCCTCGACGATCGAGAGGCGCCTCGGACTTCTCAGGCCAGAGCGCGCTGCGCGCAAGGCTCAGGAATGCAAGGTTTTTTCCCGCCTCGGCTCAACGCATCCTTTCCACCTTGAACGGCAGCAGAGCCATGTGCCGGGCCCGCTTGACTGCTTTGGCCAGGATACGTTGATGCTTGGCGCACGTCCCCGTTTCGCGTCTCGATCGGATCTTGCCTTGCTCTGTGACGGATCGCTTCAGAACATCGGATTGCTTGTAATCGAGGGATTTCATTTTCTCAGCGCAGAACTGGCACAGCCGCGGTCGCCGGACAAAGCGTCTACGGCCGCCAGGCCCCCCGCTGGAACTGCTCTCTCTCCGCTCGTCTTCTTCCAAGTTGTTCTCTCCTTACCGAGTCTTGCCTGCACGCCTGAGGGTTCAGAATGGGAATTCTTCTTCTTCACTGGGCGCGGCGACATAGCTTGTGCTCGAGTCGTCGCGCGCCCCTCCCAGCATGATCATTTCTCTGGCGACGAGTTCGGTCGCGTAGCGTTTCTTCTCATCCGAATCATCCCAGCTTCGAGTCTGCAGCCGTCCTTCGACATACACCTGTTGGCCCCGATGGAGATGCTGGTTGCATATCTCCGCCAGACTTCCCCAGGCCACAACGTTGAACCACTCCGTCTCTTCGTTCCGCTCACCATCTGCCGAGAACCACGTCCTCGAGGTAGCTACACTAAACGTGGTGACCGGCCGCCCGGAGGGCGTGTAGCGCATTTCCGGGTCCCGACCGAGATGGCCGATAATCATCACCTTGTTGAGGCCGCGACTCATTCCACGGCTCCTTTCACTTCAATACCGGTCGAACACGTCCGGGGGTTCATGCCTCTTCGTGAAGCGTCAGCAGGAAACGCATTACGTTCTCATTGAGCCTCAGGTCACGTTCGATCTGGATCATCGACTGGGGAGGAAGCTGGACCTGGTAGAACACGTAGTAGCCGTCGGCGTGCTTCTTGATCGGATATGCCATCCGGCGCTTGCCCCAGCGATCGACTTTGAGCGTCGTGCCACCAGCGGCTTCGATCCAGCCGGCGACCTTCTTCTCAAGGTCGGTCTGGGCTTGTTCATCCAACTCTGGGTCCGAAATATAGCCGAGCTCATAGTTGCGCATTGAGGAGACTCCTTTCCTCGGGATTGCCCCCGATCTGAGAGCCGGGCGGCCCGCGTCGGGAGCAGAAAGCACGCCCACAATCATGGGCGTGGCAACGGCGTAAGTGTAACACAACCCCGCCAAGAACTCAACGCTCATCCCGCCCCGTGGCTTTCACGGTATAATCCCGCGAACCAGGGCCGCACGGATCCCCTTGGGCCAATCGGCCCTGACGGTCTCATACCCTCGTGAGCCAGGCCTCCCACTTAGGCTGCCTTTGCCCGGTGACGAACATTGGGCCTGCCCCGCGATCCATGTGTGCCCTCGTACATTCTCCGGAGATTGGCATCATGGCGTTGCATCCCATTCGGTTTGGTACAGATGGTTGGCGCGGCCAAATCGCCGACGACTATACCTTCGAGGCCGTCCGCCGCTGCGCGCAGGGATTCGCAACCTATCTCTTGTCCCAGGGAAACTCGAAGAAACCTATCATTGTCGGCTACGACAAGCGGTTCGGGTCTGAGCACTTCGCTGCGACGGCCGCGGAAGTCCTGGCTGGAAACGGTCTGGCGGTCCTGCTGACTGATACAGCGACTCCCACCCCGGTGATCTCCTACGCCGTCGTGAGCCATCAAGCCATTGGCGCGGTGAACATCACCGCCTCCCACAATCCATCCACCGACAACGGGTTCAAGGTCCGCAACCACTACGGCGGCGCCGTGGCGCCGGAAGGCCTGAAGAAGATCGAAGCGGCGATCCCCGGCGACCTCGGGTCGATCCGGCATATGCCCTTTGAGCAGGCGATCGCCGACGGCAAGATCACAGAATTCGACCCTGCCCCAGAATACGTCGCCCAGATCGAGCGCCTGCTCGATCTGGCACCAATCCGCGAGGCCGGGCTCATTGTCGTGGTCGACGCGATGTGGGGAAACGGGGCTGGGTGGCTTCCGCGATTGCTCGACGGCGGAGCGACGCGAGTGATCGAGATTCACGCTACCCGCAACCCGCTATTCCCTGAGATGGCCCGACCTGAGCCGATCCCGCCGAATGTCGATGTCGGGCTGGGCGCGACACTGCAAAACAAGGCCGACGTCCTCCTGGTCACCGACGGCGACGCAGACCGCCTCGGCCTGGGCGATGAGAAGGGCGTCTTCATTGATCAGCTCAGGGCATTTGCCTTATTGGCCTACTACCTGCTCGAGATGCGCGGAGAGCGCGGTCCGATCGTTAAGACGCTCTCGACGACTTCGATGTTGACTCTGCTAGGGAAACTTTACAATGTTCCTGTCTACGAGACAGGAGTCGGGTTCAAGTACGTCGCCCCGAAGATGCTGGAGGTCAATGCCATGATCGGGGGAGAGGAGTCAGGAGGCTTTGCCTTCCGTGGACACGTGCCCGAGCGAGATGGTATCCTCGCAGGTCTCTTCTTTCTTGATATGATGGTTCGCTCCGGGCGCAAGCCATCCGAGCTGATTGAGATCCTGTTCGAGAAGGTCGGTCCACACTACTACAAACGGATCGATACCCCCCTACCACCGGGTGAACGCCAGGTGTACGAGAAGAACATCTCGAATGCGGACCCTGTCGAGGTCGGAGGGTTGAAGGTCGTGGGCAAGGACTTCACCGATGGGTACAAGTTCCTTCTCGAGGCCGGAGGCTGGCTCCTCGTGCGTTTTTCAGGCACCGAACCGATCGTGCGGGTATACTGTGAGACGACCAGGCCGGATCGAGTGGATCCGATCCTCGACGATGGGATCCGGCTCGCCGGGATTCTGTGATCGGCGACGAGTCGCTTCTTGTCGACAGCCATTGTCATCTCACCCTCCCGGAGTTCCAGGGCGATTTCGAGGAGGTGCTGGAGCGGGCGGCCGAGGCCGGCGTTACCAAGCTTCTCGTACCCGGGATTGATCTTGAATCGAGCAGGCGTGCCGTATCATTGTCCGATCGCTATCCCGTGATCTATGCCGCAGTTGGCGTCCACCCACACGCGGCCTCGACCTGGGGTGAGGAGACGGAACGCGCACTTGTTGAACTGCTTCGGGCAGAACACGTGGTTGCCATCGGCGAGATCGGTCTCGACTACTTTCGGAATCTGTCGCCGCCCGATGCTCAACGGGTGGCCTTCCAGGCCCAATTACGGATCGCGGCGGAGAGCGGGCTTCCGGTCGTGATACACAACCGCGAGGCAATGCCCGAGATCCTGTCGATCACCCTGGAATGGGCAGCAGGGCTGTCGGAAAGCCTGCGCGGTCGGGCCGGAGTCATGCACGCATTCTCGAGTGACACCGAGTCCGCCTCCAAAGCGATCCAGGCGGGTTTCTACCTTGGGGTTGCCGGGCCGATTACCTATCCGAACGCACACGACCGTCGGGACCTGGCCGTCCGGGTCCCCCTGAACAGGTTGTTGATCGAGACTGACTCGCCTTATCTGCCGCCTCAGCCTTTCCGGGGCAAGAGAAACGAGCCGGCGCTAGTGCGAATCGTGGCGCAAGCGCTGGCAGAAGTCCGCAGCATCTCTCTCGAGGAGACCGCTCGGGCCACATCGGCAAACGCCGTGACTCTCTTCCGTTGGGAACATGGAACAGACAACAGCCACATTCTTTGATCTTGTGCGCGACATGATGCCCGAAGTCGACGCGCGCATGCGCCTCAGCCCCGGCCATCACAATGAGAATCTCTACGCCGCCATCGAGCATCTACTATCCTCGGGAGGCAAGCGTGTCCGACCTACAGTCACGCTGCTCACAGCCGGTATGCTGGACGCCGACCACGATCGCGCCGTGACGCTGGCTGCGGCGATTGAGATGCTTCACACGGCGTCCCTGGTCCACGATGACCTGATCGACGGCGCTCTGCTCCGACGCGGAATCCCTACATTGAATGCCCAATGGACACCTGGGGCGACTGTCCTGACGGGAGACTACGTTTTTGCCCGCGCCGCCCATCTGGCGTCCCAGACGGGATCGCTGGCGGTGATGGACCTTTTCGCCAGGACTCTGATGACGATCGTCAACGGCGAGATCAACCAGCTATTTCGAACGCCGCGGGGTGACGTCCGAAAGGCCTATTACGAGCGCATTTATGCCAAGACGGCCTCGCTCTTCGAGCTTGCCACGACCGGCGCCGCGCTCTTACGTGAGTCCGGACCCGAACTTGTCGAGAAGATGAGGGCCTTCGGTTACAACATCGGGGTCGCATTCCAAATCGTCGACGATGTCCTCGATTTCACCGGGGACCAGACGCGTGTAGGGAAACCGCTCGCCAGCGATCTGCGGCAAGGACTGATCACCCTGCCGACTCTATGCTACTTGGAGTCAACTCCGAACGAACGTGAGCTCTATGGCCTGCTCGACGAGCAGCGGCTTGAAGAAGGTGATCTAGACAGGCTGATTGAAGCCATCCGCTCGTCCGACGCGATCAACCAAGCTCTTCAAGAGGCGGAAGGCTTCGCAGCACTGGGGGAGGAGCTGCTCCAGGGGATGCCGACCACGCCTGAGCGAGAGGCACTGGCCGATCTCGCCAGGTACGTAGTCCGCCGCACTCTCTAGACGGCGAGTTAGACTTGTCCCCATGATCGACAATACACGGGCTGTCACCGATTTCGGGGGACAACAGGCCGAATCGCGACCGTGGCGATGATCGTCAAACTGCCAAGGAGGAAACGTGGATATCAGCACAACGGAGTATAAGCGTGTTGCCGTCGTCGCCGTCTCCGGGAGGGTCGATTCGGCGACGTCCGGTGAGCTTGAGATGGCGCTCAAGGCCCTGCTTGAGAAGGGAGCCTCGAACATCGTACTTGATTTCTCGGGGGTCGATTTTCTCTCGTCATCCGGCCTACGGGTGATGGTCACCACCCGCAAGGCGCTCAAGGAGGCCGGAGGCGAAGTCGTCATCGCGCAGCCATCCGAGCGGGTCAAGGAGACTCTCGAACTGGCCGGTCTCGACGTGCTCTTCACGAGTCATCCGACGCGCGAGTCCGCCGTCGCTTCCTTCTGAAGCTGCCCCGTTGTTAACCCAAGACCAGGCGACTCGGCGGATGCGGAGCAGCCATCGCCGAATAAACGCGGCTGGCAACTAGAGGGCCCAAGGCGACCGCTGCATGACAACCCATTGGGAAGTATTCCCCGCGCTCTTGCTTGAGATTGAGGCGATCTGCGATTTCGTTGGAGAGGCTTCGGATGAGGCCGGTTTCGATGAAAGGACTCGCTACGCCTGCCAGCTCGCCGTTGGCGAGGCATGTGAGAATATCATCAAGCACGGATATGGTGGTGAAGGCCGGGGCGATATCCTCGTCACCGCCGAAGTAGCCCCGGGTGAGATCACCATCGAGCTGCGTGACGCTGGCCCATCATTCAATCCGGCAGGCGAGCCATCCCGACTAGAATTGGATCTAGAGGATCCTCAGGTCGGCGGAGTGGGCCTGGTGATCATCCACCGCGTAATGGATGAGATCTTCTACTCCAGGGACGGCGACCAAAACTGCCTGACGCTGCGTAAGAAACACACACTCCCCAGCTGACGACGATGGACTTCGGACTTGGCTGCCTATCTCAGTTCTCGCCACTGATTCAGGCGAGCGGGATCACCTCCTTCACGCAGGTCTTCGTCATTCTCCTTGCGGCTTTTCTGGCGTACGCCGCGGCGGTGTTTGCCATCCGCCTGCGGCGAGTTCAGCGCGAACGAGTGGAAGAGCTGGCGGCGCTGGCACGGATCCAGGAGTCGATCGCCGGGGCGCCTCTCGACCCGGCTGAAATCGCGGAGACGACCTACGTCATGGCGGCCCGTCTACTCGAGACAGACTTCTTCCAGCTCGGGGTCTTCGAAGGCGACACCTACCGGACGCTGATATGGATCAAGGACGGCGATCGACAAGACAACCTCAGCTTCCCGATAAAGGGAAACGAGGAAGGCTTCGTGGGCTGGATTCGGGGCTCGGGAGATCCCCTCCTCGTCACAGATTTCGAGGCCCAACGCGGGAGCCTCCCGGCAAAACCCAGCTACAGCGCAACCGATCCTCCGATCTCAGGGGTATTCGCTCCACTCAAGTCCGGCGGGCGGGTCATCGGTGTGATCATCGCTCAGAGCCGCCGCCGGGCAGCCTTTCTGCCCCAGCACCTGCAACTCCTGATTCAGATCGGCAAGGCCGCGGCTGCGGCCCTCACCTCCATGCGCTTCGAGCAGCGGCTCGATGAACGGCGCCGGCAGCTGGCACTCCTGACCGCGCTTTCGCGCGAGCTTATCGCCCTGCAACCGCTGCCTGAGCGCTACGCCCGCATCGCTTCCATGATTTCCCAATTGTTCGGGAGATCGAAGGTCAGGCTGTTCGAGTGCCGCGATGGCGCTATCGAGCTTCGGGCGGCCTGGCCAGCGATCGACAGCCAGGTTGACCCGGCCTCTGCCGAGCCGGGCCCGATGATCGATCGAGTTGTCTTGGAAAGGACCCTTTCTACCCATCAGGCATTGGCGGGGTCTGATCCGGCCGGTGAGACGACGCTTGCGATCCCGCTGGAGACCGAGGACCGCATTCTCGGCGTTCTCGAGCTGCAGTTTCCCGTGGGCGATGCATTGCCCGGCCCCCACCTCGAGCTGGCCGCCTTGCTCGCATCCCAGCTTGGTGTGGCGCTGTCAGAAATGCAGGCCTATAGCCAGCAGCAGGAATACACGTGGATCACCACGGTGCTGTTGGAGGTCGCACGGCATGCGTCTCAGCCGGGAGATGTCGTCGGCGCGATCCAAGCGGTGCTCCAACTGACCACCCTGCTGGTTGGCACGTCCTGGGCGATGGTCCTGTTGCCTGACGAGGCCGGCGGCGGATTGCGGGTCGGGCCGGTCTCTGGTCTTCGGCGGCAGGTCCAGGATCAAGTGGGCGACCTGCTACTTGCCTCCGGCGAATTCGTGGAGCCCGAGGTTTCCACCGATGGCACGCCACGTGGGCTTAAACTTCCGGCGGTTTTGGCCGACCTGCTCGGGACGAACGAGGGGACCTGTGTCCCGCTCGGAGACGGGACCCGGCTTTTGGGGGTTCTGCTGGTTGACGGGCATGAACACCCCGAACTTCGCCTTTCGCTTCTTACAGGCATCGCCCGCCAGCTTTCCCTTAGAATCGAGAATTCGCTTCTGACGGAAGAGGCCGCCATCCGCCGATCGCTGGAGAACGAGTTGGCGGTGGCCCGGAGTCTCCAGGAGAGCTTTCTCCCAAAGGTCACGCCCAAATACGATGGATGGGAGGTCGAGACCCTCTGGCGGGTCGCCCGTAGCGTCGGCGGGGACTTCTATGATTTCATCCCGCTCAGTCCTGGCCCGGATGGCCCACGCCTGGGGATCGTCATCGCCGATGTCGCCGACAAGGGTGTTCCGGCTGCTCTGTTCATGGCACTGTGCCGGACGCTTCTTCGCTCGGTCGCTATCAGTCGAGTGGATCCAGGGCTGACGCTCAAGCGGATGAACGACATCATTTTCGCCGACACCCAGACCGATCTATTCGTAAGCGTGTTCTACGCCGTGTGGGAGCCGAATACCTCACGATTGACCTATGCCAACGGCGGACACAACCCCCCGATCCTGTTCACACGCAGCGGACAGACCAGGCTGCTCGCCGAACACGGTATGGTCATTGGCGTATGCGAAGGGCTGAGCTATCAGTCACACACCGTGACGATGCCCCGCGATTCGACGCTGCTTCTTTACACTGACGGGCTGACAGAAGCTACTGCCCGCGATGACTCGCTCTTCGGCACCCAGCGTCTCATACAATTGATCCAGGGCTTGGACGACTGGAGCGCGGGAAACATCGCCCGCGAAATCACAAGAAGGGTCGTCGAGTTCGGTGGCGATCCGGATCCGGCGGATGACATGACAGCCGTCATCATCCGCCGAAAGGCATAGGCGGGAGCAGGCTCTCCAGCAGGAGCGGGCTCACAGGCTGGATCATCCGGCCACGTTAAAGTCCGGCTCTAACGAAGTTTTTTAAGTAACTCTTGATTTGGAGGTTGCGGAATGGAAGAGAGATTGCTGCATGCCTCAGCCCATCCCCTCGTGGGCCATAAGCTCAGTCGACTGCGCGATCGGGAGACCGATCCAAAGAAGTTCAGGGAGCTGATCCGGGAGATCTCCGCGCTGGTTACCTATGAAGCGACACTTGACTTGCGTACCCGCCCGGTGCGCGTCCAGACACCCCTGGCTGAAACTGGCGGGGTCGACTTAGTGGAGAAGATCGGGCTTGTCCCCATCTTGCGCGCTGGATTGGGGATGGTGGAGGGTGTATGGGAACTGATGCCGACAGCCGAGGTATGGCACATCGGTCTTTACCGAGACGAAAAGACACTAAAACCCGTTGAGTACTACAACAAGCTTCCGATCGAACCGACAGTTTCGGTATGCCTCATCCTCGACCCAATGCTGGCAACGGGAGGATCGGCGGTTGCGACTGTCGACATCCTCAAGCGATGGGGGGTGCGGAGGATCAAGTTCGTCGGATTGATCGCTGCCCCGGAGGGGATCGCACACCTGCACGGACATCACCCGGATGTCCCTATCAACGTGGCCGCCGTGGATGATCATCTCAACGATGTCGGCTACATTGTGCCCGGCCTTGGCGACGCCGGGGATCGGCAGTTTGGGACAGCCTGAGGGCGGATCTTGACGGTTGTATCGGGGCAGGGAGAAGTGACCCCGCCGACCTCAGTCGGAGATCAGGCGGCGCGCCCAAAGCACGATTTGCCCACCACCCCATAAGGTGAGGCCCAGCAGAAGGTTGAGGCTAGCTGTCAGGCCGAACACTGCGCTCAGTTTCGGCAATACTCCCTGTGTCTGGGCACCCAGCCAGCCCATCCCCCGGAGCCCCAGGCCCGACCACACGATGACGACCACGCCGCTTAAGACGATAAGCCCGGCGGGCAGCCAGGCAGAGCGGTCGGCCGCCGATGGCAGCATCGTGTTACTGACCGCCACCACCAGATAAAGCCACAGCCCGACGTCCGGTACAGCCGGCAGAAGCGCCACGGTCCTGATTACGCTCCCGATCTCGCTCTCGACAGTCGCTCCAACGACCGGCTCCAAAGCCAATTGGTTGAGCGTGAGCAGGGAGAGCAGTGCCACCCCCGAAAGAAGAGGCGCCACCCCAATCAATGCCGATCGAATGGGGTCGGTCCGCTCCGTCTCTACATAGCCCAGACGCAATTGATCCCCTGGCCCCTCTTTTGGCACAAGGGAGAAAGTGACAGTCCGCACCCCCAACACCTTTGCAGCGAGCCAATGGCTGACCTCATGCAACGCCGCACCCGGCGCAAAGAGGAGTGCGTAGAGGATCACCGTGAGCCTGGCGTCCCGCGTCAATGCCACGAGGAACCGTTGCAACTGAG
>Ga0214473_10004385_pt1 | contig 16989 bp, 15 predicted proteins | sample RVTome_7_FD_203509 | JGI IMG/M metagenome (GOLD analysis project Ga0214473, IMG submission 203509) | Soil microbial communities from uranium-contaminated site in the Upper Colorado River Basin, Wyoming, United States - RVT98D197 | ecosystem: Environmental > Terrestrial > Soil > Contaminated >... | reverse complement strand
TCGGTATTGCCAAACGTCTTGCTTCCTTCAAAGCAATTCTTTCTTTTCTCGGATCAATTATGTAGATTGCCTCCGGCAACTTCTCCAGCTTCCTTATGCCGCCTAAATTGCGCTCAAGCTTAACATACTCTTTCTGCAACTGAAGAATCTCTTTCTTTGGAAGAACTTCCATGCTGCCGTCACTGTTCATAGCTTCGAGCTTGTTCACTCTCTCAATTCTCTTCTTGATTGTGTCGAAGTTGGTCAACATCCCGCCAAGCCATCTATTGTTTACATACGGCATCTCGGATCTATCAGCCTCTTCTTTCACGGCTTCTTGCGCCTGCTTCTTAGTCCCAACAAAAAGAAGAGTCCCGCCTTGGGCAGTCATATCCCTGACAAAACGATACGCAGTCTCTATCATCTCTAAGGTCTTTTGCAGGTCTAGTATATAGATGCCGTTGCGCTCAGTGAAAATAAAAGGCTTCATTTTAGGGTTCCATCTCCTGGTTTGATGGCCAAAGTGAACCCCCGCCTCAAGCAAGTTTTTCATCGATACGACAGCCAAATTTCCACCTCCTTTCATCGCCTGCCATCCCATCATCCGGATGAAACAACAGACGGCTGGTTAGTCCTCCACCCTCTTCATCTCCAACCCCCACTCCCGAAAGAGCACCGGAGGAAAGATCAGAGGGCGTGCGTTATCTAAAAGCTTAAAAGCGTGTTTAGTTTAGCACAATATTCTAGCAGCATCAACCTAGTGCGATGGAGCAATAAGTCGCTCGGTTATTCAATGGAAAAAAGAAATCTTGCGCTTTTCAATTTGCCCCTCAACCTGAGGACTGCTTTGGTGTGCAACTGAGATATGCGGGATTCGGTCACACCTAGAATCTCCCCGATTTCCCGTAGGGTCAATCCCTCATAATAATAAAGAGCGACCACTGTTTTTTCCCGATAAGGCAAATTCTCAATTGCCTCGGAGAGAATTTTCTTTACTTCCGAGTTCTCCAAGAACTCGTATGGGTCCTTGCTTGTCGTATCCTCAATCGTATCCAACAAGCTGATCTTTTCATCTCTGTCGGAACCGACACTCCACAACTCCTCCAGAGCCACAACCGAAGTATGACTTAATTGCTTAATCGTCTTATGGAGTTCCTTTATGGTTATCCCAAGTGCCTCGGAAACTTCTTCATCCGTCGGCACTCTCTTGAACTTGTTCTCAAGGGCAATGAAAGCTCTCTCCAGCTCCTTTGCTTTATGCCTAACAGAGCGAGGAACCCAGTCCACTGCTCTCAGTTCATCTATGATTGCGCCCTTGATCCGGGACATTGCATAGGTTTCAAACTTTATCTCACGCGACAAATCGAACTTCTCTATAGCATCGATCAGGCCAAACATACCATAGCTTATTAAGTCCGCCGTATCAACCGTCTGCGGCAAAGTTGAGGCAAGGCGCCCTGCCACATATTTAACCAAAGGAGAATAATGAAGAATCAGCTTTTCTCTTGCTGTAGAAGATTTATTGTCTTTGTATTCAAGCCAGACCTTCTTGGTCTCTGATTCGGTGTCTTTCACTAAATCTCCCATTTGATGATCTATTCCCCGTCGCCTTTCCCATTTTATGTCAGGACGTTCTTCGCCGGCTCACCAACTCTGCTTGAATGAAGCTCCGTAGGCAAGCCGCCTGTCCAAAGCTGCGTCACGCCGACAGCAAACATTTACCCACAGCGGCAGTGCGCCGAGGGCGGACCCATGGTCCGCTTGGGCCCGGGCTTGGGTCGCCCCTATGCTCTGGGGTGAGCTTTCAAATAGACTTCTCTGAGCCTCGCTTCGCTTAAATGAGTATAAACTTGAGTTGAAGATAAATCAACGTGCCCTAAAAGTTCTTGGACGGCCCTCAAATCAGCGCCGCCTTCCAGCAAATGAGTTGCAAACGTGTGCCTGATGACATGCGGAGTAATGCCCTGCGCAAGACCCACTTTCTTGACATATTTAGCAAGCATCCTTCGGACTCCGGTAGCCGAAAGCCGGGAGCCCCTTTTGTTTAAGAAAAGGGCATCAACTGTTCGAGCGGATTCTTGATCATTCTTGGGTGCCGCAAGTTCTTTTCTCCCCTCAAGAATGTAGCTGTCCAAGGCTTTGATACTTTCTCTGTTCACGGGAACCAGTCTCTCTTTGTTTCCTTTTCCGAGAACCTTGATTTCATTACGCCAGAAGTTGATATTATCCAAATCCAAACCGGTTAGTTCGCTCACCCTGATCCCGCTGGCATATAGGATTTCCAAAATCGCTTTGTCTCTCTTTCCCAAAACCGTCTTCCGATCCGGAGCATTGAGCAGCTCTTCCATGACTTTGATCTTCAAAAAGCGCGGCAGTTTTTTTTGGCGCTTCGGTGTTGCAAGAAGGAGGGTTGGGTTAAGCGCAGCGTGGCCTTGCCGCTCCAAGAACTTGAAGAAGGTTCTCAGGGAGGCCAACTTTCTGGCAATACTGGTTTGACTGTATCTTCGAGTATTCAACCAGCTCAGATATCTCCTTAGCGAAGCGTGATCAACTTGACCTAGTTCCAGCTCGGCCCGCTTAAGATAAGCGAAGAATTGGTTGATATCACTTGAATAAGCCAATATCGTGTGATTGGACAGATTCCTCTCGGCCGACATATACATTAAGAACTCCTGCAGCTCTCGCTCCATATTCTTCTCCACCAAACTCTCTCATTGAATCCGCAGATAGTTATGGCCGAAGTCTTGTTTCACAAGTCCTTTCAGCTCCAAAATTGTCAGAAGGCTCGATACCTTCGAGATATCATAGTCAACCGCCTCCATTATTTCGTCAATATGTCTTGATTCCCATCCCAGACAATTCAAGATACTCTGCTCTTCAATCGAAAGCTCAACCTTGAGTTTATCGTCATTCAATGCGTCTTTGGGCAGTCTCAAATCCAACTGCAATATCCCTACTATGTCATCTATTGTGTCGATTAAATAAGCTCCTTCTTTTATCAGTTTATGACAGCCCTTGCTCACCGAACTCTTCACGTTGCCCGGCACCACCATTACCTCTCGTCCCTGTTCGAGAGCAAAATCCGCCGTTATCAAAGCGCCGCTTCTCTCGGATGCCTCTACAACCACGGTTCCTTTGGTTAAACCGCTGATAATTCTATTTCTGGCCGGAAAGTTGGGCGGCAATGGGTCTATTCCCAGAGGCAGCTCGGAAACGAGAGAGCCCCTTTCTGAGATTTCTTCGTACAAATTTCTGTTCTCAGGAGGGTAAACCACATCAAGCCCGCAACCCAAGACTCCTATGGTGGAACCTGAAGATGAGAGCGCACCTCGATGTGCCGCACTATCGATTCCTCTCGCCACTCCGCTTACCACGGTCACTCCGAGATCCGCGAGCTGTTTGGCCAGCTCAAAAGCAACCGCTCTGCCGTAGGCACTTGCTTTTCGAGAACCGACAATAGCCACCGCGTCGGAATAAGTCTTTAGCAAATCACCCTTCACAAACAACACCGGAGGACTGCTAATTTCTTTCAGAGACCGCGGATAAGCAGAATCGGAAATTGAGAGTATCTCGGCTCCGAAGGCGCTGATCTTTTCAAGCTCAAGATCAAGGTCTATCTTGCTGCGCTCAACAGATATTTTTTCGGCAAGGTCAACTGAAATCCCAAGCCGCTCCATAATTTCTTTACCGGAAGCATCCCAGGCGCATTTGGGAGAGCCAAAAGCATCCATCACTTTGCTGATGCGCCTACTGAAATATGGTATGAGCTTAAGACCGAGTAGATATTTTTCTTCTTCTGTGTTCATTTCCGATGTAGATTCCTTACTTCCTTGTTCAAATTGAGCCCGCCGACGAACAATAATCAGAAACCTCGCTGTCAAATCAAATACCAAAGATCAAAAATGCATATCAAAATGTAAAAGTGTCTATGTCCTCCAAGGTATTGCAAGGGCAACTGTCGGCACAGCGCCATTTTTCACTAGTCCAAAATCCCTGTCCGAACAAATCTTTGATCTTTGATCTGTCATTTTGCATTTTGATTTTTTATTTTTGATTTACTGGTCCACTGCCTTCTTTTCAGAAATAGCAGTTTCCCTCTTTTAATGAAACATATCCCTGTCGAGGCTTCGGTATTGTACCGCCTCCGCCAGGTCGGCTAATTCAATGATCTCGCTTTCTCTAAGATCAGCTATTGTTCTTGCGACTTTTAGAACACGATCGTAACTCCTCGCGCTTAGCCCCAGTTTTTCAATGGCCGCCTCCAGGAACTCGCGTGCTGGTTCATTCAGTTTGCAAAATCTTTTGACTTGCCGCGGTTTCATTTGAGCATTGCATGAAACGCTCGAGCCCGAAAGGCGCGACCGTTGTAAGTCTCTGGCGTTCTGGACCCGCTCCCTTATTTCACACGAGTTTTCTCCATTCTCTGAACCCATAAGATCCTGCCTGGCGAGTCTCGGTACTTCAATATGGATATCTATTCGATCCAAAAGGGGACCGGAGATCTTGCTTCTATACTGCAGAACTTTATTCGGAGTACAAATACATTCTTTGACCCTGTCGCCAAGATAACCGCACGGGCACGGATTCATGGCCGCAATCAAAGTAAACCGCGCCGGGTAAGTAAGCGATGCCATGGCTCTTGATATGGTCACGCAACCGTCTTCCAGGGGCTGACGAAGAACCTGGAGAGCATTTTTTTGGAATTCAGGGAATTCATCCAGGAAAAGTACACCATGATGACTCAGGCTGACTTCGCCGGGTCGAGGATGTTGACCCCCTCCGACTAAACCCGCGCAGGAAATTGTGTGATGAGGTGATCTAAAAGGTCTGGTTGCGATGAGTGAAGTTTCAGAAGAGAGCATTCCGGATATACTATATATTTTAGTCACTTCGAGAGCTTCATCCATATCCATGTCAGGTAAGATCGTCGAGACTCTCTTGGCCAACATAGTCTTCCCCGAGCCGGGCGGTCCCATCATTATCACATTGTGCCCTCCGGATGCACCTACCTCCAGAGCTCGTTTAACGTGATGCTGGCCTTTGACATCGCTAAAGTCCACACTGTGACAAGGTTGTGCATCGATAGCATTGAAGTCTCGAAAGACAGGATCAATCGAAAGAGCTCCTTTGAGAAAATCAATCGTCTCCCTCAAGCTTTTAACGGGTATTACATCAAATCCTTCAATCAGCGCCGCTTCTCCGGCATTCTCATGCGGAACAATAATTCCTTTCTTTTTCTGGTCTCTGGCGAAAATCGCCAAAGGCAAGGCTCCTTTCACTTTCCTTACTTCGCCTGTCAAAGAAAGTTCGCCGACAAGGAGATAATCAGCTATTTTAGTCCTCAACTGCTCGGATGCAATGATAATGCCGACGGCTACAGGTAGATCAAACGACGGCCCCTCTTTTCTGACATCAGCCGGGGCAAGATTGACGGTAATGCGTTTGAGGGGAAAATCATACTCCGAATTTGACGTTCCGGACCTGATTCTTTCTCTTGATTCCTGAATTGCCGTATCCGGGAGACCGACGATGCTGAAAGCCGGCAGCCCCTGGGCAAGATCAACCTCAACTTGAACCTTGTAGCAGTCCATACCTATTACAGCAGCGCTTTCGACCCTTGCCAGCAAAATTCCTCCCGTGTTTCTGTCAATCAGCTAAATCCGGTGTTGCATTCTTTGATTTTTCAAGGTCGTTTATATTAGTTATAAGTAGTTCTGAATAGACATCAAAACTCCTTCTCTTTTTTCAATACGGGGCAGGTTTCGCAGAAGAACTTTTTTAAAATTTTTACTATTTTTTTCAATTATCTTATGCTATACTATACTCAGCTACAGCAATGTAGCGAGTCGCGTCTTGGGGCAGGCCCACCGTCAACCGAAATCGAGGTGGGCTTGACCTTTTCTGGGCGCGTTTTTTCTCGTCTGCCTCTCTCCACGGACTTTGTATCAATCCCGATCGCCTCTCATTTTCCAATCCTGAATCTCAATTGCAAAAGGCAAATATCAAAATGCAAAGTGCAAATTTGAAAAACCCGAGAAATCGCAAGCTCTCTCAGTTTACATTTTGCATTTTGCATTTTTCATTTTGCATTGATCCGAAGGATCGCTCAAAACGCATTTTCCAGGTGGGTGATTTCAAATCCGTTGCTCTGATTGAAGACAATTGAGATTACATCAAATCGGTAATCCAAGTCTTGGGGGATATTGCGATCATTTTGCGTGCTTTGGAGATAACTTTCCGCAAGACGCCTCAGGCGCTTTTGCTTGTGCTTGGTAACCGCTTCAAACGGCTCTCCGAACTGCCTGTTGTTTCTGGCCTTTACCTCACAGAAGACGAGCGTCTTTCTGCGAAGCGCAATGATATCAATTTCTCCGATCCGGCAGCGATAGTTTCTACTGATTATCTTATATCTCTTGTCCCTTAGATAATCACATGCCAGGTCTTCTCCGTCGGCCCCAAACGATTTCCTATTCATGCCGCGCTGCTCTTCTTTCCCCTTCTCACTAAGAATGTTCCCTGCAAAGCAGGAGTATCTTTCCTAGAAATCGCCCAATCTCAAATCAATGCATTCTCTGACAGGCTTAAAGCTTAGTCTGTGAATTCCTGAAGGACCAAACTTCTCCAAAGCCTTGAGGTGCTCTTTTGTGCCGTAGCCTTTGTGGCTATCAAAACCATAGTCCGGAAATTCCTTGGCGTATCTGATCATCAAACGGTCTCTTTCCACTTTCGCAATAATCGAAGCGGCCGCAATTGAGATACTTAGTTTGTCGCCTTCTTTTAGTGCAATGTTCGGCAACGTCAAACCGGCTAGGGCGAAACCGTCGCTCAGAACGTAGTCCGGAGTCATCGAGAGGTTAATAACAGCCTGTTCAAGAATGTGCAAATTCATCTTATGCAGACCTTTTTCGTCGATCCGGCCGGGAGTTACCATCTCGACCCGCCAATCAAGAGCAATCTCCATAAGCTTGCAGTAGAACTTCTCCCGGACCTCCGGTAAAAGTTGCTTGCATTCCTTTAGTCCCGGGAGGAAAAAATCAGGGGGAAGAATTACAGCCGCAGCAACCAAGGGGCCCGCAAGCGCACCTCTACCGGCTTCATCAACACCGCAAATAGCCAAGAAACCTTTTCGCCTAAGTTTTTCTTCGAACGAGCAAAGTTTTATAAACTCTTTCTCGAGTTCATCGCTCTTTTTTTGCAAGGTACCGCATGAGGCGGCCAACTTTCTGGCGCCAACCCGTGAGTCCTTCTTTAGAAAGCGGATGATTTTTTGGCGTTCCTGAACATTTGAGGTATGAAGGAGCTGTTTGATCTCAGAAATGCTTAACTTGCGGACATCCAAAGCCATTAAGAAACCTTTTGAGTCAATCGGTTCTGCAGACTATTTCAAAAACCTGATACGCTGCGGCGGCCAATAAATCATGAAAGCTTTGCCCACCACCGAGTTTTTTGACAGCGGGCCAAAAACACGGCTATCCTGGCTGTTAGGTCTATTATCACCCATAACAAAAAGATTATTGAGGGGGACTCTTTCGGGGCCGAAATTATTGGAATCATACGAACTCATTGTGTAAGGCTCAAATCTTGCTTTTCCGTTGATGTAGACTTTTCCGGTCTTAACTTCCACCTCCTGGCCCTGCACGGCAACAATTCTCTTAATGAAATCCCTATTTGTGTCGCCGGGGGGAACAAAGACAATAACATCGCCTCCTTTTGGTTCTTGAAGCCGGTAGATGAATTTGTTCACAAGCACTCTGTCTCCGGGATAAAGCGTCGGCTCCATGGAACCGGAGGGGATGTAGAACGGCTGCAGAACAAAGGCCTTAATTAACCAAGCCAGAATAACGGCAGTGATTATGAGGATCGGGAGCTCTTTCAAGAACGCAATTAGCTCCCCTCGCTTTTCATCAGTTGGCTCACTCAAAGTATTATTGTTAATCTCTTTGATGTCTTCTTTTTCAGCCGGTTTATCGCTCATTAAATAAGTGTTCTCCTCAAAAAGACCGGTAAAACCAAGCGCGTTGCGTGGCTACGGAGTGAATTCCGGGCCGGCAGTCAAACGCACGGCTCGCTTACCGGCGCTCTTTGACACGGGCCGCTTTTCCAATCTTCTCACGCAAGTAGTAGAGCTTTGCCCTTCTTGTCTTTCCTCTTCTGGGAATCTCTATTTTCACAATCTTGGGAGAGTGTATGGGAAAAGTCCTCTCAACCCCGACCCCAAAAGAGATCTTTCTTACCGTAAATGTCTCTTTTGAGCCGTTTCCCTGTCTCTTCAGGACAATCCCTTCAAACAACTGAGTCCTCTCTCTGCCACCCTCAACAACCTTAAAATAAACCTTGAGCGTATCCCCGTTTTGAAATTCCGGTAGGTCGTCACGCATTTGTTTTCGTTCTATGCTTTGTATCCGCTGCATTACCGATTTCCTCCTTAGAACAACAACACTTCGAAATTCTACCATATAGTCAAGCATTTAAAAAGCCCAAATACAAACGGCACCCTACACAACCTAGGATTTGCCTTTGGACTTCTTAATCTCTTTGTATAGCTCCTTGTATTCCGGACCCAGCTTATTCTCATCCAGCAAATCAGGTCGCTTAAGCAAAGTTCTTTCCAAAGACTGATATTTCCTCCATCTTTCTATTTCAGCATGATTACCGCTTAGTAGCACGTCAGGGACTCTGAATCCCATATGTTCAGCCGGCCTTGTATATTGCGGGTATTCAAGGAAATCCTGAGAGAAGGTCTCCACTTTCGTTGAATCCTCATCTCCCAATACACCCGGAATGAATCTGGCTATTGCCTCGACTAAAACAAGGGCCGGCAGCTCTCCTCCGCTTAGAACATAGTCACCAATCGATATTTCATCCGTTATCAAATACTCTCGCACTCTCTCGTCAATACCCTCATATCTACCACAAAGAAGAACCAGTCGGGGTTTGACCGAGAGCTCTTTGACTCTGGCCTGATCCAAGCGGTCTCCCTGAGGAGTCAAGAGGATTATAGATGCTTCTTTCTTTAGTCCATCCAGGTCACCCTGGGCAATATCAAAAACCGCCTCAAAAAACGGCTCCGGTTTCATGACCATTCCCACGCCTCCGCCGTACGGAGTGTCATCAACCTGTCGATGCCTATCGTGGGTATAGTCACGGAGGTCATGCAGCTCGACTTCAAGCAACCCCTTTTCTTTCGCGATCCTTAAAGTCCCACATTTCAGCGGAGAGTCGAATAATTCGGGGAAGATGGTTATTATGTCTACCTTCAATCGAAGCACCTTTCCTAACTTTCTTCAAGTAGACCGGGCATTGGCTCGACGATCAAAACTCCTTTTTCCAGGTCGACTTTCTTGACGACCTGTTTAACGGCGGGAATTAGTATTTGCTCCTTTTCGGATTCAGCCGGTTTCACCACATATACATCATTGGCTCCGGTTTGCAGAATATCACTTATCCGCCCCAGATAAACCTTGTCGATTGTATAGACTTCAAGACCGATGATTTGAAACTGCCAGTATTCTCCCTCGGGCAAATCTTCCAGTTCATCAACTGAGACCTCGATCAATCGCCCTTTCAGGCTTTCCGCCTGCTCACGAGTATCAATATTCTCAAATTTTATGATAATGTCTTTTGCCTTCGGCTTTATGCTTTCAATAGTAAGCCACTGAAGTTGGCCTAGCGGTGGTGAAATATAGAGGACGAGACCCGGCTTGAATCTAGAAGGAAAATCGGTAAGGCTTAGGATTTTTACCTCACCCTTGATGCCATGAGGACCTTTTATTCTTCCAACCGCAATAGGTTCCGCCTGCACTATTATTCCTTTTGTATCTACTAAGTCCGCAATTTTTCTGCAAATCGGAACGACGAAAGAATGGAACTGAAAACCTCGCTATGACTTTGGCTTCACGCTCGCAGGCGGGTATGAAAACCGAGAGAGGAGAAATGTGCAAATCTTCCCCTCTTCCAGACCATTAGTTAGTCAATTATCTCGACAATGGCTTTCTTGCCCTCCTTGACGGCTGCCGCCTTGACAACCGTTCTAAGGGCCTTGGCAATCCTTCCCTGCTTTCCGATTACTTTTCCCACATCATCAGCCGCAACATGCAACTGCAGAATAACCGACTTTTCACCTTCGACAACACTCACATTCACTTCTTCCGGTTTATCAACAAGAGCCTGCGCAAGAGTTTCGAGTAATTCCTTCAACAGCTTCACCTCCGGGAATTCTTGCCGCTATTTTGTTTCTGCCAGGTACTTCGCTTTATTCGCTTCAAATTCTTTTCGAACACCGGCTATTCCAAGTAGCTTCTCAACCGCTTGTGTGGGCTGAGCACCGTTTGCCAGCCATTTCAACGCTTTTTCCTGGTCAATCTCGACCAGTGATGGTTCGGTTTGGGGATTGTAGCGTCCTACGACTTCTATGAATCTACCGTCCCTCGGCATACGACCATCCGCAACAACTACTCTGTACAGGGGATTATGTTTTCCCCCGACTCGACTGAGCCTGATCTTTACAGCCAAATCATCGCCTCCTTAGTGAAAAATTGAAAAAAGGTTTTTTGCAGGTTTGGATTGTCCGAATTTACCCAAATGCTTCATGAGTTTCTGAGTTTGTTTGAACTGCTTCAAAAGCTGGTTCACGTCCTGACTGGTTGTTCCGCTTCCTCCGGCAATCCGGGATCGCCGGCTACCACCGATAATGGATGGATCCTGCCTTTCAGCCGCGGTCATCGATTGAATGATTGCCTTCAGTCGGCCAACCATTTTCTCATCCATTCTCAAATTCTTCAAACCCGGCATTCCAGGTACGCCGGGCAACATTTTCATAATTTGATCAAGGGGGCCCATTTTTTCCAATTGGCCCATATAATGAAGAAAATCTTCGAGGGTAAATGACTGCTTTCTTATCTTTTCCTCCAAGACCTTCGCTTGTTCTTCGTCCACGGTCTCCTGGGCTTTTTCAATGAAGCTGATGACATCCCCCATGCCCAGTATCCTGGAAGACATCCGGTCCGGATGAAAAGGCTCCATGCTGTCAAGTTTCTCCCCGATCGAAACCAGCTTTATGGGCTTTCCGGTAACGGACGTGATAGAAAGCGCTGCTCCCCCTCGTGCATCTCCGTCCAACTTGGTCAAAATAATCCCGTCTATGCCGACCCTCTCCTGAAAAACAACAGCAACATTGACTGCATCCTGGCCTGTCATTGCGTCCACAACCAGCAAGATCTGGTGTGGATGCAATACTTTTTTTGCCTCGTGAAGTTCATCCATCATTTCATCGTCAATGTGGAGACGTCCGGCCGTGTCCAACAGAACGACATCGCAGCCTCTTGATACCGCTTCCTTCAAGCCTTGTCTTCCTATTTCAACAGGAGAAAGACCTTTGTCTCCCGAAAAAACAGGCGTATCCAACTCCTCTCCCAATGCTTTCAATTGGTCTATGGCCGCTGGCCGGTAAATATCAGCCGCTATTAGAAAAGGCCTCTTGCCTTGTTTCTTAAGAAGAGAGGCGAGCTTAGCAGTAGCGGTTGTCTTACCTGAACCCTGAAGACCAACGAGCATGAGAATCGTAGGAGGCTGGCTGGCAAAGACAATATCGCTCTTTGCGCCGCCCAGCAACTTGATTAGCTCCTCGTTTACAACCTTTATGACTTGTTGGCCAGGCGTCAAGCTGCTCAACACCTCGTTGCCGACAGCCTGCTCCCTGATGTCGGCGACGAACTTCTTGACTACCTTGAAGTTTACGTCCGCCTCCAGCAGCACCAGGCGGATCTCTCGCAAGGCGGCTTCCACATCTTTTTCAGTCAAGTGCCCGCGTGATTTTAGACGCGAAAAAATATTCTGCAATCTCTCTTGAAGATTCTCAAACATACAGACTCCAGATACTCTAAACTGAGCAAATTGATTTTTAGACTCCAGAACATCTTATAAAAGCAAAGGAAGGGTGTCAAGTTAAGCAGGAAAGATGTGGAAAACTTGGGGCGGATGACCCAGTGGAGACAATTCTATTGGAAGACTCGCTGCTATGTTGAGAAGTAAAGTTTTCCAGCTCAAGGCTCCAAACACTGGTGGAAATAATTTACTAATGAAGTGCGTTGGTTGGTATGATAACTGATACTCAGCCGCCCCGACTGGAGTCTATCAAGTGTTGATTGAAAATTCAACAGATTCTTCACAAATAGTTCATTTTTTATTTTAAGCGGCAAGCCCCCTGGTCAGCATACCTGTGCCAGAGGGCGAAAATGGTCTTTATGCCCTGACAAGGCCGAAGCTTAAAGGAGATTCAAGCTACTCAAAAAGTACTCAAGGATCTGTAGATTGCAAGGTGCTTGAATCCTTGAACCCTTGACTCCTCGAATCCTTTACGAACCAGCCCCTTTGGCAAGTTCGATATCATCAGGTCCAATTTGCCGGGAAGGAAGAAGAATTCCGAATTAATAAGTTTTTGTCGATTTGAGACGATAAATAGAAAACCAAATAGGCACAAAACCGGGAAGCTGAATTGAAGTATTCAAACAAGCCATTTGACATAGCCCTAAATGAATTGTTCTCATCCTCTCCGATGGGTTTGAGAGAATTTGCCAGGAAAACCGGGGTAAACTATTCGTACTTAAGCAAACTAAGGAACGGCCGGATGCCGCCCCCCTCTGACGATGTAATCCAAAAGATCGCCAGGGGCTTTAAGGTGCCGGTAGATTATTTCCTTGAGTTCAGACTGCGCTGTGTGTACCGCGCGCTGCTCATAGACCCTGATTTTGTAACCGCTTTACACTACGTTAGCAAGCAGTCGGTTCCCCGCCAAAAGCAAATCAAGAAGAGATTCATAAGTTTTGTCAAAAAGGAAGTCTCTGCAAACTAGAGGAGCGACCGGGCAGGGTCATTCCGCAGCCAGCAACGCCTCCACAAAATCCCCGGGCTTGAAATCTTGCAGATCATCGAGTCCCTCACCGACTCCGATAAGTGCTATTGGAATCCCGATTTCCTTCCCGATCGCAACAACTATTCCACCTTTAGCAGTTCCGTCCAGTTTTGTGAGAACTATTTCATCGACACTTAGAGCTTCGTCAAAGAGACGCGCCTGAGAGAGTGCATTTTGGCCCGTTGTCGCATCAACCACTAAGACTGTTTTTATTTCGGCATCGGGAGCTTCTCTTTGAGCAACGCGTTTTACCTTCTTCAGCTCTTCCATGAGATTCGAATATGTGTGCAATCTACCGGCCGTGTCAATCAGCAAGAAATCCACAGAACGAGCCCGGGCGGCCTGGACTGCATCAAAAACAACCGCCGCCGGATCGGAACCCCTTTTGTGTTTGATAACATCAATCCCGACCCTCTTTGCCCAAATCTCCAGTTGCTCAATGGCCGCTGCCCGAAAAGTATCTGCTGCTGCAAATAGTACCTGCTTGCCCTCAGCTTTGGCTCGATTCCCGATCTTGGCCAGAGTAGTCGTCTTGCCTGTTCCGTTGACTCCGACCATCAGAAAGATGGTCAGGACCCCTTCTCTCCCGAAGAAAATCGGTCTTTCTGCGCCAAGAATATTAAGCATTATCTCTTCAAGCATCAAGAATAGATCCTCGGAATTTTGAATTCTTCTCTCTTTCGCTCTTTCGCGCAGGTTGTCCACAATGTCTGTTGTGGCCGTTACCCCGACATCAGCCTGAATCAGTATCTCTTCAATCTCTTCCCAAAAATCTTCACTGCCCGGCGAAAAATGCGAAAAGACTCCGGAGAGCTTTGACACGAGATTCTGCCGGCTTTTTCGTAGGCCGGATTTGAGCCGGCCAAACCATTTTTCCGGCTTGTCCTGCTTATCCTGCTTGTCCCGAGCGGAGTCGAGGGAAGCAGAGTCGAAGGGCTTCTGAGCTTCCTCGCCACCGCCATTCTCAACCGATGAATGATTCCTCCTAAGTAGCATAGACTCTCCCGTTCTCAGCCTCGTTGAATTCAGTTAATTTCTGCGATATGACACTCGATATCCCTTCCGGCGTCATGGAGACACCATATAGCAAGTCTGCAATTTCCATCGTTCTCTTCTGATGAGTAATAATTAGGAACTGAGTCTTCTTGCTCTGCGATTTCAAAAACGAAGTAAATCTTTGGAGGTTCATACTATCCAGAGCAGGCTCAACCTCATCCAGAATGTAAAAAGGGCTTGGGCGTGTGTGATATATGGCAAAAAGAAAGGTTAGAGCGATCAGAGCGGCCTCGCCCCCCGATAAGAGTGTGACCTTTTGGACTCGCTTCCCGGCCGGATGCACGCTGAAGGATATCCCGCTATTCAACGGGTCTTCGGGATCATCCAAGATCAATTTTGCTTCGCCGCCTTCAAAAAGGTAGAAAAAAACCGATTGAAAATGGTGACTGACATCCTCGAATGTCTTTAAGAACCGCTCTTTCATTTTCCCGTCAATTGCTCCGGCGACTTTTTCCAGGGCTTGCCTGCTCTCTATCAGATCGTCTATTTGCTCAGCCATGAATTTCCGCCTCTCCTCAAGCTCCTTGAACTCTTCAACCGCAACCGGATTTACCGGCCCGAGGCGCTCAATTCTCCTCCTTAGTTCAGCTGCCCTCATTCGAAGATCGTTTGCCGACACGTCTGTTTGACATTCGTCTATGGCTTTCTCCAAAGGAACCTCGTGGTCCTCGACGATCTTTTGTGTTACTCCCTTAACTTTAACCTCCAACTGTGCCTTCTGGAGCCGGATATTTTGCTTTCTCTCCGTCAATTTTTCGACATGGTCGCTTAGACCCGGGCTCTCGACCCTTTCCAGGCTCAATTTGTCTTTTAACTCCACCAGAGAATTCTCTTCAAGTAAAATTGTTGAGCCGAGCACCCCGGTCGATTTTCTGATTTCTGCAAGAAGCTCTTCAAAGAGGATGCGCAGTGGTTTGAGCCGATTTGCAAACTTACCAAAAGCGTCGCGACTGGACTGCTCGGAATCAATCAGTGTTTTTAGTTCATCCCGATCCTCGAAGATCAGGCGGCTTTGCCTCGCAAGATAGTTCTCTTTCTCTTCGATTCCGGTGATTTCCGATTTGCATTTGATGATTTCCTGCTCGAACTCTCTTTTCTTCTCCAAAGCTGCTTCTTTTTCTTCCGAGAGCCAAATCATCCGCTCCTTGAGCGTTACCAAATTACTCGCTGTTCCGTCGGCCTCTTCTCTTACTTTTTCCGCCACGATGTTTTCCGCTTCAATCTTACTCCTGTAATCCTCAATCTCTTTGCTCAGAGCTTTCTTTTGAGCATCCGTGCTCTTTATCTCGCTTTCGATCCTCTTCTTGTCCGCATTGAGCCCCTGGATCAAGAACTCTTTTTCTCTTCTTTGTCTTGCAACAGACTTAGTATCTTGAGAAAGCAAGTTCGTTTGATCGAGTTTAGAAGAGATGCTCTCCTCAAGCTTTGTTAACTCTTCGCGGTATTCTTTCTCTCTCGATTGAAGGTCTTCTTCTCTTTCCCGGCTTAGAATCTTGAGGGGTCTTTTCTCTGAACCTACCTGGATTTTTCCGCTTGAGCAGACAATTTTTCCGCATTCGGTAACCATAACGTCACTCCTGTTTTCATTGTCTTCGCTTCTCAAAAACTCAAAAGCGCTGTTTAGATCAGGTACAATGAAAACCCCGGAAAGCAAGGACTCTATGGCTGGCTCGATTCGCTTGTCGCATTTAATAACGCCAAAAGCGGGAATAAAATCTCCGCCTGGGGATGGCCGGTTTGAACTTCTGCGAACGCCGGACACAGGAAGCAAGCTTATGCTTGAAGTCTTTTCTTTCTCTGCGACAACCAGAAACTCCTCTGCATTCTGCACGGTTTCCGTCACAAGACATAATAGGTCCGCCCCGAGCACAGCCTCAATCGCCTCCTCGTATTTCTTTGGAACATGGATTAACTCTCCCAGAACTCCCAAAATGCCGGCGATTCCCGATCTCCGGGCAAGGTCCAAGCCACTGGACTCAATTAGCACATCTCTTAGCTCACCGAAAGCTTTTTGCTCCGCGCGGAGCAGCGCCAATTTCTCTTTTATCTCCTGGTACTGCGCCCTAAGCTCATTCAGAATCTGATTTTCAGTCTCCATTCTCTCTCTTGCGACCTTTTCCTGCCTGCTGAATTTTGCCAGCGCTCCACTCTCTTCAATAAATTCCTCATTTGTTTTTCTTAGTACCTCAAGATGCGCTTTGGCCCGCAGAGAAAAATCGCCGATCTGATTCTCCGAGAACTCAACTCTCAACTGGAGGTTTCCGATGCTTGACTCCAATGATCTTAGCTGATCAACTTTTGCGGCCCGGGCTTCCTTCTCCTGAGAAATCTTTCTCTTGATCTCTTCCAATTCCTCAAGCAACTTCCTCTCTTCCCCGTTTCTTTCTTCCACGCTGTTTTGAAGATCAGCTATTTTTTTATGAATCTGCTCCTTATTGCTCAAAACCAAATTCTTTTCCTCATCCAAGTACAAATTCTCTTTCTCGCGCTTGGCGATACGCCCTTCCAGCTGCTGGATTTTTTGCCTAAGCTCTTGTTCTCGCAAGACCAGAGTCTTCTTTTTTTCCGCCAACAATGAAGCGCTGCCTCCCACTCTATCCTCACACATCTGCAGCCTTCTCTTTTGTTCACCCAGTGCCATCAACTTTGTTTGCCCTTCTTCGACGGCGGTTGACAGGCTCTCCTTTTTCTTTTCAGCACTCAAGATTTGCTCTTTTGAATTCCGCAAATCACTTTCAAGGTTTGATTCTCTCAAAGTGAGGTCATTCCACTCATTTTGAAACCGCTGAAGCTCTTTGACACAAAGAGACAATTCCGACTCCCTTAATTGCGCGTTGAGACGCGTGTAGTCCCGAGCTTTGCGGGCCTGCCTTTCGAGCGGCTGAAGCTGCCTATTTACTTCTTTCAAAACATCTTCTGCCCGCAGGAGGTTCTGCTCCATCGAGGTTATTTTGCGCAAAGCCCTCTCTTTTCTCCTTTTGTACTTCAGAATACCCGCGGCTTCCTCAATAAGCAGCCGCCTCTCCTCGGGTTTGCTGGTTAGT
>Ga0214473_10004384_pt1 | contig 16989 bp, 12 predicted proteins | sample RVTome_7_FD_203509 | JGI IMG/M metagenome (GOLD analysis project Ga0214473, IMG submission 203509) | Soil microbial communities from uranium-contaminated site in the Upper Colorado River Basin, Wyoming, United States - RVT98D197 | ecosystem: Environmental > Terrestrial > Soil > Contaminated >... | reverse complement strand
CAATCCTGTTCGGCACGGGGTTTGCAGGGACAATTTGGATGAAGGCGAGAGGCGAATAATTTTTTTGAAGTTCTTCCATTTTCCACTTGCGCCAGGCTTTTCCCTTGCCTAAATTGCCTGGAATGCATCAGAAAAGGCATGAAATCGAGGAGCATGAGCTGCAAGGCTTCAAATACTTCAAGGCCCTATCGGGCCTGCTGGAGAAGCTGCACACGGTCGGCTGTCAGAGGGACCGGGCCGGCAATCGCCTCTTGCACATGGATCAGTACGTCTCGCTGTTGCTGCTGTACATGTTCAATCCGATCTGTACGTCTCTGCGTTCGCTCCAACAAGCCAGCGAACTGCAGAAGGTGCAAAAGAAGCTGGGAGTTCCCCGGGCGTCCCTGGGCAGTTTGTCCGAGGCGGCGACGGTCTTTGACAGCCAGGCAATGGTGGAGGTGATTGCCGAATTGGGCAAGCAACTACAGCCCATCGCCGTCCACGACAAGCTCAAGAACCTTCCGGGGACGCTGACGGCGGTCGATGGAACCTTGTTGAAGGCCCTGCCCAAGATCGCCTGGGCCCTGTGGATCGATGAGCAGCACAAGGCCGTCAAGAACCACGTTCACTTCGAGATTCTCAAGGGTGTGCCGGTGGCGGCCACGCTCACCAACGGCAACGGCAATGAGAAAGACGTCTTGGCGGCCCATCTGCAAGCGGGGCGGATTTACGTGATGGATCGAGGCTATGCCAAGTACGAGCTTCTCCAGCAGATCCTCAATGCCCACAGTTCCTTCGTATGCCGCATCCGAGACAATTATGTCGCCCAAGAGATCGAGGAGCGAGCGATCTCGGCCCAGGGCCAGGCCGCCCATATCGTTCGGGATCGGCTCGTTCACCTGGGCGGCCAGCACCGCAAGCACGATCTGGCGCAGCCCGTTCGTGTGATCGAGATCAAGTGCCGGCCGCATCCCAAGCGCATCCATACCGGCCGAGGCGGGCCGGAACAATCCGAGACCCTGGCCATCGTCACGGACCTGGTGGACCTGGAGGCGGATGTGATCGCATTGATCTTCGAGCATCGCTGGACCATCGAGATCTTCTTTCGCTTCTACAAGCACATCCTGGGCTGCCGGCATCTGCTGAGCTACAACCGCAATGGGATCGAGGTGCAGACCTATACGGCGATTCTCGCGTGCATGCTGATTTCGCTGTGGACGGGTCGCAAGCCGACCCTGCGCACCTTCGAAATGCTGTGCTGGTACTTCACGGGAATGGCCAGTCAAGAGGAACTGCTGGCTCACATTGAGCGGCTGCAAAAAATGAGTTAAGCGGCCCACGGCCCAATCCCTGTCGGGATCGCGGCCGGGATTCGTGCTGCGCGCCTCATGACCCTATAGCCCATTCCCCCGTCCAATTCAGGATACCATCAAGCTACTTCCCACTACGCTCACTCAGGAGCAAACCCCGTGCCGAACAGGATTGGGTCAGTCCCGAATGGCACTTCCATAAGCGGCAACTCATAGACCGATAAAGATGCAGGAAAACAGACCTCCAAGCCGACGAGATTGTTGTTATGGCAATCTATTCGCAAGGAGGTCTGTCATGGACAAGTATACCCAAGAACGGTTGGGCAGCCAAGTCCGTCGAGTTGACCGGCGTCGACGGCAACTGGTGGACGATCAAGACCTGTGCTTCAGGAGGCTTCTACCCAGGGAGCGGGTGGAAGCGGCCATAGAGCGACATCAGGTCCGGTACCGGGAACGCCTGTACACACCGCTGCTGACGATCTGGACGTTCCTATACCAAGTGCTTGCCTCGGACCAGTCCTGCCGGGCGGCCGTCGCTCGCCTGCTGGCCTTCTTGTGCGTTGGCGGAGACGACTCGGGCCGCGCCAAGACCGATCCCTACTGCAAGGCACGCCAGCGTCTGCCGGAGAAGCTCCTGGCGGATCTGGCTCGCAGCAGTGGCTTGGAGTTACAGCGTCAGGTTCTCCCCACAAGGCTGCTGGGCGGCCGATCCATCAAGATCGCCGACGGGACCACCGTAAGCATGCCGGACACACCGGCGAATCAAAAGGCCTATCCACAGCAGGCCGCACAGAAGAAAGGCCTGGGCTTTCCCATCCTGCGTCTGGTAGGGCTGATCGGCTTGTCCTGCGGGGCCGTGCTGGACGTAGCCATGGGACCTTACTCCGGCAAGCGGACCGGCGAGACGACGCTCTTGCGGCGGCTGTTGGACCACCTGGAGGCTGGGGACGTTCTGCTGACCGATGCGATGTTCTCCAACTACTGGACGATTGCTTTGGTGTTTGGACGTGGCGTGGATATGGTCAGTCGCCGCGATGGCAAGCGTCGGGTGGATTTTCGCCGGGGCCGGCGGCTGGGCCGTCACGATCATGTTGTGCAATGGCACAAACCGATCCGGCCGTCGTGGATGAGCAAGAGGCTCTACCAGAGCCTGCCCCAGACGCTGAGCATTCGTGAGGTGAAGGTGGAGGTGTCTCAAAAGGGCTTTCGCTGCCGCCATCTGCTGCTGATTACGACGCTGCTGGATCCGCAGGTCTATCGCAAGGAGGAGCTGGCGACGGCGTTCCGGTGTCGCTGGCATGCGGAACTGGATTTGCGTTCGATCAAGCAGGTGATGCAGATGGACGTGCTGCGGTGCAAGAGCCCCGCGATGGTCCGCAAGGAGATTTGGATGCACCTGCTCGCCTACAATCTGATCCGCAAGCTCATGGCCCAGGCAGCCGCAACGGTCGGTGTCGATCCCCGTGACATCAGCTTCAAAGGGACGCTCCAAACTCTGGTCGCCTTTGCCGCCGCCGGCTGGTCGTGTCCCGAGCGAAAGAAGCAGTTGTATGCCGCTGTCCTCAAGGCCGTGGCCGCACATCGCGTCAATGACCGCCCGGATCGAGTCGAGCCGCGTGCCGTGAAAAGACGACCCAAGAAACAGGTCTATCTGAACGAGCCTCGACCCATCGCCAAAGCACGCCTGCTCACTGCAACGTAGGTCTTATGGAAGTGCCATTCAGGACTGACCCTTTTCCCTGACCCTTTTCCTTTCTTTTCCTTTTCTCGCCATCGAGGAACTGGGGGACGTTGACAATGCCTAAACTGACGGCCTGGGCGTCAACATCGGACTGCTCATGCGATCTTGATTGTCACGACAACTCTTGGCCACAGGACCACACCTTTCTTGCCGGATCGTTGCAGCGTGCCATGATGGATCCAGCCGCTTTCATTACCGGATCTTCCGCACGGCTATTGTATATACTGGCCGACCGTCCTTGAGGTACTTGCGCTCGTAGTTCGTCCCGGTCAACTCGCCTTCCCGAGCGCCGGCGGGGCGGAGGAATTCAATCTCCTCGAGCCTGCCGCTGAAGCCGGCTATCACCTGCTTGATCTGCTCATAGTACTCTGCATGGTCTGTGGCAATGCAGATCTCGCCGCCGGGCTTGAGGAGCCGGATCATCACCTCGACATTCGATTGTTGCAGCAGCCGCCTCTTGTGATGCCGCTTCTTCGGCCAGGGGTCAGGGAAGTAGATATGAAAGCAGCCCACAGAGCCTTCCGGCACGAAATCCCGCAGGAAGACCGGGGCATCGGCCCGGACGATCCGGACGTTCGCCAGGCCCCAGCGGCCGATGCGGTCGATCGCGTGGCGCCAGAACTTGCGGGCCCATTCGATTCCGAGGAAGTCCGTCTCCGGCTGGGCTTTTGCCTGGCTTGCCAGGAACGTCGCCTTGCCCGAGCCAATCTCAATGTGCACCGGACCGGAACGTCCGAAAACCTGGAGAAAATCGATCGGGCCGGACAACTCTTCCGGTTTTAACACCACGTCCGGATATTCTTTCAACTCCCGTCCCATCGTCCTTTCGCACCCCAAAAGAGCGAATCAGGTCGTCAATAGTAGGATTTCAAGGTCCCATTATACATGAAGCGCGGAAACACGTGAAGCTTTGCAGAAAAAATTGCTCGCGACCGTTACTAAAGTGGTTCTGTGTGGCACTCGACTAGTAGGAGTGAACTGGTTCATGGGCGACGCGTAGTCCTCAGTGCGTGGGACCGCCAGAGCCCGGAAAGGACTGTCTTAGGATGATGCTTCAGATGGTCAAGGCCAAGCGACGGCAGGTCGTGGTGGATGTCAACACCCAGCGGGATTTCCTGCTGGCCGACGGTCCCGCCTGCATCCGGAACCACCGGCGGGTCCTGGCGCACATCCGTCGTGTCATGGCCTGGGCCCGGGTGAGGAATCTTCCCATCATCTCCACCTGCGAGGTCTATCCGGATATCAACGGAAACGGCGAGCCGAGGTACTGCATCGATGGCACCCCCGGCCAGCAGAAGATCGGGTACACGCTGATGCAAAACCGGGTAAGCTTCCCGGCCGACGGGAACACGGACCTGCCGCGAGACATGCTCCGTCGCTACCAGCAGGTGATTCTGCACAAGCGATGTCCGGACCCGTTCGACGAGCCGCGGATCGACCGCCTGCTCAGCGAGGTCTGCGCCGCGGAGTTCATCCTCATCGGCGTCAGCGCCGAAGGGGCAGTCAAGGCCGCCGCTCTCGGCCTGCTCCAGAGAGACAAGAAGGTCAGCGTCGTCATTGACGCCGTAGGTTACCACGATAACCACGAGGCGAAGATGGCCTTCCGAAAGATGGAGGCCAAGGGGGCAAGCCTGATCGAAACGCGCAAGCTTGCCGGGATTTCCCATCTTCGCGTGGTTGGCGTCTGTCAGTGCGAAAGCTGCCAGCGAATGTACCAGAGGGCCATGATTGGCCTGCCGCACGAGAGCTGATCTCACGCTGCGTCCCCAGGGACAGTCGTCCCTTTCCATCGCATAGTCCCTCCATAGAAACCACGCGCCTCTGAATCCACCTTGACGCCCGAAGTTCCCGGGTCGTGGCACGCAAAAAGTCACAGGAATTAGCGAACTGCCCTTGCTTTTTCCGGTAATCCTATTTACTATATAGGAATGATATGCATTTGGCTGGCGACACGGTGGCCCGTGACGGCGTAATCCTGCAACGCCGTCCCATCCCTGGGCAATGTGTCCACCAAAGGCTGTTTGCTGCCTGAACATTGAGGAATGGAGGTAAGTCATGAGTACGCAATCGCGCATCAGAACCTGGACTGTCTCAGTATTCCTTGCGGTAGTGGCGCCCGCCATGGCCCTCGGCGACATTCCTGCCGCAGAGGAGTGGATTGACGTGGAGGTGGTGATCAACGTCTTGGACGGCGCCGACGCCGGGAACATCGACGACGCCCTGGCCAAAGCGAACGAGGCGTTCAAGAAGGCCAAGATCCGGCTGGTCAAGAAGGCGACCGACCCCAACGCCACAGCCGATGGTGACGGCAGCGGCGGTCTGGATCGCGGCGAACGCGACAAGGCCAGAGAAGAGGGGCAAAAAGCGCTGGACAAGACTACCGGCGCCGGCAAGGGCGTGAAGGTTGACATCGGGTCGGACATCAGCGAAGACGATCCAAATACCAACGGTTTGGCGATCCATCGCAACCCCGTGATTCTGGTCGAGCCTGATGCAGACCCCAATGTCCTCGGCCGGACGATTGCTCACGAACTGAGCCATGTGTTTACGCTGGACTACGATCTGTACGACCCCAACGACAGCGGCCGCCTGATGTACGGGTACACCGACCGCGGCACGGACCTTGACCCCAACGAAGTGGACGAGATCCGCAAGGGCGCCAAGAAACGCGGGACCACTTATTTCATCGTTCCTCGCACTCTGCCCGGCCAAGGGGTGGCGGTGCCGCCCGGGCTTGACTGGAGCGTCAAGGCCCATGGCGCCACATTGGACGATTTATCCGATATCCGCATCGTTGACCCCCGACAGAGGATGGTCGATCCGCGGGACCCGACGATTCAGTACGCCGACATCCGTGAGGTTGTCGCGTTTGTGGATGAGCCGTTCAGTCCCAGCGGTTGTCTGCAGATCGACATCCAGCTCGGACCGGCCGCGACGGGCAAGTTCTCTGTTGCGTCGTCCTTCGATATCGAGATTGCGACTGATCCCAATGATCCACTCGGCAATGTGCGGGTGGACCTGCAGGATTGGCAAGTGGCCAGTGCAGTGTGGGTGGGTCATGGCGGGCCGACAACGATCCCCGTGGACACGATCGTCCAGCGCAACGACGAATTCATCGGGAATGGCAAGCCCCCCGTCTTCCATGACAGGAGCCTGGAGATCCACATTCCTATCGAGATCGTGGCCTTGCAGCTCACCAGCGCCGAGCCCATCATCGTCCGCGTACAGAGCGGGCATCTCGATTACAGGCAGGGCTTTTCGGCCCCGCCGATTCAATTACTCGATCAGGCGGGACCTTTCACCTGCGAGCTGGAGCGGCCGTGCAACTGCCCGGGACTGACGTTTTATCGCAGCGGTCCGTCACAGTCTGGCGTGCATCCGGTAAGCGTATCCGGTTGCGGATTCGTCCCCGAAAGGCATATCGAGTTGCTGCTCGACGGGAAGTGGATCGGGCGAGACCGGGTTCGTGATGACGGCAGCTTCGTGTGCAGCAACGTCCCCGTGGCGAGCAAGCCCGGACAGGTCCATTCGGTGATTGCCAGGGAGATCGAAGACGGCGTCAGCGAGGGAGGCGCAACCTGGGCGCCGGGCTTCTTTGTCCTGGAGCCGGACGACGGCTCCGGGCCGGGGCCCGTCGTGCCGCCCGAGCCCGACTGCACCCAGGAGCTCGTCTTCGACCCAAGAACCGGTGAGTTCACGATTATCGTGATCTGCGACGGCGTCCCGGTAGAGGAGATTCCGGTCGGCCAGTGAATCAAGATTATGAGGCACACCATGGAATAGCGGTTCCTTCGGCAGTTGACGAGAACGGTGACTCGACACGGATCGAAGGGACCGCCGTTCCGTCGGTGCATTCCCTGCGCAGGACTTCCAGCTCGTATCGGTCGCTCACATCCGCACGTTGACAGACCCCCGACAGGTTGGCTATAGTGCATCTTGTTTCAAGATGCGCAACCAACGGATGGTCCGGTCTTTCGACCAATGGAAGGGAATCAGATGGAGCGTCTTTCGCATGCCGCCTTGGAGGGTGTCCCACGCAAGTCGTGTCATTTCTACAAGAGGACATCGCTTCTTCTCTTCGGATGGCTGCTCCTGTGTACATGCCGGGCGTCATTCGTATCGGGTCGCGAGACGGGAACAAAACCTTCATCGGTGATCGTGGACGCCGACTATCCGGGCGGCAACATCATCGTCGAGCGGATCGAGGGCGATGTCGTCTCTCTTCGGCCGGATCTGCGCGACACACAGGGCTGGTGGTTCTATTGGAATTTTCGTGTCCGTGGCGCGCAGGGACGGGCACTGACCTTTCGCTTCAGCGGCGATAATCCAATCGGTGTGCGTGGCCCCGCCGTGAGTACCGATGGCGGCCGAAACTGGTCCTGGCTTGGCTCCGAGGCCGTGCAGGACGCGTCGTTCAGGTACACCTTCCCGGCGAACGCGAGTGAGACCCGGTTCTGTCTGGCAGTGCCATACCAGGAGGCAAACCTCAGGGAGTTTCTTGCAAAGTACAAAAGCAGTCCGCACGTTGCTGTGCAGGAACTCTGCAAGAGCCGCAAGGGCAGGAGCGTCGAGCGCTTGCACATTGGCAGGCTCGACGGCGACGCAAGGTACCGGATTCTTGTGACGGCTCGCCACCATGCCTGTGAGATGATGGCCGACTACGCGATGGAGGGCCTGTTGGAGGCCGTGCTGGCGGATAACGACGATGGCTACTGGCTGCGGCGCAACGTCGAAGTCCTGGCGGTCCCGTTCATGGACAAAGACGGCGTCGAGGACGGCGACCAGGGCAAGAATCGCAAGCCCCGGGACCACAACCGCGACTACATCGGTCAGAGCATCCATCCGTCCGTCGCGGCCCTGCGGACCTTCGTGCCGAACTGGTCGAATGGTAAACTGATGGCGGCCCTCGACCTGCACTGTCCCTATATTCGCGGGCAATACAACGAGGTCATCTACATCGTCGGCAGCTCCGATGAAACGATGTGGCAGCAGCAGCGTGAGTTCGGGCGGATTCTCGAGACCGTGCAGAGCGGGCCGCTGGCCTATCATGCCTCAGACAATCTGCCCTTCGGCAAGGCCTGGAACACAGGAGCGAATACAGCCAGCGGCAAGAGCTTCGGCCAATGGGCGAGCGGCCTGGAGGGCATTCGCCTGGCAGCGTCGTTCGAGATTCCCTACGCCAATGCGAGCGGCCAGCCGGTGACGGCGGAAAGCGCCCGTGCGTTCGGCCGCAACCTCGCTAAAGCCATTCGCGGCTACTTGGAGCGGATTGACGAAGGCGGCGGCAAAGTCAGTTCCCCGCCGGTGCACGTCGATGGCGTCTTCCCGAGTCTGACGGTGATGGCAAAGGGCGTCGGCAGCAATTCCGAGGCGGGCATCGGCGCCTTGATTCCCTGGGCACAGAAACTCTGGGCGGTGGGGTACGTCGCCCACATCAGCGGGCAGGGCCTGGGCCTGTACGAGATCAGCGAGGATATGACGATGCGGCGGCATCCGGCCTCGGTGACGGGGACATTCGCCAACCGGATGGTGCACTGGCCGAGCGGCCAGGCCTTCATCGGCCCGTACGCGATCGACGCCGACGGCAACGTCCGCGTGATCGAGGGTCTCAAGGGAGTTCGCCTGGCCGCCACGTGCGAACATCTGACCGATCCGGCGAACAAGGTCTATTTCCTCGGCATGGAAGGGCGGTTCTGGGAGGTGGACGTCCATACGCTGGAGGCTGCACCGCTTTTCGATCTCGTGAAGGAGCTGGAGATCAACGCCACGCCGCACTTCAAGAGCGGCTATTCCGCCGCGGGACGCATCGTCGTCGCAAACAACACCTACGACGAGCAGGAGTTCCTGGGCAAGCGAGATGCCGGACGCCTGGCCGAATGGGACGGCAAAAAGTGGACGATCATCGAGCGTAATCCATTCGTCGAGGTCCACGGCAGCGCCGGCAGCGGCTCGTACGGTGGCAACACGATCTACGCCACCGGCTGGACCAAATCGAGTGTCGTGCTGCGGGCCCTGGTCAAGGGCAAATGGCAGCGATACCTCTTGCCCAAGGCGAGCCAGACGTGGGAGCACGCGTGGAACACGGAGTGGATGCGGATTCGCCACGCCGTCACGGAGCGGCTGTTGATGGACGCTCACGGCATGTTCTACGAGTTGCCGCCATTCTCTTATGGGGGCCATATCTGGGGGATTCGCCCGATTTCCTCGCATTTGCGGGTGGTGCCGGATTTCTGCTACTGGCGGGGCCTGTTCGTCATAGCCTCGGACCAGATCGACCACGACCAGGGCCAGCCGCAGTCGGGCCTCTGGTTCGGCAATATCGACGACTTGTGGAAAATGGGCAAACCCGCCGGCTGGGGCGGACCGTGGTGGAACACGTTCGTCAATGCGGGCGAAGTCTCCGACCCGTTCCTGATGACCGGCTTCGACAAGAAGGTGGTGCATCTCGCTCATCAGTCCGACCAAGAGGTGACGTTCACGGTGGAGGTCGATTTCCTCGGCGACGGCAGTTGGCGGCCCTACAAGTCCTTCACTGTCGCCCCGCCGGATCGGTACATCCATCATGAGTTCCCCGATGGGTTCTCCGCGCACTGGGTCCGCACAAGAGTGGACAAGGACTGCACCGCCACGGTTTACTTCATGTACAATTAGGGCCTGCAGAAGAAGTTGGGTAAACACGCTCAGCGAAGAGGTGGCGACGCCGGATGTGCTGCACCTGGCCAAGGCGCGCCTGCGTCCTGACAAAGTGCAGATCCTGGCCGTAGGCAAGCCGAGCGAATTCGACAAGCCCCTGTCCACCCTCGGCGAGGTCCGCCCCGTCGACATCACCATCCCACCGCCCAAACAGTGAACCTTGGGGACTCTGTCCCCAAACCCCTGGCATTTTCTGCTTTTTGCCAATAGCATGGCAGGAGAACCAGGGAGCGCCCGTTCCTAGTGACGCCGTAAGGCGTTTCTGGGGAAGTGAGAAGTCTGAAGTGTCAGGCGTGAAACAGGAAGGGACGGATGGTGGGGCAGAGCCTCCGAACGATACCCGATTGTGGGCCCGATGCTGTCTCGTCTCAAGCCACAACGGCCTGAGGATCGAGGATGGCGTTCCCGGAATTGCCACGTCGCTTTCCCGGAGACCGGCCCCTGTTCTTATGGACTCCTTCGTTTGCTGACTATCCGCTGTAACCTGGGTATATCGCCCGGGACTCCGGTCATCCTGTGAAGGATGCGATGACAGTTTGCGCAGACGGTGATCAAATCATCCATGCTCGTAGTGCGGAGAGCGTGATTGGACTTCAGGGGGATGATGTGGTGAGCTTCGGCAAAGTCCTTGCCCAGTGCTCCGTAGGTCTTGGAGAAATCAAATTGGCACACTTGGCAAACGTAGTTGTCGTACTGCTTCCGCAGAGTGGCGGCGTGACTCTTTCTCTCTCGACGAAGATGGAGAATGACGGACCGCCTGTTCTCCACTGCACGGTATGTCTCATAATCCGACCGGGACGCTCCTTCAGACACAGACTCCGTGATGGTCTGAAAGAAATCAGCCACCCTCTCAACGAGTCGCGTGAGTTGGTTCCGTTGGAGGCCGGTTCCGTCGAGTTCGTAAACGCCGTAGAAGTACTCGTTATGCTCGGGATAGCACTCATAGACGGGGCGTCCAAATTTGTTCTTGGCCAGTCTGTTGGCGAGACGCGCGTAATCACACTCCCAATCCCAGTGCTTCAGGTAGATGGATACGTGTTCTCCCAACTCGCGCCGAGCTTTTGTCGCAAGATGGGAGAGCCCAACCTTTGTTGATGCAACCATTGCGTAGTAGATTCTTCTCGTGGCGTGCCCAGTGAATCTGTCGATCCACACCTCTGCGGAGCACTGATAGCCGAGGAAAGTCCCCAAGGCCGCGGCCCAGCCGTCAGAGCGAGTAGTTCGAATCCGTACTCTATGCACAACACGAAACGCTCTGCCAAGCCGTCGGCGCTGCAGTTCCACGTGAACTGCCTTTGCAAGGGTCAGCAGGAACTTCCTGTCCCGTTTAGCCATTGACTCTTATCTCCTTCATAGCTGCGAAAGCTGGCCTGTAGCCACGTCCAGCGACTGCTGCAGGGGTCTGGGAAGATATTGTGTTATTCACAACGGCACCGAGTAATGCGTCCGGCAACTCTCTGTGGCAGTGAGTATTCCAGCGGTAGTCTCACCTTTCCAGAGATTGACTTGTACGCTCGTCTTGCCGAACGTCTGTACCGATGCCGAAAGTGAAATCGACGACTTGTTGGATTTCCTGGATCCGTACTGGGCAGCGGCTCTCAGTACAGTTACTTGTCTTGAGAATTAGTTCCCCACGCTCTGGCAGCGGATCGTCCCGCGTCGCCTCCAGTTCCTGTCGAACATATTCCATCGCATAATAGAACAAGACCTTCGTCAAGACATCGTCTCGGCATTGCGTCAGTCCCCAATTCCGTATTAATTCTTCCGTAATTCTGACTCTGACTCTGTGTTGCTGCTTCGGCCCTCCGGGGATTGATGATGAGTCAGCTATGGAGAATATGAACTCGCCTTGACGATCCTCGGAATCGCCGTTCCATTCCTTCTCTTTCAAGTGTGCCTTGGTGCAGGTTACTTCCTTCCGCATAGAATCCTCACACTTCAACGCTATCATGTGTTTGCGTGAGAAGACACCAGATGTCCCTTCTCATATTCAGTTCAGCGACACACGTGAGACCCAGTGGTGCTGTCTCCTGTTCCCCGTCACTTGATCGCTTCCCAGTGCTCCATCAGAAATGTTCTGATACCGTGCCCAGGTCTGTACGCTGGGTACATGTCTGAAAACTCCTGTGCCGCTTCGTTGTAGGAGACAGGCGACAATACGCCAAGACGCTTCGACATAAGCAATAGGGCGAGCGCCGGTGCACGAGACTCACCCTGATTGCAGTGAATGAGCAGAGTGATCTGCCTTTTCCACCGCTCGTGCGCGAAGCGCAGGAACTCAGTGAAGCTCTCCATCTTGAATAGAGGAAACGGCGGGTCAATCATGTTCAGGAAGAGATCGTCGCCGCGCTCCAAGACGAGATAGTTGGGGTGATCCGCCGTCAGACTGCCACGGTAGCCTACAGCGAACTGGTGGCACGGCGACTTGCAGGCGTGGATAACAGCCCATCCAACTCGAGTTGTGGAACAGTCCGAGAGGTCTCCGACAAACAGACGATCATACACCTGTTGCATATCTCATCCTTTGAGTCAACAATGTTCACAATCATGCATACCGGACTCCGAGAATTGCCTCAAGGGCCGGTGTTCCCGGGTTCCGGACGGTGTATAGCCTGGCTCGTCGCCAAGCGCGGGGTGCGTTCAGATCGTGCTTCTACTCAGGTCAAAAGCGAATATACCACATTGCGACAACCTGTCAATAGCGCATCGCACATTCTGCATAAAATTTATTCTGGACGGGTAGATCTACAATTGCGGGGAACGCGAGGTGTCAGGTATTTTTCTCGATCCCCCGCTCTTGCTTGTTACTCATGCCTCGTCAGCTCTTGCCGGTTTATTCGGCCAGGGCCTGGAGCCAGACAGCGGTGTATCTTCTTCTGTATCATGCTATTGGCCCAAAGCGAAAAATGTCAGGGGTGCGGGGACGGCGTCCCCGGTGGCAGATCAGTTTGACCGCAAGGGGTCGTTGCAGTATAAACGCCGGCATGGTGTCGCTTGCGCAACGCCATTCTCTTGATTCGTACAACTCGTCGGAGACAGCTTGATGCAGACGCGAAGAGAGTTTTTGAAGGTGGCGGGGCTGACGGTGGTGGCGGGGGGGTTGGGGGCGGTTGCGGCTGGGTGCCGGAGCGTGGGGGAGGGGCGGGGGTGGGGGGCGGGGGGGGGGGGGGGGGGGTTCGTGGGTTGGGATCGCGGGACAGGCCGAATATCATCTTCATTCTGGCGGACGATCTGGGATACGGGGACCTGGGCTGCTATGGGCAGCAGACGATCCAGACGCCGAACCTTGATCGCATGGCGGCTGAGGGGATGATCTTTACGGATCACTATGCCGGCACGTGCGTGTGCGCGCCGTCGCGATGCTCCCTGATGACTGGTCTGCATACGGGGCATACGTACGTTCGCGGCAACAGCGAGGTCAAGCCGATGGGGCAGATGCCTCTGCCCGCGGATACCGTGACAGTGCCGAAGCTGCTGAAGCAGGCCGGCTATACAACCGCCCTGGTCGGCAAGTGGGGCCTGGGTGGGCCCGGCAGCACGGGCATTCCGAACAAGCAGGGTTTCGATCACTTCTTCGGCTATCTGTGCCAGCGCCATGCGCACAACTACTACCCGGAGTTTCTCTTCCGAAATGAGGAGCGTGTCCCGCTTGGCAACGAGGTCACGCCGGTCAATCCGCCCGGCGGCGTGGCGACCAAACGCGTCCAGTACTCCAGCGATTTGTTTACGGCGGCGGCGCTCGATTTTGTCTCGCGCAACAAGCGTAAGCCGTTCTTCCTGTACCTGGCCTACACGACCCCACACGCGAACAACGAGGCAAAGCAGGATGGCATGGAGGTGCCGTCCTACGACCCGTATGCGAACGAGGACTGGCCCAAACCGCAAAAGGGCCACGCCGCCATGATCACGCGAATGGATGCCGATATTGGCAGGCTGTTCGCCAGGCTGAAAGCCCTCGGACTCGACAGGAAGACGCTGGTGCTGTTCTCCAGTGACAACGGGCCGCACAAGGAGGGCGGCGCGGACCCGAACTTCTTCGACAGCAACGGGGCTTTGCGCGGCCAGAAGCGCGACCTCTATGAGGCCGGCATCCGCGTGCCGCTGATCGCCCGCTGGCCCGGCCGCGTCGCCGCCGGCTCGGGGACGAACCATGTCTCGGCGTTCTGGGATTTCCTGCCGACCTGCTGTGATCTGGTCGGCGTCACGCCGCCCGAGGGTATCGACGGCATCTCCATGCTCCCGACATTGCTTGGAGAGCCGGCCAGACAAGAGAAGCATCCGTACCTCTACTGGGAGTTCCACGAGCAGGGCAAGAAACAGGCCGTGCGCATGGACGGTTGGAAGGCGGTCCGGCTGAACGTAGCCAAGGATCCGAACGGTCCCATCGAGCTGTACAACCTCAAGGACGACCTCGGCGAAGAGCGCAACGTCGCCGACCAGCATCCCGAGATTGTCAAACAGATGATGGAAATCATGACCTCGGCACGGACCCCCTCGGAGCGCTGGCCGTGGCCGTAAGTGTCCGGGTGGCAGCGGCAAGGCCGAAGGTTTTGCCGATGGCGACTGGGCGAACCATCGGCAAGCTGCGCTTGCCGCTGCCGCCCATTGCGTACTGATCTGTAAGGAGAAGTGACAATGATGCGATTGACGAAGATCCTCACGGGCGTAGTATTTGTTCTCGCCACAACGGCTTTCGCTGCCTCTGCAGGTGGCGGGACATCCTCGTCGATGCCCTTGCCCATTAAGGTGGTCGGGACGCGGGTACTCGACAGCAAGGGCGAGCCTGTGACCCTCCGCGGCGTCAACTGCGCCAGCATGGAATGGACGAGTGATGGGCAGGGACACATTCTCCAATCGGTGAAGGTGGCCATCGAGGATTGGCATGTCAACCACGTCCGCCTGCCGATGTCGCAGGACCGCTGGTTCGGCAAAGCGCCCGAACAGAAGGACGAGGGCAAGGCGTATCGCGCCCTCGTCAAGGAGGTCGTGGACCTGTGTGCGTCGAAAGGCGTCTACATCGTCCTGGACCTGCACTGGTCGAACGCGGGAGAGTGGGGGCAGAACATCGGTCAGCATTCGATGCCCGACGAGAACAGCGTGGCGTTCTGGAAGGACCTCGCGCCCGTCTACGCGGACCATCCGGCGGTCATCTACGACCTGTATAACGAGCCGCACGACGTCACGTGGGACATCTGGCTCAACGGCGGCACGGTCACGGATCGGCCCAACAACCGAAGAGGGGGCGAGCCAAAGACCTTCCAGGCCGTCGGTATGCAGAAGCTGCTGGACGTTGTCCGCGCTGCGGGCGCCAAGAACGTCATCATCGTAGGCGGTCTCAACTGGGCGTACGACTTCGACGGCATCCTGGAGGGCAGGCAGCTCAAGGACCCCGACGGCAACGGCGTGATCTACGCCAATCACGCGTACAACAACAAGGGCCACGGCGTCGACGTCTGGATCGCCAGAATGGAGCAGGCGACGGCGAAGCTCCCGGTGATCGTCAGCGAGTTCGGCGGTTCCGGCGGGCCCAATCGCAGGGTCCGCAGGTTCGGACCGACTCCTCCGCCCGACGCCGCTGGCGATGACTGGCTTCTGCACGTCATGCAGGCCATTCAGGACCACAACTGGGCCTGGACCGCGTGGGACTTCCACCCGCAGGCCGGGCCGACCCTGATCTCCGGCTGGGACTACACGCCCACGCCCGATTTCGGCGTCTTTGTGAAACAGATGCTCGCCGGCGCCCTCCCGCGTTACACCCCGCCAACCGCTCCGGCAACTCCACCGCCAGGCGAGAAGTGATAGAACGCGATGTCCATGCAGTTGCCGAAGGGGATCAGGAAACTCGTAATTGTCGTGGCGGGGGCCCTGGTGCTTGCGCTGGGAGGGAAGACAGGTGTGCGGTGGTGGGGTATTCGCGGCGTGACACGGCCGGCGGCGGGGACGCGGGCGATATGCACGATGACGGAGCTGCCGCGGCTGCCGGGGGCGTCGTGGGAATACGTCTTCCGGAATCCGAGCGAGCGGGAGAGGGAAAAACTGCTGCGGGACATTCTTGAAGTGAAGCTGAAGACCTATCCGGCCGTGGCTCCGCCGTTCACGCGGGCGGGAAAGCATCGGACGATGGGTTTCACGAATTTCGAGCCGACCGAGGGGCAGATCGAGAGACTCGCAGCGCATTACGATGTGTTCTATCTCAACGCCCCTGCGAGCCATCGCATCCCGGTGATCAAGCGAGCCAATCCGAGGGCGAAGGTGCTGATGTACTTCGCCGGCAGCTTGACGACGGTGGCGAACCTGCACGATGCCGGGAGCGTGGATGAGGAGGATACAGGGTGGATTATCCAGAATCACGCTGATTGGCTGCTGAAGGACAGGCAGGGCAGGCCGGTGCAGGGGAAATCCTGGAGCGTCAAGTTCTGGGCCGATCCGGGGAACGAACAATGGCAGGCGTTCTTTGCGGAGAAGCTGAACATGGCACTCGAAAAGAGCGGAGGGCAGTGGGATGGGGTGATCCTGGATGAATTCCTGACGGGCCACTTGAGCACGGCCGCACCGTGGGCGGGAGGCGGCCGGCCGCAAACCAACTACGCGACGGACAAAGCGTGGCAGGAGGCCCAGCTTGCGTTTCTGAGGTACGTGGCGCCGCGAGTGAAGGCGCCGATTGTGGCGAATGTGGAGCCGGTAGTGCTGAATCCGACCAGCGAGGGCTTCAATCCGGAGTTCTTCACGGAGGTGCAACGGATCGGCGGGGGAGCGGAGGCGGAGATCTTCGTGTTCCACCGGGCGGACCGGCACGGCTTCCTGGGAAAGGAGATGGTGGAGGTCTACCTGGATCGTGCGCGTCGGGCGCCGCCGGGCAAGATGACGTTCCTGAACTCGGCCACGGCGGCGAGCTTTGGAGGCAATTCCGACCTGACCCTGTTCAGCTATTTCACCTACCTGCTGGTGGCCGGTCCCGAGCGGGAGATCTACTGGACGTGCAAGGAAGGCGACTCGGAGATCCCGCACTTCTGGTACAAGGAGTTCGACCTGGACCTTGGTCCGCCGCGAGAGGAGATGCAGACCATACGCGATGTCTGGAAACGCGATTTCGCGAATGCCACGGTGGTGGTAAACCCCGGCCGGGGCCCGGCGGAGTATGCCTTTGAAGGCGAGTGCGTGGACGTTCGGGGCGTGCCGCTCCGCAGTCCTGTTTCCCTCCCGGCTCAAACAGGAATGCTCCTGATCCGGAACCAGACGATTCTCCATGAATCCGGGCCGCCCGCT
>Ga0214473_10004383_pt1 | contig 16990 bp, 14 predicted proteins | sample RVTome_7_FD_203509 | JGI IMG/M metagenome (GOLD analysis project Ga0214473, IMG submission 203509) | Soil microbial communities from uranium-contaminated site in the Upper Colorado River Basin, Wyoming, United States - RVT98D197 | ecosystem: Environmental > Terrestrial > Soil > Contaminated >... | reverse complement strand
CGAGGTCACCGGCATGGGGCCGTCGCGGCTGATGGCGGCGATGGGCAACCGCCAGGGCGGCTACGAGACGGCGGTGGTCCGGATCGATCCCTCGGGGCGCGCCACGGTGTTCACCGGCATCATCGAGCTCGGCCAGGGCATCCGCTCCTCCCTTGCCCAGATCGCGGGCGAGGTGCTGACGCTGCCCCACGACCGCGTGCGCGTCGTGCTGGGCGACACCGAGCTATGCCCGTATAGCTGTTACGGCACGGCCGACAGCCGGGGCTCGGTCGTGGGCGGCGCGGCCGTGCGCGGGGCCTCCCGCGAGCTGCGCGCCAAGGTCACGCGGCTGGCGGCTCACCTCCTCGAGGCCGGCGTGGACGACGTCGAGCTGGTGGACGGGCAGGCCCGGGTCCGCGGCGCCCCGGGGCGGGCGCTGACGCTCGCCGAGATCGCGCGGGAGGCGCTCCGGGGCCAGAACCTGCCGCCGGGGATGGGCCCGGGGCTCGACGCGCGCTTCACCTACCAGCCCGACAACTGGACGCACCCGTACGGCGTCCACGTCGTGGCGGTCGAGGTGGCGCCGGAGCTCGGCACCGTCGACCTGCTCGGCTACTGGGTCGCGCACGACTGCGGGGCCCTGATCAACCCGATGCTCGTGGACGGGCAGATCACGGGCGGCGTGGCGCAGGGCATCGGCGGCGCGCTGTTGGAGGAGCTCGTCTACGACGAGGGCGGCCAGCTCCTGTGCCGGACGTTCATGGAGTACGCGCTGCCGAGGGCCGCGGACGTGCCGCCGCTCGTCATCGAGCACCTGGAGACGCCGTCGCCCCACACGCCGGGCGGCGTGAAGGGGATGGCCGAGGGGGGGACAATAGCCGCCCCGGCGGCGATCGCCAACGCCGTGGCCGACGCCCTCGCGGGCGCGGGCGTCGAGCGCGGCGCGATCGACTTCTACCCGCTGACGCCCGCGCGCCTCTTCACGCTCCTCGGCGAGCGGGGCTGCCGCGCCGATCGCTGAGGCTGGGCGCAGCGGTCGCCGTGCCCGGCGCGCGCCGCGCCGCGCTCGCCATCGTCGATGAAATGAGACCAGCCGGGCAGCGGCCGGTCGGCGACCTCGACGACTCCGTCGTCGATCGCCAATCTCAGTCGGGCGCAAATCCACCTTGACAACGGCCCGTGGATGGCGCTAATAGCAATAAGCTTTCCGGGGGTGTTCAGGGCCGGGGGCCCACGATCTACGCGTTGCGTTACGAGGTTCGGGCGATGGGCTTGGCGTCCCGCTTGCCGTGTGCGTCTACCCTCATCAAGGAGGCCCAAAGGATGAACGAGCAACTGCCTCTCCAGACGGACCACGCTTCGGTCAGCCGCCGCCGCTTCCTCACGGTCGCCGGGGCGGGCGTGGCGGGAAGCTCACTCCTGACCATGCTCGAGGCGCGCCAGGCGCCCGCGCAGATCAAGGGCACCACGCTGCGCATTCTCCAGTGGAGCCACTTCATCCCGGCCTACGACGCCTGGTACGACAAGTTCGCCAGGGAGTGGGGCGATAAGAACGGGGTGAAGGTGCGGGTGGACCATATCCCCCACCTCGAGATCCCGGCGCGGATGGCCGCCGAGTTCGCGGCGGGGTCCGGCCACGACATCATCTACAACGGCTCTTCGATCCTCACGCGGCTCTACTACAAGAACCTCGTCGACCTCAGCGACGTGGCCGACGCGGCGGGCAAGAAGTACGGCGGCTGGATCCCGTCGGCGCGGCCCCTCGTCGAGGTCGAGGGGCGGTGGTTCGGGCTCCCGCTCTTCTACATCCTGCTGCCGATGCTCTACCGGAAGGACCTCTTCGACCAGAACAACCTGAAGGCGCCCGACACCTGGGAGCTGGCCCGCGTGGCCGCCCGCACGCTCAAGCCCAAGGGCCACCCGTCGGGGATCCAGCTCTCGCAGTGCGCGGACGCCAACCTCAACTGGCGCTCGCTGTTCTTCAGCTTCGGGGGCCAGGAGGCGGACGCCTCGGGCGAGAACGTCCTGATCGACTCCAAGGAGCTGCGGGAGACCCTGCGCTTCGCCAAGGCCCTCTACGACGAGGGCATGACCGCGGAGGTCTTCTCCTGGGACGACGCCTCCGACAACCGCTATCTGGCCTCGGGCGTGGGCTGCTGGGTCCACGACGCCATCTCCGCCTACCGGACCACCGAGGACACCAATCCCGAGGTGTTCAAGAACACGGTGATCGCGCTCGAGCCCCAGGGGCAGGGCGGCAAGCGGGTGAGCGTGGCCGCTCCCAACGTCTGGATGGTGTGGAAGTTCTCGAAGAACCAGCAAGCGGCCAAGGAGTTCCTCACCCACCTCATCGACAACGACATCGAGGGCATGGTCCAGAGCCGCGGCTACAATATGCCCTACCTCAACTCCCGCTACAAGAAGCCCATGCCGATCATCGGGACCGATCCCAAGATGCAGATCCTGCAGGACTTCCCGAAGATCGTCGCCTTCTACGGCTATCCCGGCCCCGCCACGACCCCGATCCAGGAAGTGGTCAACACCTTCGTCTTCCCCGACATCTTCACGAAGGTCGCCCGCGGTACGAATATCGAGGACGCGGTCAAGTGGGGGGTGGGCGAGTACCGCAGGATCTACGCCAAGCACAAGCGCGCATGACGGCAAGCTCGCACAGCGGCGGTCCGGACGCAGCAGGCGCCCGGGCCGCCGCCGTTTCCGTCGTTTCCCGGGCCCGTCCTCGAGGGTGGTTCAAGAGCCAGTCTTCCCGGCGGTTGGCGTTCGGGTACCTCCTCCTCGCCCCGGCGGTCCTCTATGTCCTGCTCCTGGTCGGCGCGCCGTTCCTGTTCTCGCTCTGGCTGGCCGTCAGCGACGCGAATGTCGGCGAGCAGGTGGCGAGCTTCGTCGGGATCGAGAACTTTCGGGCGGCGCTGGAGAGTGAGGTCTTCTTCATCGCGCTCCGCAACAGCATCGTGTTCACGGTGGTCGCCGCGATCTTCAAGGGCCTGCTCGGGACCACACTTGCCTTCCTCCTGCTCCAGTCGTTCAAGGGCAAGAAGCTCATCCGGGGCCTGGTGGTCATCCCGTTCACCCTGCCGATCACCATCAGCGTGCTCTCCTGGAAGTGGATGTACGACTCCCAGTTCAGCGTCATCAACTGGTTCCTGAGCCGGATCGGGCTCATCGGCAGCTACGGCTCGCCGGAGTGGCCGGTATGGCTGGGCGAACCCTATCTGGCGCTCGCCGCCTGCATCGCCGTGAACGTGTGGCGGAGCTTTCCCTTCTCCGCCATCGTGCTGCTCGCGGGGTTCACCTCGGTGCCCAACGAGATCCTGGACGCCGCCCGGGTGGATGGGACGAGCTTCTTCCAGCGGTTCCGCCACGTCGTCGTGCCGATGATCGCGCCCATCCTGCTGATCGGCTTCCTGTTCGATACGGTCTTCACGCTGTCCGACCTCAGCGTCGTGTACCTGCTCACCCAGGGCGGGCCTGCCAATGCGACCAAGATCCTGCCCGTCCTCGCCTATCAGATCGGGATCCAGGCGGGGGCGTTGGGACGGGGCGCGGCCATCTCGCTCTTCCTCTTCCCGCTCTTGCTGCCGCTCATGATCCTGCTGCTCCGGAACCTCAAGCGGAGGGAGTACTAGGGCCATGGCCGCCCCACGCACCGCGCGCCAGAAGGAGATCCGGCGCCACCTCTGGATCTACGGGGCGCTCACGCCCTACGTCATCATCGCGGTGTTTCCGATCTACTGGATGCTCATCACGGCCTTCAAGCAGGATCGCGATCTCTACCGGATGGACGTCTTTCCGCTCTGGTTCCACCTGCCGCCCACCTGGAAGAACTTCACCTACCTCTTCTACAGCACGAATTACGTCGACTGGGTCATCAACACCATGACGATCGCGGCGTGGGTGGCGGGGATCACGCTGCTCACGGCGGTGCCGGCCGGCTATGCGCTGGCCCGGCTCCGGATCCCCGGCGCCGAGAACCTCGGGATCGCCATCTTCATGACCTACCTGGTCCCGGCCATCATCCTCTTCATCCCGCTGTCGCGGGTCGTGGCCATGCTCGGGCTCCAGGACGAGTGGTGGTCCCTGGTGGTCGTCTACCCGACCTTCACCATCCCGTTCTGCACCTGGCTCATGATGGGCTTCTTCAAGACCGTGCCCATGGAGATGGAGGAGGCCGCCCGGGTCGATGGATGCGGCTACCTCGGCGCGCTGCTTCGCATCGTTCTGCCCGTGAGCGTCCCGGGGATCCTGACCTCGGTGATCTTCGCCTTCACGCTCTCGATGCAGGACTTCCTCTACGGGCTGGCCTACGTCTCGATCGGCGACCAGAAGCCGGTGACCGTGGGGGTGCCGACGGAGCTGATCCGCGGGGACGTTTTCTTCTGGGGCTCCCTGATGGCGGCGGCGCTGATGGTGGGGCTGCCGGTGGCGATCCTCTACAACTTCTTCCTGGACCGGTTCATCCAGGGCATCACGGGCGGGGTCGGCAAGTAGGCGGGGCCGGCGGGCCGGCCCCGCCCCGAGCGGCGAGGCGCGTCTAGTCGTCCTTGTCCGGCTTCATCACGGGATCGGGACGACCGGGGTAGCCAAGGTGGAGCATCAGGTATCGAACCGGCTTGTTCGACGGGTTGGTGTGGTTGTGCCACCATCCACCGTTGTCCATGAAGGACTGTCCCGCCGCGTGGTACTGAGCCCCCTTGATGCCCACCGGGCCGTCCTGGTAGTCGGTGGTGAGCACGCCCTCGATGACGTAGATGTAGGTCGGGACGCGGAACTGCTGTTTCCCCGTCTGCCCGCCCGGCTCCAGCTCCACGGTCCCGCCCGAGACGAAGATCGGCGTGTTCACGGTGGCCGCGAATCCCCCGAGCGACGTGACCAGCCCCTTGACCTTGACTCCCTTCGGCTCCGGAGGCTTCTGGGCCTGGGCATGCGCGGGAAAGCTTGCGAGACCGACGACGAGCAGGCTGGCTGCGGCGGCGATGGACGCTTTCATGATCATCGGTGCGCTCCCAAGAGGTGGATGTGAGCTGCCGGTTGCCGATTCAAGCCGACGCGGCGGCTTCGCCGTCGGCCTGCGCTTCCGCGCGCCCGGCGCGGGCACGCCCACCGGGCTACGCGGAGGCTAGCAGAGGATCTTCTCGCATGTCAAGGCGCACGTACCGTCGGGGCGGCATCACCTGGGCAGCATGGCTCGCGCTCACCGGACTCGGCTGGCTGCTCGCCGTGGGCCCCCGCCCGGCGGCCGGCGCCGAGGTCGCCGCGGGGCTTCGCGCAGAGGTCGTGATCACCGGGATCCCGCGCCCGATCCAGCTCGCGTTCGACGTGCGGGGTGGGCTGGTGGTCCTGAGCCAGGGCTGGCGGGGAGACGCGGCCGGGGAAATCTACCGCCTGGACCCGCGCGGGCCCGCGCCCGTGGACGCGGCGCGCGCGCCTCGCGTCGTGATCCCGTTCGCCGAGGAGCCGAGGAAGAGCGCTCTCGGCAGCCTCGCGCTGGATGCCCGGACCGGCGACCTCTTCCTCGGCGAGGAGAACGGCAACCGCATCTATCGCCTGGGGGCGGGGCAGCGGCTCGAGGCGGTCGTGGTGGGGCTGAACCATCTCCTCGGGGGGAGCGCGCTTGTCCTCGACCAGCGGGGGCGGCTGGTCTTTCTCGACTATGCGAGTCCGGAGATGCACCTGCGGTCGGAGACGCGTCTGCCGTCATCGCTGAGCTGGCTCACCGAGGAAGGGTACCGCGGCCCTCTGGTCTTCCGCATCGATCCCCGCGAGGAGCGGCCGTTGCCCCGGCGGGCCGACCTGCTTTCCCCCGTTCTCCCTCGGGGCGCGGCGCCCCACACGGATCACGATCACCTGTGGAGGCTGATCGGGATGACGGTCTCCGGTGACGACCTCGTGTTCTTGAGCGCCATCGGCGAAGTGTTCCGTCTCGGGCGCGACGGCGAGCTCCGGCTCGTCGCCCGGCTGCCCGCCGGGCACTACCATCGCACCAACCTGGCGACCGGGCCCGACGGCAGCGTGTTCGTGTGCGGCGGCTTCCACATCCGCCAGATCTATCGCATCTCGCCATCGGGGGACGTGAGCACGGTCGCCAGCGAGCTCGGCGACCCGGGCGGCATCGTGCTCGACGGCGAGGGCGCCCTTTACGTCGCGGAGACGGCGCTGCACCGGATCATTCGCATCGCTCCCGCCGGGCGGCGATAAGGGCCCATCTGCTTCGTTGGCGCGGGCAGCGCTGCCCTCAACGTACAGAAAGTACGCCTCGGGCAGCGCTGCCCGCGCCAACGAAGCAGATGGGCCCTTCTCGGCGACCGGCGCGGCCGGCGCTCAGGAGCCTTCGACCATTGCCGCCGTGAGGCCGCGCACATAGCCCCGCGCAAAGACGGCGCAGATCAGGACGACGGGGATGGCCATCAGGTTGATCCCCGCCACCGCGGCAAGCTCGTCGAGCGCCACCTCCATGGTTCCGAGCCCGGCCGGGATCGTCTGGTTGTGCGCGCTCAGCAGGAAGACGGAGGCGATCATGAAGTCGCTCGCGACGGTGCCGAGGCTGAAGATGCCCGCGGCGACGAGGACGGGGCGGCTCATCGGCAGGATGATCCGGAAGAAGGCCGTGGCGCGGCTCGCGCCCTCGATGAGGGCCGCCTCCTCGACCTCTCGCGGGAGCTGCTGGAAGTAGGAGGAGAGCATCCAGACGCAGAAGGGCAGGGCGGTGGTGGGATAGATGAGGAGGAGCGCCAGCAGGTTGTCGTCCAGCCCGAGCCCGTTCACCACCTGGTAGAGGGGCACGAAGAGGATGGTCTGCGGGATCACGTACGTGGCGAAGATGATCCGCCGCCACCACCGCGAGCCGGGCGGCCGCAGCCGGCCGAGGGCATACGCGGCGGCGAGGCTCACCGCCAGCGTCAGGGCCACCGTGCCGGCGAAGACGACGAGGGTGTTCTCGAGCCAGTCGAGGAAGGGGTACGAGCGGCGGAGCGCGGAGCCCACGAAGCCTCGGACCTCGCCCTCGCGCTCGAACAGTTCCGCGAAGTTCTCGAGGGTCGGATGCACGACGATGAGCGGATTGCCGAAGACGTCCTCCTGGGCGGTCTTCAGCGACTGCACCAGCATGAAATAGATCGGGAAGACGCAGTAGACCGTGGCCAGCAGGATCAGGCTCCGGTGGCCGAGCTTCGCCCACCAGGGCTTGGGGTTCACGCGGTCTCCCGCTCCGGGGTATCGAAGAGGCGGAACAGCACGAGGAGGGCGCCGAGCAGGAGCGGAACCAGCATCAGCGACAGCGCCGAGGCCGGGCCGTACTGGCCCGCGTTGATGGCCAGCCAGTAGGCGTGGGTCCCGATGACGGGAAACACGATGCGGCCCGCGGTGAGCATCCAGACATTGGCCAGATCGGCGAACGCGCTCGTCAGGGAGAGGAACGCCCCGAGCGCGAGAAACGGCTTGAGCAGCGGCACCGTGACGAGCCGGAAGCGGCGCCACGGGCTCTTCGATTCCAGGAGCGCGTACTCGAATAGCTCGGCGGGGATGGCGTTGATCCCGGCGAGCAGGAGCACCCCGATGAAGGAGCTGCCGCGCCAGATATTGAACAGGGTGACGCTGAGAAAGGCCCACGCCCCCCCACCGAAGATGCTGTCAACACTGTACTTCAGATTCCCCATGGAGACGGCGTAGGCAGTGGAGATGGGAGGGCTCAGCGTCCAGTACCAGCCGATCACGCTCACGCTCGCGGGGTACGCCCAGGGGAGGAAGATGGCCAGGAAGACGAGGGCCCGACCCCGGAACGGCCGGACGAGGAGCAGCGCGAAGCCGAGCCCGAGCGCCAGCTTGGCCACGCTCGTGACCGCCGCGTAGACGACGGTCACCGTCGCCGCCCGCCAGAACTGGGGGTCCTCGAACTGCTGGCGGTAGTTCTCCAGCCCGACGAAGGCCGTGGCGCCCGCCTGGAGCGGCGACAGGCTGGTGAAGCTCGTCCAGACCTCCCAGCCCAGCGGGTAGGCCAGCACGCTCACGAGCAAGAGGACGGCGGGCGCCAACAGGAGATAGGCGGTGGCGACGTCGCGCCGCCGCCGTGTCCACCGGGCGCTCACCGGAGCCATCGGCTCGGATCCGCGGTCAGCGATCGGGGATCCTGCGCGCGGCGACGGCGAGGATGAGGGCGCGGGCCCTCATCCTCACTTGATTACCGCCTCGGTCTTGGCGTCGAAGAAGTGGATGCGCTCGGGCACGAACGCCATCCGGATCTTCTCGTGGGTCCGCGCCTTGACGCTCGGCTCCACGCGCGCCACCACCGACTGGCCGGCCACCGTCACGTCGAGCAGGATCTCGGAGCCGAGCGGCTCGACCACGTCCACCACGGCGTCGAAGGCCAGGTCGGAGGAGTCGGCGCTCGAGCCCACGCGCAGATCCTCGGGCCGGATGCCGAGTGTGACCGTCTGGCCCTTGTAGGCCCCGAGACGCGCGACCCGGTCGGCGGGCACCTTGAACTTCAGGCCGCTCGCCTCCGCGTAGAGCGCGCCGTTGGACTCGCCGAGCGTCGTCGGGATGAAGTTCATGGCCGGCGAGCCGATGAAGCCGGCCACGAACTTGTTCTGCGGCCGGCTGTAGATCTCCATGGGCTCGCCCACCTGCTGCACCCAGCCGTCCTTCATGACGACGACGCGGCTGCCGAGCGTCATCGCCTCGACCTGGTCGTGGGTGACGTAGATGGCCGTCGTCTCCAGCCGCTCGTGCAGGCGTTTCAGCTCCACGCGCATCTGGACGCGGAGCTTGGCGTCGAGATTGGACAGGGGCTCGTCGAAGAGGAAGACCTGGGGATGGCGCACGATGGCGCGACCGACGGCCACGCGCTGGCGCTGGCCGCCCGAGAGCTGGCGCGGCTTGCGCTTGAGCAGCTCCTGGATGCCGAGGAGCACGGCGGCGTCCTGCACCCGCTTGGCGATCTCCGGCTTGGGGAACTTCCGCATCTTGAGGCCGAAGGCCATGTTGTCGTACACGCTCATGTGCGGGTAGAGCGCGTAGTTCTGAAAGACCATGGCGATGTCGCGGTCCTTCGGCGGGAGGTCGTTGACCACGCGGTCGCCGATGGAGATCTCGCCCCCGGTGATCTCCTCGAGGCCGGCGACCATTCTGAGCGTCGTGGTCTTGCCGCAGCCGGACGGCCCGACGAAGACCATGAACTCCTTGTCGCGGATGGTCAGGTTCACGTCCTTGACGGCGTGCACCTCGTCGTACTTCTTGTTGAGATCCTTGAGAACGACCTGTGCCATGGCTTGCTCTCCCTCAAATGGGTTCCCCGGGGTCGGGTGCCCCGGGCGCTCAAGTCACCCCTTCACGGAGCCCGTGAGGCCGGTGACGTAGTACTCCACGAAGAACGAATACACGAGCGCGACCGGGATGGAGCCGAGCAGCGCCCCCGCCATGAGCTGCCCCCAGAAGTAGATGTCTCCGCGGATCAGCTCCGACACGACCCCCACCGGCACCGTCTTCTTCTCGGGGGACGACAGGAAGACCAGCGCATAGATGAACTCGTTCCACGACAGCGTGAAGGCGAAGATCCCCGCCGAGAGGATGCCGGGCACGGCGACGGGGAAGATGATCCGCACCATCGCGCCGACACGGGTGGCGCCGTCGATGCGCGCGCACTCCTCGAGCTCCTTGGGGATGGTCTTGAAGTAACCCATCAGGAGCCAGGTACAGAACGGGATCAGGAAGGTCGGGTAGGTCAGGATGAGCGCCCACGGGGTGTCGCCGAGCTGGAAGGTCCGGATGATATTGGCGAGGGGGATGAAGAGCAGCGTCGGCGGCACCAGGTAGGTGACGAAGATGCTCGTGCCGAGGGTGCCCGCGAGGGGAAACTTGAGCCGGCCGAGCGCGTAGCCGGCCAAAAGCCCGCAGAAGAGCGAGATCAGCGTGGACGCACAGGCGATGAAGAACGTGTTCCACAGCCACTGCGGGAAGGTGGTCTTCGCCATCAGGTCGCGGAAGTGCTCGAGCGTCGGCGCGAGCGTCCAGAACGGCGTATTGTTGGCGTTGCGCCAGGAGCGGTACAGCTCGGCGTCGGGCCGGATGGCGGTGATGAGCATCCAGTAGAACGGGAACAGCGTGCCGATCACGAACACGGTCAAGGGGATGTAGAAGTACACCCACTTCTTCCATCGGCGTTCGATGACCACGCTAGGCGCCCTCGAGCCGGCGGAGGTAGCGGAGCTGGACCCAGACGACGATGAACAACACCGGCAGCATGAACAGCGAGATGGCGGCGCCCTCGCCGAGGAGGCCGGTGGCGACGCCGATCTGGTAGGCATAGGTCGCGAGCAGGTGGGTGGCATTGGCCGGTCCCCCGCCCGTGAGCACGTAGATGAGCTGGAAGTCGGAGAAGGTCTGGATGACGGAGAACACCACCACCACCAGCGTCACCGGCTTGAGCAGCGGCCACGTCACGCGCCAGAAGCGCTGCCAGCCGTTGGCGCCGTCGAGCGACGCCGCTTCCTGGAGATCGGTGGAGATGGTCTGGAGCCCCGCCAGGAGCGTGATCGCGAAGAACGGCATGCCGCGCCACGTATTGACGACGATGGCGCACCACATGCCGTAGGTGCCGTCGGAGAGGAAGGGCACTTTGGTCGTGATGAAGCCGCCCTGGTAGAGAAGCCAGTTGAGCACGCTGAACGTCGGATCGAACATCCAGCGCCAGGCGAAGGTGCTGAGCACGGTGGGCACGATGAAGGGCAGGAGCATCGAGGCGCGGACGATGCGCTTGCCGCGGAAGTGCCGGTTCAGGAGCAGCGCCAGCCACATGCCGAGCACGAGCTTGAAGATGGTCGCCCAGAACGTGTAGTAGACCGTGTTCCCGAAGGCGGTCCGGAAGATCGAGTCGTCCCACGCCTTGACGAAGTTGTCGAGACCAACGAAGACGCCGATATTGCCCACGCTCGTGCTGCTGAGAGACAGCCACACCCCCATCACGAACGGGTAGGCGATGAACAGGCCGAGCAGGACGACGGTGGGCGCGAGCAGGACGAAGGCGAGCAGGCGCTCGTTCTCGAGGAAGCGCGTCAGCCCCGTCGGCCGCGACGTGGCGGGATGAGGGAGCGCCACCTCGATGCCGGCGGCGCCCCCCGAGCCTCCAGAGATGGGTTTCTTCACGTCTACCCGTAGATCCTGCCGAGCTCGCCCGCCGCCCGCTTGACGGCGTCCTCGGCCTTCATGCCCTGACAGGCCTTCGCGTACAGGTCGACGATCGTTCCGGAGTCGTCATCGGTTCCTCCCGGCGCCGCCCCCGCGGGCTAGGCCCCGTAGATCTTCTTCAGCTCGCCCTCTGCCCACTTCACGGCGTCCTCGGCCTTCGTGCCCTGACAGGCCTTCGCGTACATGTCGACGATGATGTACTTCGTGTACGACTCGGTGGCCTTGGCCGAGGCCGGTCCCGGATAGCCGAGCATTCGCGTCTGGCGTGCCGCCTGTCGGAAGACCTGGAGCGGTTTGTCGACCTTCGACCACATCGGATTGTCCTCCCAGGACTTGGTCGCGCCGACGGTGTACCCCTCGTTGACGACGAACCACTTCTCGTAATTCTCCTTCTGATGGAGCCACTTGAGGAAGTCCTTGGCGAGCTTTTGGTTCTTTCCGTACTTCATGACGGCGTGCTGGAAGGCGCCGTACAGCGCGAACTGGCCGGCGGGCCCCTTCGGCAGGAGCGCCGCGTGCTCGATGTCCTGGAACAGGGGCTCGCCCTTGTCGCCCTTCAGCTTGTCCTTCTGGCGCTTGGCCACGATGTAGATGGAGGCCCCGTTCAGGCTGGCGCTGATCTCGCCGGCATGAAAGGCGCGGTTGTTATTGGTGTCGTCCCACGCCAGCCCGCCCTCGTCGCAGGCGTCCTTCCAGAAGGCCTGCATGAACTTCACCGACTCGATGGCACCCTTGCCATTGATCACGACCTTCTTGCCGGTCGTGTCGACCTCGGCCCCGCCGAAGTCCCAGAGCAGGGGGTAGGCGAAGGTGGGCGGGTCGCCGAAGCTGTGGCCGAGGGCCTGGCCCACCGGCTTGCCCTTGGCCTTGAGCTTCTTGCCCACCTCGCGCCACTCGTCCCACGTCTTCGGGAACTCCTTGACGCCGATCTCCTCGTGCCAGGAGCGCCGGTAGGCGACGGCATTGCCGCCGGTGCCGTGGGGCACCGCGAGCCATCGGCCGCCCACTTTCGCCGTCGAGGAGAAGACGTCGTAGTAGCCGCCCTGCGCCTTCCCGATGGGCTCGGCCACGTCCGACACGTCGACGAGCGCGTTGGCGTACAGGTGCGGCCAGTTCCAGAGCATCTGGATGATGTCGGCGCCGCTGCCGGACTGGATGGCCGCGGTGATGCGCGCCTGGAGGTCGTTGGCATTGATGAACTCGAACGTCACCTCGGCGCCAAGCGCCTTGCTGGCCTCGGGCGCCTGGCGCTTCAGCTCCACGTCGGCCTCGGGGATGAAGTCCACCCACCGGACGATGTGGAGCTTGGTGCCCTGGGCCCAGGCGGGCGCGCGCCGCGCGGCGAGGATACCCTCGAGCCCGGTGGCTGCCGCGACTCCGGCGGCGGCGGTGCCCTTGATCAGCGCCCGGCGGGTCACGCCGGAGGTCGGGGTTCTCGCATCCTCGCGTTCGGGAGTCTTCATTGGCTCCTCCTGGCCGCCCGGGGGCTGGGCCTCGTGGTGATGGACCCGCGACGGCTCACGTCGGGCGAGGTCCGTCCGGTGTTCTTCGAGTCGTTCAACGCCATCGATCGTGTCCTCCTTGACAGGTGAACCGCCAAGCCCTTCATGGCCGGCGCGATGCCAGACCTCGACCCGCGGGGTCCAGCCCCGACTGCGAGGGGACAAGCCTCGCGAGGGTCGTCACAGGGTCTTTCGATTGGTGAGCGTTTCTACGCTTAAGCGTTGGCAATTCTTAACAAAGAACCGCGAGCCTGTCAACGGCAAAGCGGGGTCCGCCCCTTCGGGGTGACGCGGTGAGTCCGGTCAGGCCGCGCGGGCTCGGGCCGAGGCGGGAGGGCGAAGCGTCGCCGCCAGCACCGCGGCCATGGCCCCCACGGCGAAGGAGCCGATGAACAGCCCCTGGTAGGAACCGAGCGCGTCGTGGATGACGCCGCCGGCGAAGGACCCGAGGCCCATGCCGATGCAGGAGATGAAGAAGACCCACCCGTAGGCGGTGCCCATGACCGCCTCCCCGAAGTACTCACGGGTCACCACGGCATAGAGCGGCATGACCCCACCATAGGCCAGCCCGAAGGCCAGGGAAAGGGTCGAGAGCGCGCCGAGGCTCCTGGCGACCAGGTAGAGCGGGATCATCACGGCCTGCGCGGCCAGCATGATGATCAGCGTGCGCTTGACGCCGGCGCGATCGGCGGCGAGCCCGCCGCCGATCCGCCCGACGATGGAGGAGAGGCCGGAGACGCCGAGGACGGTGGCCGCCGCCATGCTCCCCACTCCCTGGTCGATGGCGTGCGAGACCAGGTGGAAGAGCGGGCCGGAATGGGCGGCACAGCAGGCGAAGTGCGTGAGCGCGATCGCCCAGATGGGCCACGTCCCCAGGACGTCGAGAAGGGAAGCCCCGCTCCCGCGCGGGGGCCGTGTCGGAGCCCCCGCGGGCGAAGGACGCGCCGGGCCCGTGGCCGGCGGCGCGCCTCTGAGGAGCAGGGCGCAGGGGATCACGACCAGCCAGGCGAGATCTCCGAGGATCACGAAGGCCACTCGCCAGTCGAACTGGTCGATGAGCCACCGGGACAGCGGGGAGAGGGTGAGGATCCCGAAGCCATTGCCTGCCGAGACGATCGCCGCCGCCATGCCGCGCCGCGTATCGAACCATCTGATCGCGAGCACGGTCAGGGGCACGTAGAAGGCGCTGACTCCCGCGCCGACGAGGACGCCGAAGGTCAGGTAGAGCTGCCATGCCTGCTCGACCCGGCTCGAGAGCACTAGCCCGAGCCCGAGCACGCCGCCGCCCGCCAGCACGACGCCGCGCGTGCCGAAGCGATCGGAGAGGTAGCCGGCGGCGACGCCGCCCGCGCCCATGACGATCCAGTTGAGCAGGCCGATGGCCCCGATGCTGGAGCGGCTCCAGCCCATCCCCTCCTCGATGGGCTTGAGGAAGACGCCCAGCGTGAACAGGGTGCCGATCGACAGCGTGATGATGACGAAGGCGGCGCCGAGCACGACCCAGCCGTACGGCGCGCCGGCTCTCACGGCTTGCCTTTTCTCGGCTCGCGCCCGGCGATGGCGGGCATGCCGGGCGGTCTCATGTCGGCGGTCGTCGGCGCCGCCGTGGTCAGCGCCAGGATGCCCCGGCGATTCCTCACCGGCCGTGGTGGGCCAGCACGGCCTCGACGGCCCGGAGGTCCTCCTCGGTGTCCACCCCGATGGTCGGCTCGGCGGTCTCGAGCACGCGGATCGCGATCCCTTCCTCGAGCAGCCTGAGCTGTTCGAGCCCCTCGGCGCGCTCCAGCGTCGAGGGGGGAAGGCGATGGAAGACCTCGAGCACCGGGCGGCGGTAGGCGTAGAGCCCGATGTGCTTCCAGTACACGACGTCGCCGCGCCGGTCGCGATCGTAGGGGATGGCGTGCTTGGAGAAGTACAGCGCATCTCCGTGAGTGTTCGTCACCACCTTGTTCACGGTGGGGCTGACCGCCTCCTCGGGCGTCGCGCGGATCTTGAGCGTGGTCACCTGCACCTCGGGCTGCGTCAGGAACGGCGCGACGAGCGTCTCCACGTGCCCGCATGTCACGAGGGGCTCGTCCCCCTGGATGTTCACGTAGACGTCGGCGGAGCGCGCCCGCGAGACCTCCCAGAGCCGGTCGGTACCCGAGGCGTGCCCGGCCGAGGTGATGACGGCGGGCACGCGGTGGGCATGGCACACGTCCACGACCTCCGCGCTGTCGGTCGCCACGAGCACGTCGGTGAGCAGCGAGCAGCGGCGCGCCCGGTTGAAGACGTGCACCACCATGGGCAGGCCCGCGATGTCGCGCAGGACCTTGCGGGGCAGGCGGGTCGACTGCAAGCGGGCGGGGATGACGGCCAGGATGTTCACGCCGCTACGTTACCAGAATTTCGCGCGAGTGTCTTACTGCGTCGAGACAGTCAAGCACGCGCCGCTTTCTCCTTGACACCAAATGTCGAACGCGCTACCCATTGAGCCACTTCTGTGAGCCGCGTCTGTGAGCCACTTCCGCCTTGGAGGAGGACGTTCATGTCCCCACGACACCTCTCGCTCCTGCTGATCGCGCTGCTGGTGGGGCTGGCGGGCTCGGCGCCGGGGCCGCTCTTCGCGCAGGCGCCCATCAAGGTCGGCGAGATCAACTCCTATAGCGGCATCGGGGCGCCGTTCACCGGGCCCTACAAGCTCGGCGTGGAGATGGCCGTTGAGGAGATCAATGCCAAGGGCGGCATCCTCGGGCGCAAGCTGGAGGTGCTGTTCCGCGACGACAAGGGCCAGCCCGCCGAGGCGGTCAAGCACGCCCAGGAGCTGGTGGAGTCGGACAAGGTCGCGCTCATCGCCGGCACCTTCCTCTCCAATGTCGGGCTCGCCGTCTCCGACTGGGCCAAGCAGAACAAGGTCATGTTCGTGGCGGCGGAGCCGCTGACCGAGGGGCTCACCTGGGCCAAGGGGCATGATCACGTCGTCCGCCTGCGCCCCAATACGTACGAGCAGGGGCGGATGCTCGCCGAGAAGGCGGGCAAGATGAAGTACGTCAAGTGGGCGACGATCGGCCCCAACTACGAGTACGGCAAGCGGGCATGGGAGACCTTCCGCGACCGGCTGAAGGAGCTCAAGCCCGACGTGCAGGTTGTCGGCGAGCACTGGCCGACCCTGGGCAAGATCGAGCCCGGCCCCATGGTCACGGCCATCCTCAACCAGAGCCCGGACGCGCTCTACGTGTCCCTCTTCGGCAGCGACTGGCTCGCCTTCGTGCGGGAGGCGGGCAAGCGCGGCCTCTTCCAGAAGACGTTCGTGGTCGGGATCCTCCTCGGCGAGCCCGAGTACATCGATCCCCTCAAGCTCGAGGCGCCCGAGGGCATGCTCGTGACCGGCTATCCGTGGTACGACATCAGCGCGCCGGCCCACAAGGACTGGGTCGCCCGCTACACGAAGAAGACGGACAAGACGCCCGTGCTCGGATCGCTCATCGGCTACATCACCTACGTGTCCATCGCGGACGGCATCAAGAAGGCCGGGAGCACGGACACCTCCAGGCTTGTCGCCGCCTTCAAGAACCTCAAGGTGGAGACGCCCATCGGCCCCATCACCTTCCGCGCCTCCGACGGCCAGTCGACGATGGGCGCCTGGGTGGGCACGACCAGGGTCGACGCCAAGCGCGGCGTGGGGATCATGGTCAACCACGAATACATCCCGGGAGAGAAGGTCCTGCCCTCCGACGACGAAGTGAAGAAGTTCCGTTAGGGGGGGCAGGCTTTGCCAGAAAGCAAAGCCTGACCCCCATGTTTCGCTGACCCCATGTTCCTCTTCATCCAGCTCCTGAGCGGGCTCGCCAACGCGATGTTCCTGTTCCTCATCGCCTCGGGGCTGACGCTGATCTTCGGCGTCACCCGCATCGTGAACTTCGCCCACGGCTCCTTCTACATGCTGGCCGCCTATCTGACGTACTCGCTGGTGAATGCGCTCCCGCTGGGCCCGGGGGCGTTCTACGCCGCCGCGCTGCTCGCGGCGGTCCTCGTCGCGTTGCTCGGCGGCCTCGTCGAGGTGCTGCTGCTCCGCCGCGTCTACCGGGCGCCCGAGCTCTACCAGCTTCTCCTGACCTTCGCGCTGGTGCTCGTCGTCTCCGACGTCGTGCGCTTCGCCTGGGGCGCCGACAACAAGACGGGCCCCGAGGCGCCCGGCCTCGCCGGCTCCGTCCGCCTGCTCGGGCAGCTCTTCTCGACCTATGACCTCGCGATGATCGGCTTCGGGCCGCTCGTCGCCCTCGTGCTCTGGCTGGTGTTCTACCGCACCCGCTGGGGCATCCTGATCCGCGCCG
>Ga0214473_10004382_pt1 | contig 16991 bp, 15 predicted proteins | sample RVTome_7_FD_203509 | JGI IMG/M metagenome (GOLD analysis project Ga0214473, IMG submission 203509) | Soil microbial communities from uranium-contaminated site in the Upper Colorado River Basin, Wyoming, United States - RVT98D197 | ecosystem: Environmental > Terrestrial > Soil > Contaminated >... | reverse complement strand
ATTGCGGGAATAGCTCAGTTGGTAGAGCGCAACCTTGCCAAGGTTGATGTCGCGGGTTCGAGTCCCGTTTCCCGCTCCAGAAATCCACAAAAGTGGATTTATTTTTTTTGGCGCTGTAGCTTCACCCGCCTCAGGCGGGCAAGAGTGGTCAAAGGTGGAAGTCTGCGATCCGCATTAAGCGTGCGAATCCGACCGGCGCTGACTGTTATTTGATTTTTATGGCGCTGTAGCCAAGTGGCCTAAGGCGGAAGTCTGCAAAACTTCTATTCGTCGGTTCGACTCCGACCGGCGCCTCAAACTCATTTACTCATGTACACAGTTTATATCCTTAAAAGTAATATAGATCATAAGCGGTACATTGGCTGTACAAATGGCTTGCAACGCAGACTCTTCGAACACAATTCTGGTTTAGTAATTTCTACTCGAAATCGTAAACCCTTCGAACTCATTTACTCCGAAGAATTCTCATCTAAAACTGAAGCGCTAAAACGTGAAAAATTTTTCAAATCTGGTAAAGGCAGAGAATATTTGAAGGAAAGGAATTTATAGCATCAGATATGTTATCGTAGCCTAAACGGAAAGTCTGCAACCCGCCTTAGGCGGGCGACTCCGACCGGCGCCTCAAACTCATTTCAACATGTACCCCGTATACTTTCTATCAAATCTTTATCTTTAAAGAGTACTGAATATTTCGGGAAGTTAGTCAAATTTGTCTTCCACAGAATCACATTTTTATTTAATCCTTATTTAAAATTCTCTGAATTAATATGATTTAATAATCCAAATCAATTTTGTTATTTTTGATTCATATTTATCATAATTCACGAAACTAGATAGAATATTTAATTAGCATATTACTGGGTTATTTAATCGGCTCCATCCCAACAGCATACTTGGTTTTGCAAAAGACTAGGAATATGGACATAACATCTGAAGGCAGTGGTAATGTTGGTGCGATGAATACGTTTGAAGTTACAAATTCAAAATTAATTGGAATTATAGTTCTCATCATTGATTTCTTAAAGGGAATGCTTCCCATAATAATCTTGAAAATATTGTCAATGAATGATTTCTCGATACTTTCGGTAGTTTTAATCACATGCGTATTTTCGCATTGCTACAATCCCTGGTTAAAATTAAAAGGCGGACGGGGATTGGCTTCGGCTGCCGGAGGTACAGCAATAATTTTTCCATTTGCACTTGCAGTCTGGATAATACTCTGGATAATATTTTATTTGATGAAGAAGGACATTACGCTTGCAAATGTTGCTGCAACAGTCATGACTCTGATTTTAACAGTAACTTCAGTGTCAACTGCAATAAAATATGCATTTCCTACACCTGATTCTGAAGCTATCTTAGTGCTATTCTCGCTTGGATTATTATTGATCATCTTATCAAGACATACTGAACCAATGCAGGAATTATTAGAATCTATAAAATCATCTAAAAAGGAAACACATAAATGAAATTGAACAACCAAAATTATTTGGCATATATTTTTTTACTTATCTTTTTATTTTTTTCGACACAAGTATACTCTTGTAATTATCCAGCAAAAAATAATAACCCGAATTTTGCAGGCACAGATAGCTCATTCCAGAATAAATCAAAATTAAATGATGAAATAAGTAAATCAAGAAAAAATATTTTAACTGAAACTGTAAAAAATGTCAGCCCGGCAGTTGTAGGAATTAATGTTACAGAGATTCGACAATACCAGGATCCATTCGGTTCTTTCTTCGACGATCCATTCTTTCGCCAATTTTTTGGAAATAGAGGATCTTACAGTCAAAAAATTAAAGGACTTGGCTCCGGCTATATTGTTTCAGAAGATGGTTATATTTTAACCAACGACCACGTTGCAGGCAATGCTGCCGAAGTAACTGTTACTATGACGAACGGTAAGCATTATAAGGCAAAAATTATCGGCTCTGACCCCATTACAGATATCTGTCTATTAAAAATTGATCAAAACAATTTACCCTACATAACATTTGGAAATTCTGATGATATAATCATTGGTGAATGGGTTATCGCTTTAGGAAATCCTTTTGGGCTATTTGAAATTAACGATAAGCCAACTGTAACAGTAGGAGTTATTAGCGCTACAGGTATGAATCTTGAACCTATCAATAACCGCTATTATTTAAATATGATTCAAACCGATGCCGCAATAAACGGAGGAAACAGCGGCGGGCCGCTTCTGAACAGCTTAGGTGAAGTAATTGGTATGAATACACTAATATTTACAGGCGGCAGCGGAGCTCAAGGAAATATCGGTTTAGGTTTTGCAATTCCAATCAACAAAGTGAAAAGGATTATAAACGAGTTGAAAGATAAGGGAAAAATCGATCGTGATTTTGATATCGGTCTTCGAATTCAATCGCTTGATGAGACGATAGCGAATTATTATAAACTTAGCGACACAAGAGGAGTTATTATTACTCAAGTTCTGCCTAAATCTCCGGCAGGCCAAAGCGGCTTAAAGGTTGGTGATATTATTCTTCAAATTGATGATTACAAAATCAATAATGAACAGACCATTGTTGGTGTTTTCCAGGAGTTTAGAACCGGACAGACTATTGCACTTAAAATACTTCGCGATAATGAAGAACTTGTTAAAAAAATGACTTTAGGAAAATAATAATGATTGAGAGATACACTCTTCCCGAAATGGGGAAAATTTGGACTGAAGATTTTAAATTTTCAACTTGGCTCAAAATTGAGATTCTTGCTTCTGAAGCAAGGTGCGAAATGGGTGATATTACCCAAAAAGATTTTGATATCATCAAGCAAAAAGCAAATTTTAATTCAGACAGAGTTTTAGAAATTGAGGAAACAACTAAGCATGATGTAATTGCTTTTTTAACCAATGTTGCCGAATATGTTGGTGATAAAGCGAGGCACATTCATTATGGCATGACTTCATCGGACGTACTCGACACTTCCCTTTCCTTCCAGATGAAAACCGCTGGGGAGATTCTTCTTAAAAAACTGATTGAGCTTAAATCAATTTTACAAAAAAGAGCAATAGAATTTAAATACACCGTTTGTGTTGGACGTTCGCATGGAATTCATGCGGAACCGACAACTATGGGATTAAAATTCGCTTTGTGGTTTGAAGAATGCAAAAGAAATATTTCCCGATTAGAAAATGCAATAGACACCATTAGTGTTGGGAAAATATCGGGTGCCGTTGGTACATTCGAGCACTTATCACCTGAAGTAGAAAAATTTGTATGTGAACATCTTGGATTGAAACCAGCACCGGTTTCGACACAAATAATTCAACGTGATCGGCACGCGGAATTCCTAAGCACTTTGGCTATCATTGGGACAAGCTTAGAAAAAATTGCTCTCGAGGTCAGGCACTTGCAAAGAACAGAGGTGCTTGAAGCTGAAGAGTTTTTCTCAAAAGGTCAGAAAGGTTCTTCAGCAATGCCGCATAAACGGAATCCTGTTAATAGCGAAAGAATTGCAGGCATAGCTCGAATAGTCAGAGCGAATGCTTCTGCAGCCTTGGAAAATATTCCCCTCTGGCACGAAAGAGACATTTCTCATTCCTCGACCGAACGAGTGATCATTCCGGATAGCTGCATCGCATTGGATTATATTCTTAATCAAACAATAAAGCTGGTGCAGAATTTAATTCTTTATCCGGATAACATGCTAAAAAATCTTAACCTTACTCGAGGTTTGGTTTTTTCACAAACTGTATTGCTCGCATTAATAAATAAAGGTGTTTCTCGTGAAGATTCTTACAAGTTTGTTCAAGATTGTGCAATGGCTGTCTGGAAAGATCAAAGTAAAAACTTAAAAGACGAATTGAATAATTCTGATATGATTCAAAAATATTTATCTATAGCAGAGATTAATTTTATTTTTGATAATAAAAAAATGCTGGGAAATGTTGATTTCATTTTCAAAAGAACGGTTGAAGCGGGCTGATTCCATTCCCTAAAACGAAAGATAAATTAAATATGATTACTAATAAATTTTTGTTGATGACTCTTTTTACATTTTGTATCATCGGGGCATCTTTCGCACAGACTACAATGAAATTACGCGAAGGCATGAAGGCACCCAATTTTAGTTTGCAGAACTATCAGGGTAAAATATTTAAGTTATCATCATTTAAAGGTAAATCACCTGTTGTAATATATTTCTATCCAAAAGCCGGAACGCCCGGCTGCACTAAACAAGCTTGCGGAATTAGAGATGATTTGAGAAAGTTCAAGGACAAAAATATTGTAGTTTTAGGCATAAGCACAGATCCGAAAATAGAATTGAAGAAATTCATTCGTGAAAATAAAATAAACTTTCCTCTTCTTTCTGATCATGATAAGAGTATTACTGCAAAATATGGAGTGCTAAGAGATGATGGTAAAGCTAAACGCTTTACTTTTATAATAGACCGAAAAGGTAGAATAGCTAAAATTATGGAAGTGACAGATATTTCAAAACATTCACTCGACATTTTTGAAATTGCTTCTCAGCTTTGACATATGAATTACATCAGAATTCAGATTTTAATTATCTTTTTTTCCAAAAAACAATTTATATAAACCGTATCCGGCTAAACCAATTCCAATTAATCCACCTGTAGTTCTAAGTATTTTTGAATTAGCCAGTTTTTCTAATCTCATGCCGCCCCCGATTTGTGTTAATTCCTTATCGGTATAGATTGAATCCATAAATTCGACACGATCCTTAACGGATTTGAAAGTTATAATTATGCTCGATGCATCCTTTACCGGTGTAAACTGAACAGCGCATTTCTCATGATTGCTTTCATCAAGATCGTCTATATTCTCAAATTCCCACTTCCCACGGAAGACAGAGTAATTAACAATACTGCGGTTTTCTTTTGAATGAAGCGGATCTTCAAATACTAAAACTTCTTTTCCGTCTTCATTTATTATTGTCCGGGGTAATGATGGTTCGGAGGAAATCGTTTGTTCAGCTTCATCATCAATTGATTCTTTTAAAGACTCGCTGCTCTTTGCTTTTTTCTGTAACAGTTCTTTGGTTTTTGACATTATTTAACTCTGGAGATTTCCCATTTCAATAACTTTGGCATAAATGATTAAAAATTTTATTCAAAATAGTTCAAATTCACCTTTAATTTTTATTCTTAATCTAATTTGCAATACATTTTTATTTTAAATTAAACATAGAAACATTAATTGTAATTTATGTGAAAGTAGAATCAAAAAAAATGAACTTAAAACCCCCTTAGCTTCGAACAAAATTTCAGTTTCGAAGATTTCCATTATCTGTATCTTTTGTTGAACAGATGATAATTGAAGCAAATATCCATTTTTTTATAACTTTTTATTCGTTTAATTAGCAAACAAAATTTTGAAATATTATTAATTTTATTGAGGATACATGAAATTTACCAAGCAAGGATTATTCTTTCTTACAGTTTTATTATGGGCATCAACTTGTTCGAGAACCGAAGCGAGAATTTTTAAAGATTCAACATCCATTTTAATTCCCCAAGATTACTACCCAGAGGAGGAACAGTTAGTTAATACTGTACTTACCCGTTATCATTATAACAAATTTAAGCTTGATGATTCCCTCTCATCCGTAATCTTTGACCGCTTTACTCAATCGCTTGATTTTGGTAAGCTGTATTTTCTTCAAGCTGATATTTCAGATTTTGAATCTTTTCGATATAAAATAGATGATTATTTAATTGATGGGAATCTCAAGCCGGCTTACTATATCTACAATAATTTTCGAAATCGGGTGAATGAACGAATGGACTATGTATCAGAAGTTTTAAAAAACGAGTTTGATTATTCCATTGATGAATATTTTGAAGTTAAACGTGATAGTTCAAAATGGGCAGCAGATGTTTCATCCCTGAATGATATTTGGAGAAAGAGAATTAAGTACGATGCTTTAAATCTTAAGCTTGCAGGCAAGGCTTGGGATTCGATAGCAGTAACACTTAAGAAAAGATATGAGAATATTCGAAAAGCAATTTATCAAACAAAAAGTGAGGATGTCTTTCAGTTGTATTTGAACGCCTACACAGAATCAGTTGATCCACACTCAAATTATTTACTGCCAATCACTTCTGAAAATTTCAAAATCGATATGAGCAGGGCATTTGAAGGCATTGGGGCTCAGCTTCGGAGTGAAGATGACTATACTAAAGTTGTTGAAATAATAGTAGGTGGTCCCGCTTTCAAGAGTGATTTGCTTCATCGCGATGACAGAATTGTTAGTGTTGCACAAGGAGACGAAGGTGAAATGGTTGATGTTGTTGGATGGCGGATTAATGACGTCGTTCAATTAATTAGGGGTCCAAAAGGATCTATTGTGCGATTGCTTATCCTTCAAGCAAGTGAAGGAGCCAATGCTATTCCCAAAGAAATTAGACTTGTTCGTGATAAAGTTAAACTTGAAGATCTATCTGCAAAAAAACAAGTTTTAGAACTTCTAAATGATAATGTCCCTTATAAAATTGGTGTGATTTCTTTACCGGCTTTTTACGTTGACTATGAAGCTGAACAGAAGGGCGATCGAGATTTTAAAAGCACTACACGTGATGTCCATAAATTGATAAATGAATTGCAAAAAGAAAAAGTGGATGGTATCGTTATCGATTTAAGAAACAATGGCGGTGGTTCACTCAGCGAGGCAATTGAACTAACTGGACTTTTCATTAAAGATGGACCTGTTGTTCAAGTAAAACAATCAACCGGTTATATTGATGTAGGAACAGATCCTAATCCTGGAATTGTCTATGACGGACCATTAGCTGTTCTGGTAAATCGTTTTAGTGCCTCTGCTTCAGAAATATTTGCCGGTGCAATTCAAGATTACAAAAGAGGTATTATTCTCGGCGAGAATACATTTGGAAAAGGTACAGTCCAAAATTTGATCGACCTTAATCGAATGATGGGCAAGACAAGCAATAAATTTGGACAAGTTAAAATTACAATTGCCAAATTCTATCGAATTAGCGGTGCAAGCACCCAGCACTTAGGTGTTATTCCCGATATTAAATTTCCTTCAGCCGTCGATGCACACGAATTTGGCGAAAGCTCCGAACCAAGTGCATTACCATGGGATCAGATTAAGGCAACAAAATTTCTTTCTTTCACAAATATTAGAGAATTCACTCCGTTGCTGCAAAAAATGCATGATGCAAGAATAAAATCTGATGAACGCTTTCAATCATTTATCGAAGAAGTCCATGAAACAAAAGAAGCCTATGACAAAAAATATATCACTTTAAATGAAGCGATAAGAAAAAAGGAAAAGGAAGCTGATGATTTGAAACGCGAGCAAAGAAAAAATGAGATTCAGGATTCCGGGAAAGTCAAGTTAATTGAAATGGGAGAGCTACCGCAGAAAGAAAAAACCTCAGATGATGTGCTGCTTAATGAATCAGCTTATATTCTCTCAGACTTAATTTATTTAGCAACAGGCTGATTTATATTCATTAATTGTGCAGTTGGGTAATTGCAGACATTAATTTCCTTTTAGCAATTGGAAATACTGTTTCGGTAAAAGGAAAATCAAGTTCAGTTTCGCAACGAAAAGTTGCCGGGTTTGGTAATTCCTGAAACTCATGTATAAGATCAAGCTTAATATTTTCAAGCGATGACTCCAATATTCCTTGATCATAAGTTTTTAACAGTTTGGTTTTAAGGGCTCTGTATTTTTCATATTCGGATGAAAATAATGAGCATTCAAATTTATGCACTTGTAAAGAAGAAACTTCATTGTTCGGAATGATGAAATATCCTTCACTCTTGTGAATGGGGAGAATTCCAACTTGCTCAATCTTCAAATTGTTTTCTACATAGTCGCAAATCACCATTGCTTCTTCTATTTCACTTTTTAGCTTAGGAAGCGACCATTCGATCAAGTCAAAAAGGCAATTTATTTCTGGCTGTTCATTTTCAAGTGTCTCAAAAATTATTTTGTTATTCTTGAAATCGAAGCTTTTTATTTTTTTAGAGAACTTGTATTCAAGATGATTCTTCTGTTCAATTATATCCTGAAGCTGTGAAGTGATGTTCAGTAAATTAGTGAAGGAAGGGTAGAGTCTTTTCCTCTTGAATTCGTTTCTGAATTCTTTAATTCCCGCCAGAATGTGATATTGATTCAATTCCAAATCGCGGTCTGCCGAATAAAATGATTCTAAACTTAAAAATGCCAATTTAATTTCTCACAATTTTCTAATTCAAAAAGAACAACTATTATACCATCGAAGAAATTGTAAAATATTAAAGTGGCTAATAGCTCATATTGGGAAATAATCGCGAATGATGAAATAATTTAAAATATCAAGTGGTTTGTTTTGAGAATAGTAAAAGGGGAAGCAGTTTTTTACCGCTGCTTCCCTATTGAAAGACTGGATTAAATGTCGAACTTTATTCCTTGCGCTAGTGGTAATTGAGTCGAATAATTTATTGTATTGGTTTGTCGGCGCATATACGCTTTCCACGCATCAGAACCAGATTCTCTTCCGCCGCCGGTTTCTTTTTCACCACCGAAAGCTCCTCCGATTTCTGCACCTGATGTCCCGATATTCACATTTGCAATTCCGCAATCGGAACCGGCACATGATAGAAATTCTTCTGCTTCTCTTAAATTATTGGTAAAAATTGCTGATGATAATCCCTGAGGAACATCATTATGAAGACGGATGGCTTCATCTACCCCACCCTCGTATTTAATTAAATAGAGAATTGGTGCAAAAGTTTCATCTTGAACAATTTTGTAATGATTTTCTGCTTCTACTAAACATGGTTTAACATAACAGCCGGATTCATAACCTTTACCGGATAGTACTTCACCGCCATAAAAGATACTGCCTCCTTCTTTCTTTACCTGCTCAAGAGCATTTTGCATAGTGTCGACTGCAGCTTTATCAATTAACGGCCCCATGTGATTTTTTTGATCCAGGGGATCACCAATCTTAATTGTGCCATATGCTTTAACCAATGCTTCTTTAACTTTGTCAAATATCGATTCATGGATGATTAATCTTCGAGTAGTTGTGCAGCGCTGTCCCGCTGTTCCAACAGAACCAAATACGATGGCCGGGAAAGCCAATTTGAGATCAGCATCAGGAGTAATTATAATTCCATTATTTCCCCCAAGCTCGAGTATAGTTCTTCCAAATCTCTTCGATACAACTTCTGCAGCATGTCTTCCAACAGGTGTTGATCCGGTTACTGATATAAGTGGAATTTTTTTGCTATTCAAAAGCATTTCACCAACGGTCGAACCTTTACCGACTATCAATGAAAAAATTCCCTCCGGTAAATCATTTTCTTTAAGAACTTGAGCAACTATTTTCTGAGTAGCAACCGCAACTAACGGGGTCTTTGAAGATGGTTTCCACAAATTAACATCACCGCAAACTGCTGCTAGCATTGCATTCCACGACCATACAGCAACCGGAAAATTGAATGCCGAAATTGTTGTTACAATCCCAAGAGGATGATATTGATCATACATACGGTGAGATGGTCGTTCCGAATGCATTGTAAAACCATAAAGCTGCCGGGACAATCCAACGGCAAAGTCACAGATGTCAATCATTTCTTGAACCTCACCCCAACCTTCCTGAATTGATTTCCCCATTTCGTAAGAAACTAATGTGCCCAAGGGATTTTTGTAATCACGAAGTCTTACTCCAATTTGTCTAACGACTTCACCTCGTTTTGGGGCAGGAATCTTCCGCCACATTTTAAAGGCTTCATCAGCAGCGCTTAAAATATTGTCAAGGTCTTTTGACGATGCTTGATAAACCGATGCTATATGTTTTCCGTCGGTTGGAGAAACAATTTTTAGCTCCCCCTCGGTAGTTGTTCTGTTCCAAGTTTGCCCGGTTGATGAACCGTAATTTTTTTCTTCGATTCCAAGTTCTTTTAATATTTTGCCGATTTCCATAGTTGACCCTTTATATTTATTAATTTTAGATTTTTTCTATAACAAAAATAAGAAAATTTTGCATGCTTAATTGATTTTAGAAAATTGTAAATAAATTGTTTAATCTATAAATTGCAGATGTCAATTGAGATAATTTTTTCACATGATGATGCTTTCAATAAAATATACAAACCGCTTTCAATTAGCTTCCAAAAAGCATCAAAACTATTTCATTTCTTCCTGGGAAAACGTTTTTTAATTTCCGATCCTCCGCTTACATTTTCCACTTAATTAAATTACATTAAACAAATTGGAGTTACCATGATTATCGGAATACGGCGCGAAGATAAGAATGAATGGGAAAGACGTGTTCCCCTCGTACCAAATGATCTTATAGAATTAAAAAAGAATTTTGGAATTGATGCTGTAGTTCAACCATCAAAAATTAGATTTTTTACCAATGAGAACTATCTTAACGCAGGCATTGAAGTCAACGAGGATATAAGTAAAGCTGAAACAATCTTTGCAGTAAAAGAAATTCCTAAGGAGCTTTTTTTAGCGGGTAGAACATATATGTTTTTTGCTCATGTAATTAAAGGGCAAAATTACAATATGCCAATGCTGAAACGAATGATGGAATTGAAATGCAGCTTAATTGACTATGAACGCGTTGTGAATGAGAAGAATCAACGCTTGATTTTTTTCGGAAGATTTGCCGGTCTCGCCGGAATTCTCGAATCATTACATGCTTTCGGCTCAAAATTAAAACTGCAAGGATACAAAACTCCATTAGAAAAAATTAAACAACCTTATCAATACGAAATTCTCGAAAATGCTGAAGAAGGATTGAAGCAAATTGCTGAGGAGATAAAAGTCAGCGGTTTTCCAAAGGAAATCTGTCCAATTGTAGTTGGATATGCAGGTTACGGACATGTCTCAAAAGGCGCTCAGGAATTATTTGATCTATTACCGCATGTAAGTATCTCTCCTGATGAGTTGGTTAAGAATTACGAAAAAATCAAACTCGATAATCATAAGCTTTACAAAGTTGTCTTCAAAGAAGAAGATATTGTTAAACGAAAAAGCGGGGAATTTAATCTCCAAGAGTATTACGATCATCCGGAATTATATGAATCAAAATTTGAACATTATCTGCCCTATCTTTCAGTTCTTATTAATTGCATCTATTGGACGAAAAAATATCCCCGGCTTATCACAAAAAACTATTTAAAAAAGGTCTTCACCTCGGGCAAAAAAATAAAATTGCAAGTTATTGGAGATATAAGCTGTGATATAGATGGTTCAATAGAATTCACAAACAAAGTAACGAAACCTGACAGTCCAACATTTACTTACTTTGCTGAAACAGATTCGTTTAAGGATAATGCACAAAGAGATGGTGTTACTGTTATGGCAGTTGACATTCTTCCGTCCGAATTCCCGCGAAGATCTTCAATTGAATTTTCAGCTATTCTCAAAAATTTCGTTAATGAAATTGCAAGAACAGATTTCACTAAGAGCTTTCAGGAGTTAGAATTATCCTTTCCAATAAAAAAAGCTTTAATTCTTCATAAAGGGGAATTAACAGAAGATTATAAATATTTACAACAATTTTTAAAATAGGAGTAAAAATGAAAAAGGTACTTGTACTCGGTGCCGGCTTAGTCTCTCGACCCGGCGTTCACTATTTATTAAAACAAAAAACCCTTCAGGTTACTGTTGGATCAAGAACAGTTAGCAAAGCAGAAGCTCTCGTTAAAGGATTTCCGAACGGAAAAGCTGTTCAGGTTAATGTTGAAAACAAAAATGAGCTTGCAAAATTAATTAAGGAGCATGATATTGCAATCAGCTTGTTACCTTGGACTCATCATTTAATCGTGGCTGAATTATGTATTGAACACGGGAAACACATGGTAACTACATCATATGTTAGCCCTGCAATGAAAGCGCTTGATGAAAAAGTCAAAACAAAGAATTTATTGTTCTTAAACGAAATTGGAGTAGACCCCGGAATCGATCATATGTCTGCAATGAAAATTATTGATGAAGTCAAAGCAGAAGGTGGAAAAGTACTTCACTTTTATTCATACTGTGGAGGATTGCCTGCACCGAAAGACAACGACAACCCGTTCGGTTATAAGTTCTCATGGAGCCCGAGAGGTGTCGTTCTTGCTTCCCGGAATTCAGCTAAATTTTATGAAAATGGTAAGACAGTTGAAATTGAAAGTAAAAATCTTTTTGCAAATCCCGAAGTTGAGGAGATTGAAGGATTAGGAAAATTTGAAGTGTATCCAAATCGTGATTCCACTCCTTACAAAGGTGATTATAATTTAAAAGATGCCCTGACGGTTAAACGCGGCACTTACAGAAATATCGGCTGGTGCGAAACTTTACGAGCAATCGCTAACTTAGGTTTGATAGATGAAACTCCAATTCCATCTATCAAAAACAGTACATTCAAAAAAGCAATGGCGTACGCTCTTCAAGCTAAAGAAACTGATAATCTTAAAGAATTAACCGCAAAAAAAGTTGGTATTACACCTAATTCAAAAATAATTGAGCGAATGGAATGGCTTGGTTTATTTAGTGATGAACTAATTCCAAAAGCAGATAATTTATTGGATATGTTAAGCGATAGAATGCAGGAAAAGCTTTACTTTAAAAAAGGCGAAGTTGACTTGCTTCTTCTCAGGCACAAATTCATTGTAGAAAATAAAGACAAATCAAAAGATTTAATTACTTCTACGTTGATTGATTTTGGAATTCCGAATGGGGATTCTTCAATGGCAAGAACAGTTAGTTTACCAATGGCAATTGCAACTGCTATGATTGCAGATGGAAGAATTAAAGCTGAAGGTGTTCGAATTCCTAACACCAAAGATATTTATGAACCGGTTCTCGCTGAACTTGAAAACCAAAATATTAAGATGGTTGAAAAGAGAAGTAAAATTTAACCGTAGTTTTTTCCCTTAAAAATAATGCTTGAATTTTACTTAAAAAGTTTTATTTTTCCGGTGTCAAATATATAACTATTACATAACTACTTGCATGGTTCGGCTCCTTAAAGGAGCCGCAATCATTTTAAAACAACTTAGAATTGACTGGGAAACTTTACATAGTAAGCACACCGATTGGCAACCTTGGAGATATAACTCTTCGCGCAATTGAAAACTTGAAATCAGTTGATTTCATTGTTTGTGAGGATACACGAGTAACTTCAATTCTCTTAAATCATCTTAACATAAAAAAGGAGTTGTATTCACTTAATGCTGCAAGTGAAAAGTTTAGAGCTAGTAAAGTAGTTGAAAGGATTAGTACCGGTAACTCGTGTGCATTGGTTACAGATGCAGGTACACCAGGAATCTCGGATCCGGGAACAAGGTTGATTAATCTTGCTATTAAAAATAATATTGAAGTAACTTCTATTCCAGGAGCAACAGCTTTAATTGCAGCTCTTTCTTTAAGCGGTTTTCCGAGTGATTCATTTGTGTTTGAGGGCTTTCTACCAAATAAAAAAGGCAGACAAAAAAATCTCAAACAGCTTGTTGAGGAAGAACGAACCATCGTACTTTATGAATCAACCTATCGAATTGTAAAACTGATTGATGAGTTAACTGAATTGATGCCGGATAGACAATTAGTAATCTGCAGAGAGTTAACAAAAAAATTCGAGGAAGTTATAAGAGGTACAGCGAAATCAATCCAAGCAGATATTAAAGAGCATATACTAAAAGGTGAATTCGTTGTTGTGATCGCACCAAAGGATTGGAAAACATAGATATGCCAGATTTAGTAACTCTATTCCTAGTGAAAATCTGGCATATCTAAAATATTTACCAATTTTATTCACTCGTATAATCCACCAATGATTTTACATCATAGCCCGTCAATTTTTCTCTGCCATTCAGAAACGATAACTCTACCAAAAATAATACTTGAACCACTTCCCCGCCAAGTTTCTCAACTAATTTAATTGCAGCTTGTGCAGTACCTCCTGTCGCTAAAAGATCATCATGAATTAGAACTTTATCGCCGGGGCTTATAGCATCTTTGTGTACTTCAAGTGAATCTTTACCATATTCTAAATCATAAAATTCCTTTTCGGTTTCTGCAGGGAGCTTACCCGGTTTTCTTAGTAGAACAAATCCGGCATTTAATCTTTCTGCTAGCATCGCTCCAAAAATAAAACCACGAGATTCAATTCCAACAACTTTATTGATGTTCAGATCTTTTGCAGATTCATGAAGCTGTTTCGCAGCAGCTTTAAGTGCATAAGGATCTTTGACCAGTGTTGTAAGGTCACGAAAGATGATTCCTTGCTTAGGAAAATCCTTAACATTTCGAATATATATTCTTAAATCACTATTCATATCTGATAATTATTTGTTTAGAAATTTTTTGATTCTTTCCTTAAAATCTTCGTTCGATCTGCTAATTGTATTTAGGTTAATACAGTAATTCACCGCATCAACAATACTCATTGTGCTTATGCTGCTGGTCATTCGCTTTATTAGAGAATAGCTCGTTTGCGAATTACTTAGCAATTTATTTGTTAATATAATCGAGTCTTCCATAACATTTTCTGAAATGTAATCTGTCAACCCAATATCGAGTGCTTGTTTGGAATCAATTATATCACCAGAAAGCATAAGTTTTTTTGTTTTGCCCTCGCCAATTTTTCTTAATAAAAATATAGAGACTATTGCTGGAATGAATCCTATTTTCACCTCACTGTATCCGAACTTAGCCTTATTTTTATCGGCTATAATAAAATCACATACCGACGCCAGGCCGCATCCGCCAGCAATTGCAGGACCATTTACTGCAGCGACTGTTGGTATTGGAAGTTTATAAATGCTCAAAAACATCTCTGCAAGATTTTCGGAGTCTTTTTCATTCTCGATCGAAGAATTGATTTGTAATGAATTTAGATATTCAAGATCTGCTCCGGCGCAAAAAGCATTTCCCTCACCTGTGATTATCAATGCTTTTGTTTCTTTGTCATTGGAAATTTCCGCAAGCTCATTTTTAATCTGAGAAACCATTTTTGGATGAAGAGCGTTTCTTTTCTCAGGTCTATTTATCCTAAGAATCGCGATTCCATTATCTTTTGAAAGTTTAATCATTTATAATCCTAAAAAATATTCAATCCTTTGATTGCACATTTCAATTTAATCTAGTTTATGAAGATCGATAATTGAAGATAAACAGAAGTAAAACCAAATACCGCACCAGCAACAACTTCTGTGAGTGAATGACATTTTAACTTCACCCTCGACCATCCAACAGCAATTAAAATTGGCAAAACCAGTAATGCTGTAAATCCAAATATGAAACTGAATAATGCTATTGGGCCTGAAACACCCATAGCATGTATGCTGATCTTTAAATATCTATTGATAAAGATTACTAAAAACGTATTCGAAATATAGCAAAACCAAAAAGCGATTGAAATAATGTTCGCTTTACAAATTAGTAATAAAATAAAACCGATTATAAAGATCACGATTGAAAGCAAATACGGAATAGTTCTTTCTCCCTTAGTTTTAGCATCAACATCACCTATTTTCCCCTTTGTATAAAAATAAATAAACGATGCTATTTGTAATATAAATCCAAAGGCAAGAGAAGTCACAATTATAAAAATCTTTTGGTCAGAACTATTTTCAAATGTTAAAGCTAAGTAAACAAAAGAGATTAAAGTAAGAGTCGGTGGAATGAAAATAGTGGAAATTAATCGTGCAAGTTTTTGCAACTAATTATCTTTCAAAAATTATGTAAAGCTGGGCTATAAGAAAGCAATTCTTCAAGATATTTTGATAATATATCTTCGATTGTACTAAGCTCGGTTTTTAGCATGAGCTCTGAACGGATTTTAGAAGCATTATGCAATCCTTTTAAATAACCAGAATAAAATTTCCTGTGTTCAATTACGGCCCTTCTTTCACCTTTACTTTTTATTGATAAGTAAAGATGTTCTAAACAAATTCTTATTCTTTCTTTAGCATTTATCTTCGATAAAATTTCACCACTATTCAAAAGTTCTTTTGCTTCCCTAAAAATCCAAGGATTACCGATTGCTCCGCGGGCTATCATTATTCCATCTGCGTCAGTTTCATCAAATGCTTTTTTAACATCGTAGGCACTCAGCACATTTCCATTTAGAACAACAGGAATATTCACCACATTTTTGACTTTGGGAATCCACGACCAATCAACTTCTCCCCTATTTCCCATGCTTCTTGTCCGGCAATGAATTGTCAGTACTTTAGCGCCGGCATCTTCAATTCGTTTGGCTACTTCCAAAATCTGAATATTGTTTTCATCCCATCCCAGCCGCGTTTTGACGGTAACGGGAATTGAAACCGCATCAACAACTTCTTTAACTAATTTTTGTAAATACGGAGGATCTTTTAATAATGCAGAACCAGCTCCGCAATTCACTACGTCTTTAACCCAGCAGCCTGCATTTATATCAATCAATTCCGGTTTTTCTTCCCCAGCAATTTTTGCTCCACCAACCATCGACTCAATACCTCCACCATAAATCTGAATACCTACAGGCCGTTCATCGTCGCTTATCTTAAGCTTTGCATGAGTTCTCTCGGATGATCTTACTAATCCTTCTGAATTAACGAACTCGGTGTAAGCCATATCAGCGCCAAGCTTTTTACAGATCAACCGAAATGAATGATCAGTAACATCTTCCATTGGTGCAAGAAGAATAGCATTCTTAATATTTATATTTCCGACTGAAAACATTTACTTATTCATTTGCTGTCTAAAATAAATTTAATACCCAGAAAAAATTGGTAAATCAGATCGTGTTGGATAGTACTCATCAAATTCAAATTTCTATCCCTCCTTAAAACAATTTCTTTTCTCTATTACTAAATCCAAAATATTTCGCTGGTTTGAATGGAACTCTCAACTACCGATTATATCTTTTTTCTTAATATTCTTAATAAGCTGATAAGGTTAAAGTGATTTATCTCAGTCTGTTAATAAGGTTTGCACCTTAAGATATTTAATTCACAAGAATATATTGCTTTTTCCGAAACCTTAGTAACCACATATTT
>Ga0214473_10004381_pt1 | contig 16992 bp, 12 predicted proteins | sample RVTome_7_FD_203509 | JGI IMG/M metagenome (GOLD analysis project Ga0214473, IMG submission 203509) | Soil microbial communities from uranium-contaminated site in the Upper Colorado River Basin, Wyoming, United States - RVT98D197 | ecosystem: Environmental > Terrestrial > Soil > Contaminated >... | reverse complement strand
TATTAATTCATTATATAACGTAATTAACAATTATTCTAACTCAATTTTACCAATACTTTTTAATATCTTTCTCAATTCAATACACATATTATGCCAAAAATTTTGAGATAGATTAAAGGTCTTCTGGCTTAAATTTTCTACTTACAAATTACTTATTCGATATCTTTTCTCATCATAACACTCCAATATAATAAGTATTTAATGCATGCCGTGTTTTAAAATATTTAACTTACTTTCACCATCAAAATTACATTATCTTTACATAAAATTGTCACATTTTTCCACTATTGTAAGTAATTTTTTCTATAAATTCGAAAGTATCATAGATGGTTCCAAATATAATATTCTTTTAGTTAATCCAAGATTCCTCACTATCAGTCAAAATTCATATAATCTACGGACAAAATCATGATATATTTTATATAAAATGTGCAGATACATTTTAGGAGACCTTGCCTTATGAAGCTAGTTTTGAGTAATTGTTAGGTATTTTATAAATCCAAATGTATGATGCAACTAAGAGCTGAGTTAGGATAATCATGGTAATAAAACTCAATAATTTCTCCGGCTGATTTAGCTATTTCATTTAATATGGTAAAATCTTTATTCAAAATTACTTATTGTTTGAAGGTCCAAAAATTTCGATGTCGTCGTTTCTTTAAGGTATGAATATTATGTGGTAGTGAAATAAATAAATGAAATACTGCAGAAGGTTTTGTACTTACTCCTTTTTGGCGTAAACGGTTATCACTGGTTATTATAAAATTATATTCTCAGATTCTGATAGCCAGTTCTTTTTGCAGCTTGATTTGATGAATCAATCTTCAGCTTAAATTTTAAGTCCATAAAAATAATCAGAACTTATAATTCTTCATCTTTTGTTTAGGAGAAAACTTCTCTTGTGGTTCTCCTTGTCTGTAATAGTTATACCGATTACTTTTTTATGCTCTTATTTTTTTTACTTTTTCCATATGAAATTATTATTCTGATGACAACTGAGCTAAATTCTTGTTAACAACTTTATATATATACCATATATGCTTTAGGCCACCGAAAGTTTTTAGTAAAGTACAATTTTCCTCAATAAATTTTTTACGCTTTTCATTCGCTATTAAAACCAAACTACTTTCTTCAGATACACTTGGCCATTCATCCGTAGTTTTTATTAAAGGCCATTCAGGAGAAACTATAAAGTATTCCTGAACCTTTTCACGTTGATCCATCGGATAGACAGCACGGTCTTTATTAATTCGGTCTATATTATTATCAATATCTAAATACCAAGGCATACTCCAACTCCAACCGGAAAAGACAGCATTTTTTTCAGTATTGTCTTTTATATATGCCATCATATCATGATAAGGTTTAATCAATGTCGGATATGAACCATATAAAAAGTTTGCTTTCTCAATGATTGGGAGAATAACTTTACTAAGGACTATAATAACAATTGCTATTCTAAGTACATAAAACAGTGTATTTTTTTTCAATTCCTCTTTATTAACTAAATTTAGAAAGCGATCTTTAAATGTTGATGAATATTCCCAAAAATCATACAAAAGTTTAGCTATAAAAATTTGGGAAATTATTAAAAAGGCCCTTAGGTGAGTTCCAGGAAGATCATAGTTAAACACTAGCCACCAAAGAAACCAGATCAGAGCAAAACTCAAAAAAAATATATTTTTATAATCGATCCATTTGTGTTTCACTATCAGAGCAATTACATAGATAACTGCAGGAACAATCAAAAACAATTGCAAATCTTCCCAAAAATTAATTCGAGTCACATTATCTGTAAAAGCCCTGGTAATAGGTTGAAATATCAGCAGAAATGAAGAAGTCACTCCTTCTCCTAATGCTCTATGTCCATGCCTTGTCCAAAATTGTTGAAGATGAAAAACTTCTGCTCTAGGTCCAACATTTAATATTCGAAAAACAGTCCAACCCAAAGTAATGAGCAGCACCATAGCAGAAGGAATAAGATAATATTTAGCCTTAAGCGAATTCTTTGACAGACTAAGTATTATGCACGTAAGAATTAAGGCAAAAAGTCCAAATAGAAAAAGCCACTTTGTTTGAAAAGCAAATGCGAAAAATAAACCACTTATAATAAGATCAATATTTTTCTTTGATTCTATTGATTTAAACCAAAAGTGTGCCCCCAGAAGCAAATAGAAAAGGGATGGAATATATCCTTCCGGACCCATTCCGTTATCTCCGCGAGATAACATTATAAAATATGGAGTAAAGGACAGAAAAAGTGCAAGTAACGATACCTTTTTACCATATAAGTTGCGCACCATTATATAAAATACTATTATCAGTCCAATCACAAACGCTAAATGCACCATCCTTCCATAGTATACGTTTATTCCAAAAAGCTTAAAAATAAGTGCAATTGGCATTAATATTCCGGGTCCCGCCGAAGTTCTATGAGTTTCAGTATCAAATCCTTTAGTTGTTAAGGTTGCATACAAACCGTGTTTAACAAGATTTTTTGGTTGTTGAAGATCAACTCCCTCCACGTGAAAACCGCCTGCTGGTGCTAAATAAATAGTTGGGACAGATATAGTTAGAAGTATTAATACTATAAAACCCCATAGGAATTTTTCATTAGTTCCTATACTATATAGTCGATCGAATATTCTTCCTATGGAAGAAATAATCTTTTCAATTACTGATCCTATGTTATTTATTAAAAAATTTTTAATTAGTACAAAAAATCTTGTGAGAAATGATATTAAAATTAAACCAGTCCCTAGGTAAAGAATTTTGATTCGAAGACTATATAAAAATTCTGTAGTCTCTTCAGTTAAAACTTTATCTTCAGAAAAATAGTCCGTCATAAGTTGTACTAGGCGGGGTCCAGAAAAATAAAATCCGATTATAAGGGTTAAAATTCCAAGAAAGAATAATATTAATCGCACTATTTTTATATTTTTATTAGTTTCTTTTGTAAACATGGTCTTTAATCTCCTGATGAAAAATATTATTTGTTAGTTGAATATTTAGTTTAATAAAAGGTTATAATAACAAAAATCAAATCTTGTACCAACTATTTTATTTATATAAAGTTTGCTTAATAAATTGTAAGCGTGAATCATTTTATCTCTCAACTAATCACATATATATAGAGAATTACTTTATAACTTAGCAACTTTTTATCACTCCTTCCAATATATTTAGCGTCTTCCGAGCAGAATTGCCCCAATTAAACAATTTAGCTCGCTGCAAACCTTTTTCAATCAGACTTTGTCTAAAAAGAGAGTCATGAGTAATTTGATCAATACCATTCGCCATACTATCTGCATCATAGAGATCAGACAAGAAAGCAGCTCCGCCTGTAATTTCAGGTATTGCACCTGTGTTTGATGCGACTATTGGGCAACCACATGCCATTGCCTCAAGGAGAGGAATGCCAAACTCTTCATATACGGAAGGAAAAATGAACAATTCTGCTAAATTATAAAAGGCAGGCAAATCATTTTGCTCCACATACCCTGGAAAGATAACATCTTTTTCAAAACCAGATTCACTTATATTGCAATCAATTTTGTACTTATCACTATCTTTTCCAACAGCAACCAATTTCATAACCCCGGCATCTTGGCATTTGGTGAATGCTTTAAATATGGTTCCGAAGTTCTTACGGGGGTCGTATCTACTAACTGTTAAAATAAAACGATCAGGTAAGTTATATTTTTCTTTTATATCATTTAATATTTTTCGATCCTGAATCTGTTTAAATATTGGGTTAACTCCAAAGTAAATTGTTCTTATCTTTTCACTTGGAACATGAAGAATACTAACAAAATCATTTTTAGTTAAATGAGAGTTGGAGATGATTGCATTTGCTCTCCTGCAATATAACGGCATGATAGCTTTTATATATGCAAGATCAAGCTTATTATCATACAACTCTGGATGAACAAACCAACTTGCTCCATGCAGAACCATAACTGTTTTACAATTCGTGAAGAAAGGGACAGTAAATTTTGTATGAAACAGCACATCAACTTTTGCTTGCTTAGCTGCTAAAGGAATGGCTATTTGATCCCAAAGAAGCTTAGAGAATGCTTTGACAACTTTTTCTTCAACATTTGGTTGATGTGAATATTTTCCTAAATGTTTTTCAGCATTATAAAAAAGAACATATTGATGCTCACCATTCAGCTTCAAAAGGCTTTCAACTATATTTTGGGTATAGATACCAATACCAAACTTCTCATCTATTGCGCGCAACATTATGCCGATTTTCATATTAAATTCCTTTCTTGTTGACTAAAAAGTTATTTAATTCTTTTCTCATCTAAATTCCGATTGGAAATCCAAATCCTTGTTTGTCTTTATAATCTAATTCTTTTGGCAAATATCTTAATGCTACTTTTCTTAAAATATATCTAAGCTTTATTTATTTCATTTTTAGATTTTTTCAATAAATGAACTGTTTCCGAAAGGTAAATAAGGATAAACGGTAAAGGATAGATCATGTCCAAAATTCTGATGGAAATGCTCAAGGCAAATCCTAATTCCCCGCTAAGTCCAATTAAAATAAATAGACCCACAAATGCACCTTCTTGAATACCAATTGAACTCGGGGAAATCGGCAATCTTGCTAATAGTAGTCCTAAACTTGTGACAAATAGTACTTGGAGGAAAGAAATGTTTATGTCTAAAGCATGCGCTAAAATATATATTGATATAACAGGTAAAATTTGTTCAACTAGGGAATAGAAAAAAAATTTTAACAAAATATTTTTTTTTTGCGAGAAAAATCTAAAGCTGGAAATAATTTTCAAGATTTTGTCTCTAAATCTGCCATGGTATCTATCAAGTAAATTTAATAATATCTTCTTTTTAATGATTAAGAATAAAAAAATCGATAAACATAGCAGTAAGAAAACAGCAATAGTAACACCATTATAAAAATTATTATTTGATAAAGGAGAACTGTACAAGGCAATCGCAATAAAACCTGCAACTACCATTGAAAAGAAACCAATTATCTTTTCAATAACTATTGAGGAAAAAAGATAGGTCCTAGATAGTCCATCCTCAAAGACAGCATAAAATCTAACTACCTCACCGCTTATCGAAACAGGCATGAATTGACTCGCAAAAGAACCGTAAAAATATGCTTTTGCTAAAGTCCAAAAGCTAATATCTTGTTTAAATGATTTAATCAGTAACCCCCATTTATACGTCATAAATAATCTATCAAATACATAAATAATAAAAAGTGCTATAATTATAGCTAAATTAATTTCAGATAAAGTCATTAAAATTTTATTTATATCAAGCCAGAACAAGAAAAAAGTTATAACTCCTATACCAATTCCTAGTTTAAAAAATAAAAATATTTTTGAGGATTTTGATTTGCGCATAATCGATCATATATAAAAATTTTTATTTATTCCAGTACCCATCAAAATATTATCTTTTATGAGTTCAAAAAATAAAATATTTCTAATGTTTCATCAACATACTTTTCCCAACTGAATTTATTTATCCGTTCGAAACCTTTTTTTATCAACTATTCCATTAATATTTAATTTCATTTATGAATTCTTTTATTGAATCCAATGATTGTTTTTCGAAATATATTCTATACCAAATTTCTAAGTTAAGGAGAATCCAAAGTCTGAAATTATGATCCTTCTTCCCGGAGAGATGTTCATTAAGAATATTTAAAATATAATCTTCATTAAAAATTCCTAATTGAATAAATTTGGACTGCTTAAATAAATTTTGTAAGAAAACACGAAGATCTGTGCGCATCCAAATTGCAATCGGAAATCCGAATCCTTGTTTTTCTCTGTATATTAATTCTTTAGGCAAATACCTTGAAGCAACTTTCCTTAATATATATTTAAGATTTTTACCTTTAAGTTTAAGTCCTGCTGGAATGGAGGCAGCAAATTCGACAAGCTTATAATCAATTAATGGTGAACGACCTTCTAAGGAATGAGTCATGCACATTCTATCTGCAATAACAAGCAAATGATCCGGGATGCGAGTCATTAGATCTGTATAAAGCATTTTATCAACTAAATCTTTTGCATTAGGCGAATCAAAGAACTTTAATATTTTTGAAATAGAATTGAAATCAGTTACCTGGCTTTGCCACTCGTAAGAAATAAGCTGCTGTTTAGCTTCATGTGTGAACCTGAGAAAGCTCATACTTTCAGCATATCGTTCTCCATCCTGATATTTTGACATTGAATCCAGCCATGAGATTTTTTGTGCTAAACTTTTATATCCAAATGACTCAGGAACATTATTTATTAAACGTTTTATTAAAAAATCACGCATTGGTTTGGGAAGCATACAGTAATAATCAACAATTTTGTTACCTGCATATCTATCGTACCCGGCAAAATTTTCATCGCCTCCATCACCACCTAAAACAACTTTTACTTTTTCATGAGCAAGTTGGGAAACGAGGTAAACTCCCACACCAAAGGGATCTGATGGTTCATCCATATGATAGATCATTTCAGGAATCAAATCTATTAAGTTCGCCCTAACTATTTTTTGATGACCAACTAGTTTGTATTTATCCACAACCATTTGAGCATAAGGCAATTCATTAAAATTATTTTCTTCAACTCCTATTGAAAAAGTTGGAAAAGGTTGTTTAGTTACTGTAGCTACCATTGCCGTAATAGTACTTGAATCAATCCCTCCGCTGAGAAATGTACCTAAGGGTACATCACTGAGTAAATGTAGTTTTACAGTGTCAAGAAGTAATGCATCAAGCTCATCTTCAATTTTCTTTTCATTATTTGGAAGCTTCTCATTGAATTTCAATTCCCAATATTTTTCAATTCTTATTTCACCATCTTTATAAAATAACCAGGTTGCTGCAGGAAGTTTTTGGATATTTTTAAACAATGTGTATTGATCAGGAATATATCGTAATGATATATAGTGCCATAAACCATTAACATCTATCTGTGGCTGAACCAGACGAGAAGCAAGAATACCTTTAATCTCCGAAGCAAAAATGAAAAGGTCATCATTCTTATAAAAGAAGAGTGGTTTTTGTCCAAGATGATCTCTTCCTATGAAAAGAGATTTATTATTGATATCCCATAAAGCAAAAGCAAACATTCCTCTAAGATGTTTAACACTATCTTTTCCATATTCTTCATATAAATGGAGAATTACTTCTACATCGGAATTTGTTTTAAACCTATGTCCTTTTTTTTCTAAAGATTGCCGTAATTCAGGACTATTATATATTTCTCCATTACAAATAAGCTGCAGATTTCCATCTTCATTTGAAATAGGTTGATTTCCATTTGACAGATCATTTATACTTAATCTTCGTTGACCAAGCGCAATATTATTGTCTTTATAATAACCTTCGTTATCAGGTCCGCGGTGCGTTAAAGCTGTATTTATTTTTGAGATAGTTTCTCGTCTGGATAACTCTGTAGAAATTACTCCGGCTATGCCGCACATAAATTTTCCTTAAATTAAAAAAACTGTATATACTTTGACTTCGCTTCTTTTTTATTTTTTATACTTTTGAAAATTTTTCTTCTCGGTATTTAATTGTTTTGGCAGGAACTCCGACACTAATAGATTTTTTTTCTAAAGATTTCGTCACAACAGCACCTGCGGCAACTATACTCTGAGAACCAATTTTTACACCACCTAAAATTGTAACATTAGCTCCAAGCCAAATGTCATTTTCAAGTGTAATCCCTTCACCATCTCTATGGCCTTGCTGCCAAATTGGAATATCCAGCCTGTCAGTATTATAATTTCCACCACCGCTAATAAAACACATCTGTCCTATGAACACATCAGTTCCAATCACCACAGGATTTTCATCAAGAGATTGAATAATTGTTTGTGTATTTACACCGGAATGTGAACCGATCTTTACAGAACCGCCTTTACATTGTATAGTAACATTATTGGAAAGTATAACATCATCATTAATAATTATAGCCTTTTCTTTCTCTGAACTACGTGCATCTAGAATACAGCCATCACTTATAACTACACGATTGCCAAGTACTATTCTGTTTGGATGACGAAGTGTAATGTTTTCTCCAAAAAAAACTGCCTTACCACAAGAACCAAATAATCTTGGCCAAAAAATCTTTCTTAGAAACAGACCAATAGCCCCGGGAATTATAGAAAACCAAATACATATTTCAAAATATATTAGTTTACCAATTGATTTACTTCCAATAACTACATCCTGATACCTTGATAAAACAGATCCACCGGATGTAACTTTAGTATGCGATTTACTATTGAGGTAATCATTCATTTCATCCTCAGCAGAAACTGAATGTTTATTCATTTTTAGAATTCCTTATTGTAAATAACCATTTGCGATATACCATTTATAAGTATTTTTTAATCCTTCATCAATTCCAACTTTAGGATTATATCCTAATTCCTTTTTAGCTTTATCAATTTTGAAAGCCCTAACCTGTCTGAACCAGTCAACACGTCTTGGAAAAATTGGAGGAGCTATTCCAAATGGTTTGCATAATTTCTCTACCACATGTCCGGCAATTACTAACGGCATAACCGGATAAAATTTAATTTTAACATCTATATTCATAGCTTTACCAACTCTTTTAACCAATTCCTTAATGGGGTAATATTCAGCATCCGCTATAATATAGGTTTCACCATTCCCTTTGTTCAAATCCATACTTAAAATAAATGCATCAACAAGATTATCTATATACACGGGATGATAAAAAGTTTCCCCTTTCCCAAACATCGGAAAATATCCTTTTTTTGCTTTTTTGTATATCATAAAGAATCTTTCAGGATCACCCGGCCCGTAAATAGCGGTGGGGCGAATAATTGTTGCTTTTAATCCATTTTTAATGAACTCCTGGACAACAACTTCACCTTCATATTTTGTCTGCTGGTAATAATCTTCAGGGGCTATCGGAGAGTTTTCATTTCCCGGTGGATTGTTAATATTACCATGTACACCTTGTGTACTACAATAAACCACTTTCTTTACATTATGTTTTACAGCGGCTTCCATAACATAACGCGTTCCGTTTACATTAACGTTATGGTAGTGTTCTTTAGGTACATCTAATTCTCTGAATGCTGCGGCTACATGGAACACAAAATCCATTCCTTTAGTAGCGTTGTCAACAAGTTCTTTATCAGCAATGCTACCAATAATAATATCAGCACCTTCTTTCTGAAGCTGTTCATATACGATACCTTTTTGATAATCAATTGTTTTGACCTGATGACCGAGTGATAATAATTTTCTAACCAATGCACTACCGGTAAACCCGGTGCCTCCTGTGACGAGAATTTTCATTTGAATTTTCCTTTCCAATAATTTTATAATGTAACTAAGTTTAATTAATAAGTCACCTTACGCAAAAGTGAAGAATACAAACCCAGTTCCTAATGCATCTTCCTAAAAATCAAAGGAACTGGGTTTGTTTGCGGATTTTCATTATTACCTTGCGTAACATGAGTTAATAATTTCTTTTAAATTTAGGTGTTTCTTCATTTTCTATCCAATCATAAACACCAAGCAACCTTTTTTTATGTGCAGCATAAGTATGATTCTTCTCAACGAAAGCATATCCATTTTTTCCAAATTCCAACCTTAAGTTTTCGTTTTCAACAAGCTCAATAATTCCCTCGGCAAACCCTTTAGGAGTTGCTGGTGCCAAATAGGCTTCATTCTTTGTCAGTATTTGATTATGCGTATAAAGATCGGTTGCGATTACTGCCCTTCCAGAATGTAAATAAGGGAATATTTTCATTGGTGTATTTATTCCTCGAATCCTTGGGCAAGCAATAATATCTGCCTCCGCAAGATATTTATCCAATTTGTCAAACGGTTTGGGTCCGAGAAAATGTGTTCTATGATTGATATTTAATCTGCGTGTTTTCTCTTTATAAAAATTTATATCCTCTTCAACCCCACCAATAACAACAAGATCAATCTTTTCGGTTTTCATGCAAGCAACCTGAAAACTTTCCAATAAAAGATCTATTCCTTGATAAGGTTCGAGATTTCCCACGTAAAGTAGAATAAATTTATCTAAACTGAGTTCTTTTTTAAGAAAGCCAGTGCTTTCAGCACCAGGATTTTTTAATTGAGAAATATCGTGAATGGTGACAGTTTTTCTAGAACCGCTTTTTTCACATAACTCAGCCAGAGCATTGCAAACAGGTAAATTTACGACACTATCCTGAATAGCTTTTGTCTCTAACCAAGTAAAGATAGGTGATAAAAACTTTAACAAAGGTTTCTTCTCAACCAATTGCTGAGCTACAGAAGAATCAAGATCATAAACGTACGGAATTTTATAAAGAAACTTGAATAACATTGCAATGAACACAGCTTCTTCACCTGCATGAATTAAATCGTATTTATTATTTTTTATAAGCTTCCATGCTTCAATTAGCATAAAGAAATCGCAAAGTAATTTTTTATTAGAGTATCCAGGTCTTACATTTTTTAAAAACTTTAGATTAGGTATTCTATAAATTTTAATACCAGGCAGGTTCATATCCACACCTTCGTTATAAACAAGAATGTCTACAGAGGTATTCTCCCTCTCGGAAAGAACACGAAGTACCAGTGAGACATCTATAGGAGTTCCTCTTTCCACAAAGAAAGGATGCGGCGCTAATTGTAATATCTTCATAATTGTTAGGAGCTAAATATTTTTTCTTTGGAATGATTGCGAATAAACTTTGGATAATGATTCTTTAATTGATTTATTTCATTTTGCTTTTTCTCTTTATTCCAACCTAATTCGTTAGACATCACATTTGTGATCAAATCTATGACAGAATCCCGAGGTATTTCTGAAGAACCAATTTCTGTTCTTCGTAAGACAACGTCCGATAATGTATTTGCCATTTCTTCTTTTATTGAAAAAATAGTTTTTGCTTTAATAATATCTTCCTTTTTTCTCCATTCATGAATAGGACTAACTACATTGGTTATTTCAGTTCCGTAATTATTAATTAAAGAATTCAATTCATTCGAATCAATTTTTTTATTGAATTTGTTTTGTATTTCGGCTTTAAACTTAAAAAGGGTGTCGATTTCTCCACCAATTAGTTTTGGCTGATCTAAAATTTTTTTTCTTTTTATTGATGGATTTATCTTTCTTATTACTTCCTCAGCAATATAAGCAGCAGTAGTATACTTTACTCCAATAACATTAAAAAGACCAGTAATAGAATGACTTTCGGAGCCTATTATTTTAAAATCACTTAAAGTTGCAGACGGATCATTTTTTGTTTTTTCTCCAAAAACATTACCTTTATGAACATATAAAGCATCTTCTAATTTGAGTTTAAGTGATGGATAAACTGAATTAACATTATTGATAAATTGCTTACACTGATCTTCACCTACCTCGAAAGAACTCTCTTTGTTATGTTCGTAAAACCATTCGGTGCCAACTATGGATTTTTCTCCCCAAGGAACTATAAAATAGTACCTTGCTTTTCCATCACTTCTCGTCAACCCTATAGCCAAATCATGATCAAATAATTTTCTTGTAATAATATTTATTCCTGAAATTAATGGATAACTATATTTCATATCGTCATTATAAAGGTATTTATTTATCCATGTCCCGGTACAATCAATCACATTATCGCTCCTGAGACTAAATCCTTGTCCAGTTAAATTATCCTTGGCTATAACACCTTCAACTCTATTTCCATTTACTAAGAGTTTTTCAACACAAACATAGTTTGCAGCCAATGCACCAAATTTTACTGCCGATTTAATAAACGAAATAATTAATCTTTCAGTATTGAAGCAAAAACCATCAGACCATTTAGCCCCTCCTACTAATTTTGAGGAATCGAGGTCAGGAATGATTTTACGAACTTTGTTATTTGAAAGAAATTCACAATTAGGAATTTGTTTTTCAATATCCGGTAATTCAATTCCATCTTTACTCAGATAATCATAAATCTTAAAACCTAGTATCATGCCTTCTTTACCTTTGAAGCCATGCTGATAAACCGGTATAACGCAAGGTAGAGGGTTAACTAAGTGGGGAGCAATCCACATTAATCTTTTACGTTCATTTAACGATTGTTTTATTCTTTTAAAGTTAAAACTACTTAGATACCTTAACCCTCCGTGAATAATTTTTTGACTGTTGGAAGATGTACCACTGGAAAAATCATTTTGTTCAACTATTGCTACTTTAAAGTCTTCTAAAGCTGCTTGCCATGCTATAGTAGCTCCATGAATTCCTCCGCCGACAATTAAAAGGTCGAATTTTTCATTTGACAATCTATTTAGATCTCTTTTCAAGATATCTTCCTTACCTGCATTGCTAGTTGAGTTTTTATAAACGCTAATGGCGAAGTTAAACTACCAAATTGTTCTATCCTCAAATCTGCAGCAAGTAAAGATTTTTTAACGCTTCCCCAAGAATTTAATTCATCAAAATTTAAAATTAAAACAAATCCATAAGACATTGGTCGCTTAGCCTCCTGCGGAAAAGGAAGCGGATCACTTCCGGGAAGGATCTTTATTCCCTTACACTCGGCAAATTTGAATTGGTTTGGATAAGGTAATAAACTGCTTCTACCTCCATTGTCACCAAGAAATAAAAGTGGAATACTTTTATTAATTATTTCGTTTATTTTTTTACCACGATTACCAAACCACTTTCCAAAACCCCAAGGAAGAACTGGAATTCCGCCGAACGAGATTACATTAGAAATTGTATCTTCAATCAGTAAACCATCTCTAATTCTTTCATTTACCCCGAGCGCTAATACTTCAAGATTTTCTTTTGTCACAATCTGAAATCCAGGAAATATTACGACTCTCATTCCGGCTTCAATCCGTCTAACCTCTAAAGCAATCCCTTGCTCAAATTCGTTAATCACATAATCAGTTTTATCTTTCAAGGAACTTTTGATCTTCGATTTAGATCTTAATTCATTGAAAAAATTTTCGTTTTTGCCTTCGGTGAAAAATAACATTCCAGAAGTTATAGCTGAAGATTTGATTTTGTTTAAGTTATTAAAACAGCTATCGAAGAAGAGACTTTCGTCGAAACATTTATGAAAGTGAACATGGGAATCCACTGCCCATACGGTCATTTATAGCTCCAAATTTGCGATAAAAATAACAAGAATCGCGCCATAATTAACTTAAGTATTAATTGTTATCTAATATCCGTAAACAAAATGAAATGCATTATAAACTTAAACAAGTTTTTGTATAAAAGGTAGGTTTTTTCTTCAAGGTGCTAGAAGGTGTGTAATTTTTCTTAATTGAAAGTTATTGGTTTCCAATAATTAAAAATTATTGTGAGTTAAAAAGAAGTGCTCACATGGATTTATAAATATTAAAAAAAATATCTAAATATCAGGTATAAGGTCCTGTTTTATCTCACAAAACTCTTAAGTAAAGTGCCTGTCAACTGAAGGAAAAATCCTACGCCGGCTAAAAGTAAATCTAAAACATCCATTCCAAATTTTTCATTTGTTCCTATTACATATGAAAGAAGATTAATGAAAAATATTATCATTAGGATTGTAGTGAAACCTAAAAATCCGGCTTTTAAAGGCTTAAATAAATGTTCGTTAATTTTTCTAATTTCTGGAATCGAAGCTGTAATCTGAATTTGACTGGATTGAGTTATTGTTTTCATTCTTATTCTATGGTTTAAGTTATTTTAAAATTTAATCGCGGTAGTACGATTTAATAATATCTTCTGCGTCGTTATTGCCGAGTAATCTTGCACTGTGTAAAAGTAACAATGCATCATCTTTACTACCTTGAAGCAGTTTTGCAATACCAAGGATAGAATAAAGTCTTGCATAAGTTGGATTTGCAGTATTATTAGAACTTCTGGTTTCGCCTTTCATATCTCGAGTTAAAATTTCCATTCTGTAGTGAAGATTTATTGCCTGCTGACAATCATAAATCGCTCCTTCATAATCTCTCATTTCAAGTTTTGCATAACCTCTGCTTGAGTAGGCATGAGGGAGTAATGGACTTGCCATTATTGCTTTGGTGAATTCAAAGATTGCTCCTTTGTAATCACCAAGTAATAACTTGTTATTTCCAGCCAGTATAAATTCTTCAGTGCCTTTCATGCTCTTTTCTGATTTATGAGAAATTGTAATTCGACTCTTTCTTAAACCCAACTAATATGCCGTGAAAAAAGTGTTATAATCCCATTATTTAAGCCTTCCTGTAAGTGTTGATGATTCAAAATAAGACTGGTTGAAAAATCAAAACACCTTTTATTAAAGAGTTTCGAATACTTCTTTGCGTGAAATGATTTACTGATTTGTTGCGATGAGTTTTTATTTATTAGAATGAAGGATCATAATAAAAAAAAGCGGAAGGATTATTCTTCCGCTTTTCAGAGTTAGTATTAGTATTGGATAAGATTATTTTTTCTTATCTGCTTCAACAACTGCAATGGCAGTCATATTTATTATATCATCAACCGTTGCACCAGTTTGAAGAACGTGAATTGGTTTTTTCATTCCTAATAATATCGGACCGATAACGGTTGCTTGTCCAATTCTTGCCATAAGTTTATATGCAATGTTACCTGCTTCCAGACTTGGAAAGATTAATACATTAGATTTCCCTTGAAGCGTACTAAATGGAAATTGCTGTTCTCGGATTTCCGGAACTACGGCAGTATCGGCTTGCATTTCTCCATCAACAATTAAATTAGGTCTTTGCTTTTTAACTAACTGTACTGCTTCTTGAACCTTTATAGATTGAGGATACTTTGCACTACCAAAATTACTAAATGATAGCATTGCAATTTTAGGGATGATATCAAATTCCTGCACCATATCTGCCGTTGAAATTGCTATTTGCGCAAGTTCTTCTGCTGTTGGATTAACGTTAACCGTACAGTCTGAGAAGAAATATACATCCTTCTTAGTGATCACAATATAAAGACCTGAGACAACTTTAAATCCTTCCTTAATACCTACGCACTGAAGAGCAGGTTTTATTGTATTCGGATAGTGAGTTGTCAACCCGCTGATCAAAGCATCAACATTTCCCTGGTCCAGCATCATGCAGCCATAGTAGATTGGTTGTTTCATTAATTCTTTCACTTCACGAAGTGTAGCACCCTTTCTCTGCCGCTTCTTCAATAATTCGTTAACATAAACCTTGCGTTTATCCGATGTTGCTGGATCAATTATATGATAATCATTTTGCTCGTAGCCCAATTCATCAATAATTCCTCGAATAATTTTTTCATTACCAAGTAACACCGGTGATGCTATTTTCTCTGATTTCACAACATGAGCAGCACGAATTATTTTTTCTTCCTCACCTTCAGGATACACAACTGTCTTAGGACTTTTCTGAGCTTTGTGAATCATTACTCTTATTACTTCTTTGGAAAATCCCATTCTTTCTTTTAACTCTTCTTCATAAGCTTGCCAATCTTCAATCTTTTTCTTAGCAACTCCGCATTCAATAGCAGCTCTTGCCACTGCGGGAGCAACATACCAAAGAACACGAGGATCAAATGGTTTGGGAATTATGTATTCCTTACCGAATGAGAATTCGGTTCCACCATAAGCATTAAGGACTATTTCAGGAACCTTTTCCTTGGCTAACGAAGCAAGAGCTTTTGTTGCGGCCATTTTCATTTCTTCAGTAATTGATGTAGCACGAACATCAAGTGCCCCTCTGAAAATAAAAGGAAATCCCAGAACATTATTTACTTGATTTGGATAATCACTTCTTCCGGTAGCCATAACTATATCATTACGAACCGAGGTTGCATCTTCATAGGTGATTTCCGGATCAGGATTTGCCATTGCAAATACTATTGGATCTTTAGCCATACCTTTTACCATGTCTTTTTTAACAACACCACCAACAGATAATCCTAGAAATACATCTGCGCCTTTCATGGCATCACCAAGACCTGCGAATTCCTTATCGGTTACAAAATCCATTTTGTATTTGTTAAGATCATTTCGACTCTTGGACAAGCATCCTTTTGAATCGAACATAATAATATTCTCTTTTTTCACCCCAGCTCTGATGTACAATTTGCAACAAGAGATTGCGGATGCTCCTGCACCATTTACAACAATTTTTAAGTTTTGAAGTTTTTTGCCAACTACTTCGGAAGCATTTATTAGAGCAGCGCATGATATGATAGCTGTACCATGTTGATCATCATGAAAAACCGGGATATTCATAGTAGCTTTTAGAGTTTCCTCGATCTCAAAACATTCAGGAGCTTTAATATCCTCCAAATTAATTCCGCCAAATGTCGGTTCTAACATTTGAACACACTTGATAATGTCTTGTGTGTTCTTGCTTCTTAATTCAATGTCAAAAACATCAATGTCGGCAAACCTTTTGAACAGAACTCCTTTTCCTTCCATAACCGGTTTTCCGGCTTCGGCACCAATATCCCCTAAACCAAGAACAGCCGTTCCGTTTGACACAACTGCGACAAGATTTCCCTTTGCTGTGTATTTATAAACATCTTCTAAATTTTTTTCGATTGCCCGGCAGGGTTCGGCAACTCCAGGTGTATATGCCATTGAAAGATCTCTTGCAGTAATACAAGGTTTTGTAGCAACAACTTCAATCTTTCCCTTTCTCCCCTCACTATGATAATTAAGTGATTCTTCAATTGATAATTTCATTTTAGCTCCTAATAATTATTATAAATAATGATAAATTATTCTTTAATTCTTGGAAGATGATCAGTGTTTTGATTGGATTGGTGAATCTATGAGTTACCATATGTATTAACAGTGAAAATCCCCGAAAAAGAAATAAATGATACAACTAATTTCCATAAAGTATGCCATAAGATCAACATTATTAATAAAAATAAATGTTGACGTTATAAATTATTTTTGAACTCAAAAAGTGTTTCTAGTCTAGAAAGTCATTAAAAACCTATTTTTTTCTTAAGAATGAAAAGAACCATTCTAATTAAGAGGAATGTGTGGCGGGAAATATTGTGA
>Ga0214473_10004380_pt1 | contig 16993 bp, 19 predicted proteins | sample RVTome_7_FD_203509 | JGI IMG/M metagenome (GOLD analysis project Ga0214473, IMG submission 203509) | Soil microbial communities from uranium-contaminated site in the Upper Colorado River Basin, Wyoming, United States - RVT98D197 | ecosystem: Environmental > Terrestrial > Soil > Contaminated >... | reverse complement strand
ACAAGACGGTGATCTACTTCCACTGCGGCGGCCTCGACCTGTACCCGCGCCCCGAGGCTGGCTAACCCATGGTATACGGACCGGCCACAACCTATTGGGGGTACCCACACTGAACCCGGAAGCGGCAGATATGAAAAGGGGAAGAACACATACCGCTTACTTTCAGCTCCTCAAGAGTGCAGCAGTTCTTGCGTTTTAGATTAGGACGATCATTTGCCCCTTCGACTCCTCTGGGCCCTGCGGTTACTCCCCCGAATGTATGCCACTGAAGCCAATCCTGAACAGTGTCTGTTCAGGCAGCATTCGATCCCTTTTGCTTGTCAGACGATCCATTCGGTGACACGAGAAACCTTCTCTTGTCCCGTCGCTGGCGCATCTCAATCTCGCGCAGCCCCATGGCCAAGCCTACCGGATAGAAGAAGCTCAAATCCAACCATGTCCCGTAAGAAATGCTATGGAGCCAAACGCCGACTGCGGCAACACAGATATAGCGACCCAAACATTCCTTCCGTAGCTGAGGCAGCATGAACCGCCAATATACTAAACCGAATATCATCAAGAAAAGGCCAATGCCAACGATCCCTGCGTTTGACAGGACGAACATGAAGGCGTTTGGAGTACCCAGATCCCCAAATCCTAGCAGCTTTGAATCATATGGATTAATCAGACTCAGTCCAAAGGGGTATTGGGGAAAAATCCGAAGCAACTCAGCATCCACTCGCGCACGCACGGCCAGCGATCCGCCTGTAGCGAAGCCGGGTATGCGATTGAAGGCAGTATCGGTGGGATCTTCTGGGACGTATAGTTCACTCAACTGGAAGGCCGCATACAGAGCAAAGGCAAGGCACACGACACCTCCCAAGACCAATGCCCACCTCAATTCTCTTGGAAATCGCCTCCTCAACCGAAAATAGCATAGGAGCAGGATGGCACCTCCAACAGCCGCGAAACCTGCGAGAGAAAATGTTGCTGTAAACGCTATCGCCATAAGAGTTGTGCAAATGAGAAAACGTTTATTCTTTCTGAGTCGATACAAGCCATACGATAGAAACATCGGATAGATTAGGAACAGCGCGAACTTCGAAGCCTCCGGGAAGTAAGATTGCAATCGCCATGCGAACACATTTTGGGTAGCTACGGAGATACCACTTCCAAATCCGAAAAGGCCGTACCCGTAAACAATATGTGTGGATCTCATGGTCCCTTGCGCCGTTTGAACGTAGCTGGGTTGCAGATTTGCCCCTGCTAACAGAAACGCCAAGAAAAGACACCCTTGAATCGCGAGAATCGTCCCAATTTGGACTGGGAACTCTACCGCCCATCGGAGTCTTCTCGAGCGCGTGATCCATATCACCAAGGCAAGCAAAAAACCAATTCTCAGATAGTACTTAAAGCTTTCTGTAAGACTGGAAGTCGGCACCTCTGACACGAAGCATAAGCCAAGAGTATAAAGAATGAACGTTCCATAGAGCATAAACACTATGACCGCATCGCCCGATAGGCCAGTAGTCCTGAAAGGGAATCCTATTGGAATCATTACAACCATGATAAATGCCATCAAAAGGGCTCCCTTCAGGAGCTGGCTATATGACCCGACAGGCTGGATCAAAACGAGAATTGTTGTGTACGCCAAGTATGAACCAATAAGGAGGAACAGTAGCAGTCTATCTCTCATGTCCCTCGTCCCTAGAAGAGAAGCACCTTCCGATTATGCCCCCATGCGCGAAATCCGCACCGCTAGTTTACCTGTCAACCCCGAGTCCTCTGGATCCCGAAGTGCGACATATCCGTCGCAGATCATTCGGCTACTAACGTTGCGAGAGCTCGCTGGAGGCTTGGACTCCCGTTGTCAAAAGCGCTGGCGCTTTCGCTGGCAAGGACAAGACGAGACCGAACATCACAAAACAAAGAGGCCCTGGAGGGAGAACATAACTTAACATTAGCGCCCGGTTGGAGTGGGAACAGAAGGCAATCCCTCATCCAATTACAGCCTCCCCCGAGCGTGGACTTGCGATGCGAGTGCGCACCTCGTGCTCGTGGACCATCGCATCCAGAATCCGCGCCAAGTGCGCGGTTAACGTTCCGGCTTCGTATTGCTGGGTGACCTCCTCTACGGGCGAGACTTGGAGCCTCCCTGCTTTCCAGTCCTCGAACAACCGGTGGAGCGCCCCGGCGATCTGGTCGGCATCATTCGCATCGCACGTCCGTCCGAACCCAGCCCGCTCGAGGATCTCCCGTGCTTCTCCCCGCGGCACCAGTGCGAGAACTGGCTTCCCAGGTCTGAGATAGGTGTAAGTCTTGGCGGGAACCCAGAAATCGGTGGCTTTGGAGCCAGACATGCACAGGAGGAGGACATCGCCTGCCCCAAGCTCCCGCAGCAGCACCGGCCGCGGACACCAGGGATGCTCTTCGACGATCTCGTCAAGAGCGTACCGCTGTATCGCCTGCTGCTCCGACTGACTGCCGAACAGCCTGACCCGAATCCTCTGCCGACTCTCCGGGACGGCGGCGATCAGCGCAGCCAGGACAGAAAAGTAGGGTGTGGGATCATAGTGCGGAAAGAGGGAGCCTGCATGACAGATGGTCATTCGCTCATTCCGTGAGGTCGTCGGCACCAACCCGGCAAACTCCTCCTCATCAAACCCATTGGGAATGACGTGGATCTTCTGCCTGAGAAGGGGGTACCGGTACTCGAGCGCCTCCCGATTCATCCCGGTATTCGCGATGATCGCATCCGCGGTCGTCATGACCCGACTCTCGAGACGTGCGTGGAACGCCCGGTGGGCCGGCGTCGGGGGTCGCAGCATCGGGTTGCCGACCCATGGGTCCCGAAAATCCGCCACCCCGGGATTCCGAACCTGCGTCTCGCCCAGAATTCCACCAGGTGGCAGGAGACCCGGGGGGAGGTACTGAAAAGGACCTGGTAGGGAGGGCGCCCGGCCGGCGCCCGGAGCAGCGGCGCGAGCGCAGGGAGCAGAAAGGGGAGCCAGTCCATAAAAAAAGGAAAACGCGAATGGGAACTTCGAAGGCGCCGGTCAGCGCGCGGTTAGGAGAAATCCACCTGTACCGGTGATGGGAGGCTCCCCTGGGGGCGCTGTGCCAGGGGGACTCATCCAGTTCCTGCCCAATCCCTGGGACCGACACCGCGGTTGGGCTCGCGGTCCATGCATTTACCCACCAAACCAGTTCCGCCTGTAACAAAAAACTTTTCCCCCGAGATGGTGTGGTCTTAATGGCGTTCAACCCCCTCACTGCTTTATGATGACCAGAGGTCTGGCAGCGACAGAATCAATGCCCGTGGGACGATACACGGGAAATCATGGAAAGAGCACGACTATAGAGAACTTAGGATGGTGGCCATACGGTGACGATAGGTATGCTGAGCCAAGACACGTTCATAGCCAGCACGTGCAGTTCGATTTCGGCTATCTGGATCGTTGATGTAGCGACGCACGAGCTCGGGCACTTGCTGCGGCGTCATATAGACAGCCACTTCACGACCTGGCTCCAACAGTTCTTCCATGCCATTGACATAATCGGTCAACTGGAATGCCCCGGCGGCTGGAATTTCAAAGGCGCGGCTATTTAATCCCCCATTCTGGGATTGGGGATGGTGCGTATTGAGATTGACCACGCTGGAAGAGTAGACTTTTGATACTTCGTCTGGCCGTAACACGTCACCGCCGACACGCGTCCGTCCTGCTTTTCCCAGACGATTATTGAAGAACCATTCCCACCCTGTCCCCCACACACGAAGACCTGGCTCGTCCAATAGCTGTTCTACCACTCGTCCGCGATTTTCATAGTACATACCTACAAGACTCACAGTTGCAGCATAGGCGCCCCGCTCCGAGTCTGCTATATCCTGGGGGCGGTAGAATTCAGGGTCAGCGGCACAGGGGAGAAAGGTTAGGCGCTTCACTCCTCGCTTCTTCAGCGGAGAGAAATACTGTTTATCAAAGACGAACACGTGATCATATAGCGGCAAGCAGGTGACTGCGTTCCTCCACCCATCCTGACGTTCCATAGCAAAGGGATCATCCACCCACCAGGCTGCCAGTGATGCGCCCGTACCTTGCCTTAGCAGGGCGAGAGTCCTGGGCTTTAGGATTTCTCCCTTCAGTACCAAAACAACATCTGGGGAAAACTCCCGTGCGGCTACGATAAGAGAACTCCCCGCCCGTACCCCTGTCCAGCGCCAATACAATTTACGGATCCATGGGGAAGTAACCTTCTTCTCGCGGCCTAAAAGAGTCGCAAGCCACTTCCGGCCCAGCTGCACTTGGCGGGTCACACCCGTCCGTATGTAATAGAACACTTCCACGGTGCAACCAAGTTGTCCGAGAGCCCGAGCAGTAGATTCAGTCCACCCAGCCACCCATTCTGGCCCAGCCAACAGGATACGTGGAGGCATAATCACAAGCCCGTACGAGATACACGACGTGAAGCCATGACTCGGAGCCCCTCAGTGAGGTTCAGAGGCATCACGCCAAGCTCCTTTTCCATCCGGTCCGTCACAAACGAAGTATTCCGTGGGCGAGGAGCCAGATCGGGGAAGAAGTTACTGCCGACCGGTCGAATAAAACCTGCGTCCAGTCCAAATTCTCTAGCAACTGCCACTGCAAACTCGTAACGGTTAACTACTTCGCCGCCTGCAAGGTGGACCAATTTGATGTCTGGACGTCGGACGAGTTTCCACAAAGCTTCCCCACATTGAAGATAGAAGAGAGGGTTTTCGTACACGTCCGTTACAATGGAGACCGAAGCGCCATGACTCAACCTGTCTAGAAGCCATGTCACAGGGTTCTGCCGTCCGGAGGGATAGGGCCATCCATACATCATAATAGGTCGTACAACGGAATACGACCACGCCTCTTTTGCAACTAGTTCTTCGCACTGCACCTTAATGCGTCCGTACATATTGATCGGACAGGTCGGATCCCCTTCACGGTATGGAGCCCGCGTGCCGTCAAATACAGCATTTGTGGAGACATAAATCAAATGCTTGTTGAACTGATTACAGCACTCCACGACATTCGCAGTACCCGTCATATTAGACTCTACGGCCTCATCGACATGGTGCTCCACATAGTCGACGCTCGCAAGGCCGGCCGCGTGTAGCACAACATCAAAGTTATGGGTGCGAAAAATCTTACCGAGTGTGTCTCTGTCAAGCACATCACAAACAAGCTCACTCCCCGGCGGTTCCACAACACCCCGGTCATTTCGATGAAGCACATGTAACACGCAGTTTGAGGGACATGTCTCGCTCAACCCCTTTCCTAGAAGTCCGGTCCCGCCCGTTACCAGAACTCGCATCTTCTATCACAAACTATCTTATTGAGGATTGCATAGATAATGCAACAAAAGCGTTGCGTCTACCCTCTCATTTTGACCCTATCCCCCGTCGGGGGAGAGAGCGGAGGGTGAGCGGGCAATCGGTCGAGTAGCGTTCCGTTACCTTTGCAGGAGTCAATAGCTCCAAAACAAGTGTAAGGTATTGAAGGGTGGCCATGGGGAGAACCGTGCTAACCGGTTGTATACAATCATGGATAGAGACATGGGTGGCTCTAGGGTGAGGTGGTAACGACTTTTACTGATTCACGCGCCGCTTGCGCTGCCAAGGAGGATTCCTCGCTGGATGCCTTCAGCACAAACAGATCAACCGTAGAACGGTCTGGTGGCGACAACACTGTGCTCACCACTTCCCGCCGTCGACGCAGGACGCCCATAGGCGTACCGCCCTCCGCTTGTACCACTGTCCGGACAGCCGCCCTTAAGCCTTCTACCGTGCCGGTTGACACTCTTACGTCTTCGAAGTCTTCGACCGGGTCCACATCAATCTGGTAGCCGGAAGAAAAATGTATGATAGGAACGCCACAAGCCAGCGCTTCTAACGCCACGGTAGAATCCATGTAGACCAGCACATCGGCCTCATGAAGTAGATCAGAGACTGGTCGTTGACTCACCTGTATGTGAGCTGGTAGTGAACGAATACCTGCCTCCGCGATCACACGTGAGCCGACCTGACAAGGATGAAACTTGATGATCACGTTGAAGTCAATCGGGTTAACAAATGCTTCGACGACAGCCTGGAGCAGCTCGGCCGCGGGTGTTATCATGACTGAAGGTGTCACCAATATTCGAAAGGTCGGGCCGTTTGCTTTTCGAGCAGGCAGATCTCTCTGATCACTACCGAGGGTGCTGTATCGTAATGCCCCCCCACACGAGAGCACCCACTCTGGAAACCCATTTCGACGAAATAGTTCGTAATGGTAAAGACTATTCGTCACTACGCGGTCGGGGAAAGGCACTTTCCCCCATTCCGCCTGTGAGACGAAGTGGTTGAGCCACATGGGAGGGACAGTCGCATGTTGATACCCGACCAGTCGCGCGTGGGGAGCATGTTTTCGGACGGCCTGGCAATAAGCTCGTTCCCAGACATGCCCTTCGTAGGTGTAAATGAACGTATGCAGGTCCAAATGTTCGCACCACTTCCGTACAATATCTGATGTAAGGAGAGAATCCCCGGGCCGGTTTTTGATCCAATCCAGACGCTGGACTTCGTTGAGGATCTCCGATACCGCGAGTCCCTCAAAGGTAGGCCAATCGAATTGCTTAACGGGTGGAATCAGAAACTCGACGCACCGTTTCAGCAGAATGTCGAGCGAGACCGCAGCCTGAGGAATGACCACTGGGATTCCAGAGCGTTTGAGCCGGGCCAGGAGACGCCAATAGGGTGCCCGGGGAAGAATTGCTGCCACGATTGCGACAGGGAATCCTAGGCGTTGCAGCTCTTCCCGCAAAGGTCCGAAATAAACATCGCGGTACTGTCCCGATGGCTCAAATGAGCGGGTGTCAACCCAGCTATGGAGCAAGATCCATGATCTAGTGGAGGACGAAGACGTTTCGTTTAGAATCCCGATAGGAATTCTCAATACCCTCGCGACGAACATTCGATATAGAGTTCGGCCAATGCCCCACAGCCGTCTGGCTAGCATCTCTACCCACTCACGACCCAATACAAGACTTTGGTACAGCCGGGATTCCCGCGCCTCGACGAATTCAAGGCTATGGGCCCGAAGGTAGTGTGCAAGAGCACTTCGGACTCCTTGACTTTCTACCACAAGCACTAGCCCCTTGCCTCCCCGCCAATGGTGACAGAGCTGTGCTGCTACTGAGACATAGCAGAGATGCAGGAAAGCGTTCGATACAGCCGGATTTTTTTCTGAAAGAGAACCCAACCACCAAGCCAACGACTCCTGCTCAACTCCGAGCCTTCCGATGTAGTCGATGAAGGTTTGTCGTAAAGACTTGGCGGTTACCTGCAGCGTCTCAGCAATACTGATCTTTTGGTACCCAGCTCCCAGGCATTGCGCGACCTTCCACATCCTTCGAACGGAAGTCCCTAAATAGACCCAAGATGCTTGTGCGTTCGTTCCGCAACACCGCACCCGCCGTATTATTCGCGTGGAGGGTGGAACGAGTGTGATGGTGCTAGTCACATCGGAACAGTCGGCATTCACCGCTTGCAAACTCACCCAATAGGTTCTTGAAGCTACCTCGCCAGCTCTTCGGGAGCATCTGGGCAGCGGGGTTCACAGGCAGGAATAATTTGAGGAATCCCGCTCCAGAGCCGTATCACCAAGGAGGGCCCGAGGAGCGCCACCAGAATCTCTCGAACCGTGTTGAAGGCTAGAAGAGGGACGATTTGCGCCCTCCGGAACACCGCTCGGATCCTCTTGCCTCGCCAAAGCAGGTCCCAGGGGCAAAGGCTGAGGCGCACGGCCTGCCACACCGGGCACCGCTGGCGCAAGGCAGACAACAACTCGGCCAGGTTGCGCTCCCGCGGTTCGCTGACCAAGGGTGTCGCGTACGGGATCGGGTACCGGCTGAAAACGACCGCAATCGGCGCCTGCCCAGATGGCGCCGCCCGCAGGCCAAGGACCGCGAGAACCAGGCAGTTGCCCAGGGTTTGAACCGCCCACAGGGCACGTAAGACCAGGAAGCGGATCCAAAAGGAACCGGGCGCTGCCCATCGGATCCACTGGCGGGGTGAGAAGCCCGCCCGCCGCAGCGGCCGGACCTCGACCCACATGCCGCGCGCCCGGAGGCCAGATTCAATGCAATCCCCAAAGGCGCGATCGGTCATGCTCACGACGACCTGGCCCCAGCTCCCCCTGAAGAGGACCTCGTCAATCACCGCCAAGCCGTAGAGCTGGTTCAGGAAGGGCGACCGCAATGGACTTTTCTCGGCCGTGTCGGTGAACCACCAGACCCTCCCGTCACCCGTGTCCAGGGCCTGGAGGAGGGATGGCCCGCCTTCGATGGGCTGTCGCACGTTTCATCCGCGAAGTGCGGGTACAGGCTGCGGATCGTCGCCAGCGCCCGATCCGACACCTCTTCGAGAGGGAAGACGGAAGCCTTCACCGCCTCCAGCGGCCCCCTTAGGCGACTCTCGTAAAGGCTGGGGACGATCCCCAATGGTAGGACGGTGACCCGCTCCGCAGCGAAACGAGAAAGCAACTGGTCCTCGAGGTGATCCACTACGAGGAGCACGCCGCCAGTCGGCGGTTCTTCTATCCGGTGACGCACATTCATGTGCGGCCCGAGACGCGTGGCATGTCTCCGGGGCGCAACCCTGCCAACAGATCGGCCGGGACAGTCAACTCGATACGAGGGACTGACAGCTCAGGCCCCAACGGCAGGGGCTTGTGCAAGGCGAAGACGGTGAATGCCAATCGTTCATATGGGGTGACAGCCGTTTTCGAGGGCGGACCCCAGTAGCCGTAGCCAAGAATAAGATCCGGCCCCAGGCTGACTAGGAGGCCAATCGCCTCGGCGACATTGAAGACCACATAGGGGGCTATCTCCGCACCCGCGCCGCCATCGAAGAATGAAATCCGCTGGCAGCTCACTGCTGGATCGCACACGCCGGTCAGGTCCGTGAGGCGCAACGAAATGATGAGGAGTCCACCCTCGGCGACCATCGTCCACAGGCTGCGAATAGTCGGAACAGTCTCCAGGTTCCAGTCGACACAGCCAAGGGAGACGACCCACTGAAAGGTTTCCCCCGGCAGGCGGGCCGTCGCCACGTCGGCGCAGACGAATCTCTGCCACGGCTTGGCCTGCCGTTCCGCCAGGGCGATCACCTGCGAGTTGATGTCCACCCCCGTGTAGGCCTCCAGGGAATCAAAGTGCGCCTGGAGGGCCAGGCCCAGGCCGCCGACCGCGCAGCCTGCGTCCAGCACGGTTCGCGGTGGTCCGAAGCGCTGGGCCACCTCCTCTATGATTACCCGTTCAGACTCATAAAACTGGTCCCATCGCACCCGGTTCGAGGCATAGAAGCGAACCAACTCGTCCGTCCGATACGCGATATTCGCCACTTCCGCATTCCTGTTAGGAGGCAAGTCGAAAGGAAAGGCACTCCACCCCTGTCACAACGGCTTTCACGACGTCATGGCACAATCCCCACGCTCCGGGCCGCGTCCACGATCGCCTGCCACGTCGCCTCCGGAACAGAGATGCCTTCATCGAGCCTGCGCATCCTTGTTTGCCACTCAGGTTCACCCGGCAGAAACACCTCATCCATCCCTGCCGCAGGCGGCGTGGCCTTGATCGTCTTGGTCAACGCCCGGATATCCGCCGCAAAGTCGCCGAAGGGGCGGAAGGCCTCCACGTTCAGCACGATGAAGAGCACCCCGTTGCCCACTTTGTAGCGGCGGTCGGGCAGGATTGGTGCGCCCGCGCCCGTCAGGAGGCCTCCCAGGACTTCGACCAACAGGCTCAGGGCGTAGCCTTTGTGGCCGGCGGCCGGCAACAGCATGACCCCGTCATAGTAATCCTGGGGCCGTCCGCTGGGCCGGCCGTCCCGGTCCAGAATCCACCCCTCCGGCACCTCTCCACCTTGATCCCGGACGACACGAATCTTGCCCGAGGCCACGGCCGATGTGGAGAAATCGAGGACTATTGGCGATTGACCCTCGAGAGGGAGAGCCGCTGCTAGCGGGTTCGTGCCGAACACCGGGCGCGTGCCACTCCAGGGGGTCCGTCTGGTGCATCCCCACTGCGGCAACCAGATCGAGAAACGGCTGGCGCAGTTCCCTGGAACTCCGGTGAAACCGTTCGGTGATATCCAGTCGCTTCGCCCGACCGAGGCGATGTTCGAACCGCGCCCCCCGGACGCTCGTCTTGCCCGGGTAGATCCATCGCCCACCGCTGGGCTCTGCCGACCGCAGCACTCGTCTGTCAGCCAATCGAATGATCATCATCTCGATGCCGCTCGACGCGTCCCGAGATCACACGCACCGGAGACGTGGCTTCCCGAACATCGGGCCCGGCCGACCCGCCCCCCGACGAACCACGCCACGACCCACCCTTCACGAAAGACCGCGCGGGTCAACGCCCGGGACGCGAACGGGCCCGCACCGCGGCGTCCAGCCCCGCGATGGCTGCGCGCCCCATCGCGAGGATCGCTTCCTCCGTGCTTCCCGCGATATGCGGCGTGGCCAGAAAATTGGGGAGCGCCAGGAGGTCCCTGTCGCCCGGAGGCTCCATGGCGAAGACATCGAACCCGGCCCCGGCCAACCGGCCGCTCCTCAGCAGCGCCGCAAGGGCTCCCTCGTCCACCAGGTTGCCGCGGGCGGTGTTGATCAGGATGGCCCCCATCTTCATCCTCGCCAGGCGTTCGGCGCTGAGGATGTTCCGGGTCTCTTCCGTCAAGGGCAGATGCACGCTGACCACGTCCGATTCACGCAGGAAGGTCTCCAGGTCCACCCGCGTCACGCGATGCTCCGCCTCGAATTCGGGCCACTCGCGGATGTCCTGGGCGAGCACCCTGCATTCGAAGGGCCCGAGCAAGCGCACCAGGTCCTGCCCCACGTGTCCGAGTACCAACACACCCACGGTCCGTCCCGAGAGGGTCCGGCCCTGCTGCTGACGCCACATGCCGCCCCGAACCTCAAGCACCGACGGCACCACGTGACGGAGGAGCGCAAGGGCAAGCGCGATCACGAGTTCCGACACGGAGCGCCGGTTCGTCCCCGGGGTCCACGCCTGCCGGACGCCGCGCCGCCCCAGGGCGTCCAGGTCGATCATGTCCAGGCCGACGCCGACCTTCGAGATCACTCGCAGCTCTGAAACCTGCGCCAAGAGCGTGTCGTCGATCACCTCGAGGGCCGTGATCGCTTTGGCGTGGCCCCCGAGGAAGGCCACCAAGGTCTCTCCCGCCAGAGCCTTGCCATCCTCATTGAAGGTGACGTTTTCGTAGCGCTGCAGCAATTCCGCCCGCAAGACCGGATGGCGCGAAAAAGACCGCGAGGTGACCGCAATGGGCGTCGAATCTCTCATCGCCCACGCTCCGTGGCAAGATACTCAGCGCAGATGGCCCGAAACGCCGCGTCGTGGAAGTAGGTCCCGCGCGATACCCGCGCCGATCTATCCGGCAGGATCAAGGTGAGTTTTGCATCCGTGTTCTTCTTGTCCTTGGCTAGGGCCGCGAAAAATGCCGCCACAGGGATCTCCATCCCCTCGAAGCCGGCGTAGTTCATCGCCAGGACTGGATGCATCCGGTCGTAATGCTGCCGCTCCGTCCGTCCGAGGCGAAACGCGACGTAGTTCGCCATGTCCATCCCGATGGTCACCGCGATCCCATGGGGCACGGCGAATGCGGTGGCCGATTCGATCGCGTGGCCGAAGCTATGCCCATAGTTCATGATGTTCCGGCGATCCCGATCGAACTCGTCCTGCTCGATGATGTCCTTCTTGATCGCCAGGGACCGGCGGATGTAATGCGCTATCGTAGCCGGCTCGCTCCGGATGCGGTGGTAGTCCGCCGCAATCCGGTCGAAGGAATCCGGCCCCTCGATCGCATGGACCTTCAACATCTCCCCGATCCCCGAACGGATGTCCTGTTTCGCCAACGTGGCGAGGAGGTGTGTGCTGATCCGAATCTGGGCCGGGGGCGTGAAGGTGCCCAGGATGTTCTTGATCGAGCCGACGTTGATCGAGCTCTTCGACCCGATGCACGAATCGGCCTGCGCCAGGAGCGTAGTCGGGTAGAAGTGCCACTCCACGCCTCGCAGGAGGGTGGCCGCCAGGAAGCAGGTAATGTCCTGGATGACGCCACCCCCGATGGCGACCAGGATGTGGCCCCGGCGGACGCCGCGCGAGACCAGATGCTCGACGTAGGCTGGAAACCGGTCGAGGGATTTGCTGGCCTCCGTCGCCTCGACCGCGAGCACGGAGGGCGAGGCAAGCACGTGGCCGAGGTCGGCCGCGTACAGCCCTGCGACCTTGGCGTCAACGAGGAAGTGGACGTTTCTTGGCACCCTAGCGTCAAGGTGCGCGAGGGCATCATCCTCGAAGAACGCCGTATAGGACCCGCGATGAGATTGAACGACAAGGGGTTCAAACACGGGTAAACCCCCCATCAATTGCAAGGTTTTGCCCGCTGATATAGGTGTTCTCCGGCCCGACCAGCCATGCCACGAACGCCGCCACCTCTTCAGGCTTCCCCAGGCGACCCATGGGCACGCGGGAGATCAGCGCAGCGATCCCCGCGTCACCGAGCACGGAGCGGGTGAGCTCGGTATCGATGATGCCGGGCGCAACACAGTTGGCGAGGATGCCGTCGGCGGCCACCTCAGCCGCCAGCGCAGCCGTCATGCCGTCCAGCGCAAACTTGCTCGCGGAATAGGGCCCCCGGAGCTCCTTGCTGACCTTGCCGAAAACCGACCCGATGTTGACGATGCGGCCCCACCTCTTCCGCCGCATCCCGGGGATGACCGCCCGGCAGAGCAGGAAAGGCGCCCGCACATTGACCTGCTGGATGCGGTCAAAGTCCTCGGTACGCAGCTGAGCGAACGGGCCGATCTTGTTGATGCCCGCGTTGTTGACGAGGATGTCCACCTCGAGCGCCGCCACCTCCGCGGCGAACGCCTCGCCCGCTGCGCGGTCCAGAAAGTCGACACACCGGTAAGCACAACCCGCGGGCGCCCGGCCGTCGGGGGACGTCCCGGTCACCGTGACACATGCCCCATCGGCCCGAAGCCGTTCGGCAATGGCCCAGCCGATGCCGCGGGTCCCCCCCGTCAGCAAGGCGAAGCGTCCTGTCAGTGGTGCACCGCTCAATTAGTACTTGCCCCAGAGTTCGTCGTTCCGCATGTGCCCCTCGACCTGTTCCGAATCTCCCGGGCTATCCACCGAGAAGGATGGGCGATAGGGATACGGGGCGATCCGCTGCCGGAACCCATTGTCCAGAATCCGGTTGCTGTCGCACGCCTCGACCAGTTCCAATGGGGATTCGGGGAGTGCGTTGAACGTCCTCAGGAAATGCCACCGGAAGGCAAAAATGCCGTAAATACGCCGCGCCCCGATGGACGGAGAGAACTCCCTGCAATACGGCACCGGCGCACGGGACGTATACAGCACGTTCCCCTTCATGTCGTGAATGATCTTCACCGTATCCGGATTCCGGAACTGCTCCTCATCCACGATCTCCATGGCGAGCACAGTGCACAGGGCCTCCGGATCATCCTCCAGCGGACGCATCGAAGCCCCGATCATGTCCGGATGGAGCATCGGCTCGTCCCCCTGCACGCACACCACGACGTCGCCCTCGGCCAGCGTCTCACCGCATTTCTCCGCCGCCTCGGCGACGCGATCGAGGGCCCGCGTGTGACGATCGGACGTCATCACAACCGGCCAATGACGGGCCTCCCCGAGCTCGGCGATCTCCTTATCGCACGTCGCCAGGTAGAGCCCCGTCCAGCGGGGATACAGCGAGGCACGCCGGAAGACGTGCTCCACCATCGGCATCCCGCAGATGGGGTGCAAGGGCTTGCCGGGAAAGCGACTCGAGGCCATGCGGGCAGGTACGACGCCGATGATCTTCATGATTGCGTTCGGCCCTCCGCGCGACAGCGTTCGAAGAGGTACGCCCCCACCAGGTGATCTATGATCATGTGGACGTCCTCCACGGGACCGTACTCTCCCATGTTCGTGGGGACGTGGACACCGCGCTGCGCGACCTTCCGCAGCCGACCGCCGTCAAAACCCGTCAAGGCCAGAGTAACAGCGCCATGCTCGTTCGCGTACTCCAGGGCCCCCACCACATTCGCCGAGTTGCCCGACGCCGAGATCGCCACGACGACATCACCGCTCGTCATTTGGGTCTTCAGTTGCAGAGTGAAGATCTCCTCGTACCCATAGTCGTTCGCGATCGCGGTGACCGTGGAAACGTTGTCCGTAAGGCTGATCGCCCGAAACGGCGCCGCCCAACTCCGGCTTCCGATCGCGATGTCATTGGCGAAATGGCTTGCCGTAGCGGCGCTTCCACCGTTCCCGATGAAAAAGATTCGCGCCCCCCGCTCCCGGGCCTGCAGCAGCGTCTCGGCAAACGCCGCGATCGATGCTGGATCAACATGGTCCATCACTTCCTTCAAGTAATCCAGGTACCCACGCGCGAACGCCAGCGGGCCTGGGTTCGCCCGGTACAGTGCCTCAAGCCTATTCATAGAATTCCCGGCGGTATGGTGTCGTCCAGATTGTATCGCCGCCGCCACTCCGGATCCGCGCAGTAGATGCGATACACGAGGTGCATACTTTTCAAGGCTTCTAGGGACGAACCCGACACAATCGGCTTGTCCTCCAGAATGCAGTCCACGAATTCCGCGATCTCGTCCCGCCACGAGTTGTCCTCATTGTATCGAATCGTCACCTCGCGCGGATCCCCCCCTCCATTCTCGGTCGCGTACGCCACGGTGATGGTTTCTGCGCCATAACTCTTCGAACCGGAGAGGATGCCCGACAGGATGACCGCCCCGCGCGCCAGCGCCATTTCCAGGTGGAACCGATGCCGCCACTGGGTGGCCGACGAATGCAGCAAGGCCACCACACCATCGGCGGTCCTCATGAGGCCGTAGGCGTTGTCCTCGACATCGTGGTTCCAGTGCGAGTTCGAGACGAAACTATACACGTCGACAAAGTCGCCGGCAAAGAGGCGCATCATATCGACCATATGGATGCCCTGGTCAAGGAGAATCCCGCCCCCCGCCAGGGCGCGCTTGCTGCGCCAGTCCGAGCTGAAGCTGACCATTTTCGACTTTCCATAGACGCCCCGCAGGTTAATGATCCCGCCAAGCTCCCGGCTCTCCACGATGCGCAATGCTTCGCGCACCGAGTCATGGTAGCGGTGATTGAAACCATACTTGAGCTTCAACCCGGGACGCTGGCGTTCACTGGCGATCACCCGGGCGATATCCTGCAGTTCACGTCCCGGCGGCTTCTCACAAAAGACGTGCAGGCCCCTCTCCAGCCCGGCGATCGTCACCTCAGGAGCGATGTCGTTGGTCAGGCACACGAACAGGACATCGAGGTCCTGCTCCATCAGGCGCTCGTAAGCCGTGAAGTACCGAACGCCGTCCTCGAAGATCCCGTCGGCCGGAAACGTCCGGTCGCACACCGCCACGGTCTGGAGCAATGGGTGCCGATCGATGAAGTGCCGGCGCCGCTTGCCCACGACGCCGTAGCCCGCTATGCCAACCTTCAGCGGGTCAGCCATTGGCCACCGAAGGCGCTGGGGCAGAGACCAGATCGAAGACGAGCACAACACAGTTGCAGGCAATATGCAGCTTCCGGTCAATCGCTCTAAGAAACGGGATGCGCGCAAGTAGGCCGGACCTGGCGAACTCGATGCCAACTCCTGCGTAGCATGTGGCGCGGTGTTCGAAACCGTGGCGCCTAGCCGTAGAAATGACCTCCGCTGGCATTCTTCTGTAGCCGTGCGCGCGCTTCACGATACGGTTGCCTCGACCGCTTCGCCAGAGGCGAAGCCGTGCCTCGAGAGGCAGGAGAATGTCATCTATCACAGGCGTAACGGCGTTGTCTCTGAGCGAACAGTAAACACGAACCGGCGTTGGGGATGTTCGGAACGTGCCAAGAGAGCAGCTACGTTCGCGAAGAGGGTATCGATTTGGAAATTGTCCAACGCGTAGTCGAGCCCGCTGACGAGCACGCAATCGGCCTCGACGTGCGCGAATTCGTCCGAGTTCAAGGCGTCCAGTTCATGGAACGGCAAATCCGGAAACCACTCCTACCCGGTTCTACTAAGATCAGGAATCAGGTCCGTTGCTGTGATGTGGTAGCCGGCGATGTGCAGGAGCACGTCGTGCTCACCGAGACCAGATCCGATCGAGAGGATACGGCCAGCACCACCGAGGACGCGTCGGTAGCAGGCGTGCAACTCGCGCACCCAGGGTGCAAACAGGGGACTGCGAAGAAACTCGTCACGAGCAGTGCATCCGGAGTAGTCCCTAACCCTGGCGTAGTTATCCGACAGGTGCTGCGACGTGTCCTGGGCAATCGTCGCACGGACCGATACATCATTGGGTACGACAACGTACTTGTGGCCAATCCTCACCGGCCCACCTGTGACGAATGCACGGAATGCTGGCTGCCCACGCTGCTTCCGCTAGCACAGGGGCGGAGTCCGATACAGGTCCGCGAGTGCCTCGTTGGGCCGTCCCAGCCGCGCGGATTCCCCGGGGCTGTCAACGGCAACCCAGCCGCCCTGTGCTTCGTCCGAGCGGTAGAAGGCGTGGAGCAACCTGAGGGTGCCCAGGACGTCGTCCCGCTTGATCGGATACGGTTCACTGGAGCCGAAGAAGGCCGCGATGTACCTGTAGATCTCGGCGTGTCCGTTCCCGTAGATGTCGCCGGAGAAATCCTCGCTCCAGTCTGGACAGGCGGACGGATCGGGCGTGAAGACCTGCAGTTCGTTGACCGCAATCCCGCCAATCTGGGCGAGGCCCTTCGAACACACGAACGAGATCGAAGCCTCGAAGTCGTCCGGGCGGGCCGCCGTGGTCACCTCCAGCAATCCGATACTCCCCGACGGGTATCTGAACGTGCCCACAACGGCGTCCTCCACCTCGATGTTGGCTCCCAACGTCCGCATGCTTGCGCTGACGTCGGCCACCTCGCCTCCGAGGTG